>Ga0137397_10003060_pt1 | contig 11650 bp, 8 predicted proteins | sample czorhiz116metaG_FD_106658 | JGI IMG/M metagenome (GOLD analysis project Ga0137397, IMG submission 106658) | Vadose zone soil microbial communities from Angelo Coast Range Reserve, California, USA - czorhiz1.16 metaG | ecosystem: Environmental > Terrestrial > Soil > Vadose zone | place: USA... | reverse complement strand
GGCTGGGCTCACGATGGTGAAGCACTTCAAGGGCGGGCTGACCTTGATCGACGACCCGAGCAAGGACTACATCGAGATGAAGCTGGACCCGGTTGTCGGCCCCCTGGCGACGAAGCGTGACCCGGCCGGTGCGCGCTCAGCGTTGCGCAAGCTGGGCGTCGAGCGTATCGTCGCCAAGCCTGGCCCGGACGGCTGGGACTTCGAGGGTCTGTGCAACCTGAGCCGACTGGTCAGCAACAAAGGGGTCTCGGCCCCCCCAGGCCCCCCGCGCTCGGAGACGCCCCGGCGCAGCCGGGGCGTCCCTCGACATCGCTTTGCAATCGCCGAGGCCCCGAAATGGCCGTCCGAACAGAGGGTCCGCCAGACCCCGCATCCCATTCTGCGGCCGGGCGAACAGAGGTTCGCCACACTGCGGCTGCCCCGCCCCCTGCGCTAGCCGAGCAAGTCTGTTTTAGCCGCGCTGCAGTTCGAGTGGGAGGTGAGTGTCTACCAGCGATGCGCCGCCGTCGGCGTAGATGAGCTGGCCCGTGATCCATGCGGCGTCCGGCGAGCACAGGAGCGATACGACGTTGCCGATGTCCGCTGGTGTTCCCATTCTTTCCATCGGCGTCCAGCCGCTCGCGTGCCAGGCGCGGGCGGTGTCGACGACGGGCTGTGGGAAGCCGTTGAGGATGCTGTCATCGGTGAGGCCGGGACTGACCGAGTTGACCGTAATACCGCGTGGCGCCAGCGTTACAGCGAAGTAGCGGACGAGAGACTCGAGGGCGGCCTTGGCCGAGCCCATCGCGACCCAGGGTTGCCAGGTGCCCCGCTGGCCGCCCGGGGCGTAGGTGACGGCGACGATGCGGCCGCCCTGGCCCATGAGCCCGACGGCCTCCCGCGCGCCGACCAGGAAAGCCTTGGCCTGCGAATCCATCGCGTGGTCCCACGCCTCGAGCGTGATCTCCATCGGCTTCTGGTAGAACGTCGCCGCCTCCGGGCGCGCGTTGGCGATGAAGATGTCGAGCGTCCCGAAAGTCTTGCGGACTTCGCCGAACATCCGGCGGACGTCCTCCACGCGCGACACGTCGGCCTGGACGAGGAACCCGTCGGCGCCGTGCTGGCGCACGCGCTCGAGCGTCTCCTTGGCGGCCGCCTGGTTCGCATAGTAGTGGACCGCGACGCGGGCGCCGCCTTCGGCGAGCTTGAGCGCGATTCCCCGGCCGATTCCCCGTGACCCTCCCGTGACCAATGCGTGCTTGCCCTCGAGCGTCATGGTCCCCTCCTCTGTTGTTCGAGGACGGTCGCCGCGATCGCGCGACGGACGTCCTCGACCGCTTGGATTGGCTCCTGGCGGCCGGTCCCGACCTATCCGCCGGCCCCTACCAATGCTACGGGCGCTCGTCCGAGCGATGCTTACCACAAACGGCCCTTGACCGCGTCGGCTTCACCCGTGGATGCCGGCCCGGTCGGCCTGTCAAGGTGCCGCAGCCGATACGCTATACTCCGCGCACATGAGCTTCGTGAGTCACGTCGAGTGCACCGTGTGCGGCGCCCGCCACGACGCGAAGCGTCTCCTGGGCGTCTGCGAGAAGTGCGGGCAGATGCTCGCGGTGCGCTACGACCTGGCGCGCGTGAAGGCGAGCGTGACGCGAGACGCGCTCCGCCGGCGCGCGCCCGGCATGTATCGGTTCCGCGAGCTCACGCCGCTCGACGACGCCGAGGAGCCGGTGTCGCTCGGCGAGGGGGGGACGCCGCTGCTCGAGCTCCCGCGGCTCGCCGCCCACTTCGGCGTCCGGAAGCTCTGGGCGAAGGACGAAGGCCAGAACCCGACCGGATCGTTCAAGGCGCGCGGCCTCGGCATGGCGATCACGCGGTCCCGAACGCTCGGCGCCCGCGGCTTCGTCATCCCCTCGGCCGGCAACGCGGGCGGCGCCGCGGCGGTCTACGCGGCGCGGTGCGGCCTGCCGTGCGCCGTCATCGTGCCGCGCGGGACGCCGCCGGCCGCGATCGCCGAGGCCCAGATCGCCGGCGCCCACGTCTTCACGATCGAGGGCTCGATCGCGACCGCGGGCCGCGTCGTGGCGAGGGTCGCGCCCCAGCTCGGCTGGTTCGATCTCTCGACGCTCAAGGAGCCATATCGCCTGGAGGGCAAGAAGACGATCGGCCTCGAGCTGGCCGAGCAGCTCGAATGGCGGATGCCCGACGTCCTCCTCTATCCGACGGGCGGTGGCACCGGACTGGTCGGCATCCCGAAGGGCTACGAGGAGCTCCGGTCGATGGGCTGGCTCTCGGGCGAGCTCCCGCGCCTGTTCGCCGTCCAGGCCGAGGGCTGCGCGCCCGTGGTGAAGGCGTTCGCCGCCGGCGCCGAGACCACGACGGCCTGGGAAAACCCCACGACGCATGCCGCCGGTCTCCGGGTGCCATCGCCCTTCGCGGGCCGCCAGATGCTTCGCCTCCTGCGCGACACTGGCGGCGGCGCGGTGGCCGTCGGCGAAACGGCGATCCAGGAGGCGCAGCGCCTCGTGGCGCGCACCGAGGGCATCTGGACGGCGCCCGAGTCCGCGGCGCTCGTGGCGGCGCTCGGCCTGCTCAAGGACCGCGGCGAGGCCGTCCGCGACGCCGAGATCATGCTGATCTTCACCGGCGCCGGGCTCAAGTACGAGCCACCGCCGCTCGCGGCGCCCACCGACCTGGCGGGCACGGACGAAGAGATCGTCGCCCAGGTGTGCCGAGGGGCAGGGGCTTAACAGCGTCCGCGGTTCGGTGTAGCATCTGGGCCACGCATCGCCCGTCCCCAGGAGGCAAGGTCAATGGCGATCGAGATCGCGAAGGTCCGCAACGTCGGCGTCGTTGGACACGGCGGCGTCGGCAAGACATCGCAGGTCGAGGCCATGCTGTTCGCCGCCGGCGCCCTGACCCGCCTGGGCCGCGTGGACGACGGCTCGACCACCACCGACTTCGACCCGGACGAAATCAAGCGAAAGATCTCGATCAACACCTCGGTGGCGTATTGCGACTGGAAGGGCCATCACCTCAACCTGGTGGACACCCCGGGGTACGGCGATTTCATCGCCGACGCGCGCGCCGGGCTCCGGGTCGTGGAGGCGGCGATCGTCGTGGTGGACGCGGTTGCCGGCGTCCAGGTGCAGACCGAGAAGGTCTGGAAGTTCGCGACGGAGTACAACCTGCCAAGCGTCGTCGTCGTCAACCGCCTCGACCGCGAGCGCGCGGACTTCTTCCGCACGTTCGAGTCGCTCGCCCGGCGGCTGAAGGGACGGCTGGTCGCGCTTCACCTGCCGGTCGGCGAGGAGTCGGCCTTCAAGGGCTTCATCGATCTCGTGAAGATGAAGGCGATCACCTTCGCCGGCGGCAAGCCGAGCGAGGGCGACATCCCCGCTGAGCTGGCGGACCGGGCGAAGGAATATCGAGAGAAACTGGTCGAGGCCGCCGCGGAGACCGACGACGACCTGCTCAGCAAGTACCTCGAGGAGGGCTCACTCGGCGAGCCCGAGATGCTCAAGGCGCTCCGCGTCGGCATCGGCGCGGGCAAGCTGGTGCCGGTCGTGTGCGCGGCCGCGTCGAAGTCGATCGGGGCCGGGGCGCTCCTCGACCTGATCGTGGATTCGCTCCCGTCGCCGGCCGTTCGCGCGGAAGTGGCCGGCACCGACCTCAAGACGAAGCAGCCGGCCGCCCGGGTCGCCGACCCGAAGGCTCCGGTGACGGCGCTCGTGTTCAAGACGCTCAGCGACCCGCACGTCGGCAAGCTCTCGCTCTTCCGCGTTTTGAGCGGCACCCTGCGGGCCGACTCGACGCTCCTGAACCCGACGCGCGGCGCCCGGGAGCGGATGGGTCACGTCTCGTGGCTCCAGGGCAAGACGCAGAAGAACGTCGAGGCGCTGGGGCCCGGCGAGATCGGCGTCGCCCAGAAGCTGAAGGAGACGCTGACGGGCGATACGCTCTGCGAGGAGGCGCAGCCGTTCGAGCTGCCGCGGATCACGTTCCCCGAGCCGGCGATCTCGTTCGCGATCCAGCCCAAGACGCGCGGCGACGAGGACAAGATCTCGAGCGCGCTCGCCCGGATCGCCGAGGAAGACCCGACGGTCCACTACCACTTCGATCCGGAGACCAAGCAGCTCCTCGTCTCGGGCGTCGGGAACCTGCACGTCGAGATGGTCGTCGAGCGTATGAAGCGGAAGTACAACGTGGACGTGAACCTCATGCCCCCGCGTATCCCCTACAAGGAGACGGTGAAGGGGCGGGCCGAGGGGCAGGGCAAGTACAAGAAGCAGACGGGCGGGCGTGGCCAGTACGGCGACACCTGGCTGCGGGTCGAGCCGATGCCGCGCGGCGGCGGGTTCGAGTTCGTCGACGATGTCTTCGGCGGCGCCGTCCCGCGTAACTTCATCCCCTCCGTCGAGAAGGGTGTCCGCGACTGCATGAAGAAAGGGATCCTCGCCGGCTACCCGGTGGTCGACATGAAGGTCACGCTGTACGACGGCTCCTCCCACGACGTGGACTCCTCCGACATGGCGTTCCAGATCGCGGCCTCGATGGGGCTCCAGAAGGTCTTCATGGACGCCCATCCGATCCTGCTCGAGCCAATCATGAACGTCGAGGTCACGACCCCCGCCGACCACGCCGGCGACGTCATCGGCGACCTGAACTCGCGACGCGGGCGCATCGTCGGCATGGAGCCGGCGGGCGAGACGGCGGCCGTGCGCGCCGTGGTGCCGATGGCCGAGATGCTGACCTACGAGCCCTCCCTGCGCTCGATGACCGGCGGCCGCGGCGGCTACTCGATGGAGTTCTCCCACTACGAGGAGGTCCCGGCCTTCCTGGCCGACAAGGTCGTCAAGGAGATGAAGGCGGACAAAGAGAAGGCCGAGAAGCACTAGAGCCGCCGGGGCCGTCCGACGTAGAATAGCCCCGATGATCTTCCAGCAGATCCTCAACGAAGAGTCCGGGTGCCTGTCCTACCTGATCGGCTGTAGCGAGGCCGGGCGAGCGCTCGTCGTCGACCCCGGCCGCGACCGCGTGTCCGAGTACCTCCGCCTCGCCGCGAAGAAGGGCCTCACGATCAGCCACATCCTCGAGACGCACACGCACGCCGACCACATCTCGGGCAACCGCGACCTGGCCGAGGCGGTGCGGGCGCCGATCCTCGTCCACCGTGCCGCGGGCGTGGCCTTCGAGCACGAGGACCTGAGCGATGGCGACGAGATCCGGATCGGGAGCGTGCGCTTCAAGGTCGCGCACACGCCCGGCCACACGCCCGACTCGATCTGCCTGCTGGTGACGGATCTGTCCCGCGGCGAGGCGCCGTGGTTCGCTCTGACCGGCGACCTGCTGTTCGTCGGCTCGGTCGGACGCCCCGACCTCGGCGGCGCGCGCGCGGCGGAGGACGCCTGGGAGAGTCTCCAGCGCGTGCTCCTGCCGCTCGACGACAGCGTCGAGATCTACCCCGCTCACGGCGCCGGCTCGGCGTGCGGGCGCGCGATGTCGGCGAAATCCGGCTCGACGATCGGCTTCGAGCGGCGGTTCAATCCGGCCCTCCAGATCCGCGACCGCGGAGCGTTCGTCGACTTCCTCATGCGGGACCTTCCGCCGAAGCCGCCGTCGTTCGAGAAGATCGTCGGCAAGAACAAGGGGCTCGTCTCGCTCGTCGCCGCCAAGCCGCGCCCGTTCACGGCGCGCGAGGCGTGGGAGGCGGTGCAGCGCGGCCAGATCGTCCTGGACCTGCGCGATCCGGGCACCTACGGCGAGATGCACATCCCCGGGGCGGTCAACGTCTGGATCGAGAGCCCGCAGTTCGCGGAGCGCGTCGCCGGCATGGTCCCGGCCGGAGTGCCGCTCCTCCTGCTGGCGCAGGGGCCGTCCGACCTCGACCGGGCCGTCCAGGCCCTCTCGCGCGTCGGCGTCGACGAGGTCACCGGCTTCCTCCAGTGGGGCATGATCGAGTGGCGCAGTGAGGGCTTCGCGGTCGAAACCGTGCCTCAGATCACGGTGAGCGAGCTCGCCGAATGGCTCGAGCAGGGGCGTGAGGTCACCGTGATCGACGTCCGGGAGCACTCCGAGTGGCTCGAGGGCCACATCGAGGGCGCGGTCCATCTGCCGATGCTGGAAGCGTCGTCGCGGCGAGCCGAGGTGCCGGCGGACGGACCGAAGGCCGTGCTCTGCGCCGGCGGCCTCCGCTCGAGCACAGCGATCAGCGCGCTCAAGCGGCACGGCCTCCAGGGCTGGTACAACGTCACGGGCGGCATGACGGCATGGAAGCGCTTCGGCTATCCCGTCGTGCGCTCTTCGTCGGACGCGGGCGCCTCTCCTCGCGCGTGATCGCCTGATGCCGAGCTCGTTCGCCTCGCAGTACGCGGCGCTCTTCGCGCGTCCATGGCTGGTCTGGGGCTCGGGCGTCCTGGTGGCGACGCTGAACGTGTTCCTCTTCGCCTTCGATCGTCCGTGGACGGCGTCCGACGGGCTCCGGAACTGGGGAGACTGGGTGCTCACCGGCGCGGGCCTCGTCCGCCGGCCCGACCTCCTGCCGCCCTGGCTCTACTCGGGCTCCCTGCTGAATCTCGGCGTGATCGTCGGCGGAGCGATCGCGGCGCTCCTCTCGAGGGAGTTCGCCATCCGCGTGCCGGCACGCGCCGAGCTCGCCAAGGGCGCCGTCGGCGGGCTCTTGATGGGCGTGGGCGCCATCCTCGCCTTCGGGTGCAACATCGGCGGCTTCTTCTCGGCGACGAGCGCGCTCTCGCTGTCGGGGCTCGGCATGATGCTGGGGCTCGGGGCGGGCGCGTTCCTGGGCCTGCGGTACTTGATCTGGGAGGTGGCGCACCGGCCGCACTGGTCGCGGGGCGGCGGGCGCATCTACCTCCAGGCCGGCGGCGGGGCGCCGGCCCGCCAGCCTTGGGCCGGCGCGATCGTCTTGGGTCTGGTCCTGGCGGCGCTGGTCCTCTTCGCGCGCGCGGGCTACGGGACGCAAGGGATCTTTCTGCTCTTCGGGGCCGCGTTCGGCGTGATCTTCCAGCGATCGCGCTTCTGTCTGGTGCGGGCTTTTCGCGAGCCCTTCATGACGGGCGACGCCGAGCACACGCGGGCCGCGGCCCTGGCGCTCGTCGTGTCGACCCTGGGCTTCGCGATCCTGAAATTCACGGATCTCAAGGACAAGGGCGAGTGGGTGTTTCCGGCGGCGGGGGTCGGCTCGCTCGCCGGCGGTCTGGCCTTCGGAGTCGGCATGACGCTCGCCGGCGGCTGCGGCGCGGGCTCGCTCTGGCGGGCCGGCGAGGGTCAGGTGAAGCTCTGGGTCGCCGTCGCCTGCTTCGCGTTGAGCGCGTCGCTCGTACGGCTCGTCGCGGCGCAGACCGGGCTTTTGCAGAAGCTCGGCGCGGCGGTCTTCCTGCCGTCGACGCTCGGCTGGGCCGGCGCGATCGTCTTGATCGTCGCGATCGCGCTCGGGTGGGCTATGCTGGCGACCTGGAACGAGGCGACAGGCCGATTCAGCGCGGCCTAGGCCGGATTGTCATGAACGACGCCACCCGCCCGACGAGTGCGCAGTCAGCGGAGGGTAGGATGACGGAATCTACGCGAAGAGAATTCCTCCGGACGTCGTCCTGGGCCGGGCTCGGGCTGCTCGCGGCGGGCTGCGCGCCCAGGGTCTCGGACTACGCCCAGAAGTCCGGCCGCCGCGTCGTCGTGATCGGCGGCGGCTGGGGTGGGACCTCGGCCGCCAAGTACGTGCGCCTGGCCGATCCCTCGATCGAGGTCGTCCTGCTCGAGCCGAACAAGACGTTCGTGTCGTGTCCGTTCTCGAACCTCGTCCTGAGCGGGGTGCGCACGATCGACAGCATGACCTTCGACTACGGCGGGCTGCGCGACCACGGCGTGCGGGTCCTGCACGAGACGGCGACCGCGATCGAGCCCGACGCCAGGCGCGTGAGGGTGGGCAACGACGCCATTCCGTACGACCGGCTCATCGTCTCGCCCGGCGTCGAGTTCCAGTGGGAGCAGGTGGACGGGCTCGCGGCCGCCCAGGACCGCGTGCTCCACGCGTGGAAGGCCGGCCCGCAGACCGTCGAGCTGGCCAGGCAGCTCCAGTCGATTACAGATGGTGGGGTCTTCGTCCTGACGATCCCGCCGGCCGCCTATCGGTGCCCACCGGGTCCGTACGAGCGGACGTGCCAGGTCGCCTGGTACCTCAAGAACAACAAGCCGAAGTCGAAGCTGATCGTGCTCGACGCCAACCCCAACCTCGTCTCGAAGGCGGCGCTGTTCCGCGCCGCCTGGGCGAGCTATCCGAACATCGAGTACCGCGGCTCGAACAAGGTCGTGAAGGTCGACCCGGGCGTGCGCGAGGTCACGACGGAGCTCGGCGACAAGGTGAAGTACGACGTGCTGAACCTGATCCCGCCGCAGCGGGCGGGGACGATCGCCGTCACGGCGGATCTGGTCGGCGCGGACAAGCGCTGGTGCGAGGTCGACCATGTCACCTACGAGTCGGTGAAGCACAAGAACATCCACGTGATCGGCGACTCGACGATCGGGCTGCCGGTGCCGAAGTCGGGCAACGTCGCGAACGCGATGGGGAAGATCTGCGCGGTCGCGGTCGTGAGCCTGCTCAACGGCAAGCCGGTTCCGGCGATGGCTCCCGGCAACACCTGCTACAGCTGGGTGAGCGACCGGGAGGCCATCGCGGTCGTCAACAGCTACAAGATCGAGGGCGGCAAGGTCGTCCAGATCGAGCAAAAGCTCACGCCCGGGCAGTCGGAGATGTGGGCGCAGAACGCGGTCGGGTGGGCCAACAGCATCTGGCAGGACATGCTCGGCTAGGCCGGCGCGAAAGGACAACGCGATGCCCTTCATCATGAGCCTGCTCCTCCTGCTCGCCGTCGCCGGCACGGCGGCGGCCGGACCGCTCGACACTCCCGGCGCTCCGCAGGCGCTCGTCTGCAGCGCCTGTCACGGATTCGGCGGCCAGAGCCAGTCGAACACGATGCCGATCATCGCGGGCATCGCCCCCTGGTACTTCAAGAAGGCGATCCAGGACTACGCGGCCGGCAAGCGGACGTCGCCCGAGATGGAGCCCTACGCGAAACAGGTTCTCCAGCTCGGCGTGGACGACGTCGCCGCCTACTTCGCGGCGCAGCAGCGCACTCCGTCGCCAGTCAAGCTCGACCCCGCGGCGGTCGAGCGCGGCCGCGCCGCGGCCGTCCAGTGCACGCTCTGCCACGGCGTCTCGGGCAAGGGAGACTCATCCAAGGGGGTCCCGGATCTCACGGGTCAGCCGCCGGGGTACCTGCGCAACCAGATGCTCCTCTTCAAGGCCGACCGACGGAGCCCCGGCGATGAGCAGCTCAAGGCAGTGAAGGCGCTGATGCGAACGATTCCCGATGAGCAGATCGCCGACCTCGCGGCGTACTGGTCGAGCGTCAGGTAAAGACCATCGGGATCCCCGCGGCCGGAGCGCTGCGGTCGCCTGCTCGGCAGGCCGCGTGACGCTCGCGTTCGGCGTCACGCTGCTGGGGCTGGGGTTCGCCGGCGCATTCGTCGCGGGACTGCTCGGGGCGGGCGGCGCCTTCGTGATGATCCCGCTGCTCCTCTACGTCCCGCCGCTCCTCGGGGTGGGCCAGCTGGACGTCAAGGCGGTCGCCGGCGTGACGATGGCGCAGGTGCTCGTCGCCGCGTCGGCCGGCATGCTCGCCCACCGGCGTCACGGTGCGGTGAACGCCGAGCTCGTCTGGGTGGGTGGCGCCGCCATGGCCACCGGGTCCCTGGTCGGCGCACTCGCGTCGAAATATGCCAGCGACCGCGCGCTCCTGTTCGTCTTCGCGGTCATGGTCACGGTGGCGGCCGCGCTCGTCTTCGTAGGCGCGGGGCGCGACGCCCGAGGGGACGACGCGCCGCCGGCGTTCAGCCGGGTGCGCGTCGGCGTGGTCGCGGGCGGCGTCGGCCTCGCCGCGGGCCTCGTGGGCGCCGGCGGCGGATTCCTGCTGGTACCGCTCTTTCTCGTCGTCGTGGACATTCCGATCCGGGTCACGATCGGCAGCTCGCTCGCGATCACGGCGCTCGGGGCCGTCGCGGGATTCACCGGCAAGCTCCTGACCGGCCAGATCCCACTGGCGCCCACGCTCGCCGTCGTCGCGGGGGCGGTGCCCGGCGCCCAGCTCGGCGCCGCGGTGAGCCGCCGACTGCCGCCCCTCGGGCTCCGCGTCGCGCTGTTCGCGTTCGTCACGCTGACCGCCATCAAAGTCTGGACGGATCTCCTGAGTCGCTGAGAGGCCCGGAGGCCACGTGCGCTACGGTTTCGTGATCGACCAGCGCCGGTGCATCGGCTGTCACGCGTGCACGGTGGCGTGCAAGGAGGAGAACCGGGTGCCGCTCGGCGCGTTCCGCACCTGGGTGAAGTACATCGAGCGCGGAGCGTTCCCGAACACGCGCCGCTACTTCTCCGTGCTGCGGTGCAACCATTGCGACGCCGCGCCCTGCGTGACCATCTGTCCGACCGTCGCGCTCTACCGCCGCGCCGACGGCATCGTGGACTTCGACGGCGAACGGTGCATCGGCTGCAAGTCGTGCATGCAGGCGTGCCCCTACGACGCGCTCTACATCGATCCGGACACCGGGACGGCGGCGAAATGCAACTACTGCGCGCACCGGGTCGAGGTCGGCCTCGAGCCCGCCTGCGTGATCGTCTGCCCCGAGCAGGCCATCATCGCCGGTGACCTGGACGATCCCGCTTCTCGAATCGCCACGATCGTCGCCCGCGAGGCGGTGCAGGTGAGGAAGGCGGAGCAGGGGACACGGCCGAAGGTCTTCTACCTCGGCGCCGACGCGGCCGCGCTGACTCCGGAGCTGCAGGCCCCGGCGGAACGCTATCTCTGGGCCGAGCGGCCCCGCGACGAGATCGATCTGGTGAGGATGGTCGCCGCGGCGCAGGAGGCGCGCCCGGGAGACGGGACGCTGAGCCGGCCCGTCTACGACGTGCCGCACGCCGTGCGGCCATGGGGCTGGAAGGTCGCCGCCTATCTCTGGACGAAGTCCATCGCGGCCGGCGCGCTGCTCGTGGCGGCGCTCGCCGGCTCCGAATCGTGGGGCGATCTCTTCGGGATCGGCGCGCCGGCGCTCAGCCTGTTGTTCCTCGCCGTCACGACGGCGCTGCTGGTCGTGGACCTCAAGCGGCCGGGTCGCTTCGCCTACATCCTGCTCAAGCCGAACTGGCGGTCGTGGCTCGTGTGGGGCGCGTGGATCTTGATGGCGTTCGGCGCCGCCGGCGCGGTATGGCTCGTGGCCGGCGCGACGGGTCGATGGGATGCGCTCCACGTCACGCTGGTTCCGGCGGCGTTGCTCGCGCTCGCGACCGCGGGGTACAGTGCCTTCCTGTTCGGGCAGGCCGAGGGTCGCGATTTCTGGCAGAGCCCGCTCGTGCTTCCCCATCTGATCGTCGCCGCGGTGGTGGCCGGCGCGGCGGCGCTCTCGGTGGCCGCCGCGGCGTGGCCGGCGCGGGAGGCCCGGGCGGACCCGATCACGATACTGTGGCCGTTGCTGTTCCTGGCGCTCGGCGCGCACGGCTTTCTGGTGGGGCTCGAGGTGTTCACCCGTCACGCCGGTCACGACGCCTCGCTCGCGGCGCGTCTGGTCCGGCGGGGCCCGTATCGGGCTCGCTTCTGGGGCGGCG
>Ga0137397_10003059_pt1 | contig 11652 bp, 9 predicted proteins | sample czorhiz116metaG_FD_106658 | JGI IMG/M metagenome (GOLD analysis project Ga0137397, IMG submission 106658) | Vadose zone soil microbial communities from Angelo Coast Range Reserve, California, USA - czorhiz1.16 metaG | ecosystem: Environmental > Terrestrial > Soil > Vadose zone | place: USA... | reverse complement strand
CGGCGGGCGTCAGGATCGCGTCGTAGCGCTGCGCGACGAGCTCGGTGTATCCGGCGATCAGGCCGGGCACCCGGGCGCGGGCCTGCAGGTAGTCGCGCGCGAGCACCTCGCGGCCGCGCTCGATGCGCGTGCGCAGCGACGGTGAGAGCCGCTCGCGGCCTGTCTCCCACTCGCGCGCGAGGTTGACGGCGACCTCGGCGTCGGTGATCGTGCGGGCCCAGTCGATCGCCCCGCCCTCGTCGGGCTCCACCTCGTCCACGCGATCGCCGAGGCGCTCGAGCAGCGCGCCGAGCGCCTCCTGGGCGTCGGACGCCACCTGGCTCCAGCGCGGCGTCTTGACGAACGCCAAGCGCGGCGGCCGCGGCGGCTCCTCGGCCGCGATCGCGCGATACGGCACACGCGGGCGCGGCCGCGAGTCGGGATCGCCCTCGTCGTAGCCGGCCACCTGCTCCAACCCTAACGCCAGATCCTCGAGCGTCCGAGCGAAGAGTCCCACGTGATCGAGCGAACGCGAGAGCTGGAACATGCCCGTGCGCGGGATCAGCCCGTGCGTCGGCTTGAGCGCGTACACGCCGCAGTACGACGCCGGCCGGATGACCGACCCGCCCGTCTGGCTGCCGAGCGCGAGCGGCACCATCTCCGCCGCCACCGCCGCCGCCGACCCGCTCGACGAGCCGCCCGGCGTGTGCCCGGGATCGTGCGGATTGCGCGTCTTGCCCGGGGTCCGCGTCGCGAACTCCGTGGTCACCGTCTTCCCCATGATCACCGCGCCCGACGCCCGCACCATCCTCGCCACTGCCGCATCACGCGACGGCGTCCGCCCCGCATGCAACACCGAGCCGTTCTCGGTGGGCATGTCGGAGGTGTCGATGATGTCCTTCAGCCCCACCGGGACCCCGTGCAGCGGCCCGATCGATGCCCCCGACAACCTGAGCTCATCCGCCGCCCGCGCCTGCTGCAGTGCGTAGTCGGGATCCAGGAACGTCCACGCCTGGACGGTCGGCTCGACGTTCTTCATATGCGCGAGGCACGCCTGGACGAGCTCGACCGAGCTGATCAAGCCGCGCGCGATGGCCTGGGCGGCGTCGGACGCGGAGAGCGAGTGTGGGCTACTTGCCGTACAGGAACTCCGGCAGCCAGAGCGTCATTCCCGGCCAGATGTACATGAACACGAGACAGATGAGCACGATGATCATGTACGGCATCATCCCCGCGAAGATCTGGTTGAGCGTGACGTGCTTGGGCGCCACACCCTTGAGATAGAACGCGGACATCGCGACCGGCGGCGACAGGAAGGCCGCCTGTAGATTGACGGCGACCATCGTGCCGAACAGGATCGGGTCGACGTTGAAGTGGGCGAGCAGCGGGATGAAGATCGGACAGAAGATGACGATGATCTCCGTCCACTCGAGCGGCCAGCCCAGCAGGAAGATGATGGCCTGGGCCAGGATCTGAAAGCCGAGCGGCGAAAGGTTCATCGAGAGCACCCAGCGCTCGATCAGCGACTGGCCGCCGTGCAGGGCGAACACCGCCGAGAACAGCGCGGAGCCGACGAACAGCCAGCACACCATCGCCGTCGTCTTCGCGGTGAGGAACGTGGACTCCTTCATGTTGCGCCGCAGCTCGGGCGACACCCGCAGGTACCAGACGCCGGGCACCACGGTCCCGACCAGCGTCCCGCCGATGGAGCCGGCCACCACCAGCGAGGCCCAGTCCTCACCCTGCCACCACCCCAGCGCAACCCCGATGATGAAGCCCACCAGACTCCACCACCACACCGGCTTCTGGTAGCGCGACATCACGGCCAGGTACATGGCGCCGAGCGCGCCGACCGCCGCCGACTCGGTGGCCGTGCAGATACCGAACAGGATGACGGCCAGCACGATGGCGGTGAGAACGCCCAGCGGCACCACGGACGCGATCAGCTCCTTGAGAATCTCGAGCTGCTCGCCGTCCATGCGCCAGAAGTAGACCAGCAGAAGCAGCACGAAGAAGCCGGCCAGCCCCCAGAACCACGGATAGAAGTGCGCCGGGATCGCCCCGGCGCCGGTGTCCTTGCTCGGATCGCGCAGCGAGGTCATCTCTTCGGGCGCGCCGACGGCCTTCGCGGGTCCGGCCTTCTCGGCCTCGCTGCCGGCGGCGCCGAGCTCCTGTGGCTGCTCCTCGGTCGTGCTGGTGGCCGCGCCAAGCTGCTGCGGATTTTCTTCGGCGGGAACAGCCGCCGGCGCCTTGACCGCGGGCGTCGTGGCGGCGGGCCCCGGGGCACCGGGCACCGCGGTCGCCTTCGTGGCCGCCGTCACCGCGCCGGCCGCGATGGCCGCCTCGGGCGCGTTGTAGATGACCACGTACCACCACGTCGCGGTGAACGTGCCCACCACCAGCAAGACCGGCACCGACAGTGCCGCCACGTCGCGCGCGATGACGCGATAGCCGCCGGCGACGCGCGCGAGCGCGGGGCGGAGGGCGGCGGCAAGGAGGCCGGGGACAACCGTGCGCGTGCGTCCGCGCTCCAGCGCCAGCAGGTGGGGCGGCACGGCGACGCGGAACTGGTCGGGCGGGAGCTTGGGCGCGATGCTCGGAGTGATGATCGCCCAGCCCAGGATGTAGACGAGGTAGAGGAACGTCAGGAAGAAGCCCGGCAGCATGGCCGCCGCGTAGAGCTTGACGATCGACTGGCCGGCCACCGCCGCGTACACGATGAGCATGACCGAGGGCGGGATCAGGATGCCGAGCGTGCCGCCGGCCGTGATGGCGCCCGAGGCGAGCTTCACGTCGTAGCCGGCCTTCAGCATCGGGCGCAAGGCGATGACACCCATCAGCACGACGACGGCGCCCACGATGCCGGAGGCGATGCCCCAGAACGCGCACACCAGCAGCGTGGTGACGGCCAGCGAGGCGGGCACGCGCCGGAAGGCCAGCTGCACGCTGTGGAACATGCGATCGACCAGCGCCGCGCGCTCCATGATGTAGCCCATGAAGACGAAGAGCGGCACCGACAGCAGCGTGTCGTTGGTCATGACGCCGTAGGTTCGCTGGGCGACGAGGTCGAAGATCCTGTTCTGCCACCAGTGGTCGCCCGGCGTCCAGAACGCGATGAAGCCGAAGACGAGTCCCAGGCCCATGAGCGTGAAGGCCGTCGGGTAGCCCATCATGATGGCCGCCACGATGAGCCCGAGCATCGTCAAACCGAGCGAGGGATCGCTCATTTCTTCCGCTCGTCGTCCTTGAGGGCCTGCTCGTGGATGACGCCTTCCTCCATCACGCTGCGGTGGCGGGCGGCCTCGTCGATGGCGTGCGCGCCCTCCATGGCCGCGCGCCGCGACTCCTCGTCGACGTACTCGCTGCGGCCGAGCTGCGTCTCGATGACGTCGATCTCCTCGACGTCTTCCAGCCGGGCCGGCCACTTCCCGGTGCGGATGGCCACGATGCAGCGCATGATCTCGGCCAGTCCCTGCAGCATGACGAGGACGCCGGCCACCGGGATGACGGTCTTGAAGTGATAGACCGGCGGGCCCTCGGCCGTCACCGTCGAATGCTCGCCGATGCGCCAGGAATCGGCGGCGAAGTCGCTGCCCGCGTAGATGAGCCCGATCATGCACGGGATGAAGAAGAGGAAGTACAGAGTGAGGTCGAGCGAGGCCTGGGCCCGCGGCTTCAGGTAGATGTACACGAAGTCCGCGCGCACGTGGCCGGCCAGGGCCAGCGTGTAGGCGCCGCACAGCATGAACAGCGAGCCGTACAGCATGTTGTTCAGGTCGAAGATCCACGCCGTCGGCGAGTTCAGAATGTAGCGCTTGAAGACCTCGATGGAGACGACGAAGGTGAGCGCGACGATGAGCCAGGACGCCGCCTTGCCCGACCAGTAACTGATCTGGTCGACGACGCGGATCAGACCGAGCACGTCGGGCGCCGGGCGAACCGGGGGGCCCCGCTGGGGCCCCCCGTGACGGGTGTCCGCATCAGCTCTTCTTGGGCGCCGCCTTCGCGCCGAAGTAGTGGTTGTACGCCATCCGCCGCGAGACGTTGGTGTCCAGGTCCCACTTGACCGCGCGGGCCGCGAAGGCCTTCTGCGACTCGACGATCTCCTTGAAGAGCGGATTGTCCGAGGACTTCTTGTCGACGACCGAGTCATAGACCTCGAGCTGCTTCTGCAGCACGGAGTCGGGCGTCTTGTAGAAGCGCACCTTGTCCTTGGTCTGCAGCTCGATGTAGTCCTTCGAGTAGCGGTCGATGGCCTTCCACGACATGTCGGCCGAGGCGGCCTCCACGGCGTTCTCGATGATGGCCTTCATCTTGTCCGGCAGCGCGTCGAACTTCGCCTTGTTGAACGTGATCTCGAGCTGCTCGGCGTTCTGGTGGTAGCTCTGCAGCATGCAGATCTTGGAGACGTCGGCGAAGCCGAGGATCCGGTCAGACGTCGCGTTGTTGAACTCGGCGGCGTCCAGCAGGCCGCGGTCGATGGCCGGCACGATCTCGGCGCCCGGCAGCGCGTTGACGGCGGCGCCCAGGCCCTGGAACACGTCGATCGAGATGCCGACCGTCCGGTACTTGAGGCCCTTGAAGTCGTCCGCCTTGGTGATGACCTTCTTGAACCAGCCGAGCGGCTGCGTGGCCATCGGCCCGTAGGGAAACGACACGACGTTGATGCCGATGGACGAGTAGAGCTTGTTGAGCAGCTGCTTGCCGCCGCCGTACTTGTGCCAGGACAGCAGCATGTTGGCGTCCATGCCGTAGCCGGGGCCCGAGCCCCAGAGGGCGAGCGCCGTCTGCTTGCCGTAGTGGTACACGAGCACGCCGTGGCCGCCGTCGAGCGTGCCCTTGGACACCGCGTCGATGAGCCCGAAGGCGGGCACGACGGCGCCGGCCGGCAGCACCTCGATCTTGAGATCGCCACCGGTCATGTCGTTGACCTTCTTGGCGAAGTCGAGCGCGTACTCGTGGAAGATGTCCTTCTGCGGCCACGTGCTCTGCCACCGCATCGTGATGGGGCCCTGGGCCTTGGCCACCATGGGGAAGCCGAGCGCCGCGGCGCCCGTCGCCGCCAGCGCCGCGCCAGTCAGGAACTTCCGCCGGGCGGGCTCGGGGGCACTGCTTGGATGACTCATGGGAGCACCTCCTCCTCGTCGAGTGGGGCTGCCGCTGGGCAAGTCGGGCGCGACGTTACGCGAGCGTGCGCGAGTTTGTCAAGGTTTGGGGGCGTCGGGAGCGGCGAGCGTGAGCTCGACGTGCTCGCCGCCGCGCTGCACGGTGAGGCGCAGCGGGCGCTCGATCGCGATGTCGCTGAGGGCCTCGCGGGCGGCGTCGCGCGTGACCACCGCCTGGTCGCCGACCTGGAGCAGGACGTCGCCGACCTCGAGGCCCGCCCGCTCGGCCGGGCTGCCCTTGACGATGAACGTGACGGCCGGGGCGCTCGTCGCCGGCGTTCTCTCCGAGTCACGCAGATCAAAACCGAAGCGCGCGGCGATTTGTTCCCCGACCATCGGGCGCGGCATGTCGACGAGCCGTACCGGCAGCGCCTTGCGCCCGGCCCGGCGCAGCACGGTCAACCGGATGTCGCGGTCCAGCGGCGCCTGCGTGATGAGGCGCTGCAGCAGCCGCGTCTCCGTCACCGGCCTGCCCTCGAACGCCACGACGATGTCGCCGGCCTGCATGCCCGCGCGCGCCGCCGGCGTACCCTCCATCACCTCGACGATGACGACGCCGAAGCCCTCGGCCAGGCCGTGACGCGAGGAGAGATCGTCCATCTCCTGCTCGCTGAGGTCGCGGATGCGCACGCCGAGCCAGGACCACGTCCGCGCGTCGGCGGCGCCGGCGAGCGTGAGCACGAGAAGGAGGGCGGCCAGCGCGCGGGTGACGACACTCACTCGCGTCCGCCTTTCAGCTCCTTCACGAGCGCCTCGACCGCGTCGGCCACCGTCGCCACGCGCGCCGTGACGTCGAGCGTCTCCAGCAGCCGCTGCCGGGTGGCGCCGTCGGGCAGCACCGCGGCGGCCACGCGGTCGGCGATGACGCCGGCCGGCTGACCCTCGGCCAGCGCGGTGTCGAGGAGATCGGCGGGCCGGGCCAGCGCGGTCAGCAGCGTCGTGCACGCCGCGCGGATGCGCGCCAGCGCCGGCGCCACGTCGCCGGTCGGCTCCGCGTCGGCCAGGCGCCGCGCCCGCACGAGTCGGTAGAGCGTGTCGCTCGCCAGCTCCTGCTCGAGCCGCACGCGGCTCTCGCCGCGCAGCAGGATGTTGTAGCGGCCGGTGGCCAGGCGCTCGCACGACACGATCTCGCCGAGCCCGGCCACTGGATGCACCTCGGGCTTGCCGGCGTAGGCGGCCTCGTAGCCCGGCTTGAGCTTCACCACGGCCAGGCGCCGGTCGCGCTCGAGCGCGTCGATCACCAGCAGCCGGTAGCGGGCCTCGAAGACGTGCAGCGGCAGCAGCGTGTGCGGGAAGAACGTCACGTCGGGCAACGGGAAGATCGGGACGATGAGGTCCGGCGCCGCCATGCGGGCTGCGTCAGCTGATCTTCGGCAGGGAGCCCACTCCGCCGACCTGATCCAGCCGCATCGCCACCGACGCCGCCAGGTCGCGGAACGCGCCGGCCTGCGGCGAGTCGGGACGGCGCACGGTGATCGGGGTGCCCTCGTCGCCGCCCACGCGCGTCTCCGGATCGAGCGGCAGCCGCGCCAGCAGTGGCACGCCGTACTCGTCGGCCAGCCGCGTGCCGCCGGCGTCGCCGAAGATCGCGGTGTGCTGCTGGCAGTGCGGACACGCGAACGTGCTCATGTTCTCCACGATGCCGAGGATCGGCACGTTGAGCCGCTGGAACATGCCGATGGCCTTGCGCACATCGAGCAGCGCCACGTCCTGCGGCGTGGTGACCATGACCACGCCGCCGAGCGGCAGCACCTGCGAGAGCGAGAGCTGCGCATCGCCGGTGCCGGGCGGCATGTCGAAGACCATGTAGTCGAGCGCGCCCCACATGACGTCCTTGAGCATCTGCTGGATGAAGGAGTGGATCATGGGGCCGCGCCACACGACCGCCTCCCGCTCGTTCACGAGCAGGCCGATCGACATCAGCTTGAGGCCGTGCGCTTCCACCGGGATGATCTTGTTGTCGAACATCCCCGGCTTGCCCCTGGTGCCGAGCATCAGCGGCACGTCCGGACCGTAGACGTCGACGTCGGTCAAACCCACGGTGGCGCCGGTTTGCCGCAGCGCCAGCGCGAGGTTCACGGCCACCGTGGACTTGCCCACGCCGCCCTTGCCCGAGGACACGGCGACCGTGTGGCGCACCTCGGGAATGAGGTTCACCGGCGGCGCGCCGGGCCCGGCCTGCGGCTGGCCGTGGCTGTGGCCCTGCGCCTGCGGCGCCGGGGCGTGCGCGTGGCTGTGCGCGGCCGGCGCCGCCGGACCGCCGCCCATCTTCACCTGCACACGCCCGATGCCGGGAATCTGGCCGAGGAGCCGTGTGGCCATGCTGTGCATCGTGGCCTTGGCGGCCGGTGCCTGGCCCGCGAAGGCCAGCGTCACCGACACGCCGGTGGCGTCCACTGCGAGGTCGCGCACGAGGCCGAGCGCGACGATGTCCTTCTGCGACTCGGGGTCGCGGATTCCGCGGAGCGCGTCGAGAACCTGCTGCTCGGTGGGCATACCGTGGACTATATCACCGGCGTCCGCCGCGAACCGCTCGGCCACCAGTGGGAAGACGAATTCCCATTCTGGGCTACGCCCCACCTAACGCGTCGACGCGAGCGCGGGGAAACCCGTAGAAAACACGACGGCCGGGGCTGGAACACGGATTGCTGATTCCCGGGGCGGCCGTCTCTATCAGAGTCGAGCCAGAGAAGGTCTGTTCGATGCCCTCCCCCCCGGCGAGGGCGGGTCTGCCAGGGCCCGTCCTCGCCATTGTTCCTGGCCCCGCAATCTTGCTTTCCCGGGGTGTTCCTGCTACATAAGGACGGTGATCGGCGCCGACGACTTTCGTAAGGTTCTCAGTCACTTCGGCTCGGGCGTGACGATCGTGACGACCTCGGACGCGGACAAGCGCCCGGCCGGGCTCACCTGCAGCTCCTTCGCATCGGTCTCGCTCGATCCCCCGCTGGTGCTCGTGTGCGTCGACCACAAGGCGCAGAGCTTTCCGGCGCTGCGCGATCACGGGCGCTTCGCGGTCAACATCCTGAGCTCAGGTCAGGAAGAAGTCTCGCGCCGCTTCGCGACCTCCAAGATCCTCGACAAGTTCGAGGGCGTCGCGCACACGGTCAGCGAGCTCGGGCTCCCGCTGGTCGACGGCGCGCTGGCGCACCTGGAGTGCATCACCGTCAGCACCCACGTCGAGGGCGATCACACGATCTTCGTGGGCCGGGTCGAGCGCATCGGCGTGCCCGGCGGCGGCGAGCCCCTTCTCTATTTCAAAGGCCGGTATCAGCGACTGGCTGGATCAGGAGCGTGAACGTGACGCAGATTCCCCTGTCCCGACCCCTGGTGGACGACGAGATCAAGCAGGCCGCCATCGCCGCCATCGAGTCGCGGCAATACATCCTCGGACCGCAGAGCCGCGAGTTCGAGGCCGAGCTGGCGCGCTACGTCAGCGCCAAGCACTGCATCCTCAGCAACTCGGCCACCGCCGGCCTGTGGCTGGCGTTCCGCGCCCTCGGCGTCAAGCCGGGCGACGAGATCCTGGTGCCCTCGCACACCGCGTTCCCGACCATCGAGGCGATCTGCTTCGCCGAGGCCACGCCGGTCTTCGTCGACTGCGACCGCTTCTACACGATCGATCCGGCCGACGCCGCCGCCAAGGCCACGTCGCGCACCGTCGGCATCGTCCCCGTCCACCTCTACGGCCAGCCGGCCGACCTCGACGCCGTGCGTGCGCTGGCAACTCGGCTGGGCGTGTGGATGCTCGAGGACTGCGCGCAGTCGCACGGCGCCGCCTGGCAGGGCAAGAAGGTCGGCGCCTTCGGCCGCGTCGGCGTCTTCTCGTTCTATCCCTCGAAGAACCTCACGGTGATGGGTGACGGCGGCGCCATCGTGACCGACGACGACGAGATCGCCACGCGCTGCCGCCGGCTGCGCGATCACGGGCGCCTCAACAAGGACATCCACTCGGAGATCGGCTTCAACCTGCGCTTCAACGACATCCAGGCCGCCATCGGGCGCGTGCTACTGCGGCGCCTGGAGGCCATGAACGATCAGCGGCGCGAGCTGGCCGCGCGCTACGACAAGGCGTTCGCGGGGCTGCCGCTGGGCCTGCCCGAGGAGCGCCCGGACGGCCACCACGTCTATCACCTCTACGTCGTGCGCACGCCGCGCCGCGACGAGCTGGCCGCCTTCCTCAAGACGCGCGGCGTGCAGACCGGCGTGCACTACCCGGTGCCGACGCACCGCCAGCCGGCCGTCGAGCGCCTGAAGCCGCCGGCGCTGCCGGTCACCGAGCAGCTCGTGAAGGAGATCCTGACGCTGCCGATCTCGGCCGGCCACACGGTGACCGAGATCGACACCGTGGCGATGGCGGTCCGAGAGTTCTTCGGAGCCTGATGGCGGACGGCCCCCTTCGGATCCTCGAGATCTACCCGAAGGGGGACTTCTTCACGGGCGCGGCGATGCAGCTGCGCGACCTGGCCCGCGGCCTCGCCGCGCGCGGCCATCACGTGACCGTGGTCACCCCGCCCAGCGAGACGTGGGCCACGCGCTGCCGTGACGCCGGCCTCACGCACGTGGCGATTCCCATGCGGCGGCAGTGGGATCCCCGCGCGGCGTGGCGGCTGGCCCAGCTCATCCGGACGCAGCGCGTCCAGATCGTCCACGCTCACAAGGGGCGCGCGCGCACGCTCACGCTGCTGGCCGGTCTCATGGGCGCGCGCGCGCTGCTCATCCTCAACCGCGGCGTCAGCTTCCGGGTCGGCCGGCTGCGCCGCGTCGGCTACACGAGCCGCCGCGTGCACGCGATCGTGGCCGTGTGCCGCTCGATCAAGGACGGCCTCGTCGCCTCCGGCGTGCCCGCCGGCAAGATCCAGGTGATCTACTCGGGCACCGACCTCGAGCGCTTCCATCCCGGCGCCGACGGCGGCGCCGTGCGGCGCGAGCTGGGGCTGGGCGCCGAGCACGCGCTGATCACGCAGATCGGCGTGCGCTCGTGGCGCGGCTGGCGCGACCTGCTGGAGGCGATGGTCACCGTGGCGCCGCGGCTGGCGCGCGCGCGGCTGCTCTTCGTGGGCGCGCCGGCGCCGCGCGTTGCCGAGATCGCGGAGGTCGCGCGGACGAAGGGGCTCGGCGATCGCGTGCTCGTGCTCGGCCATCGCGACGACGTGCCGGCGATCATGGCCGCTTCCGACGTGGTGGTGGACGCCTCCTACGGCGGCCTCGGCATCACCGGCTCCATCCGGGAGGCGCTGGCGTGCGAACGGCCGGTGGTGGCCACCAGCATCGAGGGCATGCCGGAGCTCGTGCTCGACGGGGAGACGGGCGTGCTGGTGCCGCCGCGCTCGCCCGAGGCGCTGGCCGGCGCGCTGCTGCGCGTGCTGGGCGATCCGCTGGCGGCGCAGGCGATGGCGCGGGCGGGCCGCAAGCGCGTGGAGGCCCACTTCTCGCTGCGGGCCAAGCTCGACGCCACCGAGACGCTCTACCGCCGGCTGGTGGCGGGCGCCGCGTGAGCCACGCCGTCGCCGTCTACCGCCGGCTGCTGCCGCTCATGCGGCCGTACGTGCCGGTGCTGCTCGTCGGCGCGCTGCTCGCCATCGTGGTGGCGGCCATGGAGGGCGCCATCGCGTGGCTGGTCAAGCCCGCGATGGACGACATCTTCATCCGCCGGGACGCCACGATGCTGCGGGTGATTCCCCTGCTCCTGCTGGGCGCCTACCTCGCCAAGGGCGCCGGCCGCTACGGCCAGTCGTACCTGATGGCCTCGGTCGGCGAGCGCGTGATCGCCGGGCTGCGCCGCACGCTCTACACGCACATCCAGCAGATGCCGCTGTCCTTCTTCGCCGACCTGCACTCGGCCGAGCTGATGTCGCGCATCGTCACCGACGTGAATCGCCTGGCCCGCGTGTCGTCGACGGTGCTGGTGATGACGCTGCGCCAGGTGCTGATGATCGTCGCGCTGCTGTCGGTGATGGTGGTGCGCGAGTGGCGGCTGGCCCTCATCGCCATCGTGGTCTTCCCGTTCGTGGGCGTGGCCGTGCGCTCGATCGGGCGGCGGCTCTATCGCATCAACAAGCGCTCGCAGGAGAAGGTGGCCGAGCTCAACGTGCTGCTGCACGAGGCGTTCTCGGGGATGAAGATCGTCAAGGCCTTCGCGCGCGAGAGCCACGAGGCCGAGCGCTTCGACCGCATCAACCGGCGGCTGCTGGAGCTGGCGCTCAAGGACCACCGCACCGACGAGGCGACCGATCCGCTCATGGAGGTGCTGGCCGCCTTCGGCATCATGGGCGCCCTCTGGTACGGCGGCCAGCAGGTGATCGCGGGGGCGATGACGCCGGGCGACTTCTTCTCGTTCATCGCGGCGCTCGCCCTCATCTACGGCCCCGTGCGCCAGCTCTCGCGCATCATGAACACCATCCAGCAGACGACCTCGTCGGTCGAGCGCGTGTTCGGGATCCTCGACATGCCGCCGGCCATCGCCGACCGGCCGGGCGCGCGCACGCTGCCCGGCTTCACGTCCACGCTG
>Ga0137397_10003058_pt1 | contig 11653 bp, 7 predicted proteins | sample czorhiz116metaG_FD_106658 | JGI IMG/M metagenome (GOLD analysis project Ga0137397, IMG submission 106658) | Vadose zone soil microbial communities from Angelo Coast Range Reserve, California, USA - czorhiz1.16 metaG | ecosystem: Environmental > Terrestrial > Soil > Vadose zone | place: USA... | reverse complement strand
TGGCTGCCCAAATTAGCGGTGGTTAATCACTGGCGCGGAGAGGGCGCCCATCTTTCCGAAGTGCGCATCCTGATGCCCGACCGTCAGCAGGCCCTGGTGGTTTCACAGCCGGCCCGCTTCGATATTACGCACGGGTCGGCTGACAATATAAGTTTTTTCGTGAATGTGACGTTTCCGGTGGCTGGTGAGTACCTGGTGCAGACTTTGATCGATTCAAGTCTGTTCGACGAACGTGTGCTGACCGTATCGGACCAGCAATTGATCGCTCCGGAGAACGAGGGGTCAGAGGCCGTAAACTAAGCAGCTCCCGAAAGCGCGCGGCGAACTGACCAGGGACATTAGCGTAACTCGTAGACCTTGATTTTATAGTTGAGCGTCGTCGCTCCCAATCTCAACAGTCGCGCGGCCCGGGCCTGGTTACCTCCGGTTAGTTCCAGAGCTCGACTGATCAGGCGCATCTCAAACCGCCGCACCTCTTCATGGAAATCAACTGCGGTCTTGTTAGTCAGATTGTTGACCGTCACTGAGGCCTCAGCCAGCGCGTTCTCGTGGTCGAGTGATTCGGCCTCATCCAGTAGTGCGGCAGCCATCTCCTTAATCTTTTCCAGTCGCTCGGTAGCTGGCGCCTTTCGGGCTCGGGACGGCAGGCCTCGAAGCTTGGGTTTCGATAATGACTCGATGATTGCGGCTTTTGCTGTGCTCATCTTATGACTCCCTAAGATTCGTTTGTTCATTAAGACGGTCGGGCGCACCAGTTGTTAACAAATTGCTCTGGGGTTGAACGTACAGACGCCGGACCCTGGGCGTCGGTTCCAAGTTTTTCGCCATCCAAGTGAAAATTTACAACTGCAGGATAGATAGAACTGGAGATGATGTGGCGGGTGAAGCTTGCTTTTGCCCTCCAATTGGGAACAATTGGGAACAATAGAGAGGAAAAAGTAAGGCTTCGTGGAATCAGGAACTGATAAGACCCCGGAGTAATCCTCAATGAAAACCTTTCCGCGCTTCATCATCTCTATCCTGTTTTGCTCTTCGCTTTCCTTAACTGCATGGCCCGCCAGGGCCCAGAACCAGGAACCCAAGCCGTCGCCGGTATGTCAGCGCGATGATGCTCTCAACGTGATTCACCAGCAGATCGAGGCCAGCAGACTGATTGATGACGAGGTGAAGCGGATCTCGGTTTTGATTCGGGCGGCAGATCTGCTGTGGCCTTATCGGCAAGATAAGGCCCGGGCAGCTCTTAGAGAGGCATTCGATCTGGCAACGCGGAACTATAAAGAGAAGGGCGACGAACCGAGCCTGCAAGGTCACCTCATCGTGCAAGTTGCTGACCAGCGTTACCGGGTAATCGGGGCAATCGCCAAGCGCGACCCCGCCTGGGCGCGCAAACTTTCTGATCAGATCCGGGAGGAAGAAGCTAAAGAAGCGGAAGAGAAAGCTACGAAGGACGTCGAGCGTGATGCCAGAACTGCCGAGAAGCTCCTGGCCGCCGCCTCTGCACTTTTGCCTACGGATCAACCGGCGGCGCTGCGTTTTGCCGGGGCCAGCTTGCGCTATCCACCTACGATGTTTCTTCCGATCTTTCTTTATCGTCTTGCCGAAATCAACGCGGCGGGCGCAGACCAATTTTATCGGGAAGCGCTCACGGCCTACCTTAGTGTTCCTATGGAGCGCTTTCTTTATTTGTCCTCGTACCCGTTTGGCGCCAGTGGAGATGTGGGAGAGATGCCGATGTACACAGCGTACGGGGTGCCGCGCAACTTTACTCCCAGGCCGGCTTTGCAAAGATCATTTGTCGAGACACTCTTGCGGCGCGCTGAGCAGATGATCCAGAACCCGGTGGTCAATCCAGCCGGAGACCGCGGCCGCCTTTCAGAGAGCGGTCAGATGTGGCTGGCGCTGACCCGACTGGGCCCGCAGATTAACGGCTCGCTCCCTGACCTGGCAGAAGCAGCCCGGCAGGCACGCGAATCCATGTTTGCGATGTTGAGTCAAACGGATCAGCGAAGAGTCAACAACACGGTGATGGAACGTCCGCAAAAATCTTTTGACGAAATGATCGAAGATGCCGAGCGACAGCAGGACCCGGCGATTCGTGAAGCCACGCTGGCAATTGCTGTCATGCATGCTTCCGCAAACGAAACGCTGGAACACGTCGTGAGCGCCGCTGACAAGATTAGCGATACGGGCCTGCGCGCCCAGATACTTAGTTGGCTCTATTTCGAGCGCACCCAGAAGGCTACTAAGGACAAAAAGTTCGCGGAGGCCAAACGGCTTGCGAGTAAGGTGGACGAGTTGGATCAGCGGGCCTATCTCTATCTAAAGATAGCCGAGGAGCTGATCAAGCGAACCCGAAACGACAGCGAAGCCAGGGAGTTGCTCGAGGAAGTGCTTAACGCGGCAGCCAAGGCGCCCGATACCGAAGTGAAGGCCCGCGCGCTGTTGGGAGTCGCATTTCTTTACACCAGGATTGAAGCAAACCGCTCAATCGCAGTACTGGGCGACGCGGTAAAAGTTATCAATCACATCGCCTCTCCGGATTTCTCGTCGGATCAGGCCGGCAGAAAGATTGAGGGGAAGGCATTCGGGAGCTATGCAACCTTGCAGACGCCCAGTTTCAATCCCGAAAACGGCTTTCGCGAAGTTGGCAAGGTTGATTTCGAGGGTGCGCAAAATCTGGCAGCTAATTTTGTCGATAAGTCCCTGCGCGCGATGACCATGATGGCGCTCGCCGAATGGTGTTTGCAAAACTCGCCGCCGCCGCGCAAGCCCGCGAAGGTTGAACCCAAGGTGGTCAAGCCGTAAGACTCGCAAACTTTTCAATCAGTCTTTCAATCTGATCCAATTCGGATTTCTTCACTCCGGCCTTCCGCGCCAGGTCGATGGATCGCTTTCCCAGCAATCGATAAGCCGCCAGCGCATTGCGCAACCCTTCGGATTCCATAGCCGCAAGGTGCCGACGCACGGTCGCAACGTCGCCGCGCTTGAAAGTGCCGGTGAGTGCGTTTGCCGGATTCTGTTTCGAAAGATTTGCAACGGTGCTTTCCATCAAGGGCAGGAGCACTTGCCGGGCGCGGCCTGGCGTAAACCCGCAGTGAGCGAGCATCTCCTGGGCAATATCGTAGAGGGCGACCAGATGCGGTGACGCCATCACTGCCGCGGCGTGATACAGGGATTTGTGGCGCGCCTTAATCGTAAGGGCCTGGCCACCGAAATCGCGGATGATCGATTTTGCCAGGCGCACAGCCGCCGGATCGCCTTCGACGGAAAAGAATGCCCGCCCGAACGATTTTGCTCCCGAGCGGGAATCGCTGATGGAAACTAATGGATGAAGCGACCCGGTAGCAAAACCGGCGCTTTGCAGGGGCCGCAGAACCTCAGAGGAAAGGGCGCCGCTGGTGTGCATCGCGATGCGGCGGCTCCGCGCCTTTCCGGCTCTCTCCGATTTGAAAATCATCGTGACCCGGCCGGCGACCTCGGCGATCGCGTCGTCGGGTGTCGTGATTAAGACCAAGGAAGAGTTACTGAGGCGGTCCAGCTGAGTTTGATTGAGACGACTCAACTGCTTCGCGGAGAGGCCAAGTGTGCCGCCGCCGATCGCTTTGGCTGCTCGGCGAGCATGATCGGGTCTTTGGGCCACGACAACGTCAACCCGGTAGCCGGCTGCCTTCAGGGCCAGGCCAAGCGCGGTCCCCATGCGGCCGGCGCCTATGATCGAAACGAGTTCCTTTTCTTTCCGTGGGCGCGCTTTTGGTGGTTGTGACCGAGGCGTCTGGCGCGGTCTTTCTGGGCTTTTTCGCATTAGGGGAAAACCGAAAATGGTCCGCCGTGAGCGGGCCATCCCGTTACTGGTTCATCGGCACGATCTCTCGTCTGGTCGACAAAAGCTGGTCTGAAGTGAGGACTGTAACATGCGGCCGAAACGTTCGGCAATCGTATAGGCTTTTCTCCCGCGCTGGTCTATAATGCCAAAAGAAGTCGTAACTCCACCCCCATTGATCAGCGGATCAGCGCGAAACAAAAGTCCCGGACTGTAGCGCAACCTCGACGGTGAAGACGGCATCAAAGCGGTGCGTTAACTCAAAGCAGTACCGGTGCCTCGGGTGCTGCCCCCGAAGAACAAAGGCGGTCGCACTTGAAGTGGTAGCGACCCACCGAGAGAAAAAGCAGGGTCTTTGTCTCCCGGCCTCGGAAGTTGGAGGTTCAAGAATGAAAAGTTGTTTCTCTCGCACCGTCACCGCAATCGGTCTGGGAGTCAGTCTCTGGTTTACAAGTATTGCCGCCCTGGCCGGCCCGGTGCAGGCGCAGGATCAAACCCAAAGTCAAAAGCAATCGGCGCCGCAGCAGACCGCCCCGAAAGATCAAAAGTCCCAGGGCGCTGACCAGCAGCAAACTGCCAGCCAACCGTCAAGCAAGAAAACACTTCCAACCGGCGAAGACCCGACTATGATCGGGAAGCGCAATATTAATAAAGGCATCTGGTCGGGCGGAATTATTGGAGCGAAGGGGATCGAGTCGGAAGTGCGCCTGGGGCGGCAGTTGGCCGCGGAAGTCGACAAAGAAGCTAAGTTCGTCGACGATCCCATCATTACTGAATATGTGAATCGCGTCGGCCAGAATATCGTCCTTCATTCAGACGCCAAGGTTCCTTTTACAATCAAGGTAATCGATTCGGATGAAGTGAACGCCTTCGCCCTGCACGTCGGGTTTTTCTATGTCAACAAGGGACTCATCCTGGCCGCCGACAACGAAGCTGAGTTGGCCGGCGTGATGGCTCATGAGATTGCTCACGTTTGTGCGCGCCACGCTATGGAAAACGAAGCCAAGATGCGCGCGATGAATATCGGCCTGCTGGCTGGGATCCTGCTGGGCGGTCCGATTCTGAGCAATGTGCTCTATAACGGCGGTGGGTTACTTGAAGGCCTGAGCGTCTTAAAATTCACCCGGGCCGCGGAAGCAGAAGCTGACAGACTTGGCGTTCAATATATGTGGGCTGCCGGTTACGATCCGAACGCCATGGCTACGATGTTCGAGAAGTTGGAAGCGAAGAACAAGAAAAAGCCAGGCACGATTTCCAAGATGTTCATGGATCATCCAGCGCCGGCAGATCGCCGGGCCGCCGCGATCGCACTGGCCGCCCGTTTTCCCGAGCGCGAGGAATACGTCATTAGCTCTTCGGAGTTTAACCGCGTAAAGAACCGCCTCTTGCGACTGTCAAATGCCCGGGTCACTTCCAACGGTGTGATTGCCGGGAGCGACGACGGAACACCGGGACGTCCGACGCTGAAGCGACGAGTGCCGACGCCGGATGACTCGACGACGACAGCGCCCAATGGCACGCCGAAGCCGGACAGTAGCAAACCGGCTCCGCCAAGCCTGAAGCGCGCAGGACAACCGCAACCAAGTCCTACGCCACAACCATAAGAACTAGTTAATGCCGCCCCGGTGGGGGTGTGCAAGAAGCCCGACCGTGAGGAGGGCTCAGGATCAAAAGAGGCCGTCAAGCAATTCTGCTTGAAGGCCTTTTTTTGCCGGGAGCGCGCACATCTCTTCTTCAGGGCGGGCGACGCGCGGCTTACTGTCTTTGAGCCCTCACTGACGCGCGGGCTTCTGACACAAGCCTGCTATTGCTCGTGATACTGCACGGCCGCAGTGGCAGTCGCAGCGGTTTTGGCGCCTGGTTGTTCCCGCCGCACAACTCCCGCAAAGAATGCACGAAAGTAACCGTACATCGAAAACATTGCAGAAATCACCACTACCCAAAGCAATGCCCGGCCTGCGGTGTAAAGCAGTATCTGCCAGTCGCTCCAGGTGGTATGGGCCGGTCCGATCAGATGGGACCAGGCGGCACGCAACTCAGGCACGGTCCAGAACTGAATCGCCGGAAACGGCTTGCCGAAATTCGAGACGTGTGGCGCGCCTCCTGAGGACATTGACAGAATCAAGAGTCCGACGGTCACGACCTGCGCCACCATCTTGAACTTACCCATGCGCGAGGCGGAAATCACGACGCCTTCGGTCGCCGCAATCGATCGCAATCCGGTGACGGCAAACTCTCTGCCCACTATGATCACAACTGCCCAGGCCGGCGCCAGGTGGTTTTCGACCAGTGAAATCAATGCGGCTGAGATCAAAAGCTTGTCAGCGATAGGATCGAGCAACTTCCCGAGCTTCGACACCTGCTTTCGTCGGCGCGCAATTTTCCCATCGAAATAATCAGTTAAGGCGGCCACTACAAAAATCGACACGCCCAGAAGATAACTCGGCACGCCCAGCCAATTTTCCGACACCGGCGTTAGCAGCACCACGACCAGCAGCGGCACGATAAAGATTCGCGAAAGCGTCAGTGCATTAGGAAGATTCACAGCAATCGCAGTCTAGGTCGCGCGATTATTGAGTGTCAAGATGTGGTTCTCTGAGTGATTTCCGAAGCAGGTTTCACGGGAGCATTCTCCGTATGATCTTCGCCGTCGTACACGTAAGCAGAAGCGTACTTAGTTCCTGCTGAAGGATCTATTGAAAAACTGGGGTCAGGCGGCGATTTGCGATTCTCAACCCGCTGATACTGCTCGTTAATTCGGGCTCTGAGGGCCTGACCCGCGCATGCTACGTGTCGCTAATCCGTGCGTCAAGCCATCTGGCTGCAAGGATTTTGCATCAGCAAGTTGAGTTTTTGAATACCAAGACTTTGACCAGACTTGAGTGGGTGTTTGCATTCGGATGATTACGAAGCGAAGCGGTAGCAGAATCGCAAGTCGCAAGCCTGACCCCGGTTTGACCATGCAGCGCGCCTATGCTTACTGGGAGCGGCATCCCGTCGCACTGCGTCCTGACCAATTGCTCAGCCTGGCTCAGGCACTCAATGTATCGGTGGATGATTTGGTGGGTACTAACGGAACCAAGAAGCGCGGCGCGGGTCCTACCGGTAAGATGAAGCAGTTATTCGAAGCCGCCTCTCGGCTCCCGCGCTCTCAGCAACAGAAGATCACCGCCCTGCTCGAACCTTTCATCGCGCACCACGCCCAACGGTAAAGATTCAGCGTCTCTGCGGTTTGATAAAGCAATAAAGCACCCTCATAAAGTGGGCAGACAAGATAGCAATCCTCAGACCACCACTTTCGTCGCTCTAACCCCTTGCTGATCAGTAGCTTTGTCCCTTATCAGATTTGATCGATTTCATAAGGCAGATAAAGATCTCACTCAACCACCGCCACTGCATCACTTGCGGATTTATCTACCCGCTGAAAACGCCATTGTGAATAAAGTTCTCGGTTCGAGCGTTGCCGCTCTATTCGATCACGATTGGTGGCTTATCAGCAATTAGGCATGGCAGCGACTTGAGCGGCGGCAACTCCTCGAGTTTTCCTGGCTTGGTCCGCTCATAGTCAGAAAGCTCTGCCGGTCTTGTTTCATTCGAGTCGCTGCTCTTGAAGGTCGACCCCGTGCAGTCCGTGTGCTCATTCTCTCTGCGCTCTCGAAGCGTAAACTGCAGCTTCTTGGCATTGATCTCGCAGTCGGTAAGACCACGCTCATAGAGGTTGAACTCTACCAATAGATACTTCTTATCATTGCGCGTCTCGTCTTCCCACTTATCCATTCGGACAATCCAGAACTCAGCAAACGTGCCGAGGCCTCTTGTGTAAGGCTTCACTGGATATCGCATCTTTTTTTGGAACGCGACAACAACACCTTCGCCAACGGTTTCTTTAGGCTTAGGCTGATCCTGACTCAACACCGGGCAGGTTAAGACCAGAACAATAAACACGAAGCTAATCAGCGTGATATTTCCTTTCATGGCTTCTTCCCCTGACTGGGCTTCTCACCCTGACCGGGAACTATGACGCGGAGGCTTCCTCTGATCCTTTCCCAGTTGGCTGGAACTGATTCCGCAGGTTGAGGCGTGATAAATATTTTCTCGACAGTTGCCTTAATCCCAACTCTCTGAAAATCGTAGATTGTCCTTCCACTAGTTGCCGTTGCTGCACCTGGTGGCAAGGTTTCGATGCTTCCAACTCTTACGTCACCAAAGAACTCATTGGCCCGCTTATGAGCCGCTTCATACGTGCCAAGACCCTCGGCGACACCTACATAGCCTTCAATTGCCGCATGCGCAATCGCCTCACCCGACAAGCTCTTATCAGCTTTATTAAGCTGGTTCATGTCGGCCCGATCGACGGTGTTGGCACCGCGCCCCGTGTATTGATCGAACATGATGTTCTCAGAACCGATCCCCGGCATCTGGATGGTCAGCGTCGAAATATTCTTGGTGTCGGTGATCGCTTTGTACAATTCGGCTTCGGACTTAGAGAGCTTACTCACATCGACATTGCCAACAACCCCTAATTTGCCGTCTTTAATTTCGGTTGTGAATTGAGAGCCTTTGCGGTTATTCAAGTCAGTCGTCGTCTGCTCAACACACTGCTTGAAGTTCTTGCCGTCTGAAGCGCCGCAATCGACTTTCACTTCCATGCCGTCGTCATCGACGAACTTCAGCGGATTATTTCGCGTGTAGGCATAAAGATTCCACGCTTGTGGATACGGTAAGCGCTGAAGTTCAACAAACAAGGGATCCGAACTGGTAAAGCGTCCTTGCGTACTTGCATAGTACCGTGCTTCGAAAAAGTCGAGTCCCGTTTCAGTGTCGCGTTCTTTGCGGGTGAACTTCTGTCGCGCGCCGTCGCTGTTCGTGTAGCCCTGCGTCGTGGTTCTGCCCCCAGTCCCCGCACCGAGTTCCTCACCGAACGGCAGGTAATCATGCCGACTCACAGTGGCGAGTGCACCCGTCTGATCGAAGATCATGCGCGGCGTGCCGAGTTGATCCGTCACCAACCAGTGAAGCTGTGCAGGAGCGCCACCGCTGGCGGAAGAAACCGTATAGAACGTAGACGGCGAGCTTTGGTTGTTGTATTCGGTCTTGATCCAGTCGGCTGAGCGCGCCGTGTTCGAGATCCGTGCTTCGTCGATTATCCCGTTCCAGTAAGAGCCGGAGCCGGCATCCTGTCCGCCGATCAGAGCGTTCAGTGACGAACTGCCGGCGACAGTAACTCCCTGATCGAGTGTGGTCGAGAGCGTCTTGGCCGTGCCGTTGACATAGATACTGATTGAGCTTGGCTGCGACCACGTCGCCACCAGGTGATACCACGTGCCGGTGCTCCAGCTGGCATTGGTGGTACTCCAGGAGGACATCTTCGCCGTAGCCGGATTCTCTACCGCCACGATTAACTCAGTACCCGCCGAGTCCGTCGCCAGGATCCACGAGCGATCATTCCCTGGCGCCCACTTGGTCAGAATTCGGGCCGCCGTAGGAAGTGAATTCGCCTTCACCCATGCCGACAGTGTGAATGAACTAAAGCCATCGAGACTGGAGGCATTACCCGCGCTGAGTTTGGTAGAGCTGCCGTTGAAGCTGCCACCACCGTCAATCTGTCCGGTAGTCGCGCCCACGCTGCCTACGTTCGTGGTGTTGTTGGCGTTTGACGTCGAGTCATTCGTATTCAGCGTCGACCCATTCGGCAAATGCCACACGGCTCTGTAATTGCTGTCCCACACGCCGGTCTTGGTTGACTGGTCGGTAGTGATGTTGGAGTTGCCGTAACACATGTAGATGTTAGTGTCGCTGGTGTGAGACACCGTTGGCACCTTGACCCAGTAGTTTACCGCCCCGGTGGTGGCATTAAAAGTTTCCACTTCGTGATTGAGCTTCGTTGAGCAGCTTGAATCTGACGTGAAGATCACATCATAGCCGTTCGTGTTTTGCACGTTGCCGCCATGGGCGGTGGTAGCCAGATACGAATAAGTGCCGCTGATGAGCACGGGAAAATTGCTCTGATCGGTATTGGGAACCTTGGTGTGATCGATGGTAATGCTGCGCTGATACGCATAGCCATTAGGCGCTGGCGGCGGTGCGTCAGCCGTCACCAATAATTGCCCGTTGCGATAGCCATATTCTTTCTGTGGAGTCGCGGGGGTTGCATTCGCGACGTATTCAGCCAACAACTCTCCGCCCAGCCCATACACCTGCCACGTCTCAGTGCCGTTGACTATCCGTTTTACCCGCCGGCCGTCGCCGTCATAGGTGTAAGTCTGCCACTGGTTGTTCGCCCACGCCTGCTTCATCCGGTTCTCGGCATCGTAAGTGCGGATGCCTTCCCCAGTAAAGGTGTCGTTGGTCAAATTACCCGCCGAGTCATAGCTCATTGTGTAACCCGCGGGCGCAGTCAAACGATTCGTGCTTGTGTCCACGCCAAAGTTCGGCTTGGGAATGTTCGCGCCGAAGGTATTGGCTTGATGGATAGTGCGATTACCCCACCGGTCATAGACGAATTCCTGCTGCCAATCCAATTGCGTGTTGCCCGTATATTCATGCACCCGCTGCAAACGGTTCAGCGAGTCATAGTCGTACTGTTGATACCATGATGTAGAACTGGAGTTCTGCTCGTTGTTCGGGGCGTACACTGTCTGCTTCCTCAGATTCCCGTTGTTGTCCGTGCCGTTGCACGGCGCGCCCGAACATTGATTGCTATAGTCGTTGACGATTTTGCCACGATTCGAGTCGTTGCCTGCCGTCCCGACAAGAATCTCCGCCAACTGGCCGCGACTATTATAGAAGAGCTTATTGTAAGCTGGCGTTGTCGTGCCGAACTGTTCCTGGGCCATTTGACCGCCCGCGGCGTAACTGATTCCGGTCGAGTAAGTGCGCTGTGTGTCGTCACCCAGATTGCCTGTAAAGTTGTTAGTCCGGCCCGCGTTGTCGTAGTCATAGGTCAAGGTGCGACCGGAAGGATAGGTTTCACCGGTGACAGCGCCAGCAAGATCGTAAACAGCACTGACTTTATAGTTGATCCCGCCGGTCTGCTGAATCTTTATGGTCTGACGTCCCAGGGCGTCAAAGCTATAGTAATCACCTGTGCTGCTGTTCGATCCGTAAGTCACCGCCACTAATCTTCCGGTGGCATAACCGCGATTGAAGCTCGCCGGCGTGCCCGAAGGCAAACCGGCATTATCGTAATAGTAGTTTACCGGAGGTGTCACGCCACCATCATTCGTGTAGCTCCTGGTGATCACCCGGTTCAGTGCATCGTAAGTAAAGCTGCTCGTGATGCTGCGCGCATCGGTCTTGCTCGTGAGATTGCCGTTGCTGTCATACTGATAACTCACTGTCCCGCTCTCGGGATTAGCGGCGGAAGTCAGACGCTTCAATGAGTCATAAGCGAAAGTGCGCGTCTGGCTACCTTGCGTGACCGTCGTAAGGTCGTTCAGCGTGTCATAGCTGTAGCTGGTCGAATAATTCAGCGTTGCCGGGTCTTCGTAAACCGTGGTCAAACGACCGAGGCCATCCGTGACGCTCTTGCGTGACTTGCCGGCCTGATCCGTTACCGTCAGCACTGTCCCTACCGGCGCAGAGGTGCTGCCGCTGTAGGCGCTCGTGACTACGGCGCTGTCCGGCGTCGTTACGGAAGTGACTCGTCCCAGATAATCGTAAGCCGTCGTCGTCCAATTGCCCGATGGATTCACCGAATCACTCAAGCTGGTGGTGCTATAAGGATTCGAGACGCGCCACACCCGGCCCATCGAATCGTACTGGGTGTCGGTGGTCGAGTAAGTGCTGCCTTCATTCAGGAACGAACGGCCGGCGCGGCCCAGCTTGTCATAG
>Ga0137397_10003057_pt1 | contig 11653 bp, 12 predicted proteins | sample czorhiz116metaG_FD_106658 | JGI IMG/M metagenome (GOLD analysis project Ga0137397, IMG submission 106658) | Vadose zone soil microbial communities from Angelo Coast Range Reserve, California, USA - czorhiz1.16 metaG | ecosystem: Environmental > Terrestrial > Soil > Vadose zone | place: USA... | reverse complement strand
TGGGTGGGCGGGCTTGTCTGCGCGACCGTGCTCGTGCTTCGCACGACCCCGGCGGCCTCGGAGAGCTGGCCCCGGCCGTTCTCGAGGCTCGCGCTGGCCGCGGTGGCGGCGCTCGCTCTCACCGGCGCGGCGCTTTCCCTCGCCTACATCGCCACCCCGGCCGCCGCCATCGGCACGTCCTACGGAGCCATGACGCTCACCAAGATCGTGCTCTTCATGGCCATGCTGACCATGGGTGCGCTCAATCATCGCGCCCTCCACGGTCGACTCGGGACGGGACGCTGGCTCGTCTCGGGAGCGAGCGCGGGTCCCGACCTTCCCCGCTCGGGCTCGCGGGTATTGCGTCGACGTCTCGAGGTGGAGGCCGGGCTTGCCATCGTGACGGTCTTCCTCGCCGCGTCGATCGGCTCCGCGCCGCCCGCGTCGGACGTGCAGGACCAGCGCGCCTCGCTGGCAGAGATCCGTAGCGTGTTCACTCCGCAATGGCCGCGGCTCCAGGCGCCGAGCCTGGCCGAGCTGGCCGCGGCCACGGCTCTCGGCGACCCGTCGACGCCTCACTCCGCCGAGGAGACGGCCTGGTCGGAGTTCGGCCACCACGTCGCCGGTCTCTTCGTCGTGGCCATGGGTGTGCTCGCCATGCTCGAGCGGACCGGATGGGCGCCGTGGGCGCGGCACTGGCCCCTGCTCCTCATCGGGTTGACGGGCTTCGTCGCGTGGAACATGGACCCGGAGGGTTGGCAGACGGGCCGGATCGGCTTCTGGGAGCACCTCCTGGGCCTCGAAGTCTTGCAGCACCGCATCCTGCTCGCCCTCACCGCCCTTCTCGCGGTGGCGGAATGGCGGGTGCGGAGCGGCCGCCATCCCGATTCCGCCTGGCGCTATGTCTTTCCCCTCGTGTGCATCGGCGCCGGCGTCTTGCTGCTCTCCCACGCCCACGAGGTCAGCAATGCCAAGTCGGCTTTTCTCATCGAGCTGACGCACCTGCCCCTCGGCCTCGTCATCCTGGTGGCGGGCTGGTCGCGCTGGCTCGAGCTGCGTCTGTCCCCGCCGGACAACGTCGCGCCCGGACGGCTGTGGGGACCCGCCTTGACCGTGTTCGGGCTCTTGCTGCTCTTCTACCGCGAATCTTGACAGCCGACGGTCATCAGGCCCTCCGCTTCTTCCCGGACGAGGCGGTCGGGTATCGCTACCCCGAGCTCTACGTCAAGCCCTTCGGCGCGGACTACGTGCCCGAGCCGCACATCCAGGACGCGTATCGGTACGCGCGTGACCACAAGTGGTACATGACCTCCCGCCTGATCACCGTCAATGACCTGTACGCCTTCGATCCCACGGTGCAGCTGGCGCTCGAGGAGTTCACGGATGTCGTGGGGCGGAACTTCAGGCAGCCGAAGGAGGGGCTCGGCTTCGAGGGCAGCCCCTCCGCCCACATGTGGCGCACGATCAGCTGGCCGACGCAGTATCTCTAGGCGGGGCGAAGGTGCTTCAGACCCTCGATCTGCTTGGCCTTGCAGGTTGGACAGATGGCATGCGTGAACTGCAGGCCTGAGCGCTTGCCGAGATAGCTCTCGACCTTCTCCCAGAAGTTTCCATCGCTCCGGACCTGGCGGCACCACGCGCAGATGGGAATGAGGCCCTGGAGCTGCTGGACATGGGCGAGCGATTCCTCGAGGGCGAGAATGCGATCGGCCAGCTGCTGCTGCAGGGTGACCATGCGGACACCCACGGAGACGCGTGCCCGCAGCTCTTCGGCCTCGAACGGCTTCGTGATGTAGTCGTCCGCCCCCGCCTCGAAGGCGGTGACCAGATCGTCGGTCTGACCTCTCGACGTCAACACCACGAGATAGGTGGGGGCCGACCCTCCCGCCTCACGGACCTTGCGACACACCTCCACGCCGGTCATCTGGGGCATCATCCAGTCCAGAATCGCGAGGGCGGGAGGGTCTTGCCCGCTCAGGATCAGCCAGGCCTCGGAGCCGCTCGCCGCCGCCACCACTTCATGGCCCGACTTTGCGAGGATCTTCTCGAGGAGGCGTCGCGTGAGCAGGTCGTCGTCCGCGATCAGGATCCTCACAGAGTCTTCCAGTCGAAGTCGCTGAGGAACGCAGCGACCTTCGTCATTTCGCGCTCGAATGCATCGCCAACCGTGGCCGCCTCTCCGAGCTGGCCGGCCCGGCCGAGGGTCTCGAGCTCTCCCGCCAGGGCGAGCGCCTTCTCGGCGCAGAGAATCCCGAGTGGACCCCGCAGGCTGTGCGCCGCGTGGAACGTCTCCTGATGGTCGCCCCGCCGGATCGCCGCGGTCAGGGACGAGACACGCTCCGACAGGTCTTCCTGGAACGTGTGGACCAGCTCCTGGAGGAGATCCTTGTCGCCGTCGACCCGTCCGAGGGCGAGTGACATCCGCACCGGTGAGTCGTCGAGCTGTCCGTCGCGCGGAGTCACTGGGCGTTCCGATCAGTTCGCGCTGCCATCTCGATCTCCCCGTCGGCAAACCCGGATGAAGTGGATTCCCTACGGGTCGTGCACTGGCAGTGCCAATCTCCAACACCCTGCCTTATTCACAAGTTCGCCCGCTCTCTGGGCAGGCCATGACGGAAGGCGGCACGACCGGTGACGAGGAATGCCAGTCGGCCGCGGCGCCGGCAACGCCCCTTCAGCGGCCCGTGAGTTAAGCGCGCGTCACGTGGGCGGAGACGGCGAGCCAGGAGCCGTTGCGGCGCGCCCAGACGTCCGTGTAGCGGCCGGCGCCGGGCTGGCCGTCGGAGCGCGCGTAGGTGGTGCGCGCGTGGATGATGGCGAAGTCGCCCATGAGACGGATGTTGACGTCGTGGGCCTGGAGGTTCGAGATCGTGACGGGCCGCGCCGTCTGCTGCAGGAAGGCCTCGCGATCGATGAGGGTGCCGTCGGGATTGGAGCACAGGAAATCGTCCGCGAGGATCTGGTCGAAGCGGCGGACATCACCGGCCTGCACGGAGTTGATGTAGTCGCGGTTCAAGGCCTGCAGGCTCTCGAGATCCGACCTGGACGCGGTGGTGGTTGCCATACGATCTCCTTTCCGGGCTCGCTACCGCGCGTGAGCGGCAGCGGGCCGGCGAATTTCCTCGATGGCCGACGCGAAGCCCGAGCGGAGCACGGCCGTGTCCGAGGAGTAGTTGACGATGGTGGCTCCGAGGGCGATCATCTCACGCACGCCCTCCACGCTGTCGATGGCCATGGAGACCGCCTTGCCATGCTTGCGCGCGGCCTCGGCCAGGCGAACGCGGTAGTCGCGGAGCGCGTCCTTCTGGGCGGGCGTGCCGAGCACCCCCAGGTCCTGGGCCAGATCGGTCGGACCGATGGTCAGCGCATCGATGCCGGGCACCGAGGCGATCTCGTCCACCCGCTCGAAGGCCTTCTTCGTCTCGAGCATGGCCGTGACATGCACGCGCGCGTTCGCGGTCGCCATGTGCTCGCCCGGAGGCAGCGTGCGGTACTGGGTGTGGGGGCCGAAGCCGTACATGCCGCGCTCCCCCAGGGGGGCGTAGCGACTGCACGCGGCCACGGCCGCCGCCTGCTCCGGCGTGTCGACCTGCGGGATGTGAAGATTCCACACGCCCGCGTCGAGCAGCCGCGTCACCCACTCGCGATTGCCCTCGGGAGGACGCACCACCATGGGAAAGTCGAGGGCGCGCGCCAGGGTCGCCATGTCGGCGACCGTCTCCATCGAGAAGGCGGAGTGCTCCATGTCGACGCGGACGAAATCGAGACCTGCCGCCTGGAGCAGGGTGAGCACGGCGGGTGTCCGGATCATGGTCACCCACGTGCCGATCTGCACCTCGCCGCGCTCGGCGCGAACTCTGTAGCTATTCTCATTCATCTCTAGGACCCCCAGCTCACCCCTTCGCCGCCGTCCACCGCCAGGGAGACGCCGGTGATGAAGCCAGCCTCGTCGGAGTGCAGAAAGAGCGCGGCATGGGCGACGTCCCAGCCCGTGCCCATGCGGCGACGGAGCGGGACGCGGCGATCTCGAGCGGCGATGACCTCGCCCCGAGCCGTCCCCTGGGCCACCCGCGCCTCGATGGCCATGGGCGTGTTCATCAGGCCGGGCAGGATGGAGTTCGCGCGCACGCCGTAGCGCGCGTTGGCCGCGGCGAGGTTCTCCGTCAGCGCGACCACTCCCGCCTTCATCGTCTTGTAGCCCACGAGCGGATACGCGTTGCGGGCGGCCATGGAGGCGATGTTCACGATCGAGCCGCCCGTCTCGCGAAGCGCGGGCAGGCCGTGCTTGCAGACCAGCCACATCCCCTTCAGGTTGACGGCGAAGCTGCGGTCGAACGCCTCCACCGTGAGCTCCGTGGCCACGGCGTCGCCCAGCGCGAGGCTGGCGCCCACGTTGTTGTGCAGGATGTCCAGCCGACGGAAGCGCTCCAGGGCCGCCGCGACGAGCCGGCGGGCGTCGTCTTCGCGGGTGATGTCCGCCTCGGCGGCCCAGGCCTGGCCGCCCTCGTCGCGGATCAAGTCCACGGTCTCCTGGGCCGCCTTGAGCGTGCGGTCGGCCACGATGACCTGCGCGCCTTCCCGGGCCAGCACGATGGCGGTGGCCCGCCCATTCCCGACCGTCTGGCCGGGCGTCTGCCCGCCTCCCACGACGATTGCCGCCTTTCCCTCGACGCGCTTTGCCATGTCTGGGAAGCTACCGCGGTCGCCCCAACGTGGCAAGTCGACCCTGGTCAGGCCGCCCTTGTCAGAGACGACGCCAGAGGAGAAAATCACGCCCGTCGCGACCATCTTCCGACTCGATGAGGTCATGGAGCATGAGAACCGGTGCCGAGTATCGAGAGGCCTTGCGCGATGGGCGCAGGGTCTATGTCATGGGCGAAGGCCTCATCGAGGACGTCACCGTGCATCCGGCCACCCGCGCCATGGTGGACGAGCTCGCAGCCTGGTACGACCGTCACTGCGATCCGGAGTGGCGGGACATCCTTCTCGCCCCGCCCGACGCCGAGGGCAACCGCGCGCCGTGGGCGTATGCCCTGCCGAAGAGCTCCGCGGATCTGCGCGCCATGGGTCGATGCTTCTCCGCGACCACTTTCCTGAGCGCGGGCAACATCACGCACACGCCCGCCTACGGCAACCTCATCGCCCTGGGTATTCTGGACGCCATCCAGCAGCGATACGTATCGCGTGAGCAGATCGACCACATAGCCGCATATCGAGAGCTTATCGGCCGGACGGGCCGATTCCTCACCTTCTCGGCGGGCGCCGCCACCGTCGGCTTTCGCTTCCGAGAGGATCCGCTCGATCGCGCCGCCGTGCGCGTCGAGCGCGAGACGGACGCGGGCCTCGTCCTGAGCGGCAAGGTGGGCATGCACACGAGCCCCGCGTATGCCGAGGACGTGTACGTCGGGGCCCACTGTGCCGTGGATCGCGGGCCCCACCGCGCCACCTTCATCGTGCCCGTCAACGCGCCCGGCGTGACCGTTCTGTGCCGCAAGATCTCCGCTCGCCACCCCAACCCATTCATCGCCCCGCTCAGCAGCCGCTACGACGAGCTGGACGGCCAGATGTGGCTCGAGAACGTGCTCGTGCCGTGGGAGCGGATCTTCCTCATGGACGCCTCTCCGGATGTCATGGCCTCGTGGCTCTTCTGGCATCAGCTCTATTGCTGGCTCTCGAAGGCGGAGTTCACGCTCGGCCTCGCCCTCGCCTGCGCCGACGCCATAGGCCTGAAGGAGCACGAGCCCACCATCGAGTACCTCGTCGATCTCATCGTCGACGTGCAGACGGTCCGTACCTGCCAGACGGCGGCCGAGCTCGACCCCGAGGTCACCGCTGAAGGCTATTGCGTCCCGGGGCGGGGCCACATCGCGGCGGGCAGCATCGCGATGCAGAAGGCGCGGCAGCGCATGGCCGAGATCCTTCGCATCCTCCCGGGCTCCTCCCTCGTGGTCGCGCCGTCGGACAAGGACCTGACGGCGCCCGAGGTCGGGGCGGGGCTCGAGGAGTCGTTCGGCGGGGGCGGATACACGGCCCTCCAGCGCTCGGCTCTCCTCCAGATGGCCTCCGACCACGTGGCGTCCGCCCTGGACGGCCGCGAGTCCGCGTTCGAGCTGCACGCCAATGGCGGCATCCCCGCCTGGCGTGGGCGGCTCCGCCGCTACTTCAGCCGCTACAACGAGCTGGCGAACGGCGTCCTCGGCGCGCTCAGCCTGGACATGCCGCGGGTCGACCTGGACAACATTCGCGCCATTCCCCTGGCACCGCGTCGGCCGATCACCCCGCCGCCCGGGGCCGGTGATCGGCGAACCAGCTAGCGCCCAAGCTGCTACACTACGCGGCGGCCGCCGATCTTCGTCGCGCCGCGAAAGGGGATCTCCATGAGAAACACGAGAGCATCGCTGCTCGTTGTTCTGACCGGCCTTGTCCTGGCCGCGGCCCCGCCCGCCCTCGCCCAGACCACCACGCTCACGATGTCGTCGTGGGTGTCGCCGCAACATCACCTGACGAGCGTCGTGCTGCAAGGCTGGGCGAACGAGGTCGAGAAAGCCACCAACGGGCGCGTGAAGCTGCAGATGCTCCCCAAGCACCCCTCGGCGCCGCCCGGCACCTTCGACGCCGTGCGGGACGGCCTCGTGGACGTCTCCTATGTCACCGCGAGCTACACGCCGGCGCGCCACATCCTGCCCCTCATGGCGGAGCTGCCCGGGGCCGGCGATACCGCGCTCATCAACTCGGTCGCCTATTCACGCATCTACTGGAAGTATTTCGACAAGGTCGGGGAGTACAAGGGCGTGAAGCTCCTCGGTGTCTTCACGCACGGGCCCGGGCAGATGTTCACCAAGCGGACGGTGGCCGGCATCAATGACATCCAGGGCCTCAAGATCCGCACGGGCGGGGGCGTCGCGGAAGCCGTGGCGAAAGCGCTCGGTACCTCCGCCTTCGTGAAGCCCGCGCCAGAGTCCTACGAGCTGCTCAGCTCCGGTGTCGCCGACGGCGTGTTCTTCCCGCTCGAGTCCATCGTCTCGTTCAAGCTCGACACGGTGCTCGAGCAGGCCACGCTCTTCCCGGGCGGAATGTACAGCTCGGCCTTCGGCTTCTTCATGAACGAGGACAAGTGGAACAAGCTGCCCAAGCAGGATCAGGAGGCGATCGCGAAGCTCTCCGGCGAGCCCATCGCGCGCCTGGCCGGCGCCTCGTGGGACGAGGCCGACCGGAAGGGCATGGAGGCGCTCAAGAAGTCCGGCGTCAAGATCGTCAACGCCAGTCCCGCCTTCGTGGCCGAAGTGCAGAAGCGCTCCGCCCCCATCATCGATGACTGGATCACCAAGGCCAAGGCCAAGGGCGTGGATTCGCCCAAGGTCCTGGCCGAGTTCCGTGAAGAGCTGAAGAAAGTCGCCGCGGGCAAGTGACCACGTCCGAGAAGCACTGGAAGGGGAACGCCGACGCCCTCCTCGGGGTGGTGGCGTCGGCGATCCTCTTGGCCATGATGCTCCTCACGGTGGTCGACGTGGTGGCGCGCTACCTCTTCAGCCGGCCGCTGCGGGGCGCCTTCGAGATCACCGAGCTCATGCTGCTCGTGTTGATCTTCGCGGGGCTGCCCCTCGTCTCCTTCGCCGACGAGCACGCCGTCATGGACTTCATCGACCGCCTGCTCGGCCCGCGCGCGCAGGGCTGGCTCGAGCGCGGTGTCCAGCTCGTGAACGCCGGCTTCATGTTTCTCCTCACCTGGCTGGTGTGGCGGAAGGCCGACCGCATCTGGGCGTACCGGGACGCCACCGACGTGCTCCGCATCGTGTACGGCCCCTTCGTGTACTTCATGGCGGTGACGCTCGCCCTCGCGTGCGTGATCCACCTCTACAAGGTCGTCGAGCGCCGGTGATTCCAGAGAGCAGCCGGTGATCGAGGGGCTGGTCGGCCTCACCGTCATGATGCTGCTGTGCTGCCTGCGCGTGCCCATCTCGTTTGCCATGGCCATCGTGGGCTTCGTGGGCTACGCCTACATGCGCGACTGGAACTGGGCGGTGGCCTCCGCCACCGTCCAGACCAAGCTGTACGAGACGGGACGCAACTACACGCTGTCCGTGGTGCCCCTCTTCATCCTGATGGGCAACTTCGTCACGCGCGCGGGCATGTCGCAGGAGCTGTTTCGCGCGGCGTACGCCTTCATCGGCCATCTGCGCGGGGGGCTGGCCATGGCCACCGTCTGGGCCTCCGCCGGCTTCGGCGGCATCTGCGGCTCCTCCATCGCCACCGCGGCCACCTTCGCGAAGGTGGCCTATCCGTCCATGAAGCGCTTCGGCTACTCGGACCGGCTCGCCGCGGGCGTGGTCGCGGGCGGCGGCACCCTCGGGATCATGATTCCCCCGTCGACCATCATGGTCATCTACGGCGTCTTCACGGAGACCAACATCGGCAAGCTGTTCGCCGCGGGAATCCTGCCCGGGATCCTCGGGGCCATCCTGCTCTGCGGCGCCGTCCAGTACATGACGTGGCGCGATCCCCGCTCGGGCCCGCCGGGCGAGCGCTCGAGCTGGCGCGAGCGCCTGCTCGCCCTCAAGGACGTGTGGGCGGTGGCCGTGCTCTTCTTCTTCGTGATGGGCGGCATCTACATCGGCTTCTTCACCGCCACCGAGGGCGCGGCCATGGGCGCCTTCGGCGCCATGATCTTCGCCCTCTCCCGCCGCGCCCTCACCTGGCGGACGCTCTACGCCGCGCTCCTGGAGAGCGCGCGCACCACCTCCATGCTGTTCATGATCCTGATCGGCGCCCTGATCTTCGCGGAGTTCGTGAACATCACGACCATGCCGAACGATCTCAAGGCCTGGGTGACGCGCTTCAACGTCAGCCCCACCATGGTGGTGGCGGCCATCTGCGTGGTCTACGTCGTCCTCGGCACCGCCATGGAAGAGCTGTCGATGATCCTCCTCACCATCCCCGTCTTCTTTCCCGTGATCGTGCACCTGGGCTTCGATCCCATCTGGTTCGGCATCATCATCGTGTGCGTGGTCGAGATCGGCCTCATCAGCCCGCCCGTGGGCATGAACATGTTCGTGCTCCGAACCCTGATCCCCGAGGTGAGCACGGCGACCATCTTCAGCGGCGTCCTGCCCTTCATGTGGGCCGACGTGATCCGCCTCGCCATCCTCGTCGCCTTCCCCATCATCTCGCTCTGGCTACCCAGCATGATGCGGTGACCTCCTTATCCCTCTCCCCCGGTGGGGGAGAGGGATGAAGCCTAGAGCTGGAAGGTCTTGACGTAGATGCCGGGTGACCCCTGGGCGTGGCGCATGTGCGGGCGGATCTTCTGGGTCACGGGCGAGGCGTCGCGCTGGGCAAGCCAGGGCGCGCTCTCCGACACCTTGGGATGCTCGAACTCGTAGAGGGTGAGATAGGTCGGCGTGCCGGTAACGGCGCGATAGCGGCGACCGCGGATCACGCCGGGCACCTTCTCGTAGTTGGGCACGTAGATGGTGTTGTACCAGTCGTTGAACTCTGCGTCGACCTCGGGCGGCACGTCCATGCGTCCGATCTGCAATGACGGCGCCATGCCGCTCTCGGCCACACTGGGGGGCAGCGCCTTCGGATGGATCATGCTGTACACGTTGCGGATGAACGAGGTACCGATGACCTCGGGCGAGCAGCGCTTGGTCCACGGCGTGGGATTGGCCTGCACCTTCTTGTAGGCGGGGCTCTCGAGCACGGCCGGGCTCTCGAGCTCGTAGACGGCGAGGTGCTTGGGCCCGCCCTTCACCGCTTCGTAGCGGGCGCCGCTCAGGAAGCCCGGCACGCCGAGGCGCTCCTTGAGGTGCTCCTCGTTGTACCACTGGTTGAACTCGGCTTCCTTGTCCGCCGGGATGTCCGTCCACACCATCAAGAGTCCGGTGCCCTTCTTGGCCATACGCAGCCCTCCTTGGGGCGCCCCTCACCCTACCCTCTCCCCAGAGAGGAGAGGGATTAGAGACTCGATCTGGCGTTCTTCTACTCCGGACCCTGAAGCGTGTCAACGGCCCTCGTGGAGATCGGGGCGAGCGCGGGCCGGCGCAGCAGGGTGACGACGAGCGGGCCGAGCGCCAGGGCCGCGCCCAGCGTGTTGAGGATGGTGAAGCCCCACAGGCCGAGGATCATGCCGCCCGCCGCGGATCCGAAGGCACCCATCAGTCCCATGGAGAGATCGGCGAGCCCCTGGGTCGGCGCCCGTTCCGCGGGTGACAGCGCATCCGTCAGCAGCGCGCTGCCCGACACGAAGGCGAGATTCCATCCCACGCCGTTGAGGAACAGAGCGAAGATGACGAGCACGCGGTCGCTGCCCGGCACCAGCGCGGCGAGCACGACGGCGGCGATCAGCATCACCGCGCCCACGCCGATCATCGGGAGCCGCCCGAAGCGATCGCAGAGCCAGCCCGAGAGCGGCGAGGTCACGTACATGCCGGCCAGGTGAAGGGACACTGCCACCCCGATCGTCTGCACGTTGTGCCCCTGGTCGTGGAGATAGACGGGCGAGGTCGAGGTGGTGCTGATCATGACGAACTGGCTGATGGAGAGCGTGGCGAGGGCGATCTGAACGCGAACGTCGGCGAAGATCTCCCCAGCCCGACGGGCGACACCGACCGGGCGACCCGCGTCGATGCGCTCCTGATGGTGGCGCGCGACGGCCAGCGGATCCGGCCGCAGGAAGACCTCGACCACGAGCGCGGCCACCGCGAAGCCCGCGATGCTGACGAGAAATGCGCTCGCCGTCTCCGGCACCCCGAGGAGCGCGCCGACTCGAAGGGTCGGGCTCATCAGCATCGGGCCCATGATCGAGCCGATGGTCGAGCCTCCGACGATGAGCCCCATGGCGCGGCCGCGCTCCGCGCCCGGGCTGACGTCGGCGGCGGCGTAGCGAGCCAGGAGATTGGACGTGGTCCCGATCCCGAAGAGGACCATCCCGCCCAGCATCAGCGGGAAGCTCCGGATCGTCACGCCGACCATGCCCAAGCCTGCCCCGATGACGGCCAGGCCATAGCCCAGGGCCAGGCCGGGCCGACGGCCGGAGCGGTTCATCAGGCGGGAGAGCGGCCAGCTCGCCAGCGCGGATCCGAGCCCGCTGACGGCGACGGGCATGCCCGACCAGGTATTCGTCCCCGTGATGCTGGCCGCCATGATGCTGCCGATGGCCAGCGAGATCGATTGCCCGGTGCTCCCGCAGATCTGGGACACGAGGAGCGTGGTCATCAGCTTCTTGCGGACCGAGGTGCGGCCGGACGTCGTTGTCAGGGCGGGCATGGGGCGGGTGACGGGACCGAGGGGGATCGTATCACGCCTTCCGGATTCTGGTAGAGTCACCCTCGTGGGCGAGCTCTCGGAGATCACCCTGCGGGTCAGCCGCGTCACCCCCTTCCTCGCCGATCTGGGCGGGGGCAAGAACCTCCTCTTCGTCAAGGTCGAGACGGACTCCGGCCCGCACGGCTGGGGCGAGTGCTACACGCAGGCCGACCGCGACACGAGCATCATCGCCCTCGTGGACGCGCTGGGCCGCTACCTGGTGGGGCGCGACGCCTCGCACATCACGCATTTCCTCCACGTGGCCTACCACGACTTCGCGGCCAAGCGCGGGGCCATGGATTTCTGGAGCGCGGTCAGCGGCCTCGAGCAGGCACTGTGGGATATCGCGGGCAAGCGCCACGGCGTGCCC
>Ga0137397_10003054_pt1 | contig 11658 bp, 16 predicted proteins | sample czorhiz116metaG_FD_106658 | JGI IMG/M metagenome (GOLD analysis project Ga0137397, IMG submission 106658) | Vadose zone soil microbial communities from Angelo Coast Range Reserve, California, USA - czorhiz1.16 metaG | ecosystem: Environmental > Terrestrial > Soil > Vadose zone | place: USA... | reverse complement strand
GAACTACGTAACCAGAGCATGTAACCAAAAAATATATTCACTGATGCCCATGGTTTGGTTCATATGGTTATACAGAGCTAGTTACTTGCTGGATTGTGTGATCGGAAAACAAAAAGAGGTAGAAAAATGGGGAGAAAAACCCAAAGGAGAGAAAAAGGGTACGCCGGGTCATCTTACTCGCCCGATATAGAAAGGCAGGAAGAGAGTAGCAAGAGACGAGGCCCATTATTAGTACGTGATGGTGCGGAAAACACGAGGCAAAAAATGGCCGACAGGCAGTTGCCCGAGTTGACGAATCGATTGACCAATGGAGTACTGCTGCCTGCCGTTCGTCCCAAAACTCGAAAACGACAGCTTTTGTATAAAAAGTGTAAAATAGATGGAACCGGGATCGGAGTCTGCGTTCTTCATTCGGGGTCTAGCGCACCGTCGCGAGGTGGGAGGTTCCTAAGAAGAGGCCCTACGGCAGCGAGTACGAAGGGGGTGGCGTGGCAGATCGCAGGCTGGAGATGCTTGGCGATAGCGTGAGGCTCTCCATCGCGAGGCCGAGCGGATCGTTGGCGATGCTCGAGGGCGGCGCCGCGGTATGCTCGCCCATCATCGTGCGACCGAAGAAGACCTCTGGAGAGGTGCACGCCGCGACGGCGCGGCGCATGTGGTTCGTCAGAAACGAGAGGCCGACTTGGTATGCGGCTGCGGACGCGATTTGCGTGAGGTCGGGACGGGGGGAAACGAGAGAAGAGAGAGGCGTACCGTTCATCCAGCCGAACCCTTCGCGGGGCACCATCTTGAAATCGACGCCTTGATTGCCGTACTCAGCGTCGACGAGGTGCGAGAGTCTCACCGCGTCGTACTTCTCGGGTACCACGCCGTTGAAGTCGACGAACGCAGTCGTCATCCTGTCCCACAGTACAAGGTCAGTAACAGAAAGGGTAAGGAGTTCCGCAAGCGGCACAAACTGACATGTAAAGGAAACGATAAGCGAGGCGCTGGGCATCCTCGAGATAGCCATAGCGCTCAAGTCCTACCCACGTCATGATCTGGTGTGGTGGCCTTCAATGGGGGGTTAGTGACGGGCGTCAATGTCTTTGATTCTGGGAACTTACCATGCGTAGGGGTAATCCCACTGTCGGTTAGGACGGTCGAGGGAGATCTTCCCGCGGGACTCTTCGGTCCCTGACACCAAACCGCCCAGAACCTCGAACTTCTTGAGCGACTCGGATCTAGGGCAGACACAACTCAATCTCTCTCGATGAGGCGCAAGGGGTGGGCGGCGACTTACATAAGCTTCCATCCTTGCTCCTCGCTGGCACATCCGGCCCACAACGTCCAAAACGCCGTGGCGCTCTCGTACAAGCTCTGCTTCTCTTGGACGGTGTCATAATCAAAGTACAAGCTTTTGCTCTCGTTCCAGCAATACTTGTCGATCGCTTCCCGACGGAACTCAGCACGCGCGAACCACTCCGCGCTCGTCTGCGGGTGCGCTCGGGACCGTTCGCGGTGCGGGCTCGCGTACGACTCGACGCTCGGGGGGAACGGTGCGAGGTCAAAGTCTTCCTCGAGCTCGAGCTCGTCGTCGAAAACCTCGCGGATTGCCGTCGCGATATCGACCTCGTACTTGTAGAGAAGAGATTGCAAGTCGATCGTGCCGAGATTGGCGCAGCGCTTCTCAAGGCGATAGCTCGTGTCGTGGCCAGACTCGCGGACGGCCCGGTCATGCAAGAAGTACTCATCGAGCTCGGGTTCATGGAGTGTCCCGTTGTTGTACCGCTCGCTGAACTCGTTGACTGAGAGACCATGCTTCCCCGCGTATGGCTCGAGAATGTGCGTGAAATGGGTCGCTTCCGTCTCGGGAGGAATGCCCACGCCTTCAGGGCGGTAGCGGGAGAGGCCTGTCTTGGGATCCATGCGGGGCTCGGCGACCCAAATCGTGTGATACTCTTTGATGGCAGCCTGAATCGCGCGCTTCAGCCACTTTCGGTTAGCCTCAAGATCTGACCGATCTAATTGGTTATAAATTTGAAGTGCCATGTCGGTGAGGAAAGGTGGCTGCGAGCGCGCGAGGTAATAGGAACGACTGCCGTTGAGGATCTTGTTGTAGTGCTTGATCTCAAAGATGAAGTGCTCGACAATGCCTTTGGCCATCTGAACTTGACCATCGACGAGAAGTCCAAGGGAGACGAAGTAAGAATCCCAGTTGTACAGCTATTTAGGACGATTGACCGATCAACAACTAGTGTTTATGGATGACAGATTAACGGACGGACCTCGTTGAAGCGAGCGCCAGGTACGATGAACGGGATGCCCTTGAGAGTTCTACCGCCGCGTCCGTCGTCAACTTCGTTCATAGCCAGAGCCAAAATTCCAGGTTTATTGTTCAGGCTCTTGACGAAATGGGGGTCACCGGGGTTGGGAGGAAGAACTTGGACGTCGAGGTTAAGATGTGGTTTCTCGGAAGCTATCCTTCGGTAGTATTCGACCATGGCAGGTTCGCCATGAGGGACGTAGATCCGTGGCTGGATGCGACCTGTTCGGTTCTTAGGATCCGCGCAAATGATCTCGAGACCGTCGCCGTCGATGCGCCGAGTGAGCGAGTGCCAGAAGGAATTCTTGATCATGCGAGACAAACGATCGACAGGGTTTTCTGTGAGACGAGCTTCGTCGAGGACTATCCTCTTCCTGTTATGGTCACGAGCTAAAGCAAGCTCTTGGAGGAGGTTCGACAGCATATAGGTGCCCTTTGGTAAACGGAGACATCAGCTAGTAGATAAGACGGGATCGTAATAGAACGCACTCGTATGTCGAACGTCTTAAACCCATTGCTGGTGGCCGTACCGAGCGAGAGAATCTTGGGGCCAGCGTCGGTGATACTGATTTGGAAGTCACCGTCTGTGTCTTCCTGTTCGAGGACAAGACGTATGGTCTCCTCGACATCTATGAGGAAACGGCGTGGCGCAGAGCTCTTCTCGTCGTGGGACATTCGGCGCGGTTTGAGGTGCCAATCGTCTTCGAAGACAGGACGCTTGGGAGCATGGCTCCCTGACTACAACGGAGGTCAAACGCAAACGTAAAAAGTATGATGACGGCGAACGCGCCATACCGTGCTATACGTCCTGGAGCGGCTATGGTATTCCGGTCCGCCGTAGTATACGGATGCGTCTGCGTCGGTGGGGCGTTGTTCGTGTTGCGGATCGCCGACAAAGTTCATGCCCGGCGGATGGTTCAGCGATGGAGCCATCGCTTAGAGCTTGAGAAGTTGAAAAAGGCAAGGAAAGAAAGGTTTGAGGTGATCTACAGTTTAGAGAAGTGCGGAGAAAGAGAACGTAGGGTATTGGGAAGGTGAAACGAATACAATGTAACGTCCGAGCAATGAGTGAGTATTTGTCAATGAACGGAATGATGGTGCCCGGGATTATTGTATTGATTGGAAACAAAAAGGAGAGAGTGGGAGAGGAAGACGAGTGATCCGATGTGTATGGGGTTGTAGCAGTGACCAGCTACTGAGAAGACAGAGGGTGGGAAGCGGGAGCTGAGACCGAGAGCCGTTCCTGGACTTTTGTAGGCAGCCGTGCGAGCGCGCTAGACGACGGCCAATCACGGATCCGGTCCTGACACTTTGCCGCATCCGAGGTGTGGATGCTAAGTTCTTGTCCTGTATCCACGGATTCTACAATTAAAGGATTCAGTACCCTCCACCTTGGAACACGGAGCCTTTGTGTCCCCACCAACCCTTCTGGGGACTTAGTCCGTGCAAGCGTTTTATCTGTTCCATTGCGACTCTAACGGTCACCTTTAAATGCCGATCTCCGGACCCCAAGAAATGCAATTGCCTAATGTCTTTTTTGTCTATGGCTTCATCATCGTAATTCCCCTCACCGTATCTGACAGTCTGCCGCTACACTGTCCAACTCTCAACCCCGTCTTGGTCCCGTGTGTTTCTGGACTCGTATACTATACAGTTGGCTATATCAAAGACGGCCGTTCCGTGGGCAACGTCAATTGATAGGGCGCCTTCTTGCGCAAGCATGCTGAAGTGGGAAGTGGGAAAGGGCAGTTTCGCAGCTACTTGACTCCTTTCCTGGCCTCAGCTGACTACATTTATGTAGACCCTTTCGGTCCCAAGGGAAACATATGCGGCTCTTTTACTTTAAAATCCGAGAAAACTGCGAACGATCTTCCGAAAAGTGATCTCCTAGACTCTGATAGGTTCGGTCTCCTTTAACCATCCCACAGGCCGATTTATTCCCTTTGCGCCTGTCAACTCGAGGCAAGGGATTGAGTAGTCGGTTTATTCCCGTACAGAAACAGACAGATGATGTGGTTGCAAAACACTCTATGCACTGGCACATATTGCACCCAGTGGTGGCTAGTCAATGACAGTTGGAACAGGATAAAGTTGGAACCCAAGCCAGCCCGAGTCGGCAACGGGTGGAACCGACTATTCGAGGCCCCGCAGGATTGGCGGCATCATCCCCGTATGAACCTTTCGTACGCTTTCGTACAGTTCAATGAGAAGTGCGATGCTACTGGACAAATCGCATGGCATGATCGGTCTTATTGATGGCGTATGGCATACCCCCACAGAATGACACCATGAGTCAGCACCCCAGGACATTTGCCGCGACTAAAAAAAGGTGGCATACTGAATGCAGTAGCGTTCCGAACGCCGAATCGGCTCTGGCCTTGTTTGCTGCTGGTACTGTCATACATCTGCCATGAGGGTTCGTTGGTGCCGATTTCAACCGTGGCGAACAGCATGAATCTGTCATCAGGACATCGGCAAGTGCGCACTGTGCCACGCCACCATCTTCAAGTTGGTCGACCAGGAAGAAAACAGGGCTGTGCCTCGAATCGTAGATCAATGTGACGCAATCCTCATGGCCACGGCAAAGCGTTGCCCGGAAGTACTTTACTTCGGTGGGCGACGAAATCCATCCCTTACTTTGATTACTGTGAAGCTTTACTCACTCAGCGTGGATATTTAAAGTTCAGCTCACTTTGGAATCAGATCTAGCTAACTCTCTCAGTCCTCACGTCGGGTCGTGGCCGCTTTCTGATCATTCGTACTCGCGGTGACTCTCTACCTGGGGGTAAAAGGGCGTCCTCAAGAAGAATTCAACTCAATTTGGCAAGTGGGCCATGAACGACGTAGATTGCCCTGCCCCGTCTCAAATCCGCGCCGCATTATCTACGTCATTCTGTTAGGCATCAGAAGTTAGGAAATCATCTCATGGGTTTGACAACTCAACGTCATGTATGAACTCATAACGTATGTTCTATACACCCCCGCCAGTGCCCGCCACTGTCATGTATTCCAACCCTAGTATAAAAGAACCCACTCTTCCTGTACTGAAAAACAAAGTCGTTCGCTTCGCCCTCCTTTCAATCCTCGCGAACTATCCCTCCCCTGGCACAGTTGACTCGGACCAGCCCGTGGTCTTCTCAGACATGTGGTATGCTCATTTTCCTAAGTAACTCAAAAGTCTCTCGCGCTGCGTATCTCGTAGGGCAATTCTGCATGACCCCGCCACGTACCAAGAGCTCTTACTGTCACACCAGCCGCACCACCATCAGTCCAAGAGTCTGCCAGGCAGACGCGAACTTCTTCCCATGCACCACCCCAGCGTTTTGCCATTCTTGCTTGGTCTTTACTGGGCAACGTCAGCGGCGCACATGGATAGTTCCTTCGTCTCTCCTCCATCCCATGCAGCATCCAGGAGAGCCCTCTCCAAGAAGATCGTGTCGTCATCTTGGATGGACGAACATTGAGGCAAGTTTGCTTGTCCAAGGCTTTTCAAATTCCTTTCATTCCGCACGACATGATTGGAAGTACCACTCCGCGCCACCCCCGCGCTGTTATAAGCCCATGCAGCCCAAGACCTTCTCGTCTATGCCATTCACGCTGCGGAGCCCACAGTCCTGAACGCGCCGTGAAACCACGAAAATAAAACGAGATGCGAGCCCTGAACGGGAGACACTGCGCCGCTTCCGGTCTGCCGACAAGGAAGTGAAGCAACAGGTGTTGCCAAGTTGTATGACATTACATTCGTAGATTTGTAAAGGATGTGCTTGTTGGAGCAGGGCTACAGTACTTACAGTACTAGTAGTGCCCATCTGTACGTGTCACGTGCTCTTGATGGCTTTTGTATATATTGTAACTTAGTAGCTCACGGGTTTATGCGACGACCAGTACTGTAACCATTAATATTGGACAACCCTCTTCGTCCCTTCCCGTCTAAGGTCCAATGCTTCAGGTCGACGACCTCACTGAGTCCCTATTATTGAACTCTCCAAGGTATGTCTACGGCGTTCGCTGACCCGACCGGTCCGCACTTTGACACGCCCAAACACGGCTATCTTTTGGCCAATAGCAGTCCACCATGTTTACTCCTTTGCGACCTAGGCTCGTCGATCACCACGACAGATGTTCTCTCCGGCGAACTGGAGACGGGGAAGTGGTGTACAAAGCGCGCAGCGGCATCTGATGAACACTGTCGACAAGGTAACGTTCTTTTTGCATACCGTCCTCAACGACGAGCCGGGGCAGTACCGGGGCTGACTCGTTCTTGGTGCGGTTGCTAGCGCGCTGTGGCGTGGGTCGCACGACGACGATCGACGACTTTCCGGAGAACGTCCTCCTAGACATGTTCGATTTCTACCGCATAATCCCCACGTTCCCAGAGAATGTGTACTCCGTATGGGAGTGGCACGTTCTCGCGCACGTTTGTCGAAAATGGCGGCAGGTCGTATTCGCGTCCCCAGAACGTCTGGGTTTGCGACTCATCTGCACGCCCATGACGCCTGTGAGGAAGATGTTGGATGTTTGGCCACCGACCTTGCCGATCGTCGTGGACAATCCGGCTTTTCTACGCTCTCAGTCAGACGGGGATGATGAGGACGATAGCCTGATTGCCGCGCTCGAACGGCGCGATCGAGTATGCGTGATCACCATCGACCACCTCACACGTCATCAACTGGAACGACTCGCTGCCGCGATGCAGGAGCCGTTCCCGGCGCTGACACATCTATGTCTTGGGTCGAACGGGGAGGAAGCGCCGGCGGTGGCACCTACCCTTCCTGCCACGTTCATGGGCGCATCCGCTCCGCGCCTACAGCGTCTCGCGTTGAAGGGCATCTCATTCACGGCGTTGCCGAATTTCGTTTTGTCGCCTGAGAACCTTACGTCTATCGAGCTTCGTGATATTCCGAGTACCGGCTATGTTTCGCCCGAGGCGATGGTAGCCTTTCTATCTACGTTGACAAGCCTCGGATACCTCATCATAGAATCCAAATCTCCGAGTCCTCCCGCAGACCCAACGAGCCGACGCGCGGCCCCGCCCACACGCGTTGTTCTCCCCGCTCTCGTATACTTTCGGTTCAAGGGCGTTAGCGAGTACTTGGAGGACATGATCGTCGGAATTGACGCCCCTCTGCTCAGGGACCTCGACGTGGTGTTTTTCAATCAGCTCATTTTTGCCATCCCATGGCTCGCCCTGTTCATCCATCGCACAGAAACGCTCAAGTCGCTCAGCAAACAAGCAGACTTGTCGTTCAAGAGTCGCCATGTCCTGATCAAGATTTTTAACACCGCCGGCCTCGGCCTCTCGTTGTGTATCCCGTGCAGTTCATCAGATTGGCAGATTTCGTCTATCGCGCAGCTCTGCGGCCCACCCTTGCCCATCCCCTCGAATGTAGAACGACTCGACATCATTTCCGAGGATACCGTCGACGCAGCAAATTGGCAAGACGTTATAGACCACGCCCAATGGCTGGACATTTTGCAATTGTTTTCCTCTGTGCGGGAGCTATACGTAACACAGACGATGTGGCACGTTATCGCCCCAAGTCTGAAGGGGCACACCGGAGAAAGAACCATGGACGTACTACCCATGCTGCGCGACCTGTTCTTGGAGAGGCTCAAACCATCTGAATCACTTCCGGAGACTATGGAGCCGTTTGTCGCCGCTCGCAAGCTCGCTGGTCACCCGGTAACTGTCCACCGCCGAGAGGGACAAGCGTGGACTACTCAGGCTGTTGATTGAATCGTGGAATTTGCTCTCCGTGCCCTTGACGCCTAGTACCATCTACGTGCTGCGTCCCTTCCTATTATGCCTCTTGTTTGGTTCTTGATTCTTGGAAATCCAAAGTCGCCCGTTGGTTTCATGTACGCACCTCGATCTTGACCCTAGCAGTGTGACGATCGATGTAGGAGGACGGCCGTCTCGTTGATTTGTTATCAGTGCCAGTGCTGGAATACAATTGTAACATACTCCGGAGGAAAGGTGTTTGTTGGCGGAATCACAGTAAGTAAATAGGTATCATGAATCCTAATTTTTCATGTTGAAGCGCAAATGATTCCTCTTCGTTTCACCAAGGGCCGAGGTCAGATATAGTGAACGATCATTTTTCTGTCGTACATGCGAGAATGTATTGTACGCATCGTCTGATAGGGGTATTCCATCGGCTTGCGAGTAGAATTTGTGTTAATCGGGACATTTAATGATGTACGACGATTTCCTTTGATTGCAAAAACTGGGTAGATGCGATGTACAAAGTTACAAGGTATTGATGGATGCACAACGACGACCGAGGCAGCAGCGACGCAGATATCTACAGTGAGCAGTAGCAGTAGTGGTACCATCATGCCCAACTGTCGATGAGCGCGTCGCGCATCTCGCCGACGACGGCACTCGAATTTTGACCCTGAAGTTCTGTTAAAGGAAGGGGGCGAAGGAAGTTCGTGCATGGTGGAGGGGAAATGGCCAAGACACGCACTAAATGTTGCTTCGATAACGCTAATCTCTGTCGCGGTCGTGTCAAGACCAGTAAATGCGCACCAGTCATTGACGACCAGCCCGGCCCCGATTACGTCCGATCCTCGATTCACGGTACCGGCCTAGTGAAAGCAAGAAGCGAACATCAACCACGCAGTACGATGAAGAGAGAAAACAAATTCACGAACCACCAAGGGAATCTGTAATAGACTGGACAGCTCGTCTTGGTCTTGGACCGAAGTCTTTGGATGGACGAGACCGCCCTGATTGGTGATTGCACAATAAGAGCCGACGAGGACGTTGTCCGCGATCGTCTGGCGGAACACCTCGACTTTGAGGGCGTCTGCGATGATCTCCTCCGTCTCGCGATCGACGTCGGGGTGTACGAGCGCGACGTGGTCGTTGCACGCGATGACGTTTCCGAGCGCAGACAGACGCTCTTCGACGCGCTGAAGCGCGACGGCTTCCGGGAGCGCGTTGCGCAGGTGCTGCAGTTCCTGGTCGGTCGTGGTCGAGGGCACGAGCAGCCCGTGACGGTTGCCCGCGGTGAGGCGCCCGACGATGCGGGTGCCGCCGATGGAGGTGTGGACGATGGGGATCACGTCGCCCAGCTCGGCTTCAAAGCCCGAGTAGAAATTGGTGCTGCCTTGGATTGCGGCGAGGCAGTACGAGTTTGTGAGCTTGGAGAAGACGCCGATGTCGCTGCTGTTTTCGAATTGGATGCCTGATGAAGGGAGGAGAGAATGAGCGTACGCGGACCCGCATGCCATCGAGTGTAAAACATACGTGTGGCCATGGTTGGATGGATGGGATGATGGATTAGAGGAAGGAGAGTACGAGGGTCTTAAGTCGGAGGTCCGAGTCAAGGCCGGAACCGGAAAAGCAGCGTTGCAGCCTTCGTTCGAGTCAACTTTTCGAGTCAACAGACATGTTTCTTGCGCGTAACCGTTTACACCGTTCACATACACCGTTCATTCGATACAGGAGTCCTCGCGCCCTGCCATGTCGACGTTACGTCCAGTCAACACAGGCTACTCCCGTGACTCCAGTCGAGAAAATATTGTTGGACACGATCAAGGTGCCCACGACTTCCTCCGTAATTTCGAAACACTCTGTCTGAAATTCTGTTTTTGGTACAGGCAAATGGCCCCGTATCCTTTGCAACCTACATGCAACATTGCCTCTCCCACCCAACACATGGTTATTATATGAACCCCGTAAACGCCGTCATCGGTGCTCGCGGTGACTTCATCACCAGCCCAGAGATCAGCCAGGTATTCGGGGAGGTGTGTGTCTCCTCAATTTCGCATCGGAGAAACGAAGGTAATGAATATGAAGAGGGCGCGTAGCTGTTGGGCATATGGTTGTTGTCACAATACTTGAGCTCTGGCGCGCAACATGACGTTCAGTTGGTTGAGCTTGGTCCGGGGAGGGGTACGCTCATGAATGATATCCTTCGGGTGCGTAACTCCACCTTTCTATGCGATTGTATATCCACAAGTTGGCCCTAGACACTGTCACAATTCCCGTATTCTCGCTCGTCTGTCAAGCACGTCCACCTCGTAGAGTCCAGTGCACCTCTTCGTGCCGTTCAGGAGAAGACGCTTCAGAAATGGGGTGACGAAAGTGGCCTAGAATTACACTGGCACGAAACGATCGAGGATGTCCCCGCAGCAGATGGCGTGTTTACTATGCTAGTCGCTCACGAGTTTTTCGACGCGCTCCCGTTCTATCTCATCGAAGTACTCCGCCCGTAACTACTATGCTTCTCTGTGTGACTCTGACACCCTCGAAAATTCCCAGAAAACCCATCAAGGTTGGAAAGAGGTCTTGATCACCTCTACTCCGGACCCAGCCGCCAAAACCGTACTGAGACCTCTGGACGTCCACACTTCTCAAATTTCACCCTCGCTTTCAACGGCTCTCTCCCATGATCGATCGTCGTCGTCATCGTCATTGTCGTCATCATCCGTAACACAGACGCGTTTCCGCCCTGTCCTGGCCACGGAGCCTTCGCCAGTGTCGATGCTACTTGGCGCCTCGTCACCACGTTTCGCGTCCCTTCCGATCGGCGCGCGCGTCGAAGTTTCGGCCGCCTCCTTCCAAACCGCCCGCAAACTCGGCACGCTTATCTCCCAGGGCGCAGGAGGCAGCGCATTAGTGGTGGACTACGGCACAGACCACGCTGTTGGGAACTCATTCCGCGTACGTGTGTTCTTCTCATGGCTTACTACCCTTTTTCGCGCGCCCGATTCAACCGCTCCCCGCATGTGTGTATGTAGGCATTCAAGGGCCACGCCCTCGTCGACCCATTTGAACGACCCGGCCAGGCAGACCTCACCGCAAACGTAGACTTTGCCTACCTCGTCGAAGCCCTGGCAGGAACTTGTACGTCGCTCTTTCCTCTCGCCAGCGACAGACACCACCTATTAACTGGATATCATATGTCACAGCGAGGACGCACGGCCCGCTCTCACAGCGTTCCTTCCTCCTGAACATGGGCATCAGCGCGCGCGTCGCCGCGCTGCGACGCGCCGCGGCTTCGCCCGAGCGTGCGGACGCGCTGGAGAAGGCCACCGCGCGGCTCGTGGATGCGACCGGGATGGGCAGGGAGTACAAAGTAATGGGTGTAACGGTGGGCAGCGGGGCAGCGGAAGAAGATGTGTGGCCGTTCGTCGCGGGGGAGGCAGTCGGCCGGGACGCCGGGACTGGCGCGGATGGGAAGGAGAGCAGCGTGGACCAGTCGACGACGCCTGCGGCTTGATAACAGCGCAGTATGCTGCGAACGCGTGCTCGGCTACTTTTATAGACTGCCACGCTGTCTTGGCTACCCCTCGGCGCCTTGTCCAGTACTGTATGAGGGCCATTGACGTGCCACCACCGG
>Ga0137397_10003053_pt1 | contig 11660 bp, 15 predicted proteins | sample czorhiz116metaG_FD_106658 | JGI IMG/M metagenome (GOLD analysis project Ga0137397, IMG submission 106658) | Vadose zone soil microbial communities from Angelo Coast Range Reserve, California, USA - czorhiz1.16 metaG | ecosystem: Environmental > Terrestrial > Soil > Vadose zone | place: USA... | reverse complement strand
CGCGATAATCTCGGGCCGGAACGATCGCCACGGACCTCGGCCCGAGAATATTCCGTCTTCCGTCTTTCTCCCCACCGGCACACACCAAACTCGAACTGGCGCTTACACTCTCCGCCCTACATTGTGCGAGCTCAAGCATTCTCGATGATCAAATGTTTTCTCTTTTCACCCAGTTCAATGTACCCGTGGCAAAGAGTGGACAGAATTTGTGTCGATGTCTCGGCTTTCAGGAGCTCGACAACCCAGACCAGTGACACGAGGTTGATGCAGGTCGTTGAGAAGATATTTTGATAGGATCATCTAGTCAATGACCTGACGAGCGCCACACCAATTGAACAGCACGAACACACTTCAAGGGCGACAGATCTGTTTTCCAGACTTGTTTCCAAACCAATCGGTACAGGATAGTCATCATGCACTGACGTAGACAACCCCCGTGCGTCAAAGTCAAGAGTGCACGGCGTCACGAGCTTGTAGACATGGTCCGTTATTACTTCGTCATGTAGTTGTCGCCGACCATGTCTATCAGCTCGACGACGGGATCAACTTTTATCGCATCGGGGGATAGATCACCGTGACCGAGGGAATTAGCCGGTTTGTTTGAAATTCATGGACCAGATGAGCGCGCAGAGGCCAGTCATAAGTCCGTACGTCGAGTCGTCATAAAATTGAGTCGAATGTTATTTGGCCATGGGTGGGAAAATGTTCGTGTGACTTCCAGTACAGCACCGGGTCCGTTGCGCAGTCCTTTTTGGCGGATGCAAGTATATGAACCTTGTAAGGTGAGCATCACTGCCGACCGCGAACCTGCCCTCCCACTGGCAGCCTCAACAGGCCACGCCTTGCATCAGCAAATCAGTCCAATGCGGTACTCCGAGTCAAACACAACCTAATGTGAGTGTAAAAGGATCACCATGTTAAAGTCGCTAAAATCACGGTGTGACTTCTGGTTCATTGAGCGACAGCAACTAGTCTACGATAGTAGTACTGCACCTTCGCCTCCTTCCAGCCTGAACCTCTTCACGCCATCCTCAACGTCCCACGGTACTTCATCTTCCCAATGACTAACTACAATGACAGCCTGGTCCTTGCCCACGCCATCGCCTCTAAGGTACGCCCGCGCCGCGCGAATCATACCGTCGTCCATGCCAGCCCACACCTCATCCAGCAGCACAAGCGGCGGGCGACCGACAAGTGCGCGCATCAGGAGCACGACGCTCTGCACGCCAGCAGGCAACTCCGCAAAAGGGCGCTGCGCGAATTCCTCCACCGATTCCTCTCTCTGCGCCACCAAATCCTCAGCGTGCACGCCGTCGCGCCATGTATGTGGGCCGAGCCCGCGTAGGACCACCCAAATGCGTTCGGCCCGCCACGCGCGCTCGGGCTCGCTTAGCTCGCCATGCAGGCCGACGCCGAGCCCGCGTGGGCCTAGCGGGACGAAGCCGCCGTCGAAGCCCGTTGCGATCGCCTCCCACACGCTCATGTTGCGCGCGCGGGGCCAGGCGTTGTACAGCTCCGGGGAGACAACTCCGATCCGAGCGCGGAGGTGGGTCGTCGCGTGCGTGCGGCGGGGCGCGCCGAAAAGTGTGAGCACAGATGTTGGGGCACGTTGGGTGTAGGATTGGGGGTGGTCGCCGGTTAGAACGGACAGAAGTGTGGTTTTTCCAGAACCTGGATTGGAAGGTGTTTGCACCTTTCCGATTTTCCTTGGAATAGTAGCGGCCTACGTACCGTTCGCGCCTTGGAGGTGCCAACGATCCCCGGCACGGATGGACCAGTTGATATCTTTTAGAACCTATATAACACTCGTAAGATTAGTATGAAAAGGAAGAATACCATCTCACGTGTCGTTCATGATACTGCACATTGACATTCCGCATGTCGACCAAGATGCGTGCTTCAGATAGTGTGTTCACAACAGTCGCCGAACGAGCCGCTTCATGAGCGTGACATTTCAGCTCCTCCACGATCGTGACTCGTTCTCCGGTCTTCACACACCCGCCTTGGACTAACGCGATGTGAGTGATCCACTCGGGGATGGGATCTTGCAGGCGTAGGCCCATGATGATGCGAGGGTCATTGGAAGCGTGAACCGCGTGGAGAAGAGAAAGCAGAGTTGGCCGCGTTTTATAGTCTAGCCCAGCTAAAATGAGTCCTTGTGAGCCCAGCAATTACGTAGAAAGTGGAACACAACACGCACTCAAAGGCTCATCGAGAAGAAGGATGTCAGGCTGTTCCAGGAGCGCTTTCACAATCCTCGCTCGTCGTGTCTGCCCGTTGCTGAGGGCTACCAGGGGAAGATCGAGAAGGTGCGTGAGCCCCAATTTCTCAGTCAACTCTTCGAACCTCCGGGCCCTCGCTTCTAGTTTGAATGACGCGTCCGGTCGCTCACAATGTGGTTTATCCACGATGAATGATTTTATAGAATTTTGTACGAGGCCGGACTCTTCGGGAAACATGCTTTGTCGCAGAGTGACACGATCTTCGTTGCGTACCGCGCCGTACCGCGCGGTGTAGTCATAGAATGCACCGCCAGAAGCACGTGGTCGATGAGCAAATGAGACGAAGCATACGGCCTCATTGATAGGACGCGACTTGAGAGAGAGCGAGGGGAGAGGACCACCGGGAGGAGGAGGGGATATCCGCATGTTCCCGACAAGGGTCTGCGCATCATCCGTAAATGAGAAATGACTGGCCTACTCGAAGGAGACAAAGGAGAAGGAGAAGGAGGCGGATCGCAAGCGATGGTGGGTGGGGTCACTGGCAGGTCAAGTTCGCCTTGACTCACCTCGAGCAACGCCGTCTTCTCGCCAGCACCAGAGCCAACAACAACCCAGCTCTCTCCCTCGCGCACAGTCCAGTCGACAGCTCGGAGAACAGGCCGCGCGCCGTTCGGGTCGCCGAATCGATAAATGTTGGCATTGGGGATGCACACGACGCAGGAGGCCTCTGATGTTGCTCTCAGGCCGCGGTTGAGCAGTCGAGCGACCATTTTTGGCGGGCGGAACTCAGATCGAACGCGAGGTGATCTCGGGCTCGGCAGGAACCGGGCCGCCAAAATAACAATTCAAAAGTCGCGCGCTTGCTTGTCACTCTCGCCCACACAAACACAATATCATGTCGCTTGCTCCTGCTCGCTCAACATCCTCCCTTAGGTATGTGTATTAAAACAAATAGGTGTAGTTCCTGTACTAATATGTCACAAAGTCAAGGCGTCTGTGAGGATTCACCGTAGTTGCTTACCTTGACAATTATTCTGCCTGAGGAGCTGCTCTTGGAGATATTCGATGCATATCGACAACACTTCCGAGACCACGATTATTGGAACAGAAGTCTTGCATGGTTCAAGCTCACGCACGTGTGTAGGCAGTGGCGGCGTGTCGTGTTCGCGTCGTTCTGCCGTTTGGATCTATGCCTTGTCTTGACAGCACAACATACGGGCCACATGAAGACGATCCTGTCACCTCGTCTTCCACCCTTACCCAATCACCATAGACTACTCGCACTCGTTTTCACCTCCGACCTCGAAGGACATGAGTCGCTTGTCTTCCGCATTGAAACATCACGATCGCGTGCGTGGGATCAGCTTGAAAGGGGTAGACCGCGAGTTTGCCAAGTTCTTCAAGGAGGCCAAACGCCCCTGTCCCATACTGGAGAGTCTCCAACTCCATAGCCACCATGGCACACTGAGTTTCCCTGCCAAATTCCTCGGAGGGTCCACCCCGCATCTCCAACGTCTTCAAGTGAATTCCGTTCATTTTGCATCCATATCGCGAATTTTATCGTCCGCTACGGCACTCGTCGAACTCTCTTTGGGAATGGACGCTACCTTTGGCCCATCCCCAGAAGTGTCGCTCCTTGCCTATCTACAAGCGATGCCATGCCTGCGCAGCCTTGAGCTGAAGATATCACGTTGGTCGATCGACGGCTTGGTGCACTTTACAAACCCCAAATATATTGTCACTCTCTCCTATCTGACGCGTTTCCATTATTCTGGTCATAGTGCAGCCTTGTATGCTCTCGTGGGTGGGTTGAATGCTCCATCTCTCCGGGACCTCTGCATTGGACTCGTTAACGAAATCCCGTCATCCTCTCATCTCCCTCGGTTTATCGACGACCTGGATAAAGAATATCACTCGGTTCAGTTAGCCTTTGATACTATCGATTTCCGGGTCTCGTTGCTGACCGGTTCGGAACCCATTGACTACCATCAGCCGCGCTTCAAGTTTTCCTCGGCACATTCCCAGGACTCACTCATGCGATTAAGCAGCGCGCTTTCCGCAAAGTTTGTCACTGCAAAGGAGCTCCTCATCACCTTCGGGATCAGGAGTGACACCCGTTGGCAAGACATCACTCCGTGGCGGAAATTTCTTTGGCCGTTCCGCAGCGTCAAGGTCATCCGATTGGAACGGAGCGGCATACTCGATATTGCGGATTGTCTAGAGCCTGCCTCCCCAGATTTCTTACCGTCACTGGAAGAAATCGAGCTGCGCGTGTACGACAGGACAGTGCGTCGCACTCCCGAGAGCGAATTTGAGGCCGAGCTGGCGGCATTTCAGCCATTTGTGCTTGCACGGGAACAGGCGGGTCGTCCCATAAAGGTCTACCGGAGCATCACGGACGAGGCGGAACGGTGTTTTATCCCCTGGGTATTCATTTAATTTAAAGAGTGCCTCTGTCAACCACTGGCATGTCTCACTGATGCCTGGTTAGAATCTGGGGTATTTTCTTTGTAATGTTAACAAACTATTGCAGCGTTCAGTTGGTAATGTGCCAAGTACTAGTAAATACATCGAGTTAGACTGTCTTTTGCACAGATAAAAACAGTTTGTAACTGCACCGCCGAGGGGACACCCTCTGGACAGTTGGCCGGGCTGTATACTTAATGCATGTTTAATTAGCACAGAATTGGTGTCTTAGAGGGTGATCAACAAGCTGAGATCAGCTGGTAAGGCCTAGTACTGTAGTAATACAGCCCACCTCCTTCTCTTGTCGCCCCAGCAAGCCTGCTATCAGGCCAGCAAAAGAAGAGGGTAGTTCGTATGATCACAACGCCGTCGGTCGGTCAAGGAAAGGAAGAGGAATGCGGAGCGTAATGCGCTCTTCTCACTAGTACCAAGGTACGAGCAGAGGATCGGCGGATTGCCAGGAACTGACCAGGCTTGGATGGCAAGAGAGGACCGACGAAGAGCAAGGGCTGGATGATTATTCGATTATTCGTCTAAGACAATTCTGAAGATAAGATCGATAAGAGGTGGATCGGCAGATGATCCTTCCGTTCTCTCTTTCCCTGCCCCTGCATCCCATCGTAGGACCGTTCTCTCAGTTAGGCAAACCATTTCAACGCGATGTCAGCTTGCACTGTATCTATGACAGCTCGTTTATTTTGGCTTGCCGCTAAGCCGATCTGTCTGCGAGCGCTGGGGCCAACAGAGGACATGGATGTGCTTGATTGTGTCACAGCGTGGTAAGTATGTCCCGCATTGTTAAGACCCATGGAGTAGCCACCCACAGCGTGCAAATAAATACGATAGTAAGGCCCACAATGGGATGTTGTTCCCCGGGGAAATCCTACTTCTCTCTCGCCTTATGAGGGGCCATGGGCCCCAGGTAGGCACACAGAGAGAAGTGGCATTGCCCCTAACGGATCAGAATAAACAAAGTACATGCATCATGTCCAACTGTACGATTCACTCGAGTTGACATCGCAAGGCCAAGGAAATCTCAGTACAACTTAATCAAACCACTATTTGACACCAAATCAACACCACACCAATCACATTTGTAGTGACGGAGCTGTACGATACTGTCCCCATTTCCGTCATACCAACTTCATAATTACTACGCGCTATTGTCCAGAGCTCCACGCGCCAAAAGTAAATACTCAATATCATGAAATCTTCCCCTTCGTGCGTGTTGGAGTGGAGTTAAACCCCAAAAGTCTCGGGTGTTCACATTCGCACCGCGGTCAAGGAGCGTGCGAGCGAATCGCACGTCTCCCTCCAGAGACGCGAAATGCAACTGGGTCGACTGGTATTCGTTCCAGACATCCATGTCCGCCCCATGTTCGATGAGCATCCGAACAAATTTCATATGACTGCCCTTCAACGCAAGGTGCAACGGGGTCCACTTGTTCTTGTCCTGGACATTCACGTCCACACCGCGCTCGAAGAGAACCCGAGCGATTTTCATGAACCCATTCGAAGAGGCGAGATGCAATGGAGTCGACATTCCATGGTCCCGGGAATTGACATCCGCGCCAAGCTCGATGAGAACGCAAGCAAATTCCTCATGTCCTTGCTCACATGCGAGATGCAAAGGGGTTGAGTTGCCATCATCCTGGGCATGCACATCCGCGCCATGCTCGACGAGCAGCCGACCCAATTCCACATGTCCACCCAGAGATGCGCGATGCCACAGGGTCGGCTTGCCATTGTCCTGTGCATTCACTTCCGCGCCATTCCCGACAAGCAGCCGTGTGAATACCACATACCCACCCTTCAATGCGTGATGCAACGGAGTTGACTTGTACTTGTCCTGGGCATTCACTTCCGCGCCGTGCTCGACGAGTAGCCGAGCGAATTCCACATGCCCACCCAGAGACGCGATGTGCAACGGAGTCGACTTGCCACTGTTCCGGGCATTCACTTCCGCGCCATACTTGACGAGCAGTCGAATGAATTCCACATATCCGTCCTTCGATGCGAAATGCAACGGAGTTGATTTGTAGCGGTCCTGGGTATTCACTCCCGCGCCATGCCTGATGAGCAGCCAGGCTAATGCCACATGTCTGGTCAGAATTGGGACATACGACGGAGTCGACTTGTCATTGCCCTGGGCACTCGGATCCGTGCCATCCTCGACGGGCAGCCGAACGAACTTCACATGTTTGCCCTTTAATACTTCATGCAACGGAGTCGACTTGTACTTGTCCTGGGAATTCACGTCCGCGCCCTGCTCGACAAGCAGCTGAGCAAATTCCACATGTCCGCGTTCCGATGCGATATGCAACGGAGTCGACTTGTTACTATCCTGGGCATTCCCTTGCGCGCCATGCTCAAGGAGCAGTCGAGCCAATTCCACATGTCCACCCCCCGGTGCGAGATACAACGGAATGTGATGGTCCTAAGCATTCACTTTAGCGCCATACCCTACGAACAGTCGAGCGAAACCCACCTGTCCACACTTCGACGCGAGATGCAGCGGAGTCGACTTGCCGTTGTCCCGGGCATTCACTTGCGCACCGTGCTCGACTAGTAGCCGAGCGAAATTCACGTGTCCACCCAAAGATGCGAGATGCAACGGTGTCATCCTGTCATTGTTCTGGGGATTCACTTCCGCGCCATACTTGATGAGCAGTCGAACAAATTCCACATATCCACCCTTCGATGCGAGATGCAACGGCGTCGATTTGTGCTGGTCCCGGGCATCTACTTCCGCACCATGCTTGACGAGCAGCCAAGCCAATTCCACGTGTCTGATCAGAATTGCGATATGCAACGGAGTCAACTCGTCATTTTCTCGTGCATCTAGTTCCGCGCCATGTTCGACGAGCAGCCGAGCCAAGTCCACATGTCCGCCCTTCAATGCGAAATGCAACGGAGTAGTCTGGTAATTGCCCCGAATATTGACTTTCGCGCCATGCTCGACAAGCAGCCGAGCCGATTCCACATGTCCGAACTTCGATGCGAGATGCAACGGAGTCGACTTGACACCATCCAGGGCATTCAGTTCCGCACCACGCTCAACGAGTAGTTGAGCCAATTCCACATGTCCGGCGTTAGATGCGAGATGCAGTGGAGTCGACTTGAAATAGTCCCCGGCATTCAGTTCCGCGCCATGCTCAATGAGCAGCTGGGCCAATTCCATGTGTCCGTGCCGAGATGCGAGATGCAACGGACTCGACTGGTCATTGTCCTGGACACGTACGCTCGCACCATGCTCGAGGAGCACCTGAGCGAATGCCTTATGCCTGCTCTCCACTGCTACATGTAATGGCGCTTGATTGGAACCAAAGCCCCGGGAATTCACGCCCTGTGAGCACTCGACCACCAGGAACGTTATCAGGTTGTGAAGGTCAAGGAGTGCAGCATAATGCAAGCAACTTCCTCTAGGCCGTGATGGGCGTCCTGATCGCTGGAATGGACTCGAGTCTCCTTCGGGATTGTATATCCATACCCAGATCGCAAGGTGTCGCGTTCTCGGGTCAAACAGACGCTTTATTCCAGATTGTGTGTTTACTGACATATTCTCGAGTCGCGCGTGATCCACCCAGTGCTGGGCGGCATATTCGGCGAGCGGGAAGTTCTTCAGGCCACCGTTGGTGATGTCTTCATCAAGGTGCAGGAGAATGCCAAGACAAGCTTGCGCGACAAGTGAATTGGCGGATGTGATAGAAACATGGTAGCGAGAGATAGGGTCCCTAGCTTCGGCGAGGCGAATCGACGTCAGGAATTCTTTCACCGAAAAGTGAGAGAATTGTATAACTTTGGAATCCCCGGTTTCGACAATGGCAAGCAAACTGGAGCACGTGGACAGTACGGCGCCTAAAGGATCTTCTGGGCGCCAACTAGGTTGATATGTCGGAGTCGGTCCTGCGTCGAAATCAAATGCGAGAAACTCCGAGAGCTCCTCAACGCGAAGTGGGCGAGATGAGACCGCGACGCATTGGAAGATACGGTGCGCAAAGTTCCAGTTTGCTTTGTCGATATCTTGCAAGATGCGCTCGTACGTCCCGTCGAGACTTTCTGGTAATTCGCCCAAAGCCTGCCGTATACGTGCAGGCAGGCATCGCCGGAGAAATTCCAACTGACAAAAGATCCAACGGAACCTGTATTAAGGATACCCTGTAAGAACGCATAGTGGGACATCCTGACATTTTAACTCACATGCCGTCGGCCTTTCTCGTGAGCACGTCGATAACCAGTTCCTTGTCCTCGGTTCTCCATCTGTTCATCTTCGCATCCGTGTGAACAACAGAGTTGAGGTAGTTAAGGATGTCCTGCTTTTGGCCCCTCTCGTTATGCAGGGAGATGGTATGGAAAGGTAAAAGATTAAGGGTGCTTGTGATGTCGACCTCAGGTCGGCTCGTGATGCAAATGTGCAAGGTTTTGAGTTGTAAGCCAATAAGCCCCTTCAAAAATACCAGAACCCTTTCACGAGGCGAAGGCATGCCAAATGAGTTCGAACATTCGTCCAGTCCGTCGATGATTATGTAAACTGGCGCTTGACCCGGGTGTTTCAGTATGTCTCCTAGACATTCGATAAGCGCGTTGTCACTAGCTTGTCGCGATCCATCATCATGGGCCGAATAGAATTCGAAAAGAATGGTAGAGTAGACGTCGGAGTGAGCGCAAAGTTGGACTAGCAGAGATGACACCAAGCCTCGGAGATTCTTCTTGTGGTCATCCCGAAAGTCGCAATAGAAAAACCCCATAGAAGCTAGTCCCCGTTTCCGCATGAGATCGACGTCCTCAACGACGGTGGAGCTAACCATTTCTATAAGGTCTCGCTGCTGGGATGCAGCAAGATGGACGTACCATATGACGCTCTTCCCTGCACCGGCTACGATTGCGAAAACATCAATTTCAGCGTAAAGAGGAGTGTGAGAGACTCAAGAACCCACGTTTCCCATGAACCCATAAAAGCGAATATGGGCCAGAAGATTTCCAATTTGCGAACGTATTACCATCTACGAACCATCTCGACGTTCCTTCGTAGTGTGATTCGCGAGCAGTGTGGTGGTTTCTCCATGGATCTGGAGGAGAGAGCCACTTTCGAACCTCTCTCTGCATTTTCTTACCTATGAGACCGCTTCAATTTTCCCGGTTAGCCACGTGGGTAGAAGGAATAGCTCACGTTGAGATTCGTTCACTTTGTTCAAGATGTCTTGCATAATTTCTATAATGCAGTCAGGCACACCCATTGCTTACTAGTACTCTCGCCGACTGAACATACTTAGAGCATCCCAAATTGTTTCAGCCGATGCCTTTCCGTCTAGGGGGCAAGATGTTAAGCCCCACATGAGCATCAAGCCGGATAGGGTTGCCTTACCATCCATGATTACCCTCATATTTTGAACGAGACCGTGGACAACGTCAAGGGTCTGCATTGCGGTGGTACGAGCCTCGTCCAGGGTCAGTCGATCGAGTCGCTGTAGCACCGACTCGACCTCTTTCTCTCCCATAATCTTCTTTACTAATTTCACTGCATCGTGTTCAGTCAAGTGACTCGGAGATAGGGACGCACTTACATGGTCGACTCTGTTTGATCTGCTTGGTCACGAGGGTGATGGCGGAAAGGAGTTCTACCATGATTTTCACAATAATTGTACCCATAGCGGCCGTAGGGGGCAATTCAGTATAGATCTCGAGTCGGCTCAGGAAGTGTTCGATGGACTCGAGTAGGTCGACGAGCGCATCGTAACTTGAATTGACGTCCTTGATTCCCTGATGCACATAGACATTAGAAGGATACTGGATAAGGAAATGGGAAAGACGAACGGCAAGTAGGATAGCAAAGGCCGTGAAGATCGGTTTCGCAGGAGGGAAAGACTATGAAACAAGCGTCACGGTCAGGAACTGGGACACCAAGGGGATTGCCTAAGGTCCTAAGGACGCCATCGGACATACTAGACCAACACCCTCGCCAAGGGTTGTACTTGAAGAAAGTGCATGGAGGACGTAGACAGCTCGCTTGAGGGAATTCATGGCTTTGCCATCATCTCTTCGAAATTCAGTCAAGGCTCGGGCCTGCTGCTGGAGAATGTCCATGATAGAGTCAACAGAATGACAATTTTCGAGTTGCCTAGCGAGAGGATGGTCGATCAATCGCATCCCCGTCTGTTTCTCATAGCTCTGCAGGGCAGCGTCAAAAAGCACCTGAAGCCTGCCACTCATTGTACGGATGGAAGGAATGAGTATAGAAATAGAATCTGCGCTGTGTGAGGGTGGGATGGACAAGGAACGTGATGAAGATGGGGCAACCGCAGTAAGAGCGCGCACAGCCCCCACATATTGATGCCGAGTGGTTTCTAGGTGAGGCCATGATCCAAATTCTCACACGACGGGCAAGAACCGATAAACCGAGTCAGACAGAGCGCCAATCGCACATTATATAATTTGTTGACCGATCTTATGTGTCACATTATTATAAATTAAAATGCTCGAACATAACATAACCAAACTTATTCCCTAAAATAAATAAATAAAACGGGTTATCTCAGATACGAGCTCTGACCGTTGAATATTTAATTGTCTTAATATATTTTGTAATCACCAAGTCTACTTAGCAGTCAGTATATGGACATTAATGTTGTGCGGTTTTGTTCTCCTTTTCGTGCAAGAAAATCCACTTTTTCGTTTTCGTTACGTTCCCAAAGCGTAGCATAAAGCCCCTCTAGAGGAAGCAAGTAACGCTGTATTTTCCCGCAGACCAATCTCCAAGGTTCGCGCTGGAGCCAGTCCCGGACCATCCCGTACGGTCCACCCCCGCATTCTCGTCCCTCACAGGCATCCCAAACTTTCAATGATTGTATCTGAGATAATGTCATGCTCGCTGATCCCTGTCGGCACGATTTGTTCACCAGTATTCTCCCAGTCGGGTTGTATGGCCGGCCAGCGGGAGAGTATTGGACATCTCGATCACTGGCAAGTCATTTG
>Ga0137397_10003049_pt1 | contig 11666 bp, 8 predicted proteins | sample czorhiz116metaG_FD_106658 | JGI IMG/M metagenome (GOLD analysis project Ga0137397, IMG submission 106658) | Vadose zone soil microbial communities from Angelo Coast Range Reserve, California, USA - czorhiz1.16 metaG | ecosystem: Environmental > Terrestrial > Soil > Vadose zone | place: USA... | reverse complement strand
GCTCGTCCGCGGTGCTCGTGATCGTCCCGTCGGTGGCGCTGCTGATCGCGAGCATCCTCGCCTGGCTGGCCATGAGCCCGCTCCACCAGGCCGCTCAGAGCAACCCGTCGGCCCTCAACGTGCTGCTGGAGTTCTCGCCGACGGCGGCGGCGCGGCCGACCTACGTCGGGCTCGGCACGACGGCGATGACGCCGATGGCGTTCGTGGCCCCGCTGGTCGGGGGCCTGCTCGCCGACGCGGTGGGCTTCCGCGCGATGTTCCTGGTCTCGCTGGCGTTCGCCGTCGTGGGGCTCGTCATGCTGGCCACGCTGGTGCGCGACCCGCGGCACGTCGTGCTCGCCGCCGGCGTGGGGGAGTCGCGCGCGTGAAGGCGCTGCTGCTCGACCTCGATGACACGCTGCTCGACTACTCGGGCGGCGCCGAGCGCTGCTGGACCGAGGCCTGCGCGTCGGCCGCGGCCTCGCACGACCAGGCGCGGCTCGTCAGCGCGCTCTCGGCTAGCCGCCGCTGGTTCTGGGACGATCCCGAGCGCCACCGGCGCGAGCGTCGTCACATGCTGCGCGCGTGGACGCAGATCGCCGCCCACGCGCTGGAGTCGTACGGCGCCCCGGCGCCCGAGCTGGCGACGGCGATCGCCGCGGACTTCTCGGCGCGCCGGCGGGCGGTCATGGCGCTGTTCCCCGAGGCGCTCGCCTGCCTGCAGGCGCTGCGCGCGCGCGGCCTGGCGCTGGCGCTCGTCACCAACGGAGACGCGACCGAGCAGCGCTGGAAGATCGAGCGCTGCGCGCTGGCCCCGTTCTTCGGCGCCATCGTGATCGAGGGCGAGCTGGGCGCCGGCAAGCCCGACGCGGTCGTCTATCACACGGCGCTGAAGGCGCTCGGCGTCGAGCCGGGGCCCGACGTGTGGATGGTAGGCGATCACCTGGAGTTCGACGTGGCCGGCGCCCAGCGCGTGGGACTGCGCGGCGTCTGGATCGATCGCGCGGGGAGTGGCTTGCCGGCGACGGCGACGGTGCGTCCGGATCACATCGTGCGCGCGCTCGACGAGGTGGTCCGCGAGTGCGCTAGAGTCTCGCCATGACGCTGATGCGCGTCGCGATCTGGCTCGCCACCGCCTTCTTCGTCATCATGCTCTTCACGCCCCTCCTCACCGAAATGGCCTTCCGCCTCTCCTCCACCGGCCAAACCGGCCTCCCCTAGCCACCGCGCGAGCCGTCGCGAACGGGGGTAGAGCACCGGAAGGAGTGAACGTCAGAACCGGCTAAAACGGGAGCCGCGTGGTCACAACCGAGACGACGGCGGCTAGGACGCGTTCGAGCGCCGTCAGGCGCGACGACCGTCGACCGGGGAGTCCGAGGGGGCGTAGCCCCCTCGCTCTAACAAGTCGGCGAAGCCCCCCTTCGAGGCTATCTACCCCAGCGATAGTCGCCGTCGGATCCCCGCCGGCCGCGCCCGCCGCGATCTTCGCCGGGCGCACCTTTCTTGGGACCACCCTTGCGGGGGCCTTTGTTGTAGTCGCCGCCGGGCGGGCCGCCGGGTCCGCGTCGCTCGCCGCGACCCCGCCCGGGGGCGCCGGGGCCTCCGCGACCCTCGGGCATCGGAGGCTGCCAGCCGCCGCCCCCACCGCCGCCGCCGGGGCGCTGACCGAAGCCGCCGCCTCCGCCACCGGGACGCTGGCCGTACCCGCCGCCGCCAGGGCCGCGCGGCGCGAAGCCCCCGCCGCCGCCGGGTCCCCGCGGGGCAAAGCCGCCTCCGCCGCCGGGTCCCCGCGGCGCGAAGCCGCCGGCCGGGCGCGGGCGAGGAGGGCCACCGGCGCCGCGTGGGGTTGCCTTGTCCACGCGGATCATCCGGCCATCCAGGCTCGACCCGTTGAGCGCGCTGATCGCCCGCTCGGCCTCTTCCTCGCTCGCCATCTCTACGAAGCCGAAGCCACGCGACCGGCCGGTCTCGCGGTCGGTCATGACCGCAGCCGACTGGACGGGTCCATACCGGGCGAAGGCTTCACGCAGCCCGTCAGTGGACGTCGTGAACGCCAAGCCCCCCACGAACAGCCTCACCGGCATGAGAACGCTCCTTTCAACTAGCCAGACTGGGTGTACTCAGTATAACGAGGCCCGCGAACGCCATGCCGGTCAAGAACCACGACCTCCACGGCAGCGCCCCGGACCGGTCGCCCACGGTCCTGCTGCTGATCGACGTCATCAACGACCTCGAATTCGAGGGCGGCGAGGCCCTGCTGGCCCAGGCGCTGCCCATGGCCGAGCGCCTGGCGGCCCTCAAGCGCCGATTGCATGCGGCCGGCGTGCCCGCCATCTACGTCAACGACAACTTCGGGCGCTGGCGCTCGGACTTCCGGGCGCTGCTGGCCCACTGCGCGCGCGACGGGGTGCGCGGCAAGCCGCTGGCCGACCGCCTCGCGCCGTCGCCCGAGGACTACTTCGTGCTCAAGCCCAAGCACTCGGGGTTCTTCTCCACCACGCTCGACACGCTGCTGGAGTATCTGCGCGCGCGCACGCTGATCCTGACCGGGCTCACGGCCGACAACTGCGTGCTGTTCACCGCCAGCGATGCCTACCTGCGCGACTTCCAACTCGTGGTGCCGCCCGACTGCGTGGCCTCGATCGAGCCCGCGCACACGCGCCAGGCGCTGGAGCACATGCGCCGCATCCTGAAGGCCGATCTCACGCCGTCGACCGCGCTCGATCTCAGCCGGGCAGCATGAGCGCGATGCCGGTGAGCAGCGCGGCGCCGAGCGCGGCCTCGATCAGGACCTCGCGCGCCTGCCGGCGCAGCTGGGTCATCAGCCAGGTGTCGCCGATCTTCTCCAGCCCGCGCTCGCCCTCGCGCTGACCGCGCGCCGCCAGGCCCACTCACGTGTGGTCGCGGTACTGCAGGAAACCCACCGCGCCGAGGTAAAAGGGGATCGCGAGCAGCACGCGGGTGCCGCGCGGCAGGCCGGCGGCCACGAGCGCGGCGCCCCCGATGACGGCGATGGCCGTGAAGGCGATGCCCATGAGGAGGCGGTGCCGCCGCCCGCCCGCCAAGAGGTTCCGTGCGATCACCGCCATGGCCCTGTATCTTCGCTCAAGGTAACACCGATACGCTCGACAACATTGCGCAGCCCGGGAAGCCGGTGCTAGATTGGGGCGGCCGATACCCGCCCCCGGGGAAGCGAGGGCTTACATGGAAGTGTCGCCGTTGCGCGAGCGGATCACCCGATGGATCGAGGACAGCAAGGAGCTCTTCGCCCTGCTGCCCGAGCTGCTGGAAGTCGAGCAGAAGCTGAACGCGAAGACCGAGCACGCCGAGAAGGAAGCCGAGCGCCTGCGCAAGGAGCTGGCCGAGCTGCGCAAGGAGCTGGGCGCGGCGAAGACGCAGGGCGTGGACATCCGCAAGGAGAGCGGCGACCTCCACAAGGAGCTCGACGAGCTGCGCAAGCAGAACGAGGTGCTGCGCGCCGAGAAGGAAGAGGCCGGCCAGGCGCTGGCCAAGGTGCTCGAAACCGTGCAGGCCACCAACCAGATCGCGCAGAAGCTCGGCGTGACCAAGAGTCCCTTCGCCCGCCGCGTCGAAGCCCAGGCGCCGGCGCCGGCCGCCGCGCCGAATCCCACCCCGCACGAGTAGCTACCGGTTGCGGAAGGGGGACTTCGTGTCCTTTCGCAGGAAGACGCTGAGGTCGTAGCGCCGGTCCGCCGCGGGATCAGGGTTGAACACCGCGATCCACACCGCCGCGAAGTCCTTGCCGAGCCCGGGCACGTGCGTGCCTTCCTCGCCGACCCGTCGCGTCTCCGTCTTGCCCTTGGAGCCCGACGGCACCAAGGCGATCCAGCCGCTGTCGCTCGGCGCGCCGTCGGTCGCGAGCTTCACGCCGACGCCGCGCGCGTCCCGGATGGCTTCCGCGGAGATCTGCACGCAGCGCATGGTCAGCGGCGGCAGCGTCATCTTGAACTTGTGCTCGGCGTAGCGCTGGTTGTCGCTGGCCAGGCGCTGCCCTGACAGCTCGGTGTCGCCCAGGCGCGCCGACGGGCGCTGGAAGATCCGCGTGTCCTCCTTCGACTCGAGGATGCGGAACTGGAACCACACACCCGGCTCGGGCACCGCGGCCAGCAGCGCGTTCTTGACGAAATCCGGATAGCTGTCGTGCAGCCGGCCCTCGGTGACGAGGTACTCGTAGAGCTGCTCGCCGACCGGCTTCGTCACGCCCGCCTTGAGACTGTTGAGCGCATTGCCGACGCAGCCCGGGCTCTGCTTCTCGACGTGGTCCATGAGGATCGAGTAGCCATAGGCCAGCAGGCCGTCGTCGTACTCCGGGCTCTTCTGGATCGGCACCGACAGCAGGTAGGGATACTTGCCGAGCTCCTCTTTGACGACGTCGGCGAAGTTGTGCGTGGACTTCCAGCCCGACCAGCGGGCCCAGGCCGCCAGCCACCACTGCGCGGTCTCGTCGGGCGCCGACGGCTCGGCGGCCGGCCTGGGTGAGGCCGCGGCGATCCGCACCGGCTCCGGCCGCGCGACGGGCCTGGGCGGCGGGGGCGGCGGTGGCTCGGGCGCCGGCGGCGCCACGGGCTCGAGGCGCGGCATCTCGATCGGGGGCATCTCGACCGTCGGCATCGCGAGGGCCGGCACCTCCGCCGGCACTTCCAGCGTCGGCGTGGCGGGCGAGAGCTCGGCCGCGAGCGTGGCGGGCTCGGGCGGCGCGGACGGTGGCTCGATCGCCATCTCGAGTGGCGGCTCGTCGACCGGCGGCGGCGCGAGACTGGGCGGCGCATCGCGAACGGGCACCGGCCGCGGAGGTGCGGGCGCCGCGAGGACCGGCTCGGGTGCGGGCGGCGGCTCGACGATCTCGTCCGCGAAGGCGAGGCGACCGCGTGACACCGCGACGGCGAGCGGCCGGCCGAACGCCCGCGACACGCCCTCCTCGAGCTGCGCATAGCGTTCGTCGTCGAGCGCATCGCGGTTCGCCACCATCGTGAGGAGATCGCCGAATGGCTGCGCGTTGGCTCCGAGCTTCTGGGCCTCGGGCGCGTCCGGGTTGCTGAGCGCCAGCGCCTGCTCGCGCAGCGCGCGGGCCTTGCCCTGGCAGCCGACGAGCGTGGGGAACGCCGGGTCGTCGCGGTGGACGATCTCCAGCACGCGGTCGAGCGTGGCCACGACATCCTGTCGCGTCTGCTCGAACGCCGCGGTCGTGGCGCTCAGGCGGATGGCCGCCGCGATGGCTCCGAGGAGCGGCTCGAGCTCGGTCAGGCTCTCGGGTTCACCTTTTGGTGGGACCGAGGCCGCCTGGGCGGCGGTGAGCACGTCCGTGCGCAGCTCGATGAACTTGCTCCGGGCCCCGGCCAGGTCGGTGACCAGGACGTCGGCCGGGGGCGCCCCCGCCTCCTCGAGTGCCCGGGCGGCATCGCCCAACTTGGCACCCAGATCGGCGAAGCGCTGGGTCAGCGCGGTCAGCTCACGGGCCAGTGCGTCCAGGTTCGCGTCCATCCCCGGTCCAAAATGGGCCGATCCGGATTCTAGGGTCCCGGAACCGGGCGTGTCAAACCCCAAACGCGACACGAGGTTAGGCCCCGCGGCGCGAAACTTCGCACTCTGATCTAGGATTGACCGGTTCGACTGTTTTACAATCGCTCGCACGGTGGCCGCCCATGGCAACGGGTGCTGGAAAGCGAACGGCCGGTCAGGTCGTTCGATGAGCGACTTCCGAGCAGCGCGGGTTTCCCGCGCCGTCTCATGGGGAGTCGGCCAGTGTCCAGCCGGAGCCGGAGCGGCATCGTAACCTACCTCGCACGGGTCATCCCGACCGTTCTCCTGCTGGCCCTTGCCTGCGTGGTGCCGCCGTCTGCCTTCGCCGCGGGCCGGCCGGCGCTGGGTCCCAGCGGTCCCTTGCCGCTCGCGTTCGAGCCCAACCGCGGCCAGGCCGATCCGGCCGTCAGGTTCCTGGCGCGCGGCCGCGGATACGCGGTGTTCTTCACCGACGCCGAGGCCGTGCTGGTCCTGACGCCGACACAGCCGGCGACCGGACGCCGCGGGACGCCGGCCGAGGCATCGAGCACGCCGGCCGTTGTTCGCATGCGGCTGGTCGGCGCCAGTCCGGCGCCGGCGATCAACGGGCTCGAGCCGCTGCCCGGGCGCAGCCATTACCTCGTGGGCGCGCGCAGCCGCTGGCAACGCGACGTGCCGACGTTCGGGCGGCTGCGCTACGAGGACGTCTACCCGGGCGTGAACCTCGTCTTCTATGGCACCGAGCGCGAGCTCGAGTACGACCTGCTGGTGGCGCCCGGCACCGACCCGGATGCGGTCGCGCTCGCCTTCGAGGGCGCCGACGGCCTGCGCGTCGACGAGGGCGGCGACCTCGTCATCGCCACCGCGTCCGGTGAGCTGCGGCTGCGGCGACCGGTCATCTACGAGGAGGGCGAGGACGCCCGGCGCAAGCTCGACGGCGGCTACGTCGTGGACGGGGGCCGCGTGCGCTTCCAGATCGCCGGCCGTGACGCCCGTCGCGCCCTCGTCATCGACCCCGTGCTGGGCTACTCGTCGTTCCTGGGCGGCTCGTCGACCGACCAGGGCCTCGGCATCGCGGTCGACACGGCCGGCAACGCCTATGTCACCGGCGTCACGAGCTCGGCGAACTTCCCGGTCTCGGCGACGGCGCTCCAGCCCGCCCGGACCGCGCTGACGGACGCCTTCGTGACGAAGCTGGATCCCTCCGGGGCCGTCGTCTACTCGACCTATCTCGGCGGCACCGGTGACGACGCCGGCAACGCCATCGCCGTCGACGCGGCCGGCAACGCCTACGTGACCGGCACCACGACCTCGAACGATTTCCCGACTGTGGGGCCCTTCCAGGCGACCCTGCGGGGCGGGCGGGACGCGTTCGTCGCCAAGCTCGGCGCCAACGGCGCCAGCCTCGTGTACTCGACGTACCTCGGCGGCGAGGCGGACGACTTCGGCTTCGGCATCGCGCTCGACGCCGCCGGCAACGCCTACGTCACCGGCTCCACCGCCTCGGCGACGTTCCCCAACAACAGCGCGGTGATCTGCGCCGGCAGCCGCCTCGGCCCCACCGACGCCTTCGTGGCGAGGGTCAACGTCACCGGGGCGTCGCTGGGCTATTGCACCTTTGTCGGCGGCACGGGCGACGATAGCGCGGCCGGCATTGCGGCCGACCCGGCCGGCAACGTGTGGATCGCCGGGTCGACGACGTCGACGGAGACGGTGGTGGGCGGGCCGCAGACGCGGCCGGGCGGCGGCACCGACGCGTTCGTGGCCATGCTCGACACCGCGGGCGCCCTCGTCTATCAGACGTACCTGGGCGGCGCCGGCGAGGATCACGCCACCGCGATCGCCGTCGACAACCTGGGTAGCGCGTATGTCACCGGCTCGACCACGTCGACGAACTTCCCGACGCAGGCGCCGCTGCAGGGTCGCCTCGCCGGCGGCACCGACGCCTTCGTCACCAAGCTCACGCCGGCCGGCGACGCCTTTGTCTTCTCCACCTACCTCGGGGGGACCGGCGCCGACATCGGCAACGGCATCGGGGTGAACCCGGTGGACGGGACGGTGACCGTCGTCGGCTCGACCGGGTCGACGGACTTCCCGATCCGGGCGGCCACGCAGAGCCGGCTGGCCGGCGGCCTCGACGTGTTCGTCACCAAGCTCGACCCCGCCGGCGACGCGTTCGTGTATTCCACGTACCTGGGCGGCGCCAGCAACGACGTGGCGCTGGCGGTGGCCGTGGATGGCAGCGGCGTGGCCTACCTCACCGGCACCACGAACTCCTCGACGTTCCCGGTCTCCCCCGGCCAGACGCTGCAGGGCGGCATCGACGCCTTCGTGACCCAGATCGGTGACGGCGGTGTCATCCAGTTCAGCGCCACCAACTACACGGTGTCGGAGGACGGCGGCAGCGCCACCATCAGCGCGCAGCGGACCGGCGACCCCAGCGCCCAGGTCATGGTGGACTACGTGACCAGCGACGGCACCGCCACCGCCGGCGCCAACTACCTAGCCACGTCGGGGACGCTGACGTTCGCGTCCGGCCAGATCATCGCCACATTCAATGTCACGATCATCGACGACACGATCGGGCAGGGCGACCAGACCGTCAACCTGACGCTGCGCAACCCGCAGGGCGGCGCCGTGCTGGGCACCCGCCGCACCGCCACGCTGACCATCGTGGACAACGAGCCGTCCATCAACTTCAGCGCCACCACCTACACCGTCAAGGAGGACAAGGGGCCGGCGGTGGTCACGGTGACGCGCTCGGGTCCCTCCGTCGGCACCGTCACCGCGCGCGTCACGACCTCGGACGGCACCGCCACCGCCCCCGCCGACTACGGCGCCGTCAACACGACGGTGACGTTCGCGCCCGGCGTGAAGAGCGTGAACGTGCTGGTCCCCATTGTGAACGACACGCTGGCCGAGGGCACCGAGACGATCAATCTGACCCTGTCGAACGTCAGCGGCGGCACCCCGCCGGCCGTCCTCGGCGTGCGCTCGAGCGCCGTGATCAACATCATGGACGACGACCTCGGCGGCACCGTGCAGTTCAGCAAGCCGCAGTTCACGGTGACGGAGCCGACCACGGGCACGGCGCTGGCGACGATCACCGTCACCCGGGCCGGCGGCGCCGCCAGCAACGTGACGGTGGATTACGCGATCAGCGACGGGCCGCCGCCCACCGGCGCCTCCAACGGCAAGAACTACGTGGCGACGTCGGGCACGCTGACGTTCGGCGCCAACGAGACGTCCAAGACGTTCACGGTGACGGTGCGCAGCGACGGGGCCGCCACCGGCGACCTGTTCGCGCTGCTGACGCTGTCCAATCCGACCGGCGGCGGCGTCCTCGGCAGTTTCCCGACCGCCGCGCTGAAGATCGTGGACAGCGCCCCGCGCTTCTCCTTCTCCACCGACTCGTACACCGTGAAGGAAGGCACGCCGACGGCGCTCATCACCGTCATCCGCACCGGACCGGCGACCGTGGCCGCCACCGTCGACTACACGACGACCGACGGCAGCGCGACCGCCGGCGTCGACTACCAGGCGGTGGCCGGCACGCTGAGCTTCCCGGCCGGGACCACGTCCAAGACCTTCACGGTGCCGATCGTCAACAACACGAACGCCACCAGCTCCCGCACGGTGTTCCTGACCCTCGGCAATCCGACGCCGCCCAGCATGAGCATCGTGCCGCCGGCGCAGGCCACGCTGACCATCACCGACGACGACACCGGCGGCATGATCGAGTTCGCCGGCCCGGCCTTCGTGGTGGCGCAGAGCCTCGGGCCCGCCACGATCACGGTCAGGCGGAGCGGCGGGACCGCCGGCGGCGCCACCGTGCAGTTCACCACGAAGGACGACACCGCCGTGGCCGGCACGGATTACGTGGCCATCAGCCCGCCCGGCACGCTCACCTTCGGCCCCGGCGAGACGACCAAGACGTTCCCGGTCACCATCCTGGCGCCGCCCCCGTCCGGCATCCGTACGCTGAACTTGCTGCTGACGACGCCGGGCGGCGGCGCCACGATCGGCGCGCGCTCGACGGCGGTGCTCCGCATCGTCGACCAGCTCTCGCTCGCGTTCAGCGCGCCGACCTACTCGGTGATGGAGGGCGGCACCGCCACGATCACGGTGGAGCTGGCCGGCCTCAACGCCGGCCCCGGCCCCATCACCGTGGACTACGTGGCCAGCGACGGCTCGGCGAAGCAGCCGGCCGACTACAAGCCCAGCGCCGGCACGCTGAGCTTCCCGGCCGGCGGCACCGCCACCAGCGTGCGGACACGCACCTTCACCGTGCAGTCGCTGCAGAACACGGTGGCCGACGGGACGAAGACCGTCAACCTGACCCTCAGCAACGCCACCGGCGGCGGCACGCTCGTCGCCACGCGCTCGAATGCGGTGCTGTCGATCCTCGACGAGGATCAGGCCGGCAGCGTCCAGTTCGACGCCGCGAGGTTCGCCACCAACGAGGGGGCCGGCACCGCGACCATCCGGGTGCGCCGGACGATGGGCACCGCCAGCGGCGTCACGGTGGACTACGCCACCACCGACGGCACCGCCACCGCCGGCACGCGCTACCTGCCCGTGGCCGGCCGGCTGACGTTCGGGTTTGGGGACACGATCAAGACCTTCACCGTGCCGCTCATCGACGACGCGGTCGCCGAGGGGCCGCAGACCGTGAACCTGACGCTGAGCAACCCCGGCGGCGGCGCCGCGCTCGGCAGCCAGTCGACGGCCGTGCTGACGATCGACGACAACGAGCCGTACGTCTCGCTCAGCGCCGCCACCTACACGGTGGCCGAGGCGGCCGGCTCGCTCAAGGTGCTGGTGCAGCGCGGCGGTGATCTCACGGGAACGGTCACCATCAGCTACGCGACCCAGGACCTGCCGGTGGCGCCCAACGCGGCGGTGGGCGGGGTGGACTACATCCCGACGTCAGGTGCGCTGACGTTCACCCCCGGCGTCACCACGCTGTTCTTCAACGTGGCGATCATCGACAACTCGCTGCCGCAGCCCGACCGCAACTTCATGGTGGTCCTCAGCAATCCCTTGCCGGCGGGGGTGGGCCTCATCGGGCCGGCCTCGGCGGTGGCCACCATCAAGGACGACGACATCGGCGGCGTGATCCAGCTCAGCGCGCCGACCTACAGCGTCAAGGAGGACGGCGGCGAGGCCATCCTGACGCTCACGCGCATCGCCGGGCGCGCCAGCGGCGTCTCCGTGCGTCTGGTGACGGGCGACAGCCCCGCGTTCGTGCTGCCGCCCGGCGTGGTGGCGCAGACGGCCGGCGCCGGCGTGAATTACACGTCGACCGACGTGCGCGTGACGTTCGGCCCCGGCGACGCGACCAAGACCGTGCGAATCCCCATCCTCACCGACGGGGTGGCCACCGGCAGCCTGACGTTCTACGTCCAGCTTCTCGATCCGCAGCCGACGGCGGCCGCCAAGCCGACCCAGCTCGGCGCGCAGACGCTGTCCGTCGTCACCATCGTGGATGCCCAGCCGACCGTCCAGCTCCCGATGGCGAACTTCAACGCCACCGAGGGCCAGCCGGTGGCCACGGTGACGATCCAGCGCACGGCGCCGGTCGGTCGCCTCTCGGTGGATTTCGCCACCAGCGACGGCACCGCGACGGCGCCGCAGTACTACCGCAGCACGGCGGGCACCATGGTGTTCGAAGCCGGCGTGACGTCGCAGAGCTTCACGGTCCCGCTGGTCGACAACCAGGCCATCGAGGTGGACAAGCAGTTCACGGTCACCCTCAGCAACCTTCAGCCCCTGGGCGCCGCCACGCTCGGCCCGCGCCTCTCGGCCACCGTGACCATCAAGGAGAACGACCGCGGCGGCACGTTCGTGGTGACCGGCGGCACGATCCAGGAGGGCGCGCAGAACCAGAACTCCACGTTCCTGGCCACCGTGAGCCGGGTGGGCGGCGCCGGCGGCCCCGTCCTCGTCCGCTTCACCGCCGACCAGTGCGGCATCTTCGGCTCGGCGTGCAAGTTCCCGGCGACCCGCGTCGTCGACTTCGCTCCGATCGACATGGACCTGACGTTCCTGCCGGGCGAGCTCAGCAAGACGGTGCCGATCGTCATCCACGGCAACGACATCCCCCAGGGCAGCCGGATGTTCCAGCTGACGGTGAGCAACGGCCGGCCCGACGTCATGCAGGACGG
>Ga0137397_10003047_pt1 | contig 11670 bp, 10 predicted proteins | sample czorhiz116metaG_FD_106658 | JGI IMG/M metagenome (GOLD analysis project Ga0137397, IMG submission 106658) | Vadose zone soil microbial communities from Angelo Coast Range Reserve, California, USA - czorhiz1.16 metaG | ecosystem: Environmental > Terrestrial > Soil > Vadose zone | place: USA... | reverse complement strand
CGACGCCATGTCGTGGCTGACGAACACGATGGTTCTACCTTCGGCTTTGAATCTGCGGAAGACCTCGAAGCACTTCTCCTGAAAGCCGGCATCACCGACGGCGAGCACCTCATCCACGAGAAGGATGTCGGCGTGCGCCTGGATCGCTACCGAAAAAGCGAGGCGCACGAGCATGCCGGACGAGTAGTTCTTCAGCTTCTGGTCGAGGAAGTCTTCCAGCTCGGCGAAAGCCACGATGTCGTCGAATCGCTCAGCGATGAGCGACCGCTGCAATCCGAGGATCGCCCCGCTCAGAAAGATGTTTTCGCGCGCGGTCAGCTCGGCGTTGAAACCCACGCCCAGCTCGATGAATGGGGAGAGGCGGCCCACGACCACGACGCGACCGCTGGTGGGCCGATAGATGCCGGCCATGATCTTGAGCAGGGTGCTCTTGCCGCTGCCGTTCGGACCGATGACGCTGAAGAACTCGCCGCGCTGGACCTCGATCGAGAGTTCGTGCAGAGCTTCGAAGCGGCGGAAACGCGTGCGTCGAAAACCTCGCTCGGCAAGCTGCTTCAGCGAGGTGGTGCGTTCGGTCGGGACGCGAAACACCTTCGTGAGATTTTCAGTCGTGATCGCGATTTCGCTAGCCAAATCAGATCTGTTCGGCAAACTCTGCAGCAGCTGCATTGAAGTAGAAGTAGCCGACCAACAGGACGATCACCGGGATGGCATACGGCACGACAACCAGCGGAGAGTGAATGATGTCGACGGTGCTGAGCGTGGACGAGCTCAGCAGGACTTTCCTCGCGTCCTGAACGATCTGAGCGATCGGATTGAGGGACAGCAAACCGCGGTACCGCTCGGGAACGAACGACAGCGGATAGATGATCGGACTCGCGTAGAAGAGCAGCTGAAGCCCGAGCTCCCAGATGTGCCGGAAATCGCGAAGTCGCACGTACAGCGCCGCCAGCAGGAATGAGCAGCCCAACGTGAGCGCATACAGCTCGATGAGCACCAAAATAATCAGTGGGGCCGTCAGGCGCGGAGTCACCCCGGAAGCGACAAAAAAGACGGCTACCACGACGAAGTTGAGAGCAAGCGTGATCCCCGAGCTCACGCTGGATGCGATGACGATGATCGCCCGTGGGAAATAAACCTTGCGAATGAGATCGCCCCGCTCGACGATGGAGGTCATCCCGCGCACTGTGGCATCGAGGAAATAGGTCCACAGCACAACCCCGATCAAGAGGCTCAGCGCGTAATCCGGCACGCCCGCCCCCAGCTTGATGACCCGAGTGAAAACGAAGTAGAGCACGCCAAAAAGAAGCAGGGGCCTTGCGAACGACCACACATATCCGCTGAGGATCGAGCCCTGGTACTTCACCTTGTAATCGGTGACCGCGAGCTCGCGAAGCAGGTTCATATATGCGGGCGACGGCCCGCCCGGGAGGGCCACTCGTTTCAGCGTCGAGCTCATTCGCATTCTCGCCAAAGGTTAACGATGCGTCACCCGGGCAGGCGGGAGTGCTTGTGGAGCCTGTTCACGACATCGCGAATCCCGTCGGGCAGCGCCACCCTGGGTGTCCACCCGATCGCGGTCTTGAGGCGGCTGATGTCGGCGCAAAAATCGCCCGTCTCAACTCGTGCCTCGGATTCAGGCCACTCGACATGCGCAACCTTTCCGCTCCCGGCGACCTCGACGACCAGTCGGGCCAGCTCGGCGAGCGAGGTCCCTTGGCCCGAACCGACGTTGTACGTCGTATTCAATGCCGCCGGCGTGATGGCGACCTCGAGCATGGCGTCGACCACGTCGTCGATGTGAATGTAGTCGCGCAGCTGGCCTCCCTCTCCGAAGACGGTGATGGTCTGGCCCCTGACCGCCTCGTGGATGAACTGGTTGATCACGCCGTAGCTGCGCTGCTCTGGACGTTGAAACGGGCCATAAGGGTTGGTGATGCGCAGGACGACGCTGTTGAGACCGTGTTCGCGCCGGTAGACGCTCAGGTAGCTTTCCGCCGCAAGCTTGTGCGCCCCGTAGATGGACAGGGGGAGCGTCGGTGCGGATTCGGGAATGGGGAGGGGGAGGTTGGGCGCGTAAACGAGCCTCGAGCTTGGGAAGACGAGCACGGCTTGAGACGCCAGTCGCGACATCGCATCCAGGAGATGCAGAAGGCCGCGGCAGTTGACGTCCAGGTCCTCGAGCGGCGACTCGTTGCTGGTCGATGCGCCGGACTTGCCTGCGAGGTGGAACAAGAAATCGGATCCGCGTGCGGCCTCCTGGACGACGACCTCGTCGCGGATGTCGCCTTTGTACAGGCGAACCAGTGGGTCACGGCCCGCGTCATCGCCGTCGTGCTGAGGCGGCCACGATCGAGCGAGGACGCGCACCCTGGCTCCGAGCTCGATCAGGCGGGAAACCAGGTTCGAGCCCATGAAACCGAAACCGCCGGTGACGAGCACGACTCGTCCTCGATATGCGTCGTTCAGCTGGGTCGAGTCCTGTGATTCCACCGGGACAAAGGTACCGCGGCGTCAGTCTGGGGACTCGGCGCCCATGGCTCGAAGCATGATGCGTTCGAGCTGCGCGCCGGAGGTGTCCCAGTCGAGCCCTTCCACGCTCTTGGAGGCGATCAAAGCCTTGGCCGGCAGATCCGGCTGATCGACCAGCTCGGCAAGGGCAGTGGCCAACGCCAGCGGCGTTGGCCTGGCGAAGACAAGGTGGGGGTTGTTGCTGACCAGCCGGTTGTTCGGGCCGTCGTTGACGACGGGGATGCAGCCGGCGCACAGCAGCTCGAGCGGCAGCAGTGAGAAATTCGTCAGCGACAGCACGAGGGCGGCGGCGCAATCGTTGTAGAGGCCGTTGAGCTGGTCCAGGGGAAGGGCACCGTGGTCGATGAACGGAAATGGAAGCTGCCAGCCCTTCACCGGCCAGCCCGCCATGTGGATCTCGTAGTCCGGCCGCATTTGATGAAATCGATCCAGTGCAAGCACCCCGAGCTCGAAACCCCGGCGGGGCGTGATCGGCCTGGCGTAGAAGAAGATTTTCGAGCGACGCGCGCTGTTGGTGTAGGTGTAGCGACCGAAATCGGAGCCGAACTCGAAGTGGTCGCACTCCATCCCGAACTCGGCGTGCAATTTCTGCGCCAGCCACTTGCCCGCGGTGATCCCGTAAAAACCGAAGTGATAGGTGTTCTCGGCCAGGACGCTCTCCGGACTGACCGGAAAGAACCATGGCTCGAAGTCCTGCACGAAATAGAACTTCGGTCGGTCGGCCTTGACGTTGCGGACCGGATAGGCGGTCGTCCATGCGGTGGCGAAAAGCGCGTCGCACTCGCCGATGGTCGCGAAGTCCGGTTCGACGGTGGCGCGCATCGGCTCGTAGTGATCGCGCAGGACCTGCGCCGCGCCCGCCGGCGACTGCCTTTTGTCGGCGTCGTAGACGTAGATGCGGTTTTCGTAGCCACGTCGCTCGAGGAACCGGACGAACCGGAAGATGTTGATGTGGCCGCCAGATCCCGGCCCGACCGGTGGCACGACCCAGCCGATCACTTTTGGGCGGGGCCGCCCGCGCTGGTGGATTGCTTTCTGAGGATCGACAGCCCAGTCGGCTTCCTCGAGGTCGGCAACGGTCACCGGCAAGTAGAGACGGCGACGCCCTGCGTACTCGGCCAACCGGCTTCCAATCTTGGTCGCCATGGCTTTGAACCCCTGGCTGCGAAAGAGGAACAGCGCTTTGCTGATTCGGTTGATCAGGGGCGCGCGCTCGTGACCTTACACGTCATGTCCAAAGTCTATCGAGGCAGCAGCGCCGACCTCGTCACCCGGACTAGGTCCACGGGCCCCGTAAGTAGAATTGCCAGCCGGTGACAAAAGCCGTGCGCGTCCTTGGCGTTGCGCTGCTCATCCTCTGGACCCTGCACACCGTTGTGGTCACTGGCCGGATGCTGCTGGACACCAACTACAAGAACCTGCTGAGTGGAGCTCCGCGTGACGTAGTGCGGGCCCCTCTCAGTGACCTGATCCAGGACGCAACGCCCGACCTGGTCCGCAGTCTCCCGGCCCGCGGTCCCGTCCTTGTCCTCGTTGATTCCCAGGAACTGGGGGGGTTTGCGTACTTCTGGCTGAGCTACTGGCTCTATCCCCGCCAGGTCGACGTCAGCGGAGACCTGAGCGCCGCGATGACGACGAGAGCCGGCAGCATCGTCTACTTCCAAAGACCGGACAGCCCAGACCTGACCGCTCCCAGCGGTTATCGGCTCCAGTCGGACACCACTGCCGCAGGCGGGGGCCACGTTATCGTGCTCGTTCTAGGGAGTGGAGGATCGTGACCGTCATCGGCGCCGGTCTTGCGCTGTCGGCGTACATCCTCATCAGCTACTGCATCGGTAGGTTGATCGTCGCTCTGGCCGGACTCCGCGTCGATGCGCTGGCGCGAGCCGGCTCTCCGCTCATCGGCGCAAGCGCGGTTGCAATTCAGCTCTGGGTGTATGGCGTTGTTCATGTGCCTTGGCATATCGCGCTCCTCGTGGGTCCGTGGCTGGTTGCAGCCGTTGTTTGGCGGAGACGATTCGTTGCGGCGGTTGAAGCCGACGCTGCCGGAGTGAGGCAGCTGCTGAGAGGTCTCGGTGACCTGGATCCGCTGACCGCGGGCGTGCTGGCCGTAGGAGTGGCGACCGCGGCCTTCTACTTCCTCAACTTGTTGGTACAACCGCTAGTCGGTTGGGACGCCATCGCAATGTGGCTGTTCAAAGCCAAAGTTTTCTTCGACGCGGGAGCCGTCGACTTGAGCCTTGTACCGGTCAACGTGTCGCCTCCTGTCGAGCGCCACCTTGACTACCCACCGCTCTTTCCGTTGATGCTGGACTCGTTTTGGGTGTTGATCGGGCACGTCGACGGCGTCATCGGAAAGAGCATCGGATTCATCTTCCTGATTGCCGCTGTTGCGTCCGCCGCGGCAACGCTTCTGCCGCTTCTCGGCAAGAGATTGACCGCGCTGATCGCCTTTCTTTTGGTGGCGATGCCTACCTTGCAGACGTCCTTCGTGCTGCCCTACTACATGGGTTACGCGGACTATGCGGTTGCCGCGCTGATGATGATCAGCCTGGCTCACCTCTACAGATCGGCCCGTCTTGGCCGAGACCAGGCATCCGCCCTGTCGTTTGCCTTCGCTGCGCTGGCTGCGCTGACAAAGAACGAGGGCATCACATTCCTGATCGTTGTCTCCATCGTCATCGGCGCAGGCCTGGCGTGGGGATTTTTCAAGCAGCGTGAATGGCCCAGCCGGAGGCTGATCGTGGTGGCAGCGGCCAGCATCATTCCTGTCCTGGCCTGGCAGGCGTATGCACGGGTGCACGGCTTCAACAACGATCTCGTCAGCCAGCAGCACCCGCAGTGGACTGTCGAGCTGCTGGCCTCGCGAGCACAAACGATTGCCACGTTTCTCTGGCATCTGATTGATCGCTTCAACGACTATCCCTGGCTGGTCTTGGCCTGGATCGTTTCGATCACGCTGGCCGTCCTGTCGAAGGACAGGCGGCTCGCAGCGGTGTGGGCGATCGTGACGATTCAGGCAGCCTTCTACTGTCTGGCGCTGCTCCTGTCACCTTATGCGGTGAGCTTTCTGCTCACCACGGCCGCCGACCGCCTGATCCTCCAGCTCAGTCCGTCGCTGGTATTGCTGTTAGGTCTTGCTCTGAGCGGGGCGCCGTCTGCCGGGGTCTCAGCCCAGCGCCGCCCTGGTCTTGCCGTGGCGCAGCCGTAGGCCGATGAGCTCGCGGTACGGATAGGGCTCCATCCAGCGCGCGATGGCGTGGGAAGGGACGGTCCTCCTCGCTTTGAGGAAGCGCCTGCGCGAGAAACTGCCGGGCACCATGCGAAGGAAATCGACCATTCCCAGGAGTGAGCTTGGTGACTCGAGACCAAACTGGGTGGCAGCCAGGACGGTAAACGCCACCACGCCTGGAAGCCTCAACAAGCCACGCGGCCACAGGTCGTTGTTGGCCACCAGCAGCAGTCGGTTCTTCAGGATGTGGCGGAGCACCCACGGTTTGCGTCGGGCGCCGGTTGCGCTGCGCTTGTGCCACGCGGTGACCGGCTCGTACCAGGCCTTCCAGCCCAACCACCGCATGCGCCAATCCAGGTCGACGTCCTCGATGTAGGCAAAGAACCTCTCGTCAAAAGGGCGCGCCACGCCCTGGCTCACTTCGCGCAGCATGGCGGTCCGGTAAAGTGCGGCGGCCGCGGTGACCCCAAACACCTCCTCCGTGCGGTCCCACTGACCCGAGTCGGGCAATCCCTCGCCGCGGTTGGCTGCCCATCCGTTGCGAAACAGGACGTGTCCCGTGCTGTCCACGATCGGCGCCGCGTTCTCGACGCGGGCGCGCAGGAGCTTGCCGGTCACCGAGCCGATCGTTGGGTCGCCTTCGCCGGCCGCGACGAGCCTGGCGACGTAGTCCGGTTCGTACTCGACGTCGAGATTTGAAAGTAGGAGCCACCTGCCTTGAGCCGCGGCCACGGCCTGGTTGGCGGCGACCGCGAAACCGAGGTTTCGCTCATTGCGTATGACCTTGAGCTTGGGATCCGCGGCCTTCAGGTTCTCAAGCGAGCCGTCTGTGGACCCGTTGTCGACCACGATCCGCTCTTCGACCGGGTGCGATTGGCGGAGCAGGCTCCGCAGGCATTCGACCACGAGATCGCCGCCGTTCCAGTTGAGGATCGCGGCGGAGACCGCCTCAGGCAACTGCCGTCCTCACACGGGCGCCGGCCCAGGCGAGCCCCAAGAACGTCCAGAACTCGAGCGCGAGGTCGTTCTTGAAATAAGGCACGTCGACCAGTCCGTGAACGATGATCGCGACCAGCGCGAGCACGATCCCAAGCTGGATGGCGCGCCATGCGGCCGGACCTGATGTCCATCCTGCCCACGCGGTCCGGAACGCCTGGACGAGCAGCCAGAAAAAGCCGACCAGGCCGAGCAGCCCGGTCTCCGTCCATGTGTTGAGCACGATGTTGTGCGGATAGATGAGGTTTTCTTCGTACACGCCTCCGCGGTATGGCTGGATGCTCTTGGCGAAGCCAAACATGCCGCTACCGAAGATGGGGTGGTCCTGCAGCATCCGCAGCGTCGCCTGCCAGAGGTTCAACCTGGAAACGAACGTGTTTTGAGGGTCGGAAACGCTGAACTCGTGCCCCAGGCGCGATGCGATCGCCGGCACGCGGCTGATGGCGATTCCGACCACGACGACCGCAGGTATCAGGTACCAGCGGTACCGGTTGGTGATCGCGACGATCAATGCCATCACCGCCAGCGCGAAGTAGCCGCCGCGCGACAGGCTGAGAAACGTTGCGCCCAGGGCGATGGCCAGGAAGACCGAGCTGGCCGGTCGCACCCACCTCTCGCGGTCGTACAGAAAAAGGCTGGCGGCGATGCCGACCAGGGGCACGAGGTATAGCGCAACCGCATTCGGCGTGTTGTAGATCACGACCGGTGGTGGCAAGGCTACGTTCAGCGTGTGATGCAGTGCCGCATCGATGACGACGACGGCGTTGGCGATGCCGGCAACCGAACCCCCGAGCGCCAGCCCCCCCAGGACCAGCTTCGCTCGATTCGAGCTGCTGATGACGTTCCCCAGGACAAGGAAAAAGGCGATCGGCTCGAGCAGGTAAGCGCGGTACAGACCCAGGCCGGCGACATGCTGAGGCGATACCGCGACAGCGATCGCGCCGGCGACCAGGAAGAGCCCCGCCGGGATCGTGAAGGGCGATCTCCATTGAAATGGATGCTTGCCTCGAATGGTCTCGACGACGAAAGCCGCGATCGTCGCGAGCACCGAGACCTCGAGGAGCGTCGTCGGCAGCGGGCCCACGTGCCAGCGGATCACATAGGCGGGAGCGAGCGCGCACGTCAAGGCAGCGAGGGCTGTCGTGAACGCAAATGGTTGTCTTGTCAGCAGGTGATAGGCCTCAATAGGCGTTCTTGTGCGTGAAGACTCGAAACAGTGTGATCAAGATGATCTTCAGGTCGAAGGCCAGCGACCAGTTCTCGATGTAATACAGGTCGTAGACAAGCCGCTCTTCCACCGATGTCTGGCCCCTCAGGTCGTTCACCTGCGCCCACCCCGTCAGTCCCGGCCGGACGAGGTGGCGATCCGCATATCGATTGAGTCGCGACTTGAAATCCTCCACGAAAACCGGTCTCTCGGGCCGCGGGCCGACAAGGCTCATCTCGCCGACGAATACGTTCCACAGCTGTGGAAGCTCGTCCAGGCTGAACCTTCGCAGGACCGGACCGATCCAGGTTCGGCGGGGGTCGTTGGTGCCTGCCCAGACCGGTCCTGTTTCGGCCTCGGCATCGGCACGCATGGTTCGAAATTTGTGCATCACCATCGGCCGTTCGCCCAGGCCGGTGCGTTCCTGGTGGATCAGGACGGGCCCGCGTGAGCTGAGTTTGACCAGCAAAGCAATGAGCGCGAGCACGGGTGAGATGACGATCATTCCCAGCAATGACACGACGAGGTCGAGCGCGCGCTTGGACGTTGCCTTGGCGGCGTCTACGTCGAGGCCGTGGCGGAACTGCAGAAGCGGTATGCCGTCGAGCTGGTCCCCGGTCACGCGGCTGGTCATGATCTCGAGCATGCTTGGGACGATCCGGAAGTCGGTGCTGCACTCGCGGCAGGAGTCCACGAGCTGGAGGATGTCGTCCTGGCTGAGGTCAGGAGCCGCCACGAAAACAAGGTTGACGTTCCGGGCGGTAACCACCTGGCGGAGGTCGCCCGCCTTGCCGAGCACGTCAACTCCACCGAACGCCTCGCCGGCCTTCAAGTCGTCCGCAATCACTCCTACGACCTGGTATCCGTAGTCCGGAAACATGCGTATTCGCTGCAGGATGAGATCCGCGGATGGTCCGGAACCGACAACGACCACGCGATCGATGCCCTCGCCCCGCCTCCACGATCGCGCCCGGACGCGCCGCAATCCGTAGCGGGCGATCAGGATGAGGATCGTGGCGGCAATCGCCCAGTAAGAGAACGTAAGCCGCGAATACGTGAACTGACCGTCGCGATACAGGCCGATCATCGCGAAGACCACAACCGTGGTCACCGCCATCGCCTTGATGATCGAGAAGAGCTCGTCGATGAACTGCGTACCGCGCTGAAGGCGGTAAACGTCCATGAAGACGAACACCGTCGCGACCGTGAGTGCAACGACTGGGGTCGCGGCCAGGTAGTGGCCAGGTGCCGGCTGCTCGCCGCCGGGTATGTATGAGGGGTAAACATGAAACCGAAACCAGTACGCAAACCCGAACGCCAGCACCGCCATCAGGGCGTCGCTCGGCAAGGCTGGAACCAACGAGCGCCATTGCTTCCTCACAGCGGCCGTGAGTCCGTCGCCCGGCGCCCACGCTTCACGGCATGAATCCTAGCCGCGGTGACCCGGTGGGACCTTGGGGTGCTAAGTCCTTGATTGCGTGCCGGACCGAGCAACCAATGGATGCTGGCGAGCAAGTTCTAGCTGGCGCTCCCGGTGATATGTCCAATCGGGTTCAGCACCAAATAGATGGCTGTCGGAGCTGAACCGGAGTCGCAAGAGGGCGCCCAACGCGCGCACCCCGTCCAACCACGTGAGCTTCTTGCCTTCCTCACGCCCGCGCGCGTAGTAGTGAATCGGGACCTCGTGGATTCGATAGCCGAGCCTCAAGACACGAGCTGTGATGTCGGGCTCGATATCGAAGCCGGTGCCTTTGAGGCACAATCGGCGCCACAAATCTGACCGAAGGACTTTGTAGCCCGTCTCCATGTCGGAGATGTAGCAATCAAACAGCAGGTTGGTGACCAGTGTCACCAGCTTATTGCCGACCACAAACCAGAAGGAGAAGGCGGTCTGTCCGGCAAAACCGCGGGTGCCGTAAACGGCATCGGCGCGACCCTCTTCCAGTGGCTCAAGAAGACGGGGATAGTCGCGGGGGTCGTACTCGAGGTCTGCATCCTGCACCACCGCGAAAGGCATTTGCAGTTCGGTAACCGCCCTCCGCAGCGCGGCGCCCTTGCCCTGGTTGGTCTCTTGCCGGAAGGCATGGACGCGCTTGTCCCTTTTCGCAATCCCGAGGAGGATCTCCCAGGTCTTGTCCGTCGAGCCGTCATCGACGGCGATCACCTCGCCGACCGCGGGCTGCTCCAGGACGTGACCGAGGATGATCTCCAACGTCCGCTCCTCGTTGAAGACGGGCATCATCACGGAGAGGACGGCCTTGCTGGTCATCGGGCAACAACTGTAAAGGGGATACCGGCTTAAGCCCCTCGCCCCGACCCTCTCCCCGATGGGGAGAGGGGGCCTCGCGGCTGGCCTGCGGGGAGGCCGTACAGTGATGCGGACCCATCGAGAACCTGAAGGAGACCGCTTATGTCCACCCTTGCATTCGACCCTGAAGAGACGACGCATTGGGAGAAGGTCCGCCCGCGCACCATCCAGCCTGAGCAATGGACGAAGTTCGAGGGCTACGCCGCCGAGATCTTCCAGGCGTTTGGCATGGATCTCGCCACCCCGGGCACCAGGTCCACACCCACCCGATTCCTGCACGCCGTGTTTGAGGCGACGAACGGGTACGAGGGTGACCCCAAGCTGCTCACAGCCTTCCCGACCGAATGTCACGGCGGACCGGACTGCAACATCAGCCAGGTCATCGAGGGCCCGATCGAGTTCTTCTCCCTCTGCGAGCACCATGCGCTGCCGTTCCACGGCCACGCTTACATCGCCTACATCGCGCACGAGGAGATCATCGGCATCTCCAAGCTGACCCGCCTGGTTCGCGTGTTCGCGCGCCGGTTCACCGTGCAGGAGCGGGTCGGCGTCGAGATCGCTGATGAGCTGGTGCGCGTGCTGGAGCCTCACGGAGTCGCGGTCCACCTCAACGCGACGCACCTGTGCACGCAGATGCGCGGCGTCCGCGAGGGCCACTCCCGCACCCTGACGTCGTTCTGGCGCGGCAACTACGAGACCGATCCGCAGCTGCGCACGGAGTTCCTCCAGGCGGTCAACCAGCCGTCTCACTGATGCCGCTCGAGCCCTTCGAGGTCCTGTACGAGGCCCCCGACCTGCCGGCATACAAGCTGCCGGTCGACCTGCATCACGTCTATGGTCGACTTGGTTTCGCGACCCCCGCGCTGTACTCCAACTTCGTCTCGTCGCTGGATGGAGTCGTCACGCTCGGGTCGAAACCCTCGGCCGGCTCGATCATCAGCGGCAAATACCCCGCCGATCGCTTCCTCATGGGACTCCTCCGCGCGTGCGCCGACGCCGTGATCATCGGCGCCGGAACGCTGCGCGCGACCCCCGGCCATCTCTGGACTCCAGCCCATGTCTATCCCGACCTGGCCACCGAGTTCATCTCCCTTCGCAGCGCCCTCGGGCGGGCCACAGAGCCGCAGCTGGTGGTCATCACCGCAAAGGGGGACGTCGACGCCTCCCATCCAGCCATCGTCAGGGGAGCGCTGGTGATGACCACCGACGACGGCGCCAAACTCGTCGAGCGCACCCTCCCTTCGACCTGCGAGGTGATCGCGATGGGGAAGGGGGCGGCCGTGGACCTTCGAGAGGCGCTTGCCGCTCTGCGTGCTCGAGAGCTCGAGGTCATTCTCACCGAGGGAGGCCCCCACCTCATGGGTCGCCTGCTCGACAGTGGTCTGGTGGAGGAGG
>Ga0137397_10003046_pt1 | contig 11673 bp, 11 predicted proteins | sample czorhiz116metaG_FD_106658 | JGI IMG/M metagenome (GOLD analysis project Ga0137397, IMG submission 106658) | Vadose zone soil microbial communities from Angelo Coast Range Reserve, California, USA - czorhiz1.16 metaG | ecosystem: Environmental > Terrestrial > Soil > Vadose zone | place: USA... | reverse complement strand
GCCGCCGATAGACGACGCCTACCGCGCGGGTCTTGCGGCCGCGGACGGCGTGGGCTCGCCGGACTTGACGACCGACGGGTACTTCGCGCAGGCGGCCAGCCCGACGATCGACGCGATCAGCGCGAGAGCGAGCATCGTCGACTTCAGGTGCGACTTCATGACGTGTCCTCCTCTGTTAGGGGTTTTCGGACCTCGTTGGCCGATTGAAACTGCAGGAGAGGTGCCAGCGGGAGGGCACGAAACGACGGGGGCTTAGGAGTCAGGGGCGCGCCGGCGCCGGATCGGCGGGGTGTCCTTCTGGCGCGCGGGTGACGAGCGTTGTCAGCTCGCGGTTAGCGGTGCACGGAGGCGACCCAGTCCCGCCACGTGCCGCCCATCGCCTCGAAGAGCAAGACGGTGTCGAGGTAGCGCTGTCCCTTCGCGCGCGCGTAGCCGAGGAGCGCCTGCTCGTACAGTCGCTGCGCGTCTACGCCGTCGGCCAACCAGGCGCCGGTCGCCGCGCTGTCGAGACCCAAGGCTCGCTCACGGCGTGTCGGCGCCACCGAGCACCGTCCGCATCTCCTCGCGCAGCTGGTTGAGCTTCTGGCGGTTCTGGGCGGCCTTCGCGAGCTGCTCGGGCTTCAGGATCCCGCGGATCTCCATGACGACCTGCGTCCATTCGAGGGCCAGGTTGCTGCGCGCCTGGTTGACCTGCTGGGTGAGCGGCGCCAGATCCGCGCTGGTCACAGGCGTCATCGCGACGAGCTTGTCGCCCAGCTGGGTCTCGGCCGCCCGGAGCTGCTCCCGCAGCGCCCGCAGCTGCGTCCGGTGATTGCCGATGATCTGCCGGACTTGTGCCTGCTGGCTGTCGCTCAGCCCCGCGCTGTGGATCAGCAGCGGGAGCGTGTCGAAGCCGTCGCGGCCCATGCCCTCGCGCCACGGTCCTTGAGCGCAGGCACTCGCGGACCACAGGCTCAGCGTCATCGCCATGACAATCGAGACCATTCCTCGCATGCTCATAACCGTCCTCCTCCAGCGGCGATCGGATCGTCTTCGTAGCTTTCCGGCGAAGTCATCTCGGCGATCACGCTCGCCGGGTCGGCCACCAGCACCGACGCGGCGGTGACGCCGGGCGACGAGAGCAGCAGCGTGACCTCCTCGAGCAGCGACAGCGCCTCGGCCGTGGTCTCCGGGCGCGGGTCGACCAGCGCTTTGGATTGGCGCCACAGCACCGCCTCGCCTCCGGCCAGGAGACCGATACCGGCCAGGACGGCCGCGGCGGTGACCCAGCGGCGCCGTCCCCGGCGCACGTCGCGTCCGATCGGGCTCGCATGGTCGCGCAGCGCGCGCGTGATCTCGCCCAGCTCCTCGTTGAGGCGCCCGTAGCGCGCGGTGCAGTCCAGGCAACCCTCGAGGTGCGCCAGATCCCGCTCGGGCGCCGCGCCCTCGTGAACCAGCCACATTGTGCGTTCACTGAGACAGCGCTTCATCGATGCCCCCTGTCGCCCTTGATCTCCCCGAGCGCGCCGCGGAGATACTTCACGGCGCGGAACAGATGCCGTTTGACGCTTCCTTCGCTGAGATCGAGCGTGCCGGCCACCTCGTGGGTCGACATGCCCTCGATGTAGCGGAGCGCGAACACCTCGCGCTGCCGCGCGGACAGCCGCTGAAACGCCGCCGCGATCAACACGCCGAACTCGGCGCCGGCCGCCGCCTGCTCGGGCGAGGCGCCGCCGTCCACCAGCTCGAGCATCTCGGGTGCCCGGTGCCGGCGGCTCCATGCCCACCAGCCCGCCCGGCGGCGGTCGCGGCAGGCATTGATCGTCACCCGGGTGAGCCAGGCCGCCCAGTCGATCGGCACGACCGGGCCCTCGTAGGTGCGGATGAGCTTGAGGAACACTTCCTGGGCGACCTCTTCGGCCTCCGGCTGGTCGCCGAGGACCAGGCGCCCCAGCCGCACCAGCCGTGCCGCGTGCTGGCGGTAGAGGGCTTCGCAATGGGCCTGCCATCGCGGTGCTGCCTGGCCGTTCATGGAGTCACCCTTCCGCCCTGCCCTCTCGGTATGTAGACGAACGATCGACCGTTCCGGTTGACGCGGGGCGGCGGTCGCCTCAAATTGATGCTGTCAACCAACCGACCCTCGTGTTCGTTTAGATCAGGGGAGGTCTGACCCGACATGAACCCGTCCAGGACGTTTATCCTCCGCCCGGTGGCGACGTCGCTACTGACGGCGGCGGTGCTCCTGGCGGGCTTCGCGGCCTACAGCCAGCTTCCCATCTCCGCGCTCCCGCAGGTCGATTACCCCACCATCCAGATCCTGACCTACTATCCCGGGGCCAGCCCGGACGTCACCGCTTCTTCGGTGACCGCCCCCCTCGAGCGTCAGTTCGGTCAGCTGCCGGGCCTCAACCAGATGACTTCCACCAGCTCCTTCGGGGCCTCCCTCATCACGCTGCAGTTCACGCTCGAGCACCCGATCGACGTCGCGGAGCAGGAGGTGCAGGCCGCCATCAACGCGGCGGCGACCTATTTGCCGCGCGACCTGCCCAACCCGCCCATCTACAGCAAGGTGAATCCGGCTGACACGCCCATCCTGACGCTCGGGCTCACCTCCGACACGCTCCCGCTCTCCAGGGTGGAAGATCTGGCCGACACGAACCTGGCCCAGAAGATCTCGCAGCTCCCGGGCGTCGGGCTGGTCTCGATCAGCGGCGGTCAGCGGCCCGCGGTCCGCGTGCGCGCCGATCCCAATGCCCTCGCCTCGTACGGCCTCGGGCTCGAAGACCTGCGCTCGGTTCTGGCGCAGGCCAACGTCGACCAGGCCAAGGGCAACCTGGAGGGGCCGCGGCAGTCGTTCACCATCGGTGCGAACGACCAGCTCCTGTCGAGCGACGAGTACAAGTCGATCGTCGTCACGTACCGTAACGGAGCGCCGGTCCGGCTCTCCGACGTCGCCGACGTCATCGACGGCGTCGAGAACGTCAAGCAGGCGGCGTGGATGAACGACAAGCCCGCCATCATCGTCAACATCCAGCGCCAGCCCGGCGCCAACATCATCGGGGTCGTCGACCGCATCCAGCGTCTCTTGCCCCAGCTCAAGGCCTCGCTGCCGTCCTCGATCGAGATCACGACCCTGACCGACCGCACGACCACCATCAGGGCATCGGTCCGTGACGTGGAGTTCACGCTGGTGCTCACGGTGGCCCTGGTCGTCATGGTCATGTTTCTCTTCCTGCGCAGCCTCTCGGCCACCATCATCCCGAGCGTCGCCGTCCCCATCTCGATCGTGGGGACGTTCGGCGTCATGTACCTGCTCGGCTACAGCCTGGACAACCTCTCGCTGATGGCGCTCACGATCTCGACCGGGTTCGTCGTCGACGACGCGATCGTCATGATCGAGAACATCGCCCGCTACATCGAAGAGGGCCAGTCGCCGCGGGAGGCCGCGCTCCACGGCTCGGCGCAGATCGGCTTCACGATCGTCTCCCTCACGGTCTCGCTGATCGCCGTGCTGATCCCGCTCCTGTTCATGGGCGATATCGTGGGGCGGCTCTTCCGCGAATTCGCGATCACGCTGAGCGTGACCATCCTGGTCTCCGCCGTCGTGTCGCTCACCCTCACGCCGATGATGTGCGCGCGGCTCCTGCGCGCCCAGCACGAGAGCCGCCCCGGCCGCGTCTATCGGCTGAGCGAGCAGATGTTCGACTGGGTGATCGAGCGCTACGGCACGACGCTCCGGTGGGTGCTCCGCCACCAGACCGCCACGCTCGTCGTCACGGTCGCCGCCCTGGTGCTGACGATCGTGCTCTACGTGGTCGTGCCCAAGGGCTTCTTCCCCATCCAGGACACCGGCGTCATCGTCGGCATCTCGCAGGCGCCGGAGGACGTGTCCTTCACGGCCATGGCCGAGCGGCAGCGGGCGCTGGCGCGCATCATCCTCAAGGATCCGGATGTGGCGAGCCTCTCGTCGTTCATCGGCGTCGACGGCACGAACATGACCCCGAACAGCGGCCGCATCCAGATCAACCTGAAGCCGCGCGACGAGCGCGCCGCCGACGCCATGCGGATCATCCAGCGCCTGCAGTCGGCGCTCGAGCCGGTCGAAGGCATCACGCTCTACATGCAGCCCGTGCAGGACCTGACGGTCGAGGACCGGGTGAGCCGGACACAGTACCAGTACACGCTGGAGGACGCCGACGCGCGCGAGCTGGCCGAGTGGGCGCCGCGACTCGTGGAGAAGCTGAAGACGCTTCCCGAGCTCCGCGACGTCGCCAGCGACCAGCAGACCGGCGGCCTGCAGACCATGGTCGTCATCGATCGGGACACGGCCTCGCGCCTGGGCGTGCTACCGCAGGCGATCGACGACACGCTCTACGACGCGTTCGGCCAGCGGCAGGTGTCGACCATCTTCACCCAGCTCAACCAGTACCACGTCGTCCTCGAGGTGCACCCGCGCTTCCAGGAGAGTCCGGAGGCGCTGGCGGCGCTCTACGTGCGCTCCTCGAGCGGCACGCAGGTGCCGCTGGGCGCGTTCACCCGGCTGACGCGGGGCACGACGCCGCTCGCCATCAACCACCAGGGGCAGTTCCCCTCGGTCACGCTCTCCTTCAACCTGGCGCCGGACGCGGCGCTGGGCCACGCCGTCACCGCGATCCGGGCCGCCGAGCGCCAGATCGGGCTCCCGCTCTCGGTGCACGCGAGCTTCAAGGGCACCGCGCAGGCCTTCCAGGCGGCGCTCGCCAACGAGCCCATCCTGATCCTCGCCGCCCTCATCACCGTCTACATCGTGCTGGGTGTGCTCTACGAGAGCTACATCCACCCGATCACGATCCTCTCGACGCTGCCGTCGGCGGGCGTCGGCGCGATCCTGGCCCTCCAGCTCTGCCGCGCGCCGCTCGACATCATCGGGCTCATCGGGATCATTCTCCTCATTGGTATCGTGAAGAAGAACGCCATCATGATGATCGACTTCGCCCTCGACGCTCAACGCAACGAGGGCCGCCGGGCGGAGGCGGCGATCTATCAGGCGTGCCTGCTCCGCTTCCGGCCGATCATGATGACGACGCTGGCGGCGCTCCTGGGCGGCCTGCCCCTGGCCCTCGGCACCGGCACCGGCGCCGAGCTGCGCCGCCCGCTCGGCATCACGATCGTCGGCGGGCTGCTCCTCTCGCAGCTCCTGACCCTCTACACGACGCCGGTCGTGTACCTGGCCTTCGACCGGCTCGCGCTGCGCTTGCGGGGCGCGACGGCTCCCGACGCGCTGCCGGCCCCGTCCGGGGCCGAGTAGCCGGGCGATCGTCATGAACATCGCCGAGCCATTCATCAAGCGACCGATCGGCACCACGCTGCTGAGCGTCGCCTTGCTCCTGGCCGGGATCGTGGCCTATCGCACGCTGCCGGTGTCGTCCTTGCCGCAGGTCGAGTTCCCGGTCATCCAGGTGGTGGCGGTCCTGCCGGGCGCCAGTCCCGAGACGATGGCCTCGTCGGTGGCGACGCCGCTCGAGCGCCAGTTCGGCCGGATCGCCGGCGTGTCGGAGATGACCTCGACCAGCCTGCTCGGCGCCAGCCAGATCGTGCTCCAGTTCGAGCTGAACCGGAGCATCGACGCCGCCGCGCGCGACGTGCAGGCGGCCATCAACGCCGCGCGCGGCCAGCTGCCGCAGGGAATGCCCAACAACCCGACCTACCGCAAGGTGAACCCCGCCGACGCGCCCATCATGATCATGGCGCTCACGTCGGACGTGCTGGAGGTCGGGCGCCTCTACGACGCGGCCGACACGATTCTGGCCCAGAAGCTCTCGCAGGTGGAGGGCGTCGGGCAGGTCATCGTGGGCGGCGGCGCCAAGCCGGCGGTGCGGGTCCGCGTGGACCCGATGCGCTTGAGCCAGCTCGGGATCGGGATGAATGAGATCCGGACCGCGCTGCGCGACGTGAACGCCAACTCGCCGAAAGGCGAGGTGGCCGACGGATCCAAGGCCTGGTCGATCAGTGCGACCGACCAGCTCTTCGACGCGGATCAGTACCGACCGGTCATCGTCGCGTACCAGAAAGGCGCCCCGGTCCGCCTGGGCGACATCGCCGAGATCGAGAGCTCGGTCGAGGACATCCGCACGGGCGGGCTCGCGAACGGCCGGCGCGCCGTCCTCCTCGTGATGTTTCGGCAGCCCGGCGCCAACATCATCGAGACGGTCGACCGGGTGCTGGCGCTCTTGCCCGCGCTGCGCGCCTCCATCCCGCCCACCATTGCCGTGAACGTCGTGCTCGATCGCACCACCACCATCCGCGCGTCGTTCCGCGACGTGCAGCTGACGCTGGTGCTCTCGGTCGTGCTCGTGGTGCTGGTCGTGTTCGTCTTCCTGCGCAGCGCCCGCGCGACCCTCATTCCGAGCGTGGCCGTCCCGCTCTCGCTGTTCGGGACGTTCGGCGGGATGTACCTCTGCGGCTACAGCCTGGACAACCTCTCGCTGATGGCGCTCACCATCTCGACCGGGTTCGTCGTCGACGATGCCATCGTCGTGCTCGAGAACATCACGCGCTACCTCGAGGCGGGCGAGTCGCGGCTGGCCGCGGCCTACCGGGGCGCGCGGGAGATCGGGTTCACCGTGCTGTCGATGAGCACGTCGCTGGTCGCCGTCTTCATTCCGATCTTGCTGATGGGCGGGCTCGTCGGCCGGCTCTTTCGCGAGTTCGCGGTGACCTTGACGCTCGCCATCACGGTCTCGCTCCTGGTCTCGCTGAGCACGACGCCGATGATGTGCGCGCAATTCTTGAAGTCCGGTCACGAAGTCCGCCACGGCCGGCTCTATCGCGTCAGCGAGGCCGCCTTCGACGGCGTCCACGGCTTCTATCGGCGGACGCTCGGCTGGGTCCTCCGGCACCAGCTCGTGATCCTGCTCGTCACGCTCGGCACGATCGGCCTCAACGTCTACCTGTTCATCGTGGTGCCCAAGGGCTTCTTCCCGCAGCAGGATGCGGGGCGGCTGAACGGGAGCATCCAGGCCGAGCAGGACATCTCGTTCCCGGCCATGCGCGAGAAGATGAGCCAGTTCGTCAACGTGGTGATGACCGATCCGGCGGTCAGCAACGTGGTGGCGTTCACGGGCGGCGGCGGGCAGGGCGGCAGCACCACCAACACGGGTCGCATGTTCGTGGCGCTCAAGCCGCTGGCCGAGCGCGACCACGTCGGAGCCGATCGCGTGCTGGATCGGCTGCGCGGGAAGCTCGGTCACGTGCCCGGCGCGACGCTGTTCCTGCAGGCCGTCCAGGATCTCCGGATCGGGGGACGCGCCAGCAACGCGCAGTTCCAGTACACGCTGCAGAGCACGAACCTCGCCGAGCTCAACGCCTTCGCCCCGCAGATGCTGGCGAAGCTGCGCACGCTGCCCGGGCTGCGGGACGTCGCGACCGACCAGCAGAACCGGGGCCTCCAGGCCGCGCTCACGATCGACCGCGACGCCGCGTCGAGGCTCGGCATCAGCGCGCAGGCGATCGACGACGCGCTCTACAACTCGTTCGGCCAGCGCCAGGTCTCGACGATCTTCACGCAGCTCAACCAGTACCACGTCGTCCTGGAGGTGGCGCCCCGCTTCCAGCAGAATCCGGACGCGCTGCGGACGATCTACGTGAAGTCGTCGACGGGCGCGCAGGTGCCCCTGAACGCCATCACGCGCTTCGGCCCGAGCACGACGCCGCTGGCCGTGAATCACCAGGGCTTCTTTCCCGCGGTGACGCTCTCGTTCAATCTCGGCCCGGGGGTGGCCCTGGGCGATGCCATCGCCGCCGTGCAGGAGGCCGAGCGGCAGGTCGGCCCTCCGGCGTCGATCCGTGCGAGCTTTCAGGGGACGGCCCAGGCCTTCCAGGCCTCGCTCCGGACCCAGCCTCTCCTGATCCTCGCCGCCCTGATCGCCGTCTACATCGTGCTCGGCGTGCTCTACGAGAGCTACATCCACCCGATCACGATCCTCTCGACGCTGCCGTCGGCGGGCGTCGGCGCCATCCTGGCGCTCCTGCTCTGCGGAAACGACCTCGACATCATCGGGCTCATCGGCATCGTGCTGCTGATCGGGCTCGTGAAGAAGAACGCCATCATGATGATCGACTTCGCGCTCGACACGCAGCGCCGCAACGGCAAGCCGCCGGCCGAGGCCATCTACGAGGCGTGCCTGCTCCGGTTTCGCCCGATTATGATGACCACCATGGCGGCCCTCCTCGGCGGTCTGCCCCTGGCGCTCGGCACCGGCACCGGCGCCGAGCTTCGCCGCCCCCTCGGGATCACCATCGTGGGCGGACTCATCGTGTCGCAGCTCCTGACGCTCTACACCACGCCGGTGGTCTATCTCTATCTCGAGCGCGTGCGCTCGGCGCTCAGCCGTCGGCGCGCCGGGGCTCTGTCCACGCGTTCCGCGGAGGCGCGCGGATGACGAACCGTCTCGGTCTGATCCTGGCCATCGTGCTGGTCGCGACGGCGGCCTGCTCCGAGGGCAAGGTGGAGTCGAAGACACCGCCGCGCCGCGCGGCCATTCCGGTGGCGGTGGCGGCCGTCGAGCAGAAGGCGGTCCCGCTGCTCGTGCAGGCCATCGGATCGGTCGAGGCGTACTCGGTGGTGTCCATCCGGGCTCAGGTGGGCGGCGAGCTCATGCGGGTTCACATCAAGGAAGGTCAGGACGTGAAGAAGGGCGACCTGCTCTTCACGATCGATCCGCGCGTGTACGAGGCCGCGCTGGCCCAGGCGCAGGCGACGCTCGCGCGCGATCGCGGCCAGGTCCAGCAGGCGCGGGCCGTGCTCGAGCGCGACCGGGCGCGCGTCAGCCAGGCGAAGGCAGGCCTCGCGCGCGACGTGGCGCAGGCCAAGAACGCCGAGGCGCAGGAGCGGCGCTATCGCGATCTCCTCGGCAAGGAGCTGATTGCGCGCGAGCAGTACGACCAGATCAAGGCGACCTACGACTCGCTCAACGCCACGCTGAGCGCCGACGAGGCCGATGTCGCCGGCGCCGAGGAGACCGTGCGCGTCGACGACGCCGCCATCCGGAGCGCCGAGCAGGTCGCGCGGGCCGACGAGGCGTCCGTGGAGAACGCGCGGCTTCAGCTGAGCTACACGGTGATCCGCTCGCCCATCGACGGCCGGACGGGCAGCCTCATGCTGCACGAGGGCAACCTGGTGCGCGCCGGCGGGACCAACGACTCCACCCTGCTCGTGATCAACCAGGTCCAGCCCATCTACACCTCGTTCACGGTGCCCCAGCAGCAGCTGCCGGCCATCAAGCGCTACATGGCCCAGGGCGATCTGGCCGTCGAGGCCGTGCCGACCGGCGAGACCCGCCCGGTGACGGGCACCGTCACCTTCATCGACAACGCCGTCGACCCGACCACGGGGACGATCCGGCTCAAGGCGCGATTCGCCAACGACGAGCGGCGCCTCTGGCCCGGTCAGTTCGTGAACGTCGCGATGACGCTGGCCGTCGAGCCCGACGCGATCGTCGCGCCCGCCGCAGCCGTCCAGACCGGCCAGCAGGGCGCTTACGTCTTCGTCGTCAAGCCGGACTCGACGGTCGAGACGCGCCCCGTCGTCGTCGCGCGCAACCAGGGCAACGACGCCATCATCGCCAAGGGCCTCAAGGCGGGCGAGCAGGTGGTCACGGACGGCCAGCCTCGCCTGGTCCAGGGCTCGGCGGTCGAGGTCCGCCAGCCCGCCCGCGCCCGCTAGCGCCGGCCGGTCACGTAGCGGCCGATCAGGCCGATCACGACGCCTCCGGTGACGATCACGACCGGGGCGCTCAGCAGAAACAGGGCGAACCGGGTCAGGTCTTCCATGACGATGTGTCCCCCAGGCCGCGAACCTACGCCGCGCGGATGAGAGCGCAGTGAGAACAGAATGAGAAGCGTGGTTGAACCTCTCCCCGACTGCGTAGAGAATCCCTGCATGTCGAGGCCGCGCTGGCGGAGACCGCCGCCGTGAAGTACGCGCTCATCGCCGTCGTGGTGGCGGCGATCACGGTCTTCGCCGTTCAGAACAACACGCCGACGACCATCCGCTTTTTCGCCTGGAACGCCTCGGAGGTCCCGCTGGCGGCGCTCATACTCGGGTCCATGGCGCTCGGCATTCTGCTGGTCGGGGTGCCGCTCGGGCTCGGACGCTGGTGGCTGCGCTCGCGGGTGCGCTCGCTCGAGGGGCGGCTGAGCGCGGCCGAGAAACGGCTGGACGAGCGCTCCGCGGGACCGACACCCTCATCCCCATCCCGAGAGGATGCGCGAGGCGACTGGCCACCGGGCGCTTGACTCGACCCCGGCGGGGGCCTGATCTTGGCCCCACGAGGAGGCGCACCAGGCCCATGGATTTCCACGCGTTCATGTACGTGACGATCGGCCGGCGGCACGAGCTGGAGCGCGGCATGGCCGGCAAGGACCCGGTGCTCTATCAGCGGATGCTCGACGAGATCGCCGAGTACGCGCGCACGTGCGATCAGACCGGCTGGGCGGGCATCGGCATTCCCGAGCACCACCTGCAGATCGAGGGCTTCGAGCTGGGTCAGGACCCGGGGCTCATGGCGATGTTTCTCGGCCAAAACGGGCCTCGGCTGCGCATCGATCAGTTCGGCTACGTCCTGCCGACCCACAATCCGCTGCGCGTGGCCGAGCACGCCGCGACGCTCGACCATCTGCTGGGGGGCCGGCTCAACGTCGCGTTCGTGCGCGGCTACCAGGCGCGCTGGTTCGAGAACTACGCCGCCGTCGCGGGCGCCAGGGCCACCGGCCCGTGGAACCGCCGGAGCGACGAGGACGCGCGGAATCGGGAGCTCTTCGAGGAGTGCGTCGCCATCATCAAGACGGCGTGGACGCGCGACACCTTCTCGTTCAAGGGCAAGTACTGGTCCTTCCCGCCGGAGGGCCAGGAGCAGCCGCACGAGCACCCGGTCTATCTGAAGTACGGACGCGGGGTGGGCGCCGACGGCGCCATCCGCGAGGTCGGCATCGCGCCGCGCCCGCTGCAGAACCCCATCCCGGTCTACTCCGGGTTCACCCACAGCCTGCAGACCTCGCTCTACTGGGCGAAGGAGGGCGGCAAGCCGATCGTGATGGCGAGCGAGATGGGCTTCTGCGAGATGCTCTGGCGGCGCTATCGCGAGGTGGCCGAGGAGCACGGGCGCCGGGTGACACGCGGCGAGGAAGCGGCCTGGGGCGGCTACCTCGTGCTCGCCGACACGAAGAGCGAGGCCGAAGCGTGGGCCGAGGACTGCCTCTGGATGTGGGACTCGTGGTCGGTGCCCTTCGGCCAGGACCGCCCGCCGCTGCTCATCGGCGACGCCGACACGGTCAGCCGGATGATCGAGAGCGCGGCGCGCCACGTGCCGTTCCGGGAGATCTTCCTGCTCTTCGGCCAGGGCATTCTCGACCGTGACCGCTGCCGGAAGACGCTCGAGCTGTGCGCGGAGAAGGTGATCCCGCGCTTCCGGTAGCAGGAGACCGCGATGAACCTGACGCCGCTTGGAATCGTCCATACGCTGTTGAGCCTGGTAGCCGTCGTCGCGGCCGTCGTCGCGCTGGTCCGTGAGGGCGGGGTCTCCGCGAAGAGCGGCGTCGGGCGCGTCTATATCTGGTCCCTCGTGGCCACGTGCCTGACCGGGCTGCCGATCTTCCGACACGGCACGATCGGACCGCCTCACGTTGTCGGCGTCCTCACACTGGCGACGTTCGTCG
>Ga0137397_10003045_pt1 | contig 11673 bp, 9 predicted proteins | sample czorhiz116metaG_FD_106658 | JGI IMG/M metagenome (GOLD analysis project Ga0137397, IMG submission 106658) | Vadose zone soil microbial communities from Angelo Coast Range Reserve, California, USA - czorhiz1.16 metaG | ecosystem: Environmental > Terrestrial > Soil > Vadose zone | place: USA... | reverse complement strand
CTACAGGATCTCTAGAATTTCTTCATAGCGCTTGAAAGGCGGAATCAGGTACGCGCCGGCAAGTTCGGTGCGGGCCCAGGCGAGCATTTTGCGGGCAACTTCGAATCCGCGGTCGCGCGCGGCGGCCCCCGCGGTTTCCATGGACTTCAGAAGGCCTTCGGGAATGACGATGCCGGGGACTTCGTTGTTCAAGCGCAGCGCCTGCTTGTAGCTGTTGAGCGGCCAGATGCCGATTAGCACCGGGATCGCCGGCTTGCCGCCAAGTTTCTTCAGGAAAGCGTGCCAGTGTTCGGGGTCGAAGAGCGGCTGAGTCATCGCGAAATGCGCGCCGGCTTCGACCTTGGCGTGGAAGCGCTCGATTTCGTTGTCGAGATCGTCGGCGACGGGATTCACGGCGACGCCGATGCTAAAATTCGTGGCGCCGCCGAGAGTTTTTCCCGCCCAGTCGGTGCCCTGATTCAGCCGATGCAGAACTTTGACGAGGCCGACGGAGTCGACTTCGTAGACGCCGCTGGTTTCCGGGTAGTCGCCAACGGACGGAGGATCACCGGTGATGGCGAGAACGTTGCGGACGCCGCCGACGGTCCACGCGCCGAGCAGCGCCGCTTGCAGGCCGATGATGTTCTGGTCGCGCGTCGTGAGGTGCGGAACCGTTTCAATGCCTCGAGATTCGAGGGCGCTCGCGACGATCAGCGCGTCCATGCCCACGCGCGCCATGGCGCCGCTGTTGATGTCAATGGCGTCGACCTTGCGCGAAGCCATAACCTTGTCGACCTGCTCGAAGATACGGTCGAGAGAAAGTCCTTTAGGCGGGTCGATTTCCACGCACACGGTGAATTCTTTTTTCTGGAGTTTTTTCCAGAAATTGCTTTCGGGAATGCGATGCGTGACTGGCGCGGGCTTTGAAATGACTTCGGCCGCATGTCCGGCCGCGTGCGATTTCGCGGGGCGAAGCGACTTGACGGCCTCGGCCATGGCGCGGATGTGCGCCGGCGTTGTGCCACAGCAGCCGCCGAGAAGGCGCACGCCGAGCGCCGCCGCTTCGCGCGCGAAAAGCGCGAAATATTCGGGAGAGGATTTCGGATAGACGATGCGGTCGCCCTCGCGTTTGGGGAAGCCGGCGTTGGGCATGCCGCTGACACGGAGATCGTCCACGGCGGCAAGCTCCTGCAGAACCGGCAGAAGCGCCTGCGGACCAAGCGTGCAATTCGCGCCGATCACTTGAACGTTTTTGTTTTTCAACTGCGCCGCGGCATCCGCGGGGCGGACATCGCCGTACGTCGTCCCTTCTTCCGCGTAGGTGAGTTGCGCCACGATGGGCAAACCAGAAAAGGAGCGAATCGCGTCGATAGCCAGGAGCAATTCTTCGATATAAGAAAACGTTTCGAGGATGTAGAAGTCCACGCCGCGCTCTTCGAGAGCGAGCGCTTGCTCGTGAAAAATGTCCAGGATCTCTTCCGGAGCCGGATGGCGCGATTGCACGCCGATGCCCAGCGGGCCGATGGAGCCGGCGATGAGGACCTCGCGAGCGGCCGATTCGCGCGCTTCGCGGGCGATTTTCACGCCGCGGCTGTTGAGGCGCTGGACTTCTTCGCCGAGGCCGAGCGGCTCGAGCTTGAAGCGATTCGCGCCGAAGGTGTTGGTTTCGATGATCTGCGCGCCCGCTTCGATGTAAGCCTGGTGGACGCGGAATACCGCTTCCGGCTCGCTAGAATTCACCTCATCGAAGCAGCGCTGCGTTCCCACGGCATCGTGGAGCATCGAGCCCATCGCGCCATCGGCGATAAGGATGGAGTCTTTCAGCCGCTCGTTGAAATCGAGGATCTTCACTCAAATTCTCCGCGTTGCTAACAAACCCAGATTCCGCCAGGGATAACCATGGCAGCCGCTATCCCTGCCGCGTCGAGACAATAAGACCAGGCCGTACCACCAAGTGCGGCTTTGATCGCCTTGGGCCTGTTCTGGAGTCGGCGATCGAAGAACAAATGCAAGAGCCACAGCCACTCAATCATGCGAACGGGGAACAAGCCAAGGAAATACAAGTACTCAGAGCTTTCTCCCCGCATCACTTTTGACAAGAAAAAGATCCAGATCGCTCCATAGGCTAGCCCGACGCCAACGCCAATTGCCGTTCGTGCTGCGCCGACCTTCGTGACGCTGCCATTAAACTCTGGGTAGGCATTCCTAATTACAAAGGCAGCGGCGGTGTAACCGACGAATTTCACACCCACAAAATAAGTAAAGCCTAAAGGCGCAGGACCCATGGGCATCAGGCATCTCCAACGCTAGCGTTTCTGTTCCATGAGGCTGGCGACGGTGCTCATTAAATCGTACTTGGTGAGGATTTCGAAGTGTCCGTTGCCCATCTCGACAAAAACCGCGGGATTTTCATGACTGAGGATGTGAGTGACGCGCTCGACGGGCGCGGTCCTGGGCACCTGCGGCAGAGGCTTGCTCATGACTTCGCGAACGACGAGTTTACGAAGATCCTTGCCCTGCAAGGCGAGGTTGAGTATCTGGTCTTCGTAGATCGTGCCGATCGGAACATTTTCCTCAAATACAGGAATCTGCGAAATGTCCTGCTCCTGCATGGTCTTCAGGGCGTGGAAAACCGTCTGGTAGGGCCGCGCGATGACGAGTTCGCGCACCTTGCCGGCGGCGTGCTTGGCGTGGATGACTTCCGCAGCGGTGATGGCGGTGGCCGCGTCAACGTAGCCGCGCTCGTGCATCCACAGGTCGTTATAAACCTTGCTGAGGTAGCGTGTGCCGGTGTCCGGCAGCAGCGCGACTACGAAATCATTCGGTCCCAGATCCTTGGCGAGGCGCAACGTCCCGGAAATGCAGCCGCCGCCGGAGCCGCCGGTGAAGAGGCCTTCCAGCTTCGCCAGGCGGCGCGCAAAGACGAAGCATTCTTCGTCGTTCACCTGAAGGATGTCGTCCAGGATTTTCAGATTCATGGTCGTCGGGAAGAAATCCTCGCCGATGCCTTCCACAACGTAGGTCTTGGCTTTGATGGTTTGCCCAGTTTTGACGAAATCGTAGTAGAGCGAGCCGTACGGATCGACGCCGATGATTTTGACGCTGGGATTTTTTTCCTTCAGGTATTTTCCCACACCGCTGACGGTGCCGCCGGTGCCTATACCGCAAACGAAGTGCGTGATCTTGCCTTCGCTATCTTCCCAAATCTCGGGACCCGTGGTGCGGTAGTGAGCTTCGGGATTGCTGGGATTGTCGTACTGATTCGGGTAGTAAGAATTGGGAATCTCGCGGGCGAGTTTTTTCGCCACCGAATAGTAGCTGCGCGGATCTTCCGGCTCGACGGCGGTGGGACAGACGATGACTTCGGCGCCAAGCGCTTTCAGGAGATCGACTTTTTCCTTGGATTGCTTGTCGGTGGTGGTGAAGACGCACTTGTATCCGCGAACCGCCGCGACGAGCGCCAGGCCCATGCCGGTATTGCCCGAAGTGCCTTCAATGATCGTGCCGCCGGGCTTCAAAAGGCCTTTTTTCTCGGCTTCGTCAATCATGCTGATGCCGATGCGATCTTTTACGGAGCCGCCGGGATTGGTGAATTCCGCTTTGACGTAGATTTGCGGCTGCAGGCCCTGATTGATGCGGTTCAGGCGCACCAGAGGGGTGTGACCAACCGCTTCCAGGATGTTATTGCACTTCATCAGTCGTCTCGGTTTCTCCGCCGAATTGCTATCAGTTTAGCATCTTCCCAAGGAGTTCCCCTACTTGGCGGCGCCAACGATTTTCTTACGTCCAAGCAAGAAGAGAGTAGATTATTCTTTCTGTGATTTTGAAGAAGGGGAGACCAAGATGACGCGACAGAATATTTCGAGCGGTGCGCCGTGGGAGCCGATCGTGGGCTACTCGCGGGCGGTAAGAATCGGCAATGCCATCACCGTGTCGGGAACCACGGCGACGGGACCGGATGGAAAGATCGTCGGCGCGGACGATTTGCGCGCGCAAACGGTGCAAACGATCAAGAACATCGAGGCGGCGCTCGTCAAAGCAGGCGCGAGCCTCAAAGACGTTGTGCGGACGCGAATTTATGTGACGAACATCGCCGAATGGGAAAAGGTTGGCCGGGCGCACGGAGAGTTTTTCGGAGAGATCCGGCCAGCGACGAGCATGGTGGAAGTGAGCAAGCTGATTGCGCCGGAAATGCTTGTGGAGATTGAAGCGGACGCGGTAGTGGAATGAGCTAAATAAGGTAAAGGACGTAAAGGACGCGGAGGAAGTAAAGGAGCCAGGGGAGAAGCGGGCTCGTCTCCATAGCGGGTTAGCAGCTAGCCGGAGAATTTTCATGGCGTCAGAGTTATACGATTCGTTTATCGCGGATTACTACGACGAGTCGCCGGTCGTGAGCGGGCGGTTGCAGGACGTGGCTTTCTATCGCGACGCCGTGCGCGAGTTCGGCGATCCCGTACTGGAGCTGGGTTGCGGCACGGGGCGCATCACGATAGCACTGTCGGAGGCGGGAAAGCGGATCACCGGACTTGATCTTTCCGAGCGCATGCTGGAGCGCGCAGCGAAAAAACGCGCCGCGCTCCGCGTGGAGGCGCGCGAACGTCTTCACCTCATACAGGGGGACATGGCACGGTTCGATCTCGGCGAAACATTCCGGCTGGTCATTATCCCCTTCCGGCCATTTCAGCACCTGCTGGAAGTGCGGCAGCAGGTGGATTGCCTGGACTGCGTGCGCAAGCATCTCGCGCCGGGCGGGCGGCTGATCCTGGATGTGTTCCAGACGGATGCCGAGCGAATGCACGATCCCGTGCATATGCGCGAGATGCTGGTGACGGAATACAAGACCGCCGACGGCCGGCAGGTGCGGATCACCGAGCGGGTAGTCGCATTCCATCGCGCCGAGCAACGGAATGACGTGGAGATGATTTTTTCCATCAGGCATCCGGACGGGCGTCAGGAGAAGCTCGTGTTCGCTTGGACGTTGCGGTATTTCTTCCGCTACGAGATTGAACACCTCCTCGCGCGATGCGGGTTCCGTGTTGCGGCTCTGTATGGGAATTTCGACCGGACGCCGATCCGGGATGATTCTCCAGAGATGATATTCGTGGCGGAAGGCCGGTAGAGAGCCTTCTCCGTGAGCCGAGGGGCTACCAGCTGGCGCGGATGCGGTACTTCAGCACCGAGGTGCCGTCCTTGGCCACCGGCACGATGAATTGCGCTGCAAAGGCCGCCGTCTTCTTGTACTTGTAGGTGGAAGAAAGCATTTCCCAAGAACCGCCGATGGGTTCGTTTACCTGCACGGTGACGGGTCCGTCCTTGTGGTTGCGCAGCGTGATTTCAAATTCCATTTCCCAGGTGTGGGTGTCGATGCGCTTGTAGTCGGTCTGCTTGTGCTCGGCGACGACGTCGAAAGCGTTTCCGATGTGGATGTTGACATCTTCGTCCTTGGGGGTGTGGTCGATGCGGTCTTCACCGGCGAAGAGAATGCCGCCTTTTGAGTCCTTCTGATAAACGCGGACATTGCCGGAGGGAAGCGGGATGCCTAGGCCGCTCTTCTCTTCATTTCTGAATTTGTAATAGACCATGACGGGATCTTTCAGCGGCGCGCCAGGAGTCTGTTGGTTGTGGTAGTAGTAGTTTTGTCCGTTGACCATGAGAATTTTTTCGACGGGAACGCCGGAGCCCTGGAGAAGGCTGATCTGCTTGGTTTCTTTGTCCTCGACGGAAGTCTTGCGGCTGAGGGAATAGAGATGGTATTCGCTGAAGCTTTCCTGCTGGAATTGCGGAGCGGCGGCTTTGTTCATGGCCATCTGTCGCTCCATGGCAGGCATCGGAGCTGGCGGCTGGACGCGATTCAATTCGCCGGCAACTAGTTGGAGACGCGCGTTGTGAAACGCGGTGCCGCTGTTGTTGACGACGGTGACCCAGCCATCCAAGTCCGCGTTCTTGTCGTCGCGCGTTACAGTAAGAACGTAATCGGCGTTCCAGGACAAATTGCCCGCGAGATAGGACGCTTCGATCTGCTGTTTTCTCGCGCCGGAGTTTTCGAGAGACATCAAAAGCGTCGGACGGTCGTAAAGATTCGCGGGGACTTCGGGGAAGCGATAGCTCTCGGCAAACATTCCCGTCACGATGTCGTTGCCGATTTTCCAGACGGGGCCGTTGTTATCGGAAAGCAAGGTCGCCTTGATCTCTTCGCGCTTGGTCGTGTTGTTGTCCTGATACGAGCGCACCAGCGTGACTTCCTTGCCGACGTACTTGTGCAGGAGTTTTGCGGGCTCGAGAAGGTCGTATTCGTAATTTTGTTCGATGACGCCGAGTTTTTCCGGATCGTTCAGGGAACGGAAATGAACCGTCGCGGGATTGACGGTGGCGGCGATATCCATGAATTTCAGGCGAAATGCGCCGCTGGGGAGCGTGAGCTGCCGAACATCGCGCACCAACGCGATGTTGGAGTTGTAAACGGTGACGTTCAGATCGGTCTGATCGCTCAGACTAGTAGATTGATCGCCGGCGGTGGCGCGGGCGGCCTCTTTCTCTTGTGACGCGTAGACTTTGTTGGCGCGGGCCGCAGGATAAATAATTGTGGCGCCGGCGGCGATCATCACAGCGGCAGGGATCATCCACAATGCTCGAATTTTAAACTTACTCCCAGGGACATTCATCACTTTCACCTCGATCTGGATTTGCCTTCTCTCTTAGAACGATGCGTGGGGATTTTCTTGCAGTGGATGGTTCGGGCTGGGGCCTCCACATCACGGATTCGGGGCGGGTTTCCAGGTCAGACCACCATCGCTGGTTTCAAAATTTTTGGTATTTCGGGCGTTCCAAATCGTGGCGTGCCGCTCATCCGTGGCGCGAATCCCGCCAAGATCCTCCGACAGCGGAGAAGGAATCAACGTCCAATGCGCGCCGCCATCCGTGGTCAGAAGAATGGCTCCGACGCGGCCCACGATCCAGCAGACTTTGTCCGAGGGCGCGGAGCCGGTCAGCAAATCGGCGAGCACGCCGCTCGTCTGCCGGGACCAGGACGCTCCGCCATCCTTGGAGAGCTCAATGAGACCACTCCGGCCGGCGCGCCAAATGAAGCTTGAGCCCGGCGGAGAGATCAAACGCGGATTGAAAATCTCCCGTGCGACTTCCAAGGAAGCGGAGCTGTTATAACTGGATGCAACGCCGCCAACTGCCGCTGGCCGTGAAGGAGGAGCCGCCGGCGCGGCAGTTGCAGCCTTCATTTTCTTCGCTTCCGTCTGGCTGAGTGGAGCGGGACCCGCTACCTTGGGAGAGTTGATATTTAATTGATTCTGAGATTGAACATTCGCGGCTTGTGTTTGTAATTGCACTTCGGCATTTTCTTGTATTGCGCCTGTCGCGGTCTTGGCGTCGCGATCCAACTGTTCTTGGGCACGAAGCAAATCAACGGAGGAGCCACGCTCTGCATCCTTTCGCAAGCGGCTCTCTTTGTCGGCCATCGATTTTGAAGGCGAAACCTGCGCCAGGTATTCCTGTTTCCCATCCGATTTCACGGCACCCGACGCGCCTCCGGTGTTCGCACCGGCAAATTCATCGGCTGCGGATTGAGGCTTCTTGAGGGCGGCCCTCGCCGATGGAGAGATCTCTGTCACCGCTGTCGAAACCGACGGTGTCGGTGGAGGGGGCGGGGGCGCCTGCTTCGTCGCCACCTGGACTTGCTGCAAACTTGGGAGAGGCAAGGGCTGGTTTTCGTGCAGTGCGATCCAAACAAGTAAGCCGGCGGCGATTGCTCCCGCGGGAGCGAGCCACTGCCAGCGCGCACCTCTCAAAAGAAGAGCCCGGCGTAACTTCTTGGGTGGCGCCGCTCCGGCTGTGCGCTGGCTTTGGCCGGGTGCAGGCGCCGCGGGGAAGGCTTCGACGTTCCGGGCAGCGATCACCGGCTCGGATCGTTTCGCAAGGACTTCCTCACGCTCAGCGGCTGGCAATGAAATCTCGTCCGTGGCTTCGAGTTGCGCGAGAATATCCTGGCAATTAGCGCAGCCCACGATATGTTCTTTCCAGGAATTCAATTCTTCCGGAAGCAAAGACCGCTCGTGATAAGCCGCCAGTGTTTCCGAGTCCGGACAAGAGCCTCCCTGCGAAGCGGGGACTGCGGAACGCAGATGGCGCGCAAGCGCTTTGTCAAATCTCCGATCCCGTTCGTCAGGCGCCATAGGCTTCTCCATCCTTAGAACGAAACTCCACAGCTTTCTTGCACCGTGCGGTCAAGGGGTCCGCTTTCCGGCTGCTGGGCCCGGCGATTTTGAGCGCGGCAGCAATTTTTCCAAATCGATGGGGTTGTCTTCCGAGCAGTATTCGAAACAGAGAGCGATTTCCGCATCGCTCAGTGCGGGCTGAACCGCGGAACCGTTCGCCGATGCGATACCGTGGCGAAGAATATCCTCCACCGCATGCCGTAAATCGCGCCGCGCGTGGTCCAGATGACGCGAAACGCTGGATTCATGCTCCCCGAGCAGCCGTCCGATCTCCGCAAGCGTTTTTTCCTCGGCGTAATAGAGGCGGAGCCTCTCCTTTTCCTGGGCTTCGAGACGTTCGAGCGCCGTCTGCAATGCCCGGGTGAATGAAGCGACGTATCGCTCGCGATGCGGATCGCCGGGCTGCATCTGCGGTCCCAGTAGTGTCCTCGGCAGTCCCTCGCCAGTTTCGTCCTCGGCAAGCTCTGCGAAGCGGCGGGCGGCACGGATGGAATCAATGTGCCGCTGTGCAAGAACAGCACGGAGCCAGGTCTTTAGCGAACTGCGCCCATGGAAGTAACGAAAGAGCGAACGTTCTGCGCCTTTCCCGCCGGCCAAACCGTACAACTCGGAAAAAAGGGAATCCGCGAGATCACAAGCCTCCGCGGAACCGGAGTTGCAGCGAAGAATCGCGGCCGCCGCCGCGCGAAGGTAAGCGCGGTACTTAGTGAAAAAATGCTCCCAAGCCGCCTCACCTCCTTCGGCGCAAGCGGTGGCTAGAGCCAGATCTTCAAGATGCAGCGCGCCGAGATATTCTTCGAGTTTAGGTGGAGTAACGGCTCCACTCGCCAAGCGCTTCGATGCGCTGCGCTCCAGCGCGACCACGAAATGCCCACGAGAGAGCCCCCAGCGTGCAGCGTTGGCCTGCGCGTACAGCCACTCGACCAAGGCGGCGCGGTCCTTGAGCGTCTTCACCGGGTCCACGGTATTCGCGTCTTCAGACCAGCTTTCTGGATGTTTGTCCATGTCTATTTCAGGTGTTTACTGTATCCCAAGAAACCCAGCCCCAAGCTATAATGCTGCGCTTGCTACACTTAAGGATAAGCCCATGGGAGGTAACTCGCATGCAAAACGTGCAAAAGAGGACGCAACCCAGTACGAGTTTAGGGTATCCTAGTTGAGTGTTGCGCGCCCGCCCGCAACGAAAACTGCCTCGCCGGGTTAGAAGTGGGTGCGCACGATGCGCTCGCGGGAGCATTAGCGACTTCGCGACGCTAGTACGAAAGTCCTATTCGGGCTCCCCTAGCCTCGTCAGTACTCTGGTACTGGCAGAGCACTTCCTATTTTGCTGGCGGACTTGGGAGCACTAGGGATTCCTAGATAGCCCTTGTACCGCGGCCGGAATTTCACGAGGCGGCACGCGGATGACAACCATGATTGCAGATCCACCACGTAAGACCACGATGGGCGTCGGTTTCGAGGCAAACCGCCGACGTTCAGGCGAGCCCCTGGCGTGGAAGGCAGCCATCGGCACCAAACCGATTGCCGCACGCCTTGCCCTGCTCCCTGATTCCAAGCCACGCTGGGACCGCATTGGCCTGAGCGCCGCCGGACAATTTGCGATTCTCGGCTTCTTGCTCATGCTTCCTCTGCTCTTCCCAGAGCGGATGCAAACGGCATTACATTTACGGGTTACCGAGCTGATGCAGCCGGTTACGGAAATCCCGGTTGCGCCACCGCCGCCAGAGCCTCCACCGCCGCCGAAGGTGAAAGCCAAAGTTGCGCCCCCGAAACCAAAGCCGGTAGAGCCTGAACCGGTGAAGCTGAACCCCAAACAGACGCACGTTTTTCTCGCGGCAAAAGTCGCACCACCCAAGCTAAAGACGTTGGATGCGAAACCCGTGGAACTCAATCCGGTTTTCGAGCAGGTGAAAATCGATACGCCAACGAGCCAGCCGAAGCGGCCGAAAGAAGATGTGAAGGTCGGCAATCTTGGAACAGGCAGCGCGGCTCCGGCAACGGTGGTGGCTCCGGTGAACAAAGTGCAAACCGGCGGCTTCGGCGATCCCAACGGAATCGCTGGCAAGGGTGATCCGAACAAAGCCACGAACGTCAATCGTCTAGGTTCGCCCGCTTTGCCGGGTGGGCCTGGATACGGCAACGGCACCGGCGGTGATAAAGGAATCCGCGGCGCGGTGGCGAGCACTGGGTTCGGTAACGGCACGGCGAATCCTCCTCCGCCAAGCGCCAAGCGCGGCGCGCTGCAGTCCGCCGGCTTCGCGGATCAGACCGTCGCGGAGGCGCCGAAGAAGAAAGCGCCGACCGAAAGCACCACGACGGCTGTCGACATCCTGGAGAAGCCTCGTCCGGAGTACACCGCGGAAGGGCGCAGCCTGAAAATAGAAGGTGACGTGGTTCTCGATATGGTATTCCTGTCGAACGGCAGCATCCAGGTGAACCGAGTGGTAAGTGGTTTGGGCCACGGTCTCGATGAAGCAGCGACTCGCGCCGCGCAGCGGATCAAGTTCAAGCCGGCGAGACGCGAGGGCCAGCCGGTGGATTTCCCGGCTCGCGTGCGAATTGAATTCCGTTTGGCTTACTGAGGGGAGAGAGAAAATGCGTAAGGTAGCGACAACTATTTTCGTTCTGATCTTGAGCGGTGTGGGGACCATGGCCGCCACGGACGCGCCTAAGCCGGCCGATAAGCCGCGGACCATGGAAGAAGTCATCGACCGCGTGATCACCAACGAAAACCGGGCCAACCAGCAGATCAAACAGTTTTCCCCGCTGGTCGAGACGTACATCCAGAACCTCAAGCCCGATAAGGATCTTGGCTACGCCCCCGCCGGCGACAAGTATTTCCTGGGCCGCGCGGACTTCTCGAAGGGCGTCTCGCTGGTTTCCTTGACGGACACCAACGGCAAGGGGAAGAAGATCTTCGGCGCCATCGGCAACTTCTTTTCTTTCGCGATGCAATTCCTGCCGGACGGCTTCCTGCAGATGATCTTTATCGACACCAATGGCTTCGATAAGCAGCACTACAAGTTCGATTACGTGCGCCGCGAATTCCTCGGCGAAGTCCGCTGCCTGGTGTTCGACGTCTCGCCGCAGGACAAGTCCGGCAAGGGCCGGTTCCTTGGGCGCATGTGGGTCGAAGATCAGGACTACAACATTGTCCGCTTTAACGGCGCCTACGGCGGCGCGGGGCACTCCAGCTGGTATTTTCACTTCGACAGCTGGCGCACCAATGTGCAGCCGGGGCTGTGGATGCCTTCCTTTATATACAGCGAGGAAAAAGATTTACACTATGCCCTGGCCAAGAAACTGGACTTCAAAGCGCAGACGCGGCTGTGGGGTTACAACGTCAGCCGCTCCAGCCAGGAACAGGAATTAAGCAGGATCCTGGTTGAGACGCCGGTGCAGGACGATACCAAGACATCAAACGATCTTTCCCCCATTCAGGCACAGCGCTCCTGGGACCGCCAAGCGG
>Ga0137397_10003043_pt1 | contig 11677 bp, 10 predicted proteins | sample czorhiz116metaG_FD_106658 | JGI IMG/M metagenome (GOLD analysis project Ga0137397, IMG submission 106658) | Vadose zone soil microbial communities from Angelo Coast Range Reserve, California, USA - czorhiz1.16 metaG | ecosystem: Environmental > Terrestrial > Soil > Vadose zone | place: USA... | reverse complement strand
GGGCCGCTGGGAGAAAGTCGCGCGCGGCCTGGCGGAGCATTACGACATCAAGCCGGGTCAGCGCATCCTCGATATCGGCTGCGGCAAGGGCTACCTGCTTTATGACTTCACGCTGGTGGTGCCAGGCGTGGAGATCTACGGCATCGACATCTCCGAGTACGCCATCCGCAACGCCAAGGATGAGCTCAAGGACCGGCTGCGCGTCGGCAATGCGACATCCTTGCCTTGGCCCGATCGCCACTTCGATCTCGCGATCTCCATCCAGACGCTGCATAACCTGCACTGCTACGACTTGGACAAAGCGCTGCGGGAGATGGAGCGCGTCGCCAAGCGCAAATACCTTTGCGTGGAGTCCTATCGCAACGAGACCGAGAAAACGAACCTGCTCTACTGGCAGGTGACGTGCGAGGCGTTCAATACGCCCGAGGAGTGGGCCTGGTGGTTCAAGCAGACCGGCTACAGCGGCGACCACTCGTTCATTTATTTCGAATAGCGCGATGGCACGCCCGAAGACGACGCGAGCCGCGATCCTGACCGACCTGCGCCAGCCGCTGGTCATCGGCGAGATTAGCTTGCCGGAACGGCTGGAGCCGGGGCAAGTACTGGTGCGCGTGCGCTGCAGCGGCATCTGCGGCTCGCAGCTCGGCGAGATCGATGGCGCCAAGGGCGAGGACAAGTTCCTGCCGCATCTCCTCGGGCACGAGGGCTCCGGCGAAGTGCTGGAGATCGGCCCAGGCGTGCAGCACGTCTCCCCGGGCGACAACGTAGTCCTGCACTGGCGCAAAGGGCGCGGCATCGAGTCCGCGACGCCGACGTACCACTGGAATGGGCGCAAGGTAAACGCGGGCTGGGTGACCACGTTCAACGAATACGCCGTCGTCTCCGAAAACCGGGTGACGAGCGTTCCGGCCGACATCGACGCCGAGGTCGCCGCGCTCTTCGGCTGCGCGGTGACGACCGGCTTTGGCGTCGTGCAGAACAACGCCAGGGTGCGCATCGGCGAATCCGTCGTGGTGTTCGGCGCGGGCGGTGTCGGATTGAACATCGTGCAGGCTGCCGCGCTCGTGACGGCAAGGCCGATCATCGCCGTCGACCTGTACGACGGGCGGCTCGCGCTGGCGAAAACGATGGGGGCGACGCATCTCGTGAATGCGAAACGCGAGAACGCGCGAGAGCGGATCCGGGGAATCGTGGGACCTGCCGGCGTGGACGTGTTCGTGGACAACACGGGCCTGCCGGAAATCATTCAGCTCGGCTACGAGCTGACGGCGCCGCAGGGCCGAGTCACCCTGGTGGGCGTGCCGCGCAAAGGCAACGACATCTCGATCTTTTCCCTGCCCTTGCACTTCGGCAAGGTGCTCTCGGGCTCGCACGGCGGCGAGGCGCAGCCGGCCGAGGACATTCCGCGCTACCTGCGCCTCTACCGCTCGGGCGACATTCGGCTAAAGGAGCTGGTCACCCAGCGCTTCCCTCTCGAGCGGATTAACGAAGCCATCGCCGGCATGCGCGACGGCACGATCAGCGGCCGCTGCATGGTAACGATGCAGGCCTAACCCGCTTCGCGCCAGAGCTGTGCCACCCGGCGGATGTCCTGCCTCAACGGAGTGAACTGCGCTCCAACTTCCTTCGTCAGGCGCGAAGTGCGCATGCTCGTGTCGAGCGGCCGGCCCCGCATGGCCGGGATGTCGTAGAGCGAAATCGTCTTCACCAGCTCCGGCGGAGCCGCCATTTCTTCAGCGAGCGCCAGCGCCATGTCGGCGCGTGCCCAGCGCTCCGGGTTGCAGACATTCACTACGCCGCGCAGGCCCCTGTCCTGGACGGCTTGCACGGTCGTCACGAGCTCGTCGATGCGCGTCGGGCAGAAAATCTGGTCGCGCGCCGCACGCACCTCCTTGCCAGCGGCCAGAAGCGCGGCCATCTCGTCGAGGAGCGTGCCGTCGCCCTTCTGCACGGTGTAAATCTTGCTCAGCCGCAGCACCAGATAGTTGGGCGTGAGCGTGGGCAATACCCGCTCGACCTCTGCCTTCTGGCGCCCGTACTCGGTTGTGGGCGCGGGTGGATGATCATCGTCGTGCGGGCCGCCCTTTCCGTCGAACACATAATCGGACGACAGGAATATCACCTGCATTGACGTGCGCGCCACCTGCCGCACCAGTTCGAGTGTCCCCGCCACGTTGACGGCATAGGCGACCTCCCGGTTTTGCTCGCAGTACGCGATGTTTGGCTTGGCCGAAGCGATGAGCACGGCCTGGTGGCCCGTCTCCTCCAACCCCAGAGCGGCGAGTCGGGGATTGCGGATGTCGAACGGCACGAGCCCGGCCTGCTGCGACGAAAAGCTCGTGCCGACGCAATCCGGAAAGCGCGCCCGGCAGGCCTGCCACAGATGGAGCCCGATGAAGCCGCTCGCCCCTATGACGGCGGTCTTGATCAATGGATTCATGAGCGATAATGTCGCTTCGGGTTAACGAGAAGACGATGCTCTCAGTCGAGCAATTCAACCGCGACGGCTTCCAGATTGTAAGAGGGGTGCTGGACGGGGACGAGATTCGGGCAGTGCGGCGATTCCTGGAGTCGCGCATCGCCGATGAAGTGGCCGCGGCTTGCGCCGAAATCGGCTGCGGCGACCCGGCGGACCTCGTCTCGCACATCGGCCGACTCGCAAAGGATGGTGGTGCCGGCCTGAGCAAGGCGACGCGCGATACGCTGTCTGGCCATTTTTCGCTGGAGGCGCGGCTTTCCGAGGAGCTCTGGCGCATCCCGCGCAGCCCGCGGCTGCGCGGCCTGCTGCAGAATGTCCTGCGCTCGCAGAGCTTGTGCATGCACATGCCACCCACATCGCGCTTCGTCCTTCCGGGAAACACGTACGCCGGCGTGCCCGCGCACCAGGACATCAGCTACAACCGCCACATGAGCGATTTCGTGACGGTTTGGGTGCCGTTCGTCGATATCGACGAGGCCTGCGGCGGCGTCAAGGTCTACCGCGGCAGCGGCGCCAACATCGAACGGCTGGCGCGCGATGAGAAGGACCAGTTCTGGCTGAAGGGCGCTCCCACGGACGGTTTCGAGCCCGTGCACTGCGTGATGCAGGCCGGCGACGTGCTGCTCCTGAGCCGCTGGATCGTCCACGAATCGATGCCCAATCGCTCGACACGCACGCGCATCAGCACCGACTTCCGCTTTTTCGACGAGCGCGAGCGCTCGACTAAGCACTATCTCGACATGCAGCAATGGAAGGTGTTCGCGCCGGAGGCTGTGGCGTGAACCGCAACTTCGACGGCTTCAAGAAGACCGGCCCCGATAGCAGCATCGAGGACCAGCTCGAGGCGCATTTCGCGAAATTCACCGTGACGCCGCTGGACGCGGTAAAGCACTTCATGGTGCTCGCGCGCCGGCAATGGCTGAAGCGCTTCCTCGCCCACACGGAACTCTTCCGCCTCACGCTCGAGGTCCCCGGGGATATCGTCGAGCTTGGCGTGTTCCGCGGCATGGGGCTGTTCACCTGGGCCAACCTGCTGGAAACCTACTCGATCGGCGATCGCACGAAGGTCGTCTTCGGCTTCGACAACTGGAAAGGATTTTCGGGGTTTTCGTCCGAGGACGGTGCTCCGAACAAGCAGGCGCACAAGGTTGAGGGCGGGTTTGATCCATCGAAATTTCGACAAGAGCTGGAGAGCGCGATTGCCATCTTCGATGCCGATCGGTTCGTCCCTTGGAAGGCGCGAATCAAGCTGATCGATGGTGACATCGAGCAATCGGTTCCGCGCTTCGTCGCCGAAAATCCCGGCGTGCGCTTCTCGCTCGTGCACTTCGACTGTGATCTGTACCGGCCGACGAAGGCGGCGCTGGAGGCGATATGGCCTCGCGTATCGCGCGGCGGTGTACTCCTGTTCGACGAATATTCAATTCACGACTGGCCTGGGGAGACTCAGGCTGTCGACGAGTTCCTATCCGACAAACCCGGCTTGAAGTTGCAAACGTTCAGCTGGACCAACGCCCCTGCCGCCTATCTCATTCGTCCGTAGGCGCTAATCCGAAATGGAGCTGCTGCTAGCGTCAAGACTGCTGTATGAATATTTCTAATCGCAGCAACCTTCGCTTCGAGATTCTGCTTCCGTTGTGGGGACGATCGTATGCCAGGTCATTTCTCGACCTGGTGGTTCCGTCCTTGCTCATGTCGGAAAATCTTCCTGCGCTGTCCGCGGGCGCCGATTCCGTTTTCAAACTGATTTGTCCGTTCGAAGACGCCGAAGTACTCGCGACCTCGGAGCAAGTTAGGGCGCTAAAGTCCGTTCTGCCGGTCGAGTTTGTAATTCAAACCCCGGTGAAGTTCGACGGCTACTCGAGCAGCTACCACCGATATTCCGGCTATTACAACCGGGTATTGGGCGATCCCTCCGTCAGCATAGGAAATACGGTGTTCGTATTTCTCACGCCTGACGGTATCTACGGCAACGGCAGTCTAGCGCGCGCACGCGCGCTTTGTGAGCAGCGGTATTCCGCGGTGCTCATTCCCGGTCCTAGGGTCGTGAAGGAGACGTTCCTTCCTGAGTACCAAGCTATCTTGGACTCTTCAGGAGGCAAACCCAATATTAGCAACCGTGCTTTGGTGCAGATGTTCTTCAGGCACGTTCACCGAATTACGAAATCGTTTCTGGCGAACGCTGAGGAAGGCTATTTCAACACCCACCCGGCTCATCTCTACTGGCGCATCGATGGCGAAGGCTTTGTCTACCGCTCATTCGTGTGCCATCCATTAATGTTTAGACCAGAACGAGAGTTTCCGAACATAGAAGCGACTCTCGATCATGCTCTGGTCCCGCAAGCAGTGAGTTCGCTCGACAGCGTCTACGTGTGCACGGATTCCGATGACATATTTGGGGTCGACATTGCTCCGGAAAGCTACGATCAGAATGCCATCTCCTATAAAAGGCATTCTGAACGAGAGGTCAGGCGCACAATCCATGAATGGTTGAACCGGGGATGGGCGACCCCCTACCACATTTGGCAGGCGTCTCACGAAGGCCGCATACACAACGGAAGCTGCGGCCCAGGGTGGAAAACGGCCTCAATGTCCAGCCAGGCGCTGTATGAAGAGGTATTGCGCGCAGAAGGTATCCAGAGCGTTCAGCAATTGAAGACCCTGCCGCACGGCAAGATGTGCAATGAGTGGCCAGGGCTTAAGACGGGGGTACCTACAAAGCACGGCATCCGGCATCAATTGCGCAATTGGTTACCCTTTCGCCGCGGGATTCGAACTCGCATAAAACATCGGCTCCGCAGGACTCTGCCTGTGCGTCTGATGTATGCCGTTCTTCGCGGGCAGGACAAGCAGTTCGAGGCTGCAATCCGGACGATCAATGTAGCGCTAGCCGCGCGCATTGAAGCAAACAACGAAGAACTGGGAAGAATGCTGTCTAGGGGTGTTTCGGAGGGCGTCCAAGGCAGGGCAGCGGTAGTCGAGGCACAGGAGATTCTTGCATATACGCAGTCTTTTCTCGACGCACAGCACATCTCCTACAGGAAACAACTGACGTGGCTCGGCACCGCTGTGGTCGTCCTTGCGCTTGCTGCGATAGCGCTAGGTATCTCCCTACTTCGGTCGGTCTCAAGCTGATATGGCGTACGTCGTTATTGACCTAGCTTGAGAGGACGATTAGATCAACGGCGCGGTTTGGGGTTCTCTGCTTGATGTTCCACTTCATCACGCCGGTATGGGGCGAGGCATTTACGCAACGTTACCTCGAGATCTTCCTGCCTGCGCAGCTGGATAACCTAGCGCAGGTGCGCAGCGCGTCGGTCTACAAGATTGTCACGGACCGGCCCGACGTCATTCGCCAGAGCGATGCATTCCAGGCGCTATCGACGACCATGCCGGTGCAGTTCGTCGCCCTGCCCGCGTCCGAAGGGCACGCTTATGTAGGCATGACCCAGGCATATCGCGCGGCAGTTGGGCCAGCGGAGATTAGTTATGTTTTCCTCACGCCGGACTCCATCTGGTCCGATGGGAGTTTCTCCGCGCTCGAGCGCCTCGTTGCACGGGGCTATCGCGCGGTGATGATCAGCGGCCCACGCGTCGCGTCGGAGCCGTTCCTCCGCGACTATGGCACTCGGCGCAGTATTCGTGCGCGCGAGCTTGCGCAGCTCACGGTCCGTCACACGCACCGCATTATCGAGGCATGCATGTTCGGCCGCGGTTACCATAATACCCATCCGGCCGCGCTCTATTGGCGCACTCCGGACTGCCTGATCGCACGGCACTACGTCCACCATCCGCTGCTGCTGCGACCACGCGCGGCGATAACCGGTATCCGGAACACGGTTGACTATGACTTGGTGCCAAGTCATGTTGCCGAGCGCGAGATCTACGTCAGTTGCGACTCGGACGAGATTCTCGGCGTCGATGTCGCACCTGCCGGCTACGACCAAGGCACTTTCGCGGATGGTGACTTGTCGGATGACCATGTCATTGCCTGGTTCGCAAGAGAGTGGCCTACGTCGTTCCATGCTCGGCTGGCACGACATACGATCTACGTGCATTCCGGAGATTTATCGCTAAGACACTTCTGGATCGGCTTCATGGCCGGGGTCGTCGTTCACCGCATCGCATTGAAGATACGTATGCGCCGGTATGGCGCGCTTGCCAAACAAGGACCAGCAGCGTGCGCCGGTTTGTTGCGCGCGAAGCGGGGTCAATTTGTCGCCTGGCTGCGCACCACTCCAATGGCGTGTGTTCTGCGGCCGGTTGTGCGCAGGTTGCGCCGCCTACGTCAGCGGATGGTGCGCGGTAGCCGTGTGCGTTGCGACTAGAATCTAAATGCCGGGACGATTCTCGTGGATTCCGAACTGACGCATCAATGCAAGATCTGCGGCGCTAGAGGCCTGCGCGAGGTGCGAGGCTTCGCGGAGCTGTTTCGCATCACCTCCGACTGCCGGCCGTTTCGTAAGGGCGGCGAACTACACGTTTGTATGACCTGCGCGGCGGTCCAGAAGGTCGCAACCGCCGGATGGCTATCGGAGATCGAAGAAATCTATAACGGCTACGAGCCGTATTTCCAAGCAGGGGGCGAGGAACAGAGGGTTTTCGACCCCGTTATGGGGCTGCTACGTCCACGTAGTGACGTCATCGTGGATCGGCTAATCAAATTGCGCGTGTTGCCGGAGATAGGAAAGGCGCTCGACGTGGGCTGTGGGACTGGGGTAACGCTTCGCTCTTTGTCGCGCGCGCTGCCTGGTTTTCGGCTGTATGGACAAGAAATAAACCGCCGGCATGAACGCGTGCTGACTTCCATTCCCAATTTCGAGGTCCTCTATTCCGGACCCATCGCCCACTTGGAGGGGGCGTTTGATCTGGTAACACTTATTCATTCGCTCGAGCATTTCCCGGCGCCCTCTGAAGTGATGCGGGACTTGAGACGGATCCTCACGCAGCGTGGCATCGTGCTGGTACAAGTCTCCGATACGGAGAACAATCCATTTGATCTGGTAATTGCTGACCACCTCCTACATTTCAGCCCGGGTAGCCTTCGGAATATGGTCTCCACCAGTGCGCTAACGATCGGTCTCGTGGCAAGAGATTGGGTGAGCAAGGAGCTGACCTGCGTCTGCGGCACCGGGCTTCATGTGGCTACTAGCGGTGACACGACACCCGACCCGAAGGCGGTATACGATCGTGTAAATCGTCAGATAGAGTGGTTAGGCGAGATCGCCGAGTCCGCCCGTGAAGCCAGGGACCGGGGCTCGCAATTCGGTATCTTTGGCACTTCAATCGCGGCCACATGGATCGCAGCCGGACTTGACATGGAATTCGATTTTTTTGTTGATGAGGATAAGCATCGCGCCGGCCGACCGTACTTGGACAAGCCTGTCCTCGAGCCGGCCATGATCGAGCCTGGCAGTACGATTTACCTGGCACTCACACCGGTTGTCGCAGAATCGGTTAATAGGCGGCTGCATAGGCTGCCAGTGAAATTCATTACGCCCCCGACCTTCGAGAGCGCATACATTGAGCCAACCTAGTAAGTCACCTTCATTTGTGCCAGATTGGAGCATGGCGGGAATGCGAGCGACCAAGCGATCAGCTATGGATGCCGTCGTTGCGGACATTCGTGGCCGCGTCGATGCAGCAGGCAAGATCGTTTTCGTTTCCGGCAACTTCAATATCGTTCATCCTGGCCATCTACGGCTGCTAAAGTTCGCAAAGGACTGCGGCGACTTTCTGGTGGTGGGGGTCAATGAGGAAGGCGCAGTTCGCCTGACGATACCCAGCGAAATGCGCTTGGAGGGAGTGCGAGCGATTTCATTGGTCAATTGCGCCTTTTCCCTGCAGGAACCGCCGGAGCAGTTCATAGCTCGACTGCGGCCTGCCGTCGTGGTCAAGGGAAAGGAGTTCGAAGCGCAACACAACACCGAACAAGTCGTCGTGGAGTCTTACGGCGGAAAGCTCCTGTTCGGATCGGGCGAAGTCCAATTCTCATCGCTGGATCTATTGCGGCGTGAGTACTTGGAGACCAATCTCTCCGCCATCAGGAAGCCGATCGACTTCGCAGAACGTCATGGTTTCAAGGTTCCCCACCTCAAACAGGATCTCGCCAAGCTTAACGGCATCCGCGTACTTGTGATCGGCGATCTCATCGTCGACGAGTACATCGACTGCGAGCCGCTGGGCATGTCGCAAGAGGATCCCACGATCGTCGTCACGCCACTCGAGAGCCGACGATTCGTCGGCGGGGCTGGAATCGTCGCGGCACATGCTCGCGGACTTGGCGGTGACGTCTCGTACATCGGTGTGGCAGGCCGTGATGAAATGTCTTCGTTCGCGCGGGACACTCTAAGCAGCCAGGGCGTACGAACCGCTATCGTTACTGACGAAAGTCGCCCAACAACGCTCAAGCAACGATACCGGGCCGAAGGGAAGACGCTATTGCGGGTCAGCCACCTGCGCCAGCATGACGCGCAGCCATCAGTGGTGGCCGAGCTGAAAGGCGCAGTTGAGAATGCGCTGGGAAATGCCGATCTACTGATCTTTGCGGACTTCAACTATGGATGTCTGCCGCAACGTCTCGTAGAGGAGCTCATCGGCTTCGGCCGTGACCGGGGCATAACCATGGTTGCGGACAGCCAGGCGTCTTCTCAGGTAGGCGATATCTCCCGTTTCACCGGTATGCGACTGCTCGCGCCGACCGAACGGGAAGCGCGGCTCGCCATGCGCGACTGGAATTCCGGCTTGGTCGTCCTCGCTCAAGCACTACGCGAAAAGGCACGCGCCAAGAACGTCATTCTGACGCTCGGCGCCGAGGGCCTGCTCGTTCATACGCGAAACGGGTCTGACTGGGAGACCGACCAATTGCCCGCTTTCAACACGGCGCCCAAGGATCCCGCGGGCGCTGGAGATTCCTTTCTGACTTGCGCCGCAATGGCGGTGTGCGCAGGAATTGATATCTGGCGAAGCGTCTACCTGGGGTCCCTTGCGGCTGCCTGTCAGGTAAGCCGGATCGGCAACATACCGCTCACCCAGAATGAGTTGATCGCCGAGATCGACTTGCCGTAAGCACCATGCGGGCTGCGCTTTTCGCCGCTGGACTCGGCACGCGGCTTCGACCGCTGACCGACCGGGTACCGAAATGCCTGGTACCCATTCAACGCAAGCCCTTGCTCTCTTACTGGCTGGACCTCCTCATGCCCGCCGGTATTGAACGCGTGTTGATCAACACGCACCACTTGGCCGCAGCGGTAGAGGAGTTCGTCGCGCAGTCGCGCTGGCGGGACCGCATTTCCGTCGCGCATGAACAGCAGTTGCTCGGCACCGGCGGCACATTGCTCAGGAACAGGGCGTTCTTCGAGGGAAAGGCCTTTTTGGCCGCCCATGCCGACAATCTGACCGACTTCGACGCCGCTGCATTTCTGCAGCGTCACCTCAACCGGCCGGCCAATGTCGCAGTGACGATGATGACCTTTCGCACCGACTCGCCCCGCGACTGTGGAATCGTCGAGCAGGACCGCGACGGCATTGTTCGCGCGTTCCATGAAAAGGTGGCGCGGCCGCCAAGCGATACCGCTAACGCCGCCGTGTACATTTTCGAGCCGGAAGTACTGGAGTTTCTCGCAACACTCGAAAAGGAAGTCATCGACCTGAGTACGGAAGTCATTCCGCACTTCATCGGACGCATTTGCACCTTTCATAACGACAGATATCACCGGGATATCGGCACTCCTGCGAGCCTGCAGCAGGCAGAAAGGGACTTCGCGGCGCGGCCGGGGCGCTGAGCGCGTCAGTCGCTGTGCATGTAGGGGTTGCGCCAGCCTGCAGCAGCGAGGTCGCTGCAAAGCGACCGGAACTCCTGCTCGAGCGTGTCTGTGCTATAGGCGCCGTACCTTCTCCTTTGGAAGCGCGACAGGAAGCGGAGGCCGCCGCGCTTATCGTTGATCCGGCGATGCGGAAATTCATGCCTTTCCTTGGCGAGGAAGATGGTCGGCAAGCCGACAAACCATGGGAAAGTCACGAAACCAGCATCCGGAAACATGGACAGGTGACCCACCTGCAGCAGTGCGAGGTCGTTCATCAGGCCGTCCGCATGGTCCTTCGAATACACCACGTTCCTTAGCTGACGCAGTTCCGGAAGGATCTCCTCGCGCCTCGAGATCACCACGAACTTGAATTCGGGGTGGCCCTCCATGCGCTGGAGGAACAAGGTCCAGGCTTCGGCATCGGTATTGCGGATCGGCGAGTCGGGGTTGAACCGCAGTTGCACCACGATCGGTAGCGCAGGGGAGACATGCTCGCGGACGAAGTCGCGCGCCCACTCCAGCAGGGGCGGCGGGCAGGCGAGTTTGGGCAAGTCGCCGCGACTGGCAAAGAATTCATCGAGCGGCGTAAATACGTTCGGGAACGGATAGCCGCGATCCGAAATGTGAAAGTAGTTGTGGGCGGTCGGCCAGGTGTGGAAATAGCCGTAGCGCGGCCAGCAGACGTACCGGCGGAAATTGCTGCGGAAGAAGCGCTCGAAGTCGGCGTCGGAATCGAAGTGATGCACGGCGCCGATGCCGGGCAGGAGCGCGCGCAGCTCTAGCATCATTGCCTTGTACTCGGGCGAAGCCTCGAGCCGCGTGCGGCTGATCGGGTGGTTCGGGTTGGACGGGTCGTCGATGTAGCAAAGGTCGATCTTTTGCAGACCATGCTGCACGCGCAGCACGTTCAGGATCTCGAGGAAATCCACCATGTCGCCGAGGTGTCCGGCGTGCTCTTGCAGGTGATAGATGCCCAGCACACGCCGCTCCGGCCTCGCGCGCGCGATGGCGCGCGGGATGAGGCGCAGCGCACCCACCGTCGCCGGCTCGATCCTTTTCCAGCCATGCCAGGCGACCCGCAGCGGCTCCCGAAGCCAAGCGGGCCCTCGTTTGACGCGATTTAGAACTTCGGCGCGAAGGCTCAACGTGAGCGCAAATGCTTACGCTACTTCAACTGTTTCGAATTTGAGCGTTTGCTGGCCGTCCTCGGGCAGCCAGAACAATCCGACTTCGTACGTCCGGCGGTAAATGGTCCGCTCCGCGGCCGCGGCCGATTTCCACTACCGTCGCCGGCTTCATGGCGCGAATGCAGTGATAAAGAAAGGCTCTGCTCTTCCAACTCTGGAGAGAGTCTTCGTTCTCCGAAAAAGTCGCTTCCTCTCGCGCCGCGATC
>Ga0137397_10003041_pt1 | contig 11689 bp, 21 predicted proteins | sample czorhiz116metaG_FD_106658 | JGI IMG/M metagenome (GOLD analysis project Ga0137397, IMG submission 106658) | Vadose zone soil microbial communities from Angelo Coast Range Reserve, California, USA - czorhiz1.16 metaG | ecosystem: Environmental > Terrestrial > Soil > Vadose zone | place: USA... | reverse complement strand
TGAAAGCCTGCTTGATTGTGGCAGTCTTGCCCGTGCCAGCGCGGGCCTGAACGATAAGGTTACCCGAGCCCACCGAGAACCAATTGAAAATGGCGAGTTGTTCCTCGGACCAGTTCAGTTCGATAGCGGGTGACGCGCCAGCCAACGTATCCCGCACTAGGTCATGCGGCTTAATCATACTGGCCACAATCTCCTGCGCCTCTTCGAGCAAGTCAGCCTCAATAAACCAAGCGCGTTCGGCGGCATTCCAGCGGCAGCCAAGAGCTTTGAGACGTTCCTTGACGGGAAAAGTATTGCCGGACACCCGGCTGTTCTTCGATTTCGTATTCTTCATTGGCCCTACAATGCCATGGCGCTTGAATAAGCGCAAGCTGTAAATCAACTAATAATGCACCCGGGAAATCCCCGGGGTTACCAACGAGTTTGTTTATGTATCGCGACACCTTCCGCCCACGCCTCTGCAAAAGTTTTGCGCGGCGGATATTTGGACGGCACGGTCACCGGCTTCGGTTTCAATTCGTCCAGCTTGGCTATGATGCGGTCGGTCTGTTCAATATGGTTCCACCCGAGAAGAATACGACGGTGAACGAAGAAGGGGCAGGATGTCCCCTGAAGTCCGGGGGCACTGGAGACGGAGCGGAAGCAACGGGCGGAAGCACCGTCGCCACTACCGGAACGAATGGAGCGGCAGCTACGCTTTTCGGCTGATACGCGTTGTCCAAATCCGCGAGTATCGCGCTTTCCGACGCGTCCGGGTTCGGGGTATAAGCGACACCCTTGGCGACCTTGGCGACCTTGGCGACCTTGGCGGCAATCTCCGCAGGCGGAGCAAACTTCGGAGCCAGACGAATCGCTTTGTAGCTGGACCAATCCCAATCGTTGATTGTGTCGACCGTCCCGAACGAATAGCCGCGATGAATGACCCCGTATCCCTTCGTCCAATAAATGATGCCGGTGGAATTCTCCACCATATAACGGCCCGAGCCGCCGATGTTTACCTTGGTATATTTCGAACCGGGCACCACAGTCGTTTTCGCGTGATGGTCGATTGTGGATTGCACGTGGCCGTCGAGTTTCATGCGAGCGACGGTATCAGATTCGAGACGTCCGGCAAAGTCGTTTATTTTGTTTGTAAGATTTTCAATCATAAATTACTTTATCACGTTGTTGGCGGTTGTCAAGGCCACATACAATTCGCGAAGCGAAATTCTGGCTTCGTGCGCTTCGGACTCCAGCCTTTCGATGCGGGCGCGGATTTCGTTTGCCAGCACCTCGGTTCCCGTGTCGATGACCGAGTAGTTGCCGTTGTAGGCGAAAAGCGGAGTCGGCTCGTCAGCCCCGTATTGTAGTCTGCGGACGGTGATACCTACATTTTTTCCCCGGCCAGACCGCGTTCGACCGTTGGGGGTGCCGTCGAGATTTAAGCCGGAGGCAGTCCAGAAGCGTGACCCATCAGGGGCGACTAGCGCGGCCTCAACCACTTCGCCCGTTGATACGTTTACGAATTTGTTATTCATACGATTACTATGGCACATGAAAAACGTGCTGTCAAATATCAAACACGATTAAATTTGCGTGCGTCCATCAACGTCATTACCTCGACGTCATGCGGGTCGTTGCGGTCGGTTCGGCCCGAAATGTGCGTCTTGCTCAAGTCCAGTGTCGAAGCAACGGCCATGAATACCCCATCATCCCATCGGTAGGTCAAAAACAGCGGAACAGACTTTCCCTTGGCAGCCGCGATGTTCCGATTGATTTTGAACTGGGCCATGTGCCATTCGCTGTAGCGGGTCGAGTCGCCCGTGCGGCTTTTCACCTCAACGACGGCGGCAAGCACCCCGTTAAAGTAAATCTCGCCGTCGTATGGAAAATGGCTCTCGGAACCCATGTGAACGAATGTTGCCACGCGGTTTTGACCGTGGCGAACGGAATCCCGGTTGATTCGGTCAACCAAGGTTTGCAGGCAGTAAATCTCGTTCGAAGTGTCGGCGGGGGTGCAGTAATATGGTCGGCTCATAGATTAGCTTTCGATTTTTTAATCTCGTCGGCGACGATTTCGCGCATTTCGTTTTTCAGGTCTTTCTTGTAATCATGGCCTAGAATCATCACGACCACAATAAGGGAAATCCAGAATGAATGTAGGCTGAAAATGAACCATAAGAAAGCGCACAATACGGCATATCCGAGAACGGCAAGAATTCCCTTTCCAATCCATTTGAACCCCCATGCACCGATTTCGCCGAATCCCCGACGAATAGCCCCGGATTGGGTCTCAAGGCGTGTCAGGGGTAAGCCAAGGTCGAATCGTCGTTGATTTTCTCGAAGGACGGCGTTCGCCGCAATCCATCCCGGGTCGGTATCCCGCCAATCGCCCATTGTCGTGCTTCGTTTCGGCAACATATTACAGGGCCCCTAGTGATAATGGTGAGGCTGACTCCGGCATCACCCTGTAGCTTCCGTTTCGGATAGCGACCAATCTGCAATACAAAGGATGGAAAGATTTAATCGTGTGTCTCGGCCCGATGAAACTATCGGTCGCCTCGCTGTAAAAGTAACGCACACCTTCGTGCTCTACCGCATTCGGATTGTTTTTAATCATGGGATGAATATGACACAATGCGAAAAAACGTCAATACCGAAATCAAGAATTCTATACCGTAATACTACGTAGACCGAGGGCCGGGAAAGTTTAGATGACAGCGGGCCCCAAAATATTTCGATGCGGCCAAATCGTAGGCACGAGCAGCCTCTTCCGAGCTACAAAAATACCCGAGATGAAGCTGCTTTTCTTTGAGCTTGATTTGAGCACACCATTTTCCTTCGCGGGTGCGCCATGACACGCCGCGAAAACGGGACGTTGCACCGAGCCTTTTCGTAACAAAACTTTGCAGATTGTCTCGCCTAGTTCCTGCGTGAAGGTTCGACTTTTGATTGTTGCAACCATTCGGGTCGGGGAAATGGTTTATCTCTCCCGAGACGAGTCCGAGAATTTCTCGGTGCATCCACAACTTTTTACGTTTACCATTCTTTATCGGGGCCATTCGGGCGGCGTAAAAGATGTTCTTCGGTCTATCTGCATACCACTTAAAGCGATTCAGTTTTTCAAAATCTTCGTCGTCTACAAGTGCGGATTGACCGCGAGTAAGAGGAATCGTTTTCATATAGGAGATATTCACTCGACTCCGTTGCTAACCAACCGAACGTGAGGAGGAATGCGAGAACGAAAATTATTAGCACCATAAATCGCGAACAGGTTTTGGTCGTGGCTCGCCATACCACTTCTGAATGATTACGTCGTGACCTTTATCAACGGTTGCTTTCTTCATTGCGCCCATACATAGCAGCCCTATGAAGAGGACGAGAAGGTCCGTTAGGAGAGATAGCCGGTTGCTCATGATAGGGTGCGGAGAGCGAGTGATAGATGGCGACGAAAAAATGTTTTGCGGTCGATTGCATCCGCCTTCCGTTTGCCAACGAATTGAATCCATGATGGGTCGCGTTCGCACGCGAACAAAGGGGTTAAGACCTTGTATGTGGGCGGAGGAGGTTTGATTATCCGGGTTAAGTCAATCATGATTTTTTGGATTTGAGGATTTCGTTTTCAATTTGTTTTTCACGAATGAACCTTTCCTGTTGCTCAGTATAAGATTCTTGGTGACCGAGTTGCGAAAGAATTTCAGCCGTCTCGATGAGTCGCTTTGAAAGTTGAATTCGGTATGCCACGTCTTCGTTGTAGTGGCGCAACAGAACCGCGCAGTAATGCTCTTTGGTTGTGGGAGAAAGAGAGTAAGAGGGCGCACGTTCCACTTCGCCTGAACCGAGGAATATGTTCACGATGCGATTGGTCGCGTCGGTGTAAGCGGGGTTTGACTTGTCGCCTGAACCCCATGCAGAAGGAAAATTGAAAAGCACCCTGCGACGTTCACCATGTTGTATGAGCGCGTGCAGACAATTGTCGTAAGCGCGAGCCGCTTCGTCTTCAGTGTCGAATTCACCGAGGTAGTGGGTTTTGCGGCTAACGCGAATCTGCGCCTTCCATCGGGTGCCGTTGCCTCGGGTCACCCCGAGATATTTGGATAGTTTCGTATTCATCTACAGGTATATGTCGAAAGCGAGCCGACTTGGCAACTTTTATTTTTCGCCGGTCGTGGAAAAACCTGCGACAGCCGGGTTAAAGTATTTAATCTAAGAATTCACCCACATCTATTTTATCTCAAAACACAGGTTGAAACCGTTCCATCTAGATAATACCTTCAATTCACTTTTATTAGTTATATATTCTACTTTCACTAATAATAATGTATTGAACGTATTACCTAGAGGGAATGGTTTAAACCATCGTTCTGGGGTAAAATAGATGTGGATACAATCGTATATTAGATATTAAGTTGCCAGCGGCCTATTTTTTCGACATATCAGAGTAATGTTATGGACCTTTACAAAGATGCGCCCGAGCACGTTAGAAACTTGCGGAAGTCCGCGATGGCCAAGCAACGATTGAAAGACCGCAAGACATGGAAAGCAAAAATGGACAAACTAAGTGGCTCCGAGGGCGGCGGTTCGCGTTCCTTATTTCAGGCAAACCCGCCAAGACAATAGTCAATACTCGATTTTCGTATCTCCAAATTTGGTGGAGATTTTTTAGACTGGGACCCGGCATGCCAAGACCGCTCATAGTAAAACTGCACCAACAGGCAGTGTTAGCTTCGTATCAAAATTCCAAATGAGAGCAGCACGTCCATTCGGCGGGTTTAAATCCCTAGAGGAGAAGCGAGCGTGGGGAAGAGATTGGGCTCGAAAACGGAGTTTAACTCCTGAGCAATACGCCATTCGTCGCCTATGGAAAGCCGCCGATTATCAAAAGAATGCCGAGATTGAACGGAAGCGAAAAAGAGAGCATTATCACTCTCACCCTGAAATACGGGAGAGACAGGCTCGTCTGGCTCGACTTCGAAGGCATGGTCTGAAGCAACCTGATTACGATGCGATGCACATAGCCCAAGACGGGTTATGTGCGATTTGCTTGACTGCGAAAGTTACCGACATTGACCATTGCCACAAAACAAACAAAGTGCGCGGCCTGCTGTGTGGTAAATGCAATCGTGCTATCGGATTATTTCACGACAACGCGGACAATATTATCCGAGCGGGTCAATATGTCAGGCTCCATGCGGACAACGCTTCGAAAACATTATGAGAGCACTCGTCTGGCTAATCGCTAAAATTATCGACAAATTTTTCCCGTTGTGATTCTCGACGTCGCTAAAATCGATGTGGTTCAGGTGTTCGAAGCCTTCTTCACTTTCGCAGGCAATTCCACAAAGACTTCTCTCGCGACTGGCATCGACATTGAAACGATTGAGCAACTGGCCGCGCAAGGCAACTGGCACGCACGAATCAAACAACTGGACGACTTGTCCGGCAATCGCCAAGAGACTCAGGTCGCATTGAATCGCGGAATAAATTACGTCCAAACCACTCGGCTCCGCTCGTTGCTCGACAAAGTTATCCGCTATTTGAGCGAAGGCAGCGCCACTGATTTAGTCAAGATGTTGACGAATGAAACAGCGCATGGTCCAGTGTTCAAAACTCGCGCACTGACTGACCTTGTTGCCGCCGCAGAATCGGTGCAACTAATGAGTCAGCGATGTCTGGGCGACACTGCAACAGAACGTCCGGCGGGCTCGGAGCGAAAGCAAAGCAACATCGCGCTTAGTGTGATGGCCGCGCTCAATGCAGCCGAACAAGTCGGCCTCGATTCAGTTGAAGTAGTCAAGCAGCAATTGGCATTACCCGCAAAACCAAATGAGTGACGGTCGCGTCTGCGTTCACTGCCATAAGTTCAAACTCTGGAAAGAGTTTTCGGCTGGAGGGTGTGGCGAGAATGGATGCGTTACTTTTTGTCGCGCATGCGCCCCCAAGGGATTCAAGCACCGACCAAGACTAATACGTCGCCCCTATACGCGACAAACGCTTTTGAAACGATATGGTCTAACCGAAGCAATCTACACTGCGATGGTTAAATCTCAGAACGATAAATGCGCAATCTGTGGCGACCCTCGCATTGATAAACATTGGAACATCGACCATGACCACCTCACGGGCAAGACTCGCGAGCTTCTTTGTCGTAGTTGCAATTCAGCGCTCGGACTGTTCAGGGACCGCGCCGAGATTCTGGACCGTGCCGCCGCTTATCTTCGCAAGCATGACAACCACTCAAATAGTTCAACAGCGAATAGCTGATTTGCGCCAGTTTTTCATCGGGCGTTTTGGGTATGGCTGGCAAACCCAGCTTCGAAAGCGTATCGGAATGCAGCGACAGCTTCCCTATTGGTTCACAGCGCCCCAGACAATCAAAAGGTTCCCCTCACCATGGCTCGAACGCTTTGAATCCGCAGCCGTTAAGCTAGGCTATAAGCTGGGCAATCTGGAAAGACCCTTCGAGACCCATGAGCGAAAACCGGTGCAGTGAAGACGTAAGGTTCCGTGCTGTTTAAACATAGCCGAAATCGTTCAGGTCGTTCGCACTAGTGAGAATCTGACCCCAAAAATTTTTGGCTCCAAGATTCCGTCTATATTCGCCTGACGTCTGTCGTCTGACAAAGGACTACTAATCCTTTGCACGCAGACCAGCGCCAGCCGCATGCGGACAAGCCCCGGGTCCTCCCCTCCATCCCCCGGGGGCCACGGCGAGCCCCCACCTTCGCTCATGCATTCGAGCAAAAATTTTTGATTTTGCCTTCGTGAAAAAAGAAGTTGCCAAAAACATCAAAGTCGGACACATTGGGGTAGATAGTGAGCCGCTTGTGTCAGAAACATTAAATAAAATTGATTGCTCAGACAGTGACCTTCGGGTCACGAGTGTCAGCGGCTCGCTCACTATTTACCCTTTATGAAGAAATCAAAATCAAAAATCGAAGGGCTGCATCTGTGGCTCGTAACTTCCCCGGACTATACCTATAATCTGTGGATTACCACCAACCGGAATAGCATTCTCTTCGCTACCAACAAAGCGCAGGCGTGGTTACGACGGAATGTGGGTGTGAAGGCCCCCCGCATCACCAACGTCTCTAACAAAGGAACTCTCGACGCATGAACCCTATCGTCCCCGGATTTGTTTACGAGCTTGCCAACCACGGCGGCACTGGTGTCCAGCGCCTGTCATTCGTTCAGCGTCTGCCTGAGAAGAAACTGATTCTCACCAAAGACGCGAAGAACGAATTCCGAAAGATGGAAACCGTTAATGAGGGAACCACCACTGAAGAAGTGCTCGCGGCTCTCTTGCAGCGGATAATCCATCTACAACACCTGCTGCCCTGCTCCGACAATTTTTTGGTGGCACATCACATTGAATTGGCGCTCACGCTGCTGACCAACCGCACCACCGACCGAGTGAAGCGCGGCGTCGAAGGAACGGCGCAGAAGTGAGTTGCGGTCATCTCGGAGCAGGCGACCTGAAATTTATGGGATGCACCGTTGACGAAGACAACATTTTTAAACCGATGAAGACCGCTACTGAAACCAGCAATGAAGCCGCCGAGGCTGCGGCGAATCGATATGCCGCAAACAGGACCGCGCCCGCGCCGAAGTCCACGACTTTGCGCGACATTACCGGAAACTCGGACGAGGTTCGTCTCACGAGCCCCGCATCTATCATCGCTTCAACAAAGTGGGATTTTCGACTCCAGACGGTTGCTGCCCCGGGTCAGGAAGTTTTTTTCATGCGGGACAATCAGGTAGCTTCTGAGATTGTTCGATGCACTCGGATTCACATCAGCAACCCCCAATCCGTCGTTCGAATCGGTTTCGACTTCAAGGTGGAGTATTCAATTCTCAGCGCGGGCAACACGGTATGGGTCGACCAAGACGACGTATTCGCGTCCAAGGCCGACCTTCTCGCTTCACTATGAACCAAATCAATATTCATCCGGACGTATTCCAACTCGCATCCGTCGTGACACTGTTCGGCTTCGCCGCGCACGTAGTCATCAAGACGGGTCACTTCACATTCGCTTTCATCACGCTGGGCATCTGCATTGCCGTTCTGGTGGGCGGGGCGCTCGCGAAGAAATTCGACAAGCTACCGTAATGGGATACAACACTTCATATTCTCTCGAAATCCGCAGCCCCGATACGGACAAAGCCCTATCAGACAAAGACTTCGTCCGACTCCTTGTCTCGGGTCTCCGAATCTTGAGTGAAGAGGCGGAATATTGTCTGGACGAAAATGGCGGGACGTGCGAGCAGGGCAAGTGGTATGGGCATGAAGAAGACATGCGTGCTTTTTCCCGCACATATCCCCACATTCTTTTTGTGCTCACGGGTCACGGAGAAGGTCGCGGCGACGGTCCAGATTTTTGGTCCGAATACTTTCTGAATGGCAAGTGTCAAACGGCGCGAGCCGTAATGGCGATTCCGGAATTCGACCGAACCAAGTTGAAATGAGAAATATTCCTGCCCATTTAAAGCAGCAGTGGATTGCATTTCTTCGTGGCGGATTCACGAGTGAAGAATACATTCGTGAAAAGCTTCGTATTGTCGGAGAAGTCTTTCGATTACGTTATGGTCTAACGCTGGAACAGTATGACCGATTGTTGCTCGAACAGGGCAGTAAATGTCTAATCTGCGGGCGCAAGACGAAAAAGATGTGTGTGGACCATTGTCACCGAACGAAAAAAATTCGGGGAATCCTTTGTCACAAATGCAACGTTGGTATCGGGATGCTCGACGATTCTCCGCTCCGAGTTAGTCGCGCATTGGCCTATTTGCTATTCCATTCATGAACGACGAACTCGGAGAAGGAAAACGAGAGCGGATGATAATCCGCGTGAGCCAGCTTCTCCACAAGGGCGAGTTTATCCAAGCGGGCCAGCATGCGGCAGATTTTTCAACCGCACCCGGCACGAAGCCGCCCGTTGTGCTCGACGTCAGCGAAGCGCAAGAGATTTGTTGGTTTGTGCTGCGATGGTGTCTCGATAACAATCGTTACGATTTAGCAGCCGGGATGCTCTGGAACGAAACTCTCTTCACTTATCAACCGCGATGCACACAGATGGTATGGAAAGAAATCCAAAACTCGTTCGCGCTTATGTTGATGGGCGCGGGCTCGATGTCAAAATCTTACGGCGCGGGCGTGTGGCTTCTTTTAGATTGGCTGAGGGACCCACAATACACAAACGTAAAAGTCGTCGGCCCAAGCGAGCAGCATCTCAAGGACAACCTTTTCTCACATCTAGTAACTTTTCATCGAAGCGCAACATTGCCATTACCGGGGGAGACTCGTGACTTGTTCATCGGTCTCGACCCCAAAGAACGCAAGTCCGCAATCTCAGGAGTCGTTATCCCAGTCGGCCAGAAGGGACGCGGACGATTGCAGGGAACTAAGCGTATTCGCCGCAAGAATCCGCATCCCAAGTTCGGCATTCTCTCCCGGCTGCGAATCATGGTTGACGAGTTTGAGAAGGTTCCCCCCGGCATTCACAAGGACATCGATAATTTATTTTCCAACTTCGATGGTGAAATCGAGGGACTGAAAATTATCACGGCTTTCAATCCAGAAGACATCGCTGGTCCGGCTGCTGTTCGATGCGAACCGAAGACAGGGTGGAACGAATTCAAACCGGACACTGATGAAGTATGGGATAGCAAACGTGGCTGGCGGGTGCTACGTCTTGACGCAGCCAAGTGCGAGAATGTAATGCTGAAGCGCACGGTTTTTCCCGGTCTGCAAACATGGGAAGGATTCAATCAAATCATCGCGAATGCAGGCGGCACCGACACTCCACCGTATTGGACGATGGCTCGCGCATGTTTTCCACCAGCGGGCGCGGTGTTTTCAATCATGCCGCCCAGTCAGACTTCGAAGCTGATTGGCGAATTCATTTTCGGTGAAGCGCCGATTGCAGTAGGTGCCGCCGACATCGCGCTCGAAGGTGGTGATATTCCGACTGTGGCAATCGGTCGATTCGGAAAAGCAATCGGCTACAAACTTCCGCCGTCGCTGGAATTTCCGGCGGGTAAAGAGATTTTATTTTTTGATAAGCAGAAGAGACGCGTGCTACGATGGGCGCTTCAGGTAGACGAAATCATTCCGCTTCCGCCGGGTGACACCGTCACCGTGGCTTTGGCTATCAAAGAAGTCGCCGGAAAGTTTTCAATCAAGCCGCAGCATTTCATTGTGGACCGAACCGGTAACGGGGCCGGGGTGCATGATGTGTTGCTCAAGTTGTGGTTACCTGCGGACTGTCGCGGCGTGAACTATACCGAGGGCGCGACTGAGATGAAGATTCTCGAAGAGGACACCGATATTCCGGTGAAAGAATTCGAGCGAGTGGTTCATGAATTGTGGTTTGCTCTCAAGCGATGGACCGAGCACAACTACATAAAGATTTCTCCGAAGGCTTTGACAGAGGCTGTTCTCAAAGAATTAAACGGTCGTCGTTATCAAGATGGAAAAAATAACAAAGTCGAAACGAAGAGGGACTACAAATCACGCGGCAACAATTCGCCGGACAAAGCGGATGCAATCACGTTGCTGCTGCATATTGTGCGTCTCGCTTTCAGCATCTCCCCGTCCGCGTTGGATGGAGTTGCTGGCACAACTATTATCGGACGGTTCACAAACCAAGACCCCGTGCCGTGCCGCATCGACCACTCGAACCGATTCGAAGATTTAGATACACCCGGCGAAGGAAGCGATAGCCGTGAAGCGTATGGGGACACGTTCTTATATAACGAATGAAACTAATTCAGATAACGCAAGGTCAGCGGGTTCAAGTGGACGATTCGGATTTTGAATTTTTAAACCGGTTCAAATGGTGCGCCCAGAAAGATACTCACACTTATTATGCAGTTCGGGCTATCGTAAAAGATGGAAGAAAATCTCTTGTCAAAATGCATCGGGTTCTTCTCGAATTAGTCGACCCGAAAATTAAGGGCGAGCATCGGGATGGGAACGGACTAAACAATCAACGTGAAAATCTTCGGGTCGCCACGACGATGCAAAATAGTCAGGGTCACCGAACCGCTCGCGCCAAGAAATCCTCTCGTTTTCGTGGGGTGACGTGGCATAAACTTCGTGGGGATTGGATGGCCAACATCGGGATTAAAGGTAAGAGCGTTACGCTCGGATATTTCGGGGAGGAAGAAGACGCGGCTCGTGCTTACGATGTCGCCGCCCTAAAGCATTTTGGCGAATTTGCGTGCCCAAACTTTTCTGAAAATAAAAGTTGACGGCGGGTTCAATTTCTGACACATTGGGGTAGTTAGATTTTGTTCTTTGAAAAGATTGCGTGTTGGTGAAAGTGGAAATCACGTCAGTCTCATAAGCTGAAGTTGAAGGTTCGAGTCCTTCTATCGCAACCATGGTCTTGTAGTTTAATCCGACTTGTAAGTCGAAGAACACCGGGTAACACCGGGGATGGGGGTGTGATTCCTCCCGGGACCGCCAATTACTGTGAGATGGGTGAGCGGTTTAAACCTTACGTGGCAGAGACTGGTCGGCATACGGGACGCCAACGGTTCCTTTTAAAAAAGCTGGTCAGCCGAAGTTCAAATCTTCTCTCACACGAAACGGATGCATGTGATTCACAGGCGTAACCAGTAATGTGGACGCTACTGTGAAAGGACGCAGCACCGGGAGCAGCCGAGATACTGGCGACACTTCTCCATGTCGGGCCGTGAGCCTACG
>Ga0137397_10003039_pt1 | contig 11699 bp, 7 predicted proteins | sample czorhiz116metaG_FD_106658 | JGI IMG/M metagenome (GOLD analysis project Ga0137397, IMG submission 106658) | Vadose zone soil microbial communities from Angelo Coast Range Reserve, California, USA - czorhiz1.16 metaG | ecosystem: Environmental > Terrestrial > Soil > Vadose zone | place: USA... | reverse complement strand
TTCGAAATTATCGGTACCATCTAGGATCAGCTGGACCCCATCGAGTATTTCCTCGATATTTCCCGCAGTCATGTCGGCAGCGATTGGCTCGGGCTGGCATTTGCCGTCGATCCGGCGGAGATGATGAGCTGCTGCTTCAACTTTCGGCCTGGCGCACTCAGCGTCGTCCTGATCATAGAGCCATTGCCGTTGCAAATTATTCAATTCGACATAGTCACGATCGATTAAAACCAAACGGCGGACACCCGCGCGAAGAAGCGCCGTGGCGTGAAAACTCCCGAGAGCCCCACAGCCGACGATCGCCACGCGCGCATCAAGCAATCGTTGTTGTCCGCAAAGTCCGATTCCGGGGAAACGAATCTGACGCGAATATCGATCTCGATCGCGCTCCTCCATCAGCCCATTCCGACCCGTTGTTCTCGACTCCTGCCGTGGCCAACTGGCCTGAGCCAATCTCCCGCAATTTGCTTGGGATAACCCAAGATCTCATCGGAAACGAGATGGGCCGTCGCCGGCGTCAGGAGAATGCCGTTCCGGTAGTGTCCATAGGCGAGCCATACTTTTGTTCCTGGCACCCTGCTTATAACAGGCCCTTGGTGCTCGATCCCGGGCCGGAAGCCCACCCACTCCCGTGTTGGTTCCTTCGTCGACAGTGGCGTGTAGAAGGAACTGACCTCCGCACGAATCTCGCGGATTCGCTCCGGATTGATGCTTCGATTGAACCCGCAGGTTTCTTCGGAGGAGCCGGCAACTGTGAACCCATTCCTTCTTTGCACAACGTAGTGGTGTCCATGACGCAGGATCGGGCGCAGAGAACCCGGAGGAAGCTGATAGCCGACGAGGTGGCCTTTGACGGGAACACTTGTCGGGATGCAAGTCGGGGCTCCGGAACGGCTGAGAGGAATGAGTGAGCTCCACGAACCAGCGGACAAAACAAGGTTTCGCGCGGTAATGTGCCGCTTTGCGACCCTGACAGTGACTCGGTCGTGTTCCGCGTCAATGCTCTCCACCGGACTGTTTTCCAGAATCTTCACGCCTCCGCGATCGCAGAGGGCGCGCAGTGTCCGGAGCAGGTCGGCGGGAGCTACGCAGGCATCCTTGGCGTAATGGAGGGCGCCGAACAAGCCTTCTGAATTTAGACCTGGTGCAACCGCGTCCAGACTCGACGGGCAAAGTGAGTGAACGGGGATGCCGAAGTTGCGCTGAACCTCGGCGCGCGCTTGCAGCGCATGCCAGTGATCACTGTCGTAGGCCAATTCAATGGCCCCGCAATTGCGATAATCAATCGAGACGCCGCTTTCCTTTTCGAGTTGCCGAACGAAGGCGGGATACATGGCCAGGCTCTCGATGGCGAATTGCGCAGCCGGAGAAGGCTCGCGATATTCTCCACCTGGAGCAAGCATGCCCGCGCCCGCACTACTGGCCTCGCTTCCGAATCTTCCCGCATCCATCAGGACGACGGTGCAGCCTGACTTTGACAGAAGCCATGCGATCGCGCTGCCAATTAGACCAGCACCAACGATCAGTACGTCATGAGAAGCACCCAGTTCGAGCACGTTAGATGCGTCGGCGGTCAGCGATTTGCCGGTCTTTCCATCATCTTGATCGCGCACTTCGAATCCTTCATCGACTGCGGTCGGAACTTGGCCTTGGGCGGCACCTGCACAACTAGCGCGTCTCGCCCTGAATTTCCACCAGCCGGCTCGCTTTCAAGATCTCCTCTGCCTCGCCGCTGCTGAACTCCTTGGTTTTCGCATGCATGTTCATCGAGCAAAACTTTGGGCCGCACATGGAGCAGAAGGCGGCATCCTTGAACCCCTCTTCCGGCAGCGTTTCATCGTGCATGGCCTGTGCCGTTTCTGGATCGAGCGAAAGACGAAACTGCTCGCGCCAGTCAAACCGGTAGCGGGCGCGCGAAAGCGCATCGTCACGATCACGCGCTCCCGGGCGATGCCGGGCGATATCCGCCGCATGAGCCGCAATCTTGTACGCGATGAGGCCTTGCTTGACATCCTCCAAATTCGGAAGCCCGAGATGCTCTTTCGGAGTCACGTAACACAGCATGGATGCACCGTACCAGCCGATCATGGCCGCTCCGATGGCGCTGGTGATGTGGTCATATCCAGGCGCGATGTCAGTCACCAGCGGCCCCAGCGTGTAGAACGGGGCTTCGAGGCAGATTTCTTTTTCCTTCTCCACCTGGAGCTGAATCTGGTCCATGGGGATGTGTCCCGGTCCTTCGATCATGACTTGCACGTCGTGACGCCAGGCGATGCGGGTCAGTTCTCCCAGGGTTTCGAGTTCTGCAAATTGCGCCGCATCACTGGCATCGGCAACCGACCCGGGGCGAAGCCCGTCGCCGAGCGAGAAAGTCACGTCATATTTCTGGAAGATCCGGCAAATACTCTCGAAGTGCTCATAAAGAAAATTCTGTTTGTGATTCTTCACCATCCATTCCGCAAGAATCGAGCCACCCCGGCTCACGATTCCAGTTACGCGGTGTGCCGCCAGGGGAACGTGCTGAACCAATACGCCGGCGTGGATCGTCATGTAATCCACGCCCTGCTGTGCTTGCTCCTCGATGACCTCGAGCATCAGGGCAGCGGAAAGATCCTCAACCCGTCGCACTCGGCTCAGGGCCTCATAGATCGGCACAGTTCCAATCGGAACGGGAGACTCGTCGATGATCGCCTTGCGAATGCGAGGAATGTCGCCGCCGGTGGAGAGGTCCATCACGGTATCGGCGCCATACTTGATACAGTAGTGAAGCTTTTTTAGCTCCTCTTCAATGTTCGACGTGGTGGAAGAATTGCCGATATTGGCGTTGATTTTGCAAGTTCCGGCGATGCCGATACACATCGGTTGCAGATTGCGATGGTTCACATTGGCAGGAATCACCATTCGTCCGCGGGCGACTTCTTCACGAACCACTTCGGGCTCGAGTCTCTCCCGCTGCGCGACGTGGTTCATTTGTGAAGTTGTAATGCCGCGCCGCGCGTCGTGGATCTGAGTACGAATCAAAGCTTCCGCTTGTAGCGTTTTGTTGTTCATGTTTTTGGCTCTCTCCATCGAAATCCTCCAGACCTGGGTGCACGCCTCTGGTGCAAAGCCAGGTGAATCCGGCCTTTCCGGATGAACGATTACCCAGGACCGGCGGAGCGCTTTGCGCTTTCGGTCAATTCCTGCAGCCATTGAAAAGTTGGTGAGGACAGCGAGTTATCAGGGCAACGCCAGCGCCAGTTTCCGTCAGCACGACCAGGCACGTTCATTCGAGTTCCGCTGCCCAAGTCGAGCAAATCCTGTAATGGAGCAATCGATAGCGCCGCAACCGACGACCATGCCAGGCGAATCAGCTCCGGAGCAGCTTCGGCACTATCGCCCGGTGCGCGCTTGAGGTAACTCCACAAGTTCTGTCGCTGGTCACCTGGCAATTCTTCGTACCACTGGCGCGTTGGGGCGTTGTCATGAGTGCCGGTATAAACGACCGTGTTGCGAACAAAGTTCTGCGGGAGATATGGATTATCTGCATGGCCGTCGAAGGCGAATTGCAGGACTCGTGTTCCCGGCACCTGAAATTCATCGCGCAGCGATTGCACATCGGGCGTAATCAGGCCCAGGTCCTCGGCGATGAACGGTAGACGTCCCAGCTCTCTCTCTACCGCCTGGAAAAACCCAGCGCCCGGGCCCGGCACCCACTGTCCAGACTGAGCCGTTGGCGCCCCGGCTGAAACGTGCCACGCGGCCGCAAACCCACGGAAGTGGTCCAGGCGAATCACATCCACGTGAGCCAGCAGTGCACGCAGCCGGTCGATGCACCACCGATAACCAGTTGAGCGAAGGGCGTCCCAGTTGTACACGGGATTGCCCCACAGCTGTCCCTGCGCGCTGAAATAGTCGGGAGGAACTCCGGCGACCAAGCGTGGCCGGCGCTGCTCGTTCAGCAAGAACAGCTCCGGGTTCGCCCAAACATCGCTGGAATCCGGGGAAACGAAAAACGGCAGGTCGCCGATCAAGCACACACCCTTGGCATGGGCGTGTTCCTTGAGTTGCTCGGCCTGGCGCAACAGCAGAAATTGTTCCAGGCGAAACTGATCGATTTGAATGGCCAGCTCTCGCCGGGCCTTGGCCAGGGCCTCCGGGTTACGCTGAGCCAACTCTTCCGGCCATTCGAGGTAATAAGCACCGTCATACCTGGTTTTCAGCGCTCGAAATAGCGCATAGTCTTCGAGCCAATGTTCTTGCGTTCGACAGAACTCGTCATAGAAAGGCCGCAGGTCTCTGCGCGCTCCGGCTTTGAACTTTTTCCACGCCGTTTCGAGTAACCGTTGTTTGAACGGGATGACGGAGTCGTAGTCGACCTCGTCCGATGCGAAGCGAGACTCGCATTCGCTTGCCTCTAACAGTCCGTCGGAGACGAGGCCGCAGGGACTGATCAACAGTTCGTTGCCGGCAAACGACGACAGGGATTGATACGGCGAGTTACCATAACCGGTCGGTCCGAGCGGTAGCGCCTGCCACCATCTCTGGCCAGCCTCATGGAGCCGATTGACCCACAAAAACGCCGACGGTCCCAGATCACCGATTCCGTAAGGCGAGGGCAAAGACGTGACGTGCAGCAGTAAGCCGGAAGCGCGGTAGTCCGGCGGAAACGGCGGAACGTTCGTTGGCCCGCCGATATTGCTCATGGGCGGACTCCCGTCTCTGGAACGACTGCGGCGGAACCCAGTGCATTGTTCACTATCTCCTGGGCTTCGTTCACGATGGCGTTTAGATGCGTCTGGCTTTTGAAGCTCTCCGCGTAGATCTTGTAAATGTTCTCCGTACCGGAGGGCCGGGCCGCAAACCAGCCGCTGTCTGCCACCACTTTTAAGCCGCCGATCGAAGCGTTGTTGCCTGGTGCTTTGGTCAGCTTGGCGGTGATGGGTTCGCCCGCGAGATTCGATTCCCTTACGGCTTCCGGCGAGAGTTTCTGCAGTTTGGTCTTTTGCTCGGGAGTGGCAGGTGCGTCGATGCGCGTGTAGTAGGGGGTGCCGAACTCCGCCGTCAGTTCGCGATAGTGTTCTCCCGGGTCTTTTCCTGTGCGGGCGGTAATCTCGGCCGCCAGCAGGTCCATGATGGGTCCGTCCTTGTCGGTCGTCCACACCGTGCCGTCGCGCCGGAGAAAACTTGCACCGGCACTCTCTTCCCCACCGAAACAGTACGAACCGTCGAAAAGGCCAGGCACAAACCATTTGAAGCCCACCGGCACTTCGCGTAGTTCGCGGCCGAGCTTTTTGACAACTCTGTCGATCATGCTGCTGCTCACCAGGGTTTTCCCGACGGCGACTTCCCGGCGCCACTGTGGCCGGTACGTGAGCAAATAGCGGATGGCCACCGCGAGATAATGATTCGGGTTCATCAACCCTGCGGAGGGAGTGACGATGCCATGCCGGTCCGAGTCCGGATCGTTGGCGAACGCAACCTGGAATCGGTCTTTCAGTTTAACGAGCCCGGCCATCGCATAGGGACTGGAACAATCCATGCGGATCTTGCCGTCGTGATCGACAGTCATGAATGAAAACGTCGGGTCGATCACGGGGTTGACGACAGTGATGTCCAGCCCGTAGATGGAATTGATCGGTTCCCAATACGGCCGCGCAGCTCCGCCCAGGGGATCCACGCCAAGCTTGAGCTTGGCGCCGCGAATCGCATCCATGTCGACGACGTTCTTGAGATCACGCACGTACGGCATCATCAGATCTTCCTGGTGCGTACAGGCCGCCTGGATCGCTTTGCTGAACGGGAAGCGCTTAACCCCTGCATTGCCTGCTCGCAACAATTCGTTGGCCCGGCTTTCGACCCAGTGGGTCACGTCCGTATCGGCTGGGCCGCCGTTGGTCGGGTTGTACTTGAAGCCTCCATCCTCCGGAGGGTTGTGCGATGGCGTGATGACGATGCCATCGGCGAGATGCACCTTGCGACTGCGGTTGTAAACGAGAACGGCTCGCGAAATAACCGGAGTTGGAGTTACGCCGTCGCCTTGCTGGATGACGGTCTCTACGTTGTTCGCTGCTAGCACCTCGAGTGCGGTTCGCTGTGCGGGCGCTGACAGCGCGTGCGTATCTTTCCCCATGTATAGCGGGCCGTCAGTTCCCTTCTCCCGCCGGTAGTCGCAGATCGCCTGAGTGATCGCCAGGATATGCGCCTCGGTGAAGGTGCCGTGCAAAGGTGAACCGCGGTGTCCGCTGGTGCCGAAGCTGACGAGTTGGCCGGGATCCTGCAGGTCGGGGCGACGCTCAAAATAGTCCCGCTCCAGGCGAGCGACGTCCAGCAGCATCTCCTTAGGAGCTGGTTTGCCCGCGAACGGTGAAATCGTGCTTTCGTGGGGTTCCGCTGGCATTGACCGTGTTTCTACGGTATGGGGCATGGTTCCACCCTCCAAATGTCAGCTGCATACTCGGCGATGGTACGGTCGCTTGAGAATTTCCCGGAACTCGCTACATTCAGGATGGCTTTATGCGCCCATGCGCCGGGGTCTGCATACAATGCGCCGAGCCGCTCGTGGGCTTGGCAGTAGGAGGTCAGGTCCGCCAAGTGCATATAGTGATCGCCGTGGGTCAGGAGTGTATCGCGCAAGGGAGCGAATACGCCTGCTTCGTGGCGGCTGAAGTGGTCAGAGAAAATGAGGTTTAGAGCAGCTCGTGTCTCCGGCTCATTCTCATAGTGCCACTGCGGGCTATACCAGCCGCGGCTGTTCTCGACTTGATCTACCGTGAGGCCGAACAGGAAGAAATTCTCCTCCCCTGCCTCTTCCGCCATCTCGATGGTCGCGCCGTCGCGCGTTCCGACCGTCAAGGCTCCGTTCATCATGAACTTCATATTGCTCGTTCCGCTAGCTTCGTAGCCGGCGGTGGAGATTTGGTTCGAGACATCGCTGGCCGGAATCAGTCGTTCTGCCAGCGAAACGTTGTACTCGGGAAGGAAAACAACCTTGAGTCGGCCGCGTACGGCAGGGTCACCGTCAATTGTGGCCGCAAGGTTGTTGATGAACTTTATGATGAGCTTTGCCAGGTGGTACGCTGGCGCTGCTTTGCCGGCGAAGAAGAATGTGCGCGGCACCATCTGCAGATCAGGGTTTTCGCGCAGCCGGTTATAGATGACGACGATTCGCAGCGCGTTAAGCAGTTGTCTCTTATATTCGTGGATGCGCTTGACCTGGCAATCAAAGATGGTGCTCGGGTCGACGAGCTGCCCTGACTTCGATTTGAGCCAATTGGCAAATTGCGCTTTGGCCTCGCGCTTTGACGCGAGGAACGCTTCTCGAAATCCATGGTCCTCGGCAAAAGGCTTGAGTTTTTTGAGTTGGCTAAGGTCCGTAGTCCACCCGCCGCCGATGACTTCCGTAATGGTATGGGCCAGCCCGGGGTTGGCTTCCAGCAGCCAGCGGCGCGGGGTCACCCCGTTCGTTTTGTTGCTAAAACGTTCGGGGAACATTTCGGCCAGATCTTTGACCGTCGTCGTCCGCAAAAGTTTCGAGTGGACAGCGGCCACTCCGTTGGTGCTGTGCGAACCGACGATCGCCAGGTTGGCCATGCGGATCTTGCGCTGGCTGCCCTCTTCGACAAGGCTCAGGCGCTCGATGCGTCCATCGTCGCCCGGGAAGCGTTCGCGGGCTTCGTCAAGGAGTTGCCGGTTGATCTCGTAAACGATCTCCAGGTGCCGGGGAATAAGAATCTCAAACCACGCAGCCGGCCATTTCTCGAGAGCTTCTGGCAGCAACGTGTGATTCGTATAAGCTAGCGTCTTCTTCGTTAGATCCCAGGCTTGGTCCCATCCCAGGTGCGCATCGTCCAATAGGATCCGCATCAGTTCGGCAACTGCCAGGGAAGGATGCGTGTCATTGAGCTGGATCGCAACCTTCTCGGGCAGCTTGTTCCAGTCCGTGTTGTGCCGCTGAAAGCGGCGTACCAGATCGGCCAGTGAACACGCGACCAGGAAATACTCCTGCAAGAAACGTAGTCCTTGTCCCACGGTTGTGGAGTCATCCGGATACAGCACTCGAGTAAGCGATTCCGCTTCGAGAGTTTCGCCCAGCGCGCCCACGAAGTCGCCGGTGCCGAATTGCTGAAAATCGAAGTAATCCGGAGCAGCTGCGGCCCACAGCCGGAGAGTGTTGATGGTCTTTCCCCCATAGCCCACCACAGGACGATCAAAGGGGATGCCGATCAGGCTCGAAGGCCGACCCGGGATGACCTGAAAGTTGCCCGCATTCAGCTTGAAGGAGCAGTTCAGCTTGACTTCCACCTTCTCATGCGGTCGGGCGACTTCCCAGGGATCACCCTTGCGGAGCCAGTTGTCGGCGTTTTCCTTTTGCCAGCCGTTCACGATGGTTTGCTTGAACATGCCGTACTCATAGCGCAGACCATAGCCTGTGGCCGGAAGCTGCATCGTAGCCATCGAGTCGAGAAAGCACGCCGCGAGTCGGCCCAGGCCTCCATTCCCCAGGCCCGCATCTGGTTCTTGCTCGATGAGCTCAAGCCAGTCTATGCCTTTCTGGTCGAGTGCACGCTGAAGGAGGGGATCGAGCAAAAGGTTCGTAACGTTGTTGGCCAGCGAGCGTCCGATAAGAAATTCCAGGGAAAGGTAGTAAATCCGTTTGGCATTCTCTTTTTCATACGTACTCTTTGTCAGCACCCAGCGCTGTGCGAGGATGTCGCGCAGGGAACGGGAGAACGCCTCAAAGCGCTCACGCGCCGTCGCTACTTTCGGGTCGATCACTCTGTCAAAAACCAGATGTCGTTCGTAAAATGCGTTTTCCGAACCGACAAAAGGAATCGGACCACAACCGTACTGTTGCAGAAGTTCCGAAACACTGGCAGAGTTCGTCGTCCCCGGGACGATTCCCGTGGACTGCGGCGCTACGACACCTTTTGTGCTCATCAGAGATCCTTTTAATCCGAGAGTTATCTGAAATCGGTACTATCCAACATCCAAAGCCGTCCATTTCTTGCCGAACGATTGGGGCGACTCACGCGGCCACGTGATGATCGTCATTCCAAAGCCGAATCACCGGCTGGGAGAGTTTGTGCTCGTAGCCGAGCGCGCTCAGGCTCGCCGTAGTCAAGAGAAAATACCTGCCCGCTGATCCCGGACCGAGCGCCAGCCAGCGGGCGGCAAGAACTCGAATGAAGTGTCCGCTGGAAAAGAGCAGTACGTCTCCTGGAACGGTGCGGACTCGCTGGACCACGCGGTCCGCCCGCTCGCCTACTTGTGCTGGCGATTCGCCTCCCGGACACCCATCCCGGAACAGTTGCCAGTCTGGGCGTTCCGCAAAGATCTCGGCCGAACGCCGCCCTTCATATTGACCGTAGTTCCATTCCACCAGATCAGGATCAGTTTCGGCCACGTTCCCAAACCCGGCCAGTTCACAGGTTCGGGCCGCGCGCTGCAAGGGACTGGTAAACACCCTGGCAAATGTCATGCCCTTCAGGCGCTCTCCGAGCCTCCGGGCGTTGCGCTCGCCATTGGGAGTCAGAGGTAGATCGGTAAGGCCGGTATGCTGGCCCGAGAGACTCCACGCCGTTTCACCGTGACGTGCCACGTACAACACTGGAAGTACTTCGCTCATGCTGGCTCTATCCTTATTATTTGACTTAATGAATGCCCGATTCGCTTGCCGCTCTCTCGCCTAGTCGGAGCGACGCTTCCCGGGCAACACTCGCGGTTGTTGTCCCGGCTGGTTTGCCTGGCTGGGCCAGCTTCCAACATTCTTTGGCGATGGCCCAGTCTTCCTCAGCCCGAATCACCAGAACGCGCACACTTGAATCTGCCGTAGAGATATCCTGATCGAGAGAAGGTCGTGCGTTCGATTTACTATCGAGCCTGAGGCCGAGAAACTCCAATCCACGCGAAGCCGCAGCTCGCACCTCTGGGGAGTTCTCGCCCACCCCCGCGGTGAACACCAGGGCATCAATTCCTCCCAACACGGCGGCCATGCCACCTATCGCTGCTCGCAAACGGTGCACATAAATGTCGAATGCCAGCTTCGCTCTCTCGTGACCTTCTTGGATGCCGGTAAGGATGGCGCGCATATCGCTCGAAAGCCCCGAGATACCGAGCAGACCTGATTTCTGGTTCAGGACCTTGTCGATGTCCTGCCCATGGAGCTGCCCTTGACGCATCAGGAAAGTCAGAATTCCGGGATCCACCGAGCCCGAACGCGTACCCATCATCAAACCGTCCAGCGGAGTGAATCCCATCGTGGTATCCACACTTCGGCCTCCGTGAATTGCCGCCACCGAACAACCATTGCCCAGATGGCAGGTCACCAATTTGAGCGACTTCAGATCTTTCCCGAGCAGCTGAGCGGCACGTTCGCTGCAGTACTGATGATTGATGCCGTGGAATCCGTAGCGGCGAATGCCGTTCTCGAACCACTCATAGGGCCCCGGGTAGATGGCTGCCGATAGCGGCATTTGGCGATGAAAGCCGGTGTCAAAAACGGCCATTTGCGGAACATCGCCCCGAAGTTTCTCCACAAGCTTCATGCCCTCCAACTCGGCGCGAATGTGCAGCGGCGCAAACGCGGACACGCTGTCAATGGCGGAGCGCACGTCGGGTGTGATGACTACGGGGTCCTCGAAATGCGGGCCACCGTGGACCACACGGTGTCCCACGACATCGATCTCCGAAGCGGAAGCAATGGCACGCGCCTTCCCATCACGCAACGTGAGCAGCAAATGCCGAATCACCTGCTCGCGCGAGGAGACCGGCAACTCTTCTTTCAGGACGATTCCCTGTGAGTTTTTCACCACTATCGCTGCCGTATCGACACTCCACTCGATCCTCCCCTCCCACAGGGGGGCAGGCGGATGCGTCGGGAGTGTTGCTCCAATTTCGTACAGGCAGGCCTTCTGGCTGCTGGAACCCGAGTTGAGCACGAGTATTTTCATAAATGTTTATCCGCCATTCTGTTGATTACTGCCGCTGCCGTGTTTACCTGTAATCGTAGTGCCCGGGAGGTGACTGTACCCCATTCATTCGCACCGGCCTGGTCAGGCGGTCCACTCAGTACCAGGCAGATACTGCGTGGCCGGGTCGCTCGAACCCGGCCACCCCTTACTCTCGATCAGGTTAGGCTGACTGTTCCGGCCACCGCCATCCGGTAATCTCCGGGCTGTCGATGCCGTGCTTATAGGCGTGGGCCCGGCAGGCAATCTGTGCGTTGCGGAACTTCTCCTTGGCGTGGCCCCCGATTTTCTGCAGTTTGGGAACGCGGTCAATGGCGTCGATGGCCAGGCTGAAGCGATCGGTCTCGTTGTTGATGGCCAGTTCCATCGGCGTGTTGATGTTGCCTTTCTCTTTGTATCCGCGCACGTGAAGAGTCTTGTTCGTGCGGCCGTAGGCCAGGCGGTGAATCAGCCACGGGTAGCCGTGGAAATTGAAAATAATCGGCTTGTTCGTGGTGAACAGCGAATCGAAATCCGCATCCGTTAACCCGTGCGGATGTTCCGTGCTCGGCTGCAGCTTGAAGAGGTCGACCACGTTGATGAAGCGGATCTTCAGATCAGGAAACGCCTCGCGCAGCAGCGCTGTTGCGGCGAGGGCTTCCTGCGTCGGAATATCGCCGGCGGAAGCCATGACCAGGTCCGGCTCGCACCCCTGATCGTTACTGGCCCAGTCCCAAATGCCGATGCCCTTGGTGCAATGCTCAATCGCAG
>Ga0137397_10003038_pt1 | contig 11702 bp, 7 predicted proteins | sample czorhiz116metaG_FD_106658 | JGI IMG/M metagenome (GOLD analysis project Ga0137397, IMG submission 106658) | Vadose zone soil microbial communities from Angelo Coast Range Reserve, California, USA - czorhiz1.16 metaG | ecosystem: Environmental > Terrestrial > Soil > Vadose zone | place: USA... | reverse complement strand
ATGCCCGCGCCCATACTGAAATCCGCCGCTTCCTGATTGCTGAACCATAGGCGGCGCGCCGGGGTAATCACGGCCACCAGCGGCTTCAGGAGCGTGGAGACATCGGAGCCCGACATGGGTATCGCCATGTGCATACGGGGGAAAGACGTGCGGTCATCCAGATCGGAGAGCGCCGAACTGACGATTGCCGGGATGGGAACAAAGGCCACGGTCAGCACCGCCGCGGCGGACGTAATGAAGCCGCTGACGATCAGCAGAGTCGAAAGAAAGGCGGTCCAGCCATGCTTGATGCGGGGCGGCTGATTGCGGGTCGCAACCCGCAAAATGATAGCAATGAATCCCAGAAGCGGCATCACCAGGACCAGGGGCCCAAGCGCCACCCTGACCCACCACGGTATGACCGGGGGCAGCATCGGTTCCGGACGGGGCGGCTCGTCCGGGCGAGGTTTGACTTCTCCGAGTTCCAGCGTGCTGATGACGATTTTGTCCATACCAGTGAAAGTCCCGTTTTGCACCTGGGGCGGGACCAAACGGAAGTGCTAAGGATTTTGCTTTATATTTCGATGAAATGCAAATACTCTCCGGTACCTGGAAGTACCGCAGCTATCGGGCCCCCAGGATGACACCGCACCAATATAGGTAGTGAGTCGGGCGGGCCAAACGTTACAGAAAAAAACAAGGGAGTCGGGCGGTTGGCAGCCTTCTGCAGGCAGCAAAAGACCAAAACCAAAAGCAAAACCTGAAACACGGAGAGAGCGGAGGAAAAAATCCGAGGAAGCGAAGGAAATCTACTATGATGTCGGTTTAAACCTTCGTCGGTGACGATGCTTTTTGGATTTGGTCAGGCCTCCTTAGAAGTCCTCGTTCCCTCAGATTTCTTTCCTCCGTTCCCTCCGTGTTTCAGGTTTGCTGTTGGTTTTGGTTTTTTTGCTGCCGGCAGAGGCCGTAACCTTACGTTGTGCACTAATCCGCCGGCGGCTACCGCATCCGCAGGATTTCCTGCTTCACTCTGACCGCAACCGAGCGCGGCAGAGGCGCGTAATCGAGCGCCATGACCATAGGCTCTCCGGAGTCAATCATCCAGTTCAGGAACTGCGAAAAGGCCCGCTTCTTTTCGTTATCCTTCCATTCGACCGGCACCAGCAACCAGGTAAAGCTCGAAATCGGATAGGCTTCTTTTCCCGGCGGATTGGTGATCGAAACCCGCAAGTCTTCCGGCAGCGTACCGGTGGCCGCAGCCTGCACCGATTCCAGTGAGGGCACGATAAACTGCCCCGATGCGTTTTGCACGATGCCCATCGGGACCTTCTCCCTCACTGCCCAGGTGAGTTCGACATAACCGATCGCACCCGGAGTCCGCTTCACCGTCCCCGCGACGCCTTCGTTGCCCTTGCCGCCCAGGCCCATTCGCCAGTTCACTGAGGCGCCCCGGCCGACACCGTTATTCCACTCCGGGCTGATTTTCGAAAGATAGTCGGTAATGATATAGGTAGGGGCACTGCCGTCGGAACGATGGACAGCCGTGATTGCCGTTTCAGGCATCTGTACGCCCTGGTTGGCGTCGGCGATAGCCGGATCGTTCCATTTCCCGATGGTTCCCAGAAAAATTCCGGCGATGATGTCGGGCGTGAACTTCAGTGGCCGGGTTGCTTCCGGCAGGTTATAGATCAGGACCACCGCGCCCATCACGGTGGGAACATGAAGGACACGGGTCGGCATGGCCGCAAGCTGCTCGTCGCTCGCCGGCACATCACTCGCGCCGAAATCCACGGTGGCCGCCTGCATTTGCCTGATGCCGCCTCCGCTGCCGATCGCCTGATAGTTGATCGTCACCTCAGAATGGACCTTGTGGTATTCGCTGAACCACTTCACATACACCGGATTTGGAAATGTGGCGCCGGCGCCGTTAAAGGCAGCCGGGTCCGTTGTGGAAGTGGGCGGCGGAGCGGGCGCGCGCACCGGCGCGGTCGGCCGCTCGACATTGACCGTCGGCCGGATTGTGGTTTCATTCCTGACTTTCAGCTCGCGCGTCTGGGACGCGTAAATCTGCTGCACCTGCTGAGGGTCCGGCTCTTCGTAACCGAAATTGGCCGGTCTTTCCGGCTCCGTGACAACCACGGCCGGCTGCCAGCCGCGTTCCGGTCCGGCGTGTTTCAGACCTTCGTGATTGTCTGCCATTGCCACAGGGGCGACCGGCGAAGGAGCCGTCGCCTGGTCCGCGACCTTCGGGACAGAAGAAGGTACCGCAGACCTTTGGTTCAGATCGAAAGCGATATATGCGGAGGCAATGATGAATACAATGCAGATCGCCACCCCTGCCCGCTTGTCGATGCGAAGAGCAAAGGTAAAATCGTGCGAGCCTGCCGTGGAAGGAGATTCAGTCCTGGACATAGGCCACCCCCTGGCTTTTCAGAATAGCTCGAATTGCCCGTGCCCTGGTTAACAGTGTGTTAATCTCCGGGTCTTTGCCGTTCGAAAACCTGTCTTTACTTCCGTCCGCAAGGAAAGACGGCTGAAGCGTTCTTATCTCATGGCACACAGCCCGATAACTTCAGCCGATTCGGAAGCCCTTTGTCTTCAACGCAGCATCGTCGGCTGTCTGCTGGGTACGGCCGTCGGCGACGCGCTGGGACTTCCCGTCGAGGCACTTTCCCGCAGGCGGCAGCACAGGCTTTACCAGAAAATAGAAGGCCACCGGTTCGTGTTCGGCCACGGAATGATTTCCGACGATACCGAGCACTCCTGCATGGCCGCGCAGGCATTGATTGTCTCGGCGGGCGATCCCGTGGTGTTTGCCCGAAGCTTTACCTGGAAACTGCGCTGGTGGCTGCTGTCTTTTCCGCCGGCCACGGGGTTTGCCACACTTCGGGCAGTGGTGAAGCTGTGGCTGGGCTTTTCACCGGAACGCAGCGGTGTGTTTTCCGCGGGCAACGGTCCGGCCATGCGCAGCGCGATCCTGGGCGTGGCTTGTGGCTGCGATCTGAAGCGACTCAGAAAGCTGGTCAGAGCTTCCACCCGCATCACACATACCGATCCGAAAGCTGAATGGGCGGCGCTGGCCATTGCGTGGGCGGGTCATGTCGCTTCGTCCGCGTGTCGCGTTGAGGCGGGCGATTTTCTTTCGGGCCTGCGGATGGCCCTGGGCGAAGATGCGGTGGACGCAGCCGAATTGCTCAGCCTGCTGGAGCGCGCGGCGGCAAGCGCCATTCGCCGCGAGACCTCAGAGACCTTCGCAGACTCCCTGGGCCTTGAAACCGGCGTAAGCGGCTATTGTCATCACACCGTTCCGGTCGTGATCCAGGCGTGGTTGCGCAGACCCGAAGACTTCTCCGCGGTGCTCGAAGTCATCCGCTGCGGAGGAGATACCGACACCGTCGCTGCGATTCTGGGCGGACTCATCGGAGCACACACGGGGAGAGACGGCATTCCCCGGCGATGGATTGACGGACTCTGGGAGTGGCCGCGCAGCGCGCAGTGGATTTCGAAGCTGGGCGAAAGACTGGCGGAAGTGCGCATGACCGAGACCGCGCAGCATTCGGAGCCCCTGGCTGCGTGGGCGCTTCCACTGCGCAGCGCGGCGTTTACGGCAGTCATGCTGGCGCATGCATTTCGCAGGCTGCTGCCGCCGTATTGACGGGTGTGCGGCCGCCACCGATGCGATTCTCAGTTACCGTTTCATTTCGCCGGGGCCGGGAACGATCGCGGAACCAATATCCGGACCATCAGCTCTGGTCTTCTGCGGACCTGTGCGCGGATGCAACGGCGAGGAGTTCTGCGGTTCCGCGCGGTTATGCAACAGGCTGCGCCCTGAAGTCCACACAAGTTGCAGGCCCAGGGCGATGGCAATCAGGGCCACGGCCATTCTCAGCCTGTGAGCGGGAATGCGCTTAGACAAAACCACGCCGAAGAGGGCGCCGGGAATTCCGCCCGCAAGAAGGCGGAAAAGTATGACGCGATCGATCGAACCCCATCCCAGGTGAAATGCGCTGCCCACCACCGCAAGAACGATTCCGAACAAGACGTCGGTCCCGACGACCTCAGGAACAGCCAGTTCCGAAAAGTTCAGCAGAAGAATGGTCCCCATCGCTCCCGCGCCGGCGGATGAGAACCCGGTCTCCATGCCGATGGGGAAAGCCAGAAAAGCCAGCCACCCGCCGTTTTTCCGCGCAAAGCCGGGCCTTCGCAGGCGCGGCACAAAACCCACCGTGGAGGAGATAGTCAGCATGAAGCCCACGATCAGCAGGACCACAGGCCCGCCGGAGAATTGATCCATCGCGCGCAATGCCCATGTTCCCAGCAAAAGGCCAGGTACCGCCCCCGCGAGCAACAGACGGAGATATCCGGCATGCACGTGCCCGCGCACAATGTAGACCGGAGCAATGACCAGCCGAAGCACGGCGGCAAACACCATGGCGGTTCCCACGGCGGTGGCGGGCGGAAGGCCGAGCAGCACCAGGACCGGCATGGTAAAACTGCCGCCTCCGATACCGGTCAGCCCCACGGTCGCGGCGATCAAAAATCCGACAATCCACTCCATCATTCCGCTCGATTCGAAAACGTTGTGAAGGTTTTCAGCCTGGGTCTATCCGCGCGGTCACATGGTTTTTCATGTTGTCGAGCACGTCATCGGGAACATGAACATTTCCGTTTCGCCCCGACCCAAGACGGATACCCGGTTTATTCTCACCGTGAAAATCGGACCCGCCTGTCACAAGAAGCCCGGTCTCAGAGGCAATTTGCAAAAACGCGGCTGTCTCTTCCGGCGTGTGATCGCTGTGATAAACCTCGATGGCGCCCAGTCCGCCTCGAATGAGTTCGTCCACGAAAGATCGAAGCGCGGAAGGCCGACATCGAAGCCGGCCGGGGTGGGCCAGCGATGCGATACCACCATGCCGGCGGACCTGATCGACAGCTTCCAGCGTGGACGGAAGTTTGCGCTCTATTCCGGCCAGGACCGCATCAGACAGATAAAGATCGAAGGCGCTTTGCAGGTCGGGAACATGACCTTTTTTGACCAGCACCCGTGCGAAATGCGACCGGGCCGCGCGCTCCGGACCGAGCTGAGGAAAATCCTCCCAGGAAATATCAATGTTCGCTTTCCGCAGCTTCTCCATCAATTCCAGATTGCGATTGCGTCGGGTGACGGCGATCGGGACCAGCCAGCTTCGAAACTCTTCGCCCGGAATTTCCCGCGGAAAATACCCGAGGACGTGCATCGACGGTCCGCGAGGGCCGCCGTCGCCGTTCATGAAATGCGTGCTCAATTCGATGCCGCATACAAGTTCCACCCCGCATCCGGCGGCAAGTGGCAGGGCCGCGTCAAAGCCCGCCAGGGTGTCATGGTCCGTGATGGCAAGGGCCGTGAGACCCGCCCGCTGCGCCGCATGCAGCAGTTCCGCCGGGCGGGCTGTGCCGTCGGAGAAGTCCGTATGGGTATGAAGATCTATCATGAAGAACGAATTACCCGGAGAATTCCCGCGACCACTTTGTCCACGCTTTCTTTCGTGCTTTCCAGATCGGTCCGGCACTCGATTTCCGGCGACAGCGGAGGCTCATAAGGATCGTCGACTCCCGTAAACCCCCGGAACTCACCCGCTCTGGCCTTCTTGTAGAGACCCTTGGGATCGCGCTGTTCGCAGACTTCCAGCGGCGCGTTGGCAAAAACCTCCAGGAAGCGCCCGCTCGCGCCCCGGATTTCATCGCGCACGGCCCGGTAGGGAGAAATGGTCGAGACCAGCACCACCACCCCGTTGCGCGCCAGCAGACGGGCCACAAATCCGATTCGCCGAATGTTTTCATCGCGCTCGACTTTGCTGAACCCCAGTTCGCGGCTCAGATGTTCGCGGACCAGGTCTCCATCCAGGATTTCCACGCGCATGCCGCGCGCCAGCAGCTCCGTATGCGCCGCCCGACAGATGGTGGTTTTCCCCGCGCCGCTGAATCCTGTAATCCAGACAATTAGTCCCTGGTCCGCGCGGGCGAGCGCGGCCGAGTTTAAGCCGGACTCCCCCCCGGTCTCCTGCTGCGACCGGAAATCCAGAATGATTCCGGCGGCCAGGGTCGCATTGTCGATGGGATGGACGACGATGAAGCTGCCCGTCATTTTGTTATCGGCATAGCGGTCGCAGAAGATGGGCTTGTGGGTTTCGATTTCCGCCTCGCCAATCTCATTCAGCCCGAGCGACTCCGCGGGCACTTCTTCCAGCGTGTGAATATCGGTCTTATGGCACAGTTCCACAACGCTCATGCATGCGGTTTGCGTTGTATGCCGGAGCAGATACGGCTCGCCCTTTTTCAGGGGGGCCGACGACATCCAGATCAGTTTTGCCCGGAACCTTCTGACCTTCGCCGGCGGATGCAACGCGTCGCAAAGCATGTCGCCCCGACCGAGGTCGGTATGCTCTTTCAGAGAGATCACCACCGACATGGGCGCATGGGCTTCCCACAGCGTTCGCTTGTAGTTGGCAATGCTCTCGGCGGTCACGCGACCTTCCGAGGGCAGCACCAGCACTTCGCTTCCCGGACGGATTCTGCCCGATGCAATCTGCCCCGCATATCCGCGGAAGTCCCGGGCCGCGCGAATGACAGTCTGCACGGAAAACCGAAAGTGCCCGGAATCCGGATCGTCATAAGGCCGGACCGACTCCAGCGCGCCGAGAAGAGAAGGGCCTTCGTACCATGGCATTCTCGGGCTGCGGGCGATCACGTTGTCTCCCTCCAGCGCGCTCATGGGAATGAATTGGATTTCCTGAAACCGCAAAGGGCCGGCGAACTGCAGGAAATCCCGCCTCAGTTGCTCGCAGACCGCCGGATCGAAACCAACGAGGTCCATCTTATTCAGAGCGACGATGACGGTCCTGATGCCGAGCAGCGAGGCGATGTAAGCGTGGCGGCGGGTCTGCGGCAAAACGCCTTTGCGGGCATCCATCAGCAGCACAACGGCCTGGGCGGTGGAAGCGCCGGTCACCATGTTGCGCGTGTACTGCTCATGTCCGGGCGTATCGGCGATAATGAATTTTCGCCGGGGTGTGGAAAAATATCGGTACGCAACGTCGATGGTAATGCCCTGCTCGCGTTCGGCCTTAAGACCATCGGTGACGAGCGACGGATCGAACTTGTGTCCGTTGGCCGACGAGGATTTCATCATCGCTGCCAGTTCGTCTTCGTAGACCCCGCCCGAATCGTGCAACAGTCGCCCGATGAGCGTCGATTTACCGTCGTCCACGCTCCCGGCCGTAAGAAAGCGCAGGAGATCGCGGGTATCGTCATGAGGTAAGGGGGAAATCAAAAATAACCCTCTCTTTTCTTCAACTCCATCGACCCTTCCTGGTCATGGTCGATCAGGCGGTTCTCGCGCTCCGACCGCCGCACGAGTTTCAGTTCATCGATGATCGCGGAGATGGAATCGGCCTCGGAGCGCACCGCTCCGCTGCAATGAGTACAGCCCAGGGAACGCATTCGGGAAAACACAATCTGTGTGCTTTCATCCGGCGCGCAGCCGCCGGGGTTCTCGGGGACGATCAGTTTGTCGCCACGCACCAGCACCTCGCGTTGTTTCGCGAAATACAGTGGAACTACGGGAATCTCTTCGAGCCGGATATATTCCCAGACATCGAGTTCCGTCCAGTTGGAGAGCGGGAAGACCCGCACGCTCTGCCCCTTGTCGATTCTGCCGTTGTAAAGGTTCCATAGTTCAGGTCTCTGGTTCTTCGGGTCCCACTGGCCGAAGGCGTCGCGAAAAGAGAAGATGCGCTCTTTGGCCCGCGATTTTTCCTCGTCGCGGCGCGCGCCGCCGATGGCGGCGTCGATTCCATGCTCCCGCAGCGCGTCAAGCAGAGCTTTGGTTTTGAGCAGCGCGCAGCATTTGGTGGTTCCCAGGCGGAAAGGGTTGGCGCCCGCCTCGATCGCTTCGGTGTTGGTATGGACGATCAGCTTCACACCGAGTTCGCGGCAAATACGGTCGCGAAACTCGATCATCTCGCGGAACTTGTAAGTGGTGTCAATGTGCAGCAACGGGAAAGGTATCGGAGCCGGGTAGAAGGCCTTCTGCGCCAGACGCAGCATCACCGAGGAGTCCTTCCCGATGGAATACAGCATCGCCGGCCGGGAAAACTCCGCCGCGACTTCACGCAGTATCTGGATGCTCTCGGCTTCAAGCGCCTCCAGGTGAGAAAGACGGGAACTGCTCATGATGTAACGACCCTCAGCCACACCGCGAAACCCGGGGTGTGCGGTTTTAAACTTGATGCAAATTGTCGATTGTACTGCCGGCCCGGAGCGGCGGAGCAATTTCAGAGTGAGTTCACAGAGAATATTTTCGACAGACCAGTATCTCGTCACTTCCCTGGTTGGCGATAAAGTTCGCGGGGCGCGGACGTGCGCCATCCGGCAGCCCGAAAGATTCGTCCTGCAACCAGAAAGAAATCTCCGAGGGCGCTTCCAGTGTCAGTTCAAGATCAACGCCGTTGGCGTCCATGCCCAGCAGTGACACTCCAAAGCTGCCGGAATTCCGGTTGGCGACAATCTCCCGCGTTCCGATCTTCACCGAAACGAGCCGGACTTTCTCGCCGAAGGTCAGCCTGAGCACGCTCGCATTTCTCACGGAGCGCACATTCATCCGGATTCTGCGGAAAGCGCCGTCTTTTGTGTCCGCTTTGATGTCCGCAACCGGAGACGCGAGTTTCAGGTCGGAGGCGGGGGCTGAGAGCACGGGCCACTGCATTCCCGACAGGTAGTCGGGCATCGGCTGACGTTGGGGTGGCCGACTGGCAAAAAATTGCGAGGTCCAGTCATCCGCGGAGCGGTCGTAGGTGATCCATGCGGCGTTGTGTGCATCCGCGTTCAGGCTGTAAAAGATGGTGTCGTGCCGCGGATGCTCCGGGCCGGGGTGCGAAAGCACAGCGCCGGTGCCGAGACTGAAAAGACCGCAGGCCAGGAGAACGACCGTGACAAGGCGCGCACTGCCCGATGGAACGGCCATGGCCAGAAATGAAACGCAAAGAACACAAAACAGGCCGATCAGAAGGCCGACGACGGCCGCGGTGATCCATTGCATCGTAAAAAACACATAAACAAGCCAGGCCATCGGAGCAAACAGCATGACGGTCACGGCTGTGCCGGCCAGACCTGCGACCCCATAAGCCTGAGATGGGCCCCGTTTTACCAGCATCGCGCCCAGCACTCCCAGTGTCATGAGAAGCAAAGGCTGAAAAAGCAGATAGCTGCCGCCGGGCAGCGCAAGAGCGAGCGCCCAGCTCAGAGCGCATATAACGATCAGCCCCGAAAGAGTAAGCTCCTGCACGCTGAAACGCCTGATAAAGACGGCGAGCATCGCCACCCCGGCACAGACGCCCAGCAGAGCAAACCCGGCCAGCAGCCAGGCATTGGCGACGGAGTCGCTGACAATCATGCGCGCGGAAAATATGCGGACATACAGCCACGCCGCCGCCGCAAGAACGACCGGAACCACCAGCAGCAGCGCCAGGGACGGAAGCACGCCCAGCAGCACCCGCGACAAGCGGGCCTCTGAACGGCGCACGCCAAACACGATCACGCCAAGAAGCAATATGCTGACGATGATTTCCCCCGGCAGCACCCAGCTTTCACCATAGACGAAAAAACTGCTGCCCAGCAGGTTAAAGAAGACATCATCTCCGCCGCGATGCAAACCGGTCAGGTCCTGCTGCCCGAAATACCGGCTGAGACCCAGCGCATAGGAACCATGGTGCTGCAGGGACCCGGCGCTCAGGTTCTCGGCCGTATCCAGACGGGAATGATAAGCCTCGAGGTTTTCGCCTAAAGCAAAATTCAATCCCGAAGCTCCGTGCCGGCTGAAAACGGTAAAATCCGTATCGTTCGGAAGCTTCTTATATAAGGAGTAGAACAGCGAAGATCCGATGGGGTGCGGAGCGGCCTCGGAAACGGCCGCGACCAGGGAGGCGTTGCCGGGACTGGTCTCGAAGAGCAGCGAAGGGCCGCGATTGCCGCGGGCCTCGAAATTCAGGATAATCCCGGCGTCCTTAAACCACGGGTGAGAAGAAGCGAACGCATCGGCGCCCAGCAGGCCATCCTCTTCACCATCGGTCAACAGCACGATGAGATCGTTTTTGAGAGCGGGGCCCGATCGCAATGCGCGGACCGCCTCAAGAATCGCGCCCACGGCCGCGCCGTCATCCCCGGCCCCCGGGCCGGTGCTGACCGAGTCGTAGTGGGCAACCAGCATGACCGCCCTGGAATTCGCCGTTCCGGCCAGCCGCCCAACAATATCGCGGGTATTGCCAATGACCATCCGCCGTCTTCCGTTGGCGACGCCCACTGCCTGGAAAACCTGCGGATTCAACCCCAGGCCCGCGAGCTGCCCAACCAGATACTCTCTTGCAGCGGCATTCGCGGCCGAGCCGATCGGGTGCGGTGCGCGGCTGATGGCCCGGACGTGGGCCAGGGCCCTCTCAGCGGAGAACTCGGTCGGGGACGCCGTGGCCGGAACCGGGTCGGGCGGCCTGAGTTCTATGACCGCCAGAGCTGTCAACAGAAGCAGGGCGGCCCATGACACTACCGGGAAAATGAATGTCGCGCGTCCGGCTTTTTTGGGTGGTGCATCAACGGATTGGGCGATCATTGGCCTTTTTGCACCTCAGGTCAGGTTTCTGCGACAGGGCAACCTCGGTCATTCGACCTGCCTCACTATGATGTGAGCGGGTTTCGGGGAGATGCCTTTCGCATCTTATTTACGGGGCTAAGAAAGCAGCGCCGAATCGCTCCAAAGCCACGCGTCATCCGCTGTGATCCGAATACGGTCTATGCGTAGCGGGTACCGAAGCTGGCAAGTCCTGAATGAGGCTGCCGGTGTCCTGTTCTGGTCGTCATTTCTCACGCAAGCTGTGGCTGGCACCAGCACAGGGATAACGCAAGGACTAACGCCAATCGTCCTGCGGCTCAGTGTCTGAAAATCAGATTTGCAGAACGCCGGTAGAAGGGGGAATTTGAGTCGATTTCTCGACTATTAACTTTGCTGCAAAGTCTCGTTATGGCAGGGATGCCAGCGTCTTGTTTTTGTGAATTCGAGACTGAATTCACACAGGGTAGTATGTAAACACCTGATTTAGAAGGAGATAGCAGGTACATCCTGAATACGAGTGGACTAGCCGGCTAGCTTCGATTGGTGCCACCTCAGGAAGCGGTGCATATGGCCATCTTGTATCTCGTTCGGGGAGTGGACCTTCAAGCCAAGCTTTTCGCGAACCTCGGCAACAAGGGCACTGTGTCCCATCGGGTTAAATCTGTTCCTCTTCTTCCGCTTTAAGTTGCCGGTGAGCATGAATGAACGCATCGCCTGCTAACCGCGCCAGTTCGGCCAGTGCCTTCGTCATTGCTGCCAATTCTAAACCGGGTTTATAAGGTTCAAGCGATAGCCGGCTATCACCTTCATTCATCGTATCCAGATCATCAGAACTGAACTCCATCGCAGCGGTCATCAATGCGGCCGTAGTATTACCAAGCGAAAGCAGCGAACCATGCCCAGGATCCGCAAGACCAGCGTTACTGGGGCCAGCAAGGATTCCACGATACCCAGACATCTTGCCGATGTTAAAAGCGACCGAGGTGGAGCTCGGATGTACAGCATGACTTGCCATGCGAAAGTAGGGAGTCCAAAAGTCAACTCCAACTGCCTTCTCAATTTCGGCGAAGACTACTCCACCCTT
>Ga0137397_10003037_pt1 | contig 11707 bp, 12 predicted proteins | sample czorhiz116metaG_FD_106658 | JGI IMG/M metagenome (GOLD analysis project Ga0137397, IMG submission 106658) | Vadose zone soil microbial communities from Angelo Coast Range Reserve, California, USA - czorhiz1.16 metaG | ecosystem: Environmental > Terrestrial > Soil > Vadose zone | place: USA... | reverse complement strand
GGAACTTCTGCAAATCAATCAGGAAACTGGAATGTTAATATTAGAGATACTGGTGCTACTACATTATCTTCAACAGGAAATGCATTATGGGTAAATGTTCAATCAGAAATTTCTGGTGGCACGTCTGATTTTCATCTTATCAGTGCTAACACAACAAACGCAACGAATATAAAAGCATCTGCAGGGCAAGTTTATGGATATGAAATATTTAATAATAATGCAACTTCTGCAAGATACGTAAAATTTTATAATAAAGCATCAGCACCGACAGTTGGAACTGATACACCGTTTAGAACAATAGGAATATCTGCAAGTGGGAGATCGTCATTTCACTCTGCGGTTGGTCTTTTAATGGCAACAGGAATTTCTATTGCAACAACCACAGGAATGGCTGACAACGATACAGCAGCAGTTGCAGCAACTGAAATATCTATTGAAGTTGATTATAAGTAAAGGAATATACAATGACAAGTGCGTATATATCACCATTTGATTTTGCAAGAAATCCATCTGGTCTTGAGTATCTATCACTTGTTAATAATATGACAAGAATAGGAGGGTCTGGAGTAATAGCAGGCGCTACTACATTGAACATTATTACTCCTGGACTCACAACAACACTTAATCGCTATGATGCTATTTATATTTTTGATGGTCTTAACTCAGAAACAATAGCGGTAACATCTGTTATCGATACACTTGGAGTAGAAACAGTTAATTGCACTCCTTTAGCATATTCACATTTTGTAGGGACACCTATTTGTACAGATGGTAATTTAGGAAGTCTTGCAATAGCAATTTTCTCTGCAAGTCAGTACCTTGAAACAATATGCAAGCAAAATCTTTTTCTTACACCTTATACAAATGAAATGTTAGCACTGCCAACTATGAGAGCGGCTATAGATAATCAATATGCCCTTCATTTTCGACCAAGACACTGGCCAATTACATCAGTAAGCTCTATCTCTATTACAACAGTTCCAGGGAATGCTATAGCATATGATCCTACACAAATCTTTATTGACTCTGATAAACAAATATGTTCATTGATTAATATGCTTCCTCTTTCTTCTGGGTCTAGTTTTAGTTCTCAATATTACCCTACTTGGAGTATTCCAAGTAGAATAAAAGAAGGCACGGTGACAATATCATATATTTCTGGGTTCTCTCCTATTCCTTATGATGTTCTTGAAGCTACAAATCTTTTAACTTCTGATATATTAGCAAAAAGACAAAACCCTGTAGGAGCTCCTGAGATATCTTCAGGAGGAAGGCATATATCATCTGTTCTTAGAGGAGACAATGCAGGAGAAAGTTTGCTCTTTAAAAGAGCAAAGAAAATACTTGATAATTACACAGTTCAGACATTTTAGGTAAAGTGTAAATGAGTGAAGATGTTTTAATTACTTTTACAAGAGGAAACAACGCACTTCCTGTGGCGGCAAATATTGTTGTGCAAATAGATAAAATGAGTTCACAAGAAGCGGTAACACACCAGGGAGGAGATCCTCACTTTACATATAAAGCATATACTTCACTTTTACCAAGCAATAACCCTTTATTTCTTCTCTTTCGAGATCACATGATTGATCAAAATTATATTGACCCTATTACAAAAACAAATAGAAAATTTCTTATTATTAATGACCCTGAATGGCACCCTCTTAATTATCATTGGCAGTGGGTCTGTACAAGAATGAGAGGAACATAATGTCTGTTTCAGGTGCTCCTAATACACTTGCTGTTGGTCAGGCAATTGTCAATTATATGCAAACACTTGTTGCAAATGATAAACTCGTTTATACACTTGTGAAATTAGGAGAAATTAAAGATGTAACAAGTACAATTGCAACACAAGGAACAGCATGCCTTGAAATTTATGCTGCAACTGATAATTCACAACATATGGCATTTGGTGGTATTGTTTGGGATACTCAATCATGGTTTTTACTTTCTATGGTAAATATTGATGATGTTGGCCTTGCTGAAGAATTAATTTGTCAAGTTAGAGATGCTCTAATTGTTCCTATACAACAACACACACGATTAGGAGATGCTGGAAATATATTTTTTGCAAAAATAAAACCGAGTTCAGGAAAGTTTCTTGATCTTGCAAGAAATAATCAATATGTAAGAGCGCATATTATTGAAGTATTTACATATAGTCAATGGCAAGTAACACTTACAGATTGAGGTAAAAATATGGAAGGTACATTTACAATTGAATGGGTAGGTCTTCAAGCGTGGATTTCAAAGACAATTCTTCGGCAGAAATCACTACCTGACAATGCTGTTGCTATTATGAGGCAAATTGGTCAAGATACATTTGGTGTTCTAGATAGTGGCACTCCAATAGGGACAAGACAAACAATTAGCCATAGACCAGGAACATTAAAATCAGGAAATGAACTTTTAGAAGCAGATACCGGATTTTCAATTGCAAACCATGTTTTCTACGGAAAATTTGTAAATTACGGAACATCTAAAATGAGAGCACAGCCCTTTTTTAGTAAAGCAGTTGAATATGGTAAAGAAGAGTTATCTTCGAGGCTGCCAAAAGCATTTAGTTCAACGTTCTCATTAGAATAGGAGTAAATAAATGCCATATCCTACAGCTGGAGTAAATGGGCTTGTGAAACTTAGCTCAACGGCTGTTGCAAACCTACAAAAGTGGGCTATTAATGCAAAAGGCAATGTTGCTAAAACAACTGCATTTCAAGCCTCTGGAGCGTGGGAATCAAATACAGCAACAATTAGAGGCTATACTGTTACAGCAGATGGGTGGACTGATCCTTCTGATAGTACAGGGCAGGCATTACTTTTAAATGGTGTCAATACAACATTTACTCTAGAATTAGATGTTGATAGTTCACATCATTGGTCAGGGTCTGCAATTTTAACAGGTTTAGACCCAGCGGCAGACGCACAAAATATGAATACTGTTAAATTTACATTTACAGGAACAGGAGCATTGACTTACACCTAAGCCAATGAATAACATATGGGCAATCCTCTTTCTGGAGTTATAGGTGATGTATGGCTTACAGCTACACCATCAGTTTCAACAACAAATGAAAGTTGCACAGACTCAGGAGATCATATAACATATACCTCCTCTGTGCATGTGTTTTGGGATTGGAATAGCACATTTACTGTTCAAAATAGTCCAAATGGTTCGACAGGGTGGACTACAATTACTGACTATACTGTTCAATGGTCAGCAGGACGAATTGTTTTTAATACAGCAAGAGTGCCTGGAACTAATGCTTTTACTCGAATTAGTGTCGGTTCTTACTTTACATCAACACAATTAGATTCTACTCATAAGTGGGCATTAACACTAAAAGGAAACGTTGCTAAAACAACATCTTTTCAAACTGCAGGAGCATGGGAAACAAATTTAGCAACAATTAGAGGAGGCACAGTTAAACTAGATACATATAGAAATGATAATAGAGCATTTAAAGAACTTAATAATTTGCTAGGTGTCTCTCTTTATGTCGATAAAACAAATAATATTCGATGGCAATGTTATGCTTTAGTTACTGATGATTCTCCTGCTGCTGATGCTCAAAATTTAGAGATGGAAACAATGACACTTACAATTTCAAGAGATGTTTATTACCTCACAACATAAGGAAAGAAAATGTCAGATTTACATGAAACACATGATGAAATAGAAACAAGGGATCTTATTTTTAAAGCAAAAGATCGTAAAGAAGTTATTGTTCCAGTTGAAGAATGGGGAGTTACTATTCTTCTTATAGCTCTCTCTGGAACAAAAAGAAGTGATTACTTTGCTTTTCATAATAATACATCTCAGCAACATAAGGGAACTGGAGAATTCTTTAAAAGGGTTTTCTTTGAGCAAGTACGATTAGCGGCATTTCACCCGAAAACAAGAAAACCTATATTCAAAGAAGCTGATAGAGATACGCTAATGGACGAACATAATGGAGCAATTATTGAAGAACTTGCCGCAATGGTTCGTGAACTTTCAGATCTTGATAGATCTACTATAGATGTTGCGAAAAAAAAGTTAGAGAGCATCCAGAAAGATATTGGCACTATCAAATCGCTGAAAAATTCAACTACACCAATGTTGATGAATTAATAGAAAAAATGCCAAATGATATACTTATTGAGTGGATCGCGTATTTAGAAATAAAAGAGGAGCGAGAATTACAAAGAGAGATTGAAGCTCTTTCAATTGTACTTGCACAACTCTTTAGAAAGGAGTAAATATCATCTATGGGAATGGATGAACAAGATATTATTGCCAAATTTATGGCAGATACTTCTGGATTCACAAAAGGTGCAGAAGAAGTTATAGCATCATCACAAGCAATAGATGATTCTGCTGCAAGTTTGACAGGTGGATTTTCAAATATAGATGCAGCAAGTAAAACAACATCTGCATCAATTGATGGTATGAATATGTACATTGATGATGCCTTTGTTCAATTTAATAATCTTGGATCATCTGTTGAAGATTTTACAAAAAAATTCGGTGAGACTGGTGTTCAAATAGAAACAACATCAAAAGGGATGAATGTATTTGGCACAACACTTAATGATGCTGGACAACAAACGACTGCATTTGTTGATGTTTTAGACGGGACGACAAAGTCTGCTGAAGAAGTAGCAGTAGGAGCAGATGTTGCAGGAAAAGCAATAAAAGGAGCAAGCAAAGAAACAGAGGGATTTTCTAGTAATGGATTTTTCTTAATTGATATGATCATTAGAGCAACAATAGCTATTGGAAGATTTGTTGGTGCAGTCTCTGAAGCTGATGATAAACTTGCAAGTACACAAAATTCTATGGTTTTGTTAACAGGAAATGCCAGTGATGCAAATGATATGATCACACAATTAGGAGATTCTGCCGCTGCAAAGGATTTTGGAACGCAAGCTGTTGAATCAGCAGCACAGCATATGCTTTTGCTAGGAGATAGTTCAGCATCAATTGTTCCTGAAATAAACGCTGTAGCAGATGGAATTGCCGCAATGGGTGGAGACGGAAAGCAACTTCAACCTATTATTGATCAGTTAGATAAATTAAAAGAACAAAGCACCGTAACTGTACAATCAATTGACCAATTAGCAAGTGCCGGTCTTCCTGCATGGCAAGCATTAGCGTCAGGGTTAGGAACAACTGTCGAAGATGCTGAAGCAAAAGTAAAAAGTGGAGCAGTTTCAGGTTCACAAGCTTTTAACGCCATGATGCAAGGACTGTCTCAATATGCTGGAGCAGCCCAAACACAATCAGATAGCCTCAAAGCAACATGGACGCAGTTTGGTGAAAATGCAATGAAAGCACTTGAGCCAGTTGTTCAAATACTCAATGAATTAGCAAAAGGAATAAGTGCTCTTGTTGCACCACTTGCAAGTTTACAAGAAGGTGACGATAGAGCAACAAAAAGTAGCCAGGAACTCTGGGGAGCATTTCATGATGGCCTTATTACATTTGGTCAAATGATTCAAATCTCAACACAAAGTGCAGATCAAACAGCAAAAACAGCAGATGCATTAGCACTGCAATCTGCACAAATAAAAGCTGCTTCATCATCACAAAGTACATATAACACAACTATTCAGCAAGGAACGCAAGCAACAACAGCATATGGAACTTCTGCTGGCACAGCGGCCCAGTCAACAACAGGCTTATTAAGTAGCACAGACACATTGCAACAGCATTATGAAAAACTTTATAATGCGGCTTCACAAGCTAGCACAATGAATCAAAATGCTGCAAGAGCAACGGCAGAAAATAAACAGGCACTTGATGATTATGACCAGGCGATACAAAATGAAAATGATCTTTTAGCAAAAGCAAATAAATCACTTCAAGATCAAGGTTCTGCAACAAAAGATGCACAAAAAAATACTGATGATTTAACAAAATCATTAGATGGAAATCAAAAAGCTCTTGATCAAGCTGCAAAGATGGGGTATAATCTCAAACAAAGTACTGATGATTTAACAAAATCAATGAATACAGCACAGCAATCTAATTTTAGTGATTATTTAGCATCATTAGGAAAAGAAGCACAAGATGTTGGCAGATTTTTTCAACAACTTGGACAAATTATTGCAAATGCATTTAACTCTGCTCCACAAAATCCGTATTCAAGCACAATGCCACATTTTGCCTCAGGTGTACAAAACTATACTGGTATGGCAATCGTCGGTGAAGAAGGTCCAGAACTTGTAAGTTTAAATGGTGGATCAGTATACCCTTTCGGTCAAGGAAATAATGGTTCTTCACTTTCAAGTCTTGCAGGGTTATTTTCAGGAGGTTTTTCAAGTTCAAGTGGAGTACCTCAAGTTGTTAATTTACAAATTATGTTAGATACAACGACAATAGCACAGCATACATTACCACTTATTGCACCACAAATTCGATTATTAACAGGAAATAGAAGATGAGTACACTTACTTGTTCAATTGGTGGTATTACGAATCTTCCTGTTCTTAATGCATCACCACAAGATCAAGAACAACTTGAAGTAAGAGGACAATTACAAATAACAATTGTCGATGCTTCTGGTGTGTACAGTTTTACTCGTGGTATGCCTGTACTTTACTCTGATAGTTCAAGTGGTATTATGTTTACCGGTTTTGTAAATAATGATGTACCTCAAAAACTATCACCTGATACAGGAAATACGTCTATTTTACATGTTGTAACATGTTATGATAATTTATATCGTTTTGATAAAAGAACAAATAGAACGAATTATACAAATCAATATTCTGGTGACATTGCCACAGACATGGTTATTAATGGATCACTTGCACAAGAAGGAGTAACTGCACTTGCTGATATTCACATTGATACAACAACATCTGATTTTTCAGAGGGCAATCACACAAATACAATGGGTTGGTCAAATATTACAGGGCAGGGTGATTTAGAAATAGCAAAAGCAGGCATTGATTTTTCTCTTAGTGAAGATCTTACTGCAGATTTTTCTACAGGCACTCTTGTCAATATGATAGCGTCAAATAACTCACTTTCTCCAACAACTGTAAATGCACTTAAAATGCAATCTACACTTTCTTTTTCATATGGAACTGAGTTTGCAAATTCAAATCAAACTTCTGTTATTAGTCCTGTAAATGGGTCAGCAAGTGGTACTATACAAACATCTGGTTCAATAGTCGCAAGTGGAAATGTTTATATATCAGGTGGCACAGGTGGAGAAAGCGCAACATTTTACGGCAACTATTCAAACTTTAATACATTTGATTTTAATTCTTTGCCAATTTCAGCGACTGCAACAGGGTCGCTGTCACCAACATATGTACCAAAAAATGTTAGTAAGGTAAAAGTTGATGCTACACATTATAGAGTTATAACGACTGACGAAGCTGTAAATGATAATAGGGTTGATGCTATTATCTGGACAGGAAGTTTTACTGTCGCAGCACATGACTCACTTGTTTATGACATCTGGATTGGTTCAACATCACCTTCATATCAAGCAGGTGTTGATCTTTATTTTAGTGATGGCTCAATACTTACTGAGTATTTGGGGTCATTAAAAACAAATACAGATGTTGGTGTATGGGATCAAAATGGTGCTTCTGTAGCCCCAACACAAGATTTATCTGATTTTGTAAAAGATACATGGTATCATCGTGTTATTGATCTTACGATACTTTCAGGAAAAGTAATTCAAAAAGTTTCACTTTTTAACTCTGGAAATAACGCTGGAACATATGATGTTTATGTTAAAAACTGCTATCTTAATAGTCAATTTGGTTCACCTTTCTTTGGAGTAGCTCAAACTGTTCCTACTGTAAACCCACCAACATTATCTTCTATAGGTGCATATATTACAGGGGCAACACTTACAACAGTTGTAGCAGTATATGACCCGGCAATTTCATATAGAGTTTCTGCTGCTCACTCTCTTGATAGTATTAAACTTGTTAAGAACTCACTTATAACATGGGTTGCAGCAAATCCTATAATAGGACCAACAGTTGTACCGAATTCTTTAGGAGTTGCCGCAGTTGCTGGAAATGAAAATATTTTAATTAGCTATGATGGTGTTACATGGTTGAAGTGTACAAATAACGGAACACTTCCTGGTTTGCCTTCTGGAGCAAACGTTGCAGGAATAGCTCTTTACTTAAAAGAAACATTTACAGGTGGACAGGACCCCACTGCAATACCTTCATTGCAGCAGGTAGAAATTGTTATTAACTCTGCACCAAGTGCTACAACAACAGATGTTACTGCTCTTTTCGGAAATACTTCAGAGTGGAATTCAGGAGTAAAACAGGGAGTTGGCCCAAATGTAAATGGAAATTTAGCATTAGCAATGACAACGCATACATGGTCAAATTTAAGTGGTATGACGTTTATTTCTGGTGACCTTACTGACTTAGACGTTACTATTCCTGTCCAATCAGTATCTGGAGGGGCATACGCAATTACTTCATCCTCTGATAGTGATGGAGTTACCTGGTCTTCAACGAGATTCAATTTTATCAGTGCTGCACAAAATTTTACAATAGATGGTGACTTCACGATGAATGGGTTTACAAACCCTGCTCAAAATGAAGTTGGTTTTCTCTATAGACAAACATATTGGGGCAGTCCAAATAATTCTTTTGCATATTACGTACGAATTATGCAGGCAAATGGCGTTGGTTCAATAACACTTGGATATGGAGTTAATTCTCCACCTGCTTCTGGTGTTGCTGATCCTACTACTTCTGGGCCATATACACCACTTCTTTTTGTTGCAAAAACAATTACAAACAATGTAACATATCATGTAAAAGTCGTTGTTAGTGGTAACAGACATACTATTTATTGGAACAATGAAACTACTCCTAGTATTGATCTTCTTGATAATACATACACACAGCCTGGAAATATAGGTATACGTACTCTCGTTTTTACAGGGAACACCGGAAGTAACCCTATTAGTAAAATAGCAAATTTTACTGTTACAAATACATTTGCAGGAATATGGACTTCTCCTTCTATTAATCTTTCTGCATTAGGAACATGTGGAAATACACAAATAGCATGGTCTGAAATAACTGCATCTGGAGTGCCTCAATCAACAGCCATTGTTATTTCCTCTTTAGATGGGGGTTCCACATGGCAGCAATGTACAAATGGAAGTTCAATTATCCCTGGACTTTCTGTAGGAACAAATGTTAGTGGAAAATCACTCCTTGTTCAAATTATTTTATCCTCAACAGGGCATCTTCTATCACCTATTATTTCAGGTCTTTATGTGAGAGTATGTGGAGCATACCCCGGATCGTCTGGAACAAGAGATACAACACCATTAGGTAATGACACGATGGTGCGTTCTAATTCTTCAGGATCATGGGGGACAGCTTTTGATACACAAACATACACAAAAGTTGGAACTGGAACAATAGCAGTAACTTCAAATGAAGCAACAATTACAAATACAACAGGTGATGTTCATATGATTTTGGGGTCAAGAACATGGTCTGATGAAGATGCAACAGTACGTTTTTCTCTTTCTTCAACAGGAATAACCGGTGGTATTGAATTAAGATATGTTGACACAAATAATTTTTATCGTCTTGCATTTTCTACAACTTCATTGTCAATTGTAAAAGTTCGTGGGGGTGGAGTAGCGACATTAGCAGCAACTTCTGAAACTCTTAGTATTAATACATATTATAGAGCACGTTTTCGAATTGTAAGTTTTGGTCTTGCCAATCTTTATGGACGTATTTGGATTGATGGAACATTAGAACCTACAACTTGGAATATTACAGGATTAGGATAAATTATGACAGATTTTACAGTATTAAAATTACAAATAAATACAGGGTCTGGAGCGGCCGGAGAAGGATCAGGGTCTGCAACATGGTCAGATATGCTTTTTGGAACAGCTTCATATGAAATGAGATTATGCGGTGCCTCAGCAGGTGGTGGTAGTATAGCATCTGCATCATGGCCTACATACTTACGTCCAGGGTCGACCGGAGTTATCCCCGAGATGTGGGGTTACTTTGGCTCAGACGCTTCAGGTGGACTAAAATCAACAACATATGATGGAACTTCTGCACATTATCTACAAAAAAGAATAAGTTGGGATAATACAGGAACATTTGCATCTGCTCCAATTTATAGTGCATGGAAAGATAATACTCTTCCTGCCGCTGTTCCTGGGACTCAGCCTGGTTCTGGTGATGGTACTGCTTTTATTAATGGACAATCTTCAGATACATCGAGTACTTCATATATAAAAGCAAATTTTTACGGTCAGGGAGTTACTTCAGGAGGAACACAGCAAACACCTTCTTCTAATGCTGGTGGAACATTGACAGCAACTTCTGGAACAAATGGTGCTGTTTCACCTGGGTCTGGAGCATGGTTAGCAACATGGCAATCACTTCAAGCATTAACACAATATATTCAAAATGGAGGAACTCCTGCTGCAACAACTGCAGGGTTTTGGTATTGTGCTATGGCATATTATAGCGGACCTAATATGACTGCTGGAACTCTTCTTCCTGTAGAGGGTGTGCAGTATACATGGGTTTGAGGTAAAAATGATACATACAGGTTCACATATACTTGAAGGATTTTCGTATTGGAAAGTAGAATTAACTTCAGGAAAAGAATTGACTGAAGATGCCTTGTCTTTTGATTTTATTAGAGGAATACGAAATATTGATTGGGCATTAGATTTAGTCAGCACAGGAGATGTTGGAAAAATAAGAGAGTTAAAACTTTGTACACCTCACGGTGTTGCAAGTTTACCTATATTAGAACCATATACAGCATTTCAATTAAAGGTCGGAACAAAAGTACTTTTAGGAGGAAGTGAAAGAGTATTACAGGCACATATTATAGGTCGTGTTGATGATAGAGAAACTGGAAAATGTACAGCAGTTATTTGGGATGTTATAGAACAAAAATTATATCTTGACTACTCAACAAGCATACGTAATTTTAAACGGTGGAGAGATGGTGTTTCTGATTTAGGTGAACTTTCAATCTCAGTTCTTGGAGTGAGATTAGCATGAGCGTAAGAACACTTGATGCTGATACATTTACAAGGAGTAATACAACAGCGTCATCTACTATAAGTACGGGTTGGGGTACTGCTTCAGGAGGAAGTTCATGGTCACTCGGAACAGGAAGTGCTACTTTTTCTATAGCATCAAATGAAGGACATGTCACAAATTGTACAACATTAGTATTTGAAAAATTAGGTAGCATCAGTTCTGCAAACGCAGAAGGTTTGATGAGAGTAAAAGTAAGCGACACAAATGTTACGGCAGCTGGTATTTGCTTAAGAGCTACTGCTGGAAATACATTTTATAGAGCAAGATTAAATTCTAACTCGGGCTCACTTGGAATTGGTATTGTAAAAACAGTAACAGGAACTTCAACAAATTTATTTACTGCATCATTTACAGTTTCAACAGCAACATTTTACTGGCTTCGATTTAGAATTGTTGGAAGTAATCTTTATGCAAGAACATGGGCAGATGGGTCAGGAGAGCCGGGAACATGGAATGTAAGTGGAACTGATACAAGTATCTCAGGTTCAGGAGGATTTGGCCTTTGCACAAATTCACTGCAATCTTCTTCTACATTTGATTTTGACTCATTTACAGTTACTGATGCAAACACAATTGTAACTGCTCCTGTAAGACTAAGATTATCTGCTAAGAGAACAAAAACCGC
>Ga0137397_10003035_pt1 | contig 11710 bp, 6 predicted proteins | sample czorhiz116metaG_FD_106658 | JGI IMG/M metagenome (GOLD analysis project Ga0137397, IMG submission 106658) | Vadose zone soil microbial communities from Angelo Coast Range Reserve, California, USA - czorhiz1.16 metaG | ecosystem: Environmental > Terrestrial > Soil > Vadose zone | place: USA... | reverse complement strand
TGCGCTTGCGGATGGCGCTCTGAATTCTCTGGTAGGCGGGCAAGCCGTTGCGGTTCTTGGCAGGCATCCGCTGTCTGACAGCAGCACGCTTCTTATTGGATGGCATCCGGATGCACCGTAATTTTGCGGCTAAACCAATATTGCGCTTCGATCCTCGCAAGGCTAGTGCTATAGCCTGGATTTTCGATTTCTTTATATACCACCATTTTTCGCTTGACAAGCCTTATTTGGTGCTATATAGCTATCGCCCATTCGGGCCTATAGCGGGTTAGGGGTGCTGTTAGCAAGTCGAGAACTTCAGCCAAGAGGAGAAGCTAGTTGGACGGCCGGCGGCTTCGAATCGGAGGAATCAACATGAAAAGAATCCAGTCCATGGGGTTGGGCCTTGTTTTTACGGCGTTGGTAGCGCTGTTGTGCAGCGCTAATGCGGCTTGGGGTCAGGATGTAACGGCGACGATCACTGGAACCATCACTGACGCCAGTGGAGCACCGCTGGCCGGGGCCAGCATCACCGCGAAGGATATGGATCGAGGGACGGTGTGGCCGGCAACGACGAGCACTGAGGGCATTTACAATATATTGAGAATTCCCGTCGGTTCCTACAGCCTCAGGGTCGAAGCCAAGGGTTTCCAGACCGTTGTGTACCCGCCGTTCACCCTGGTGCTGAACCAGACGGCACGCATCGACGTCCAGATGAAAGTCGGTTCGGTCACCGAGACCGTTGAGGTCACCGGCGGAGCCCCGCTACTACAGACCCAAAGCACGGAAGTCAGCACGCTCTTCGACGCCGACACGACCACGTCTCTTCCGCTCGCTGCTCGAAACTACGTGCAATTGACGCTGCTTTCGCCCGGCGCGACTCACGTCAACCCTGGTTCGTTGCAGTATCCCCAGAACATGATTGGCGCGGGCCGACCCTTCATTAACGGCAACCGCGAGCAGGCCAATGAGTTCCTTCTCGACGGGCAGCTTAATGGCGAAAGCAAGAACAATGAGATTGGCTATACGCCCAGCGTGGATGCCATCCAGGAATTCAACCTGATCACGCAAAATGCCTCTGCCGAATTCGGCAATTATCAGGGAGGGGTCGTCAGCGCTTCCATCAAATCGGGCACCAATACCTTACACGGCAACGTTTTCGAGTTCTTACGCAACGACGCGCTCAATGCAAATAACTGGGAGGCCGGGGCAACTAGAGGGCTCCCGGGTTTCCAGAACCCACTGAATACCCCTAACTTTGGCGCAGATGGAGTCCACCAGAAGCCAGAGATGCACTACAACATTTTCGGCGGCACGATCGGCGGGCCGATTATGAAGGACAAGCTCTTTTTCTTCGCGGACTACCAGGGCCAGCGGCTCGTCAACGCGGGGGCGACGGGCACGCAACTTTTCACGCAGCGCGAGCGCGCCGGCGACTTCGGGCAAATTTGTACGGACCTCGGTGGAACTTTCAATGGGTCGGGAATCTGTACTGGCGGAGCAGGAATACAGCTCACGAACCCGAGCAACAGTAACCCAATCCCTAACAACAATCTAGTGGCCGCCGGGCTTACGATCAATCCGGTCGCCCAGGCTCTATTTAGCGACACCAAGAACTATCCGCTGCCGCAGATAAACTCCGTCAGCACCAACAACTTCTTTTACAATAGCGGAAATAACCTAAACAACGACCAAGGGGATATAAAGATCGACTATGTCGCCTCCGCCAAAGACCATCTGTTCTTTCGTTGGTCCCAAGCATCTCTGCGCAACCCCGCCTTTACAGGCCTCCCCATTGCCGCGGCTGGTAGCGGTGCCAACATTGATGATCCCGTGAGAAACTCAGTTCTTGACTGGACACACACTTTCGGGACCAATCTGATGAACGAGGCTCGTATCGGGTTCAGCGGCATTCACTTTACACAAGTTGGAACTACCTCGGGTGTGCTCGGCAACTATGGAGAGAAGCTGGGCATTTCCGGCGGCAACGCCGAGGGTCCGGGAATGCTGGGCATCTCCATTACCGGGACGGGCACAGGAAGCCCCTCTCTCGGGAGTGGTGGCGCCGTCCAGGTTTTCCATACGACTGAGGGGCAGTTCGACGATAACCTTGTTTATACGCGTAGCCGCCACACCATCAAAACCGGTTTCCAGTACGTGCGGGAACGTCAAAACTACGATTACGGCGGAAACAACGGCACGTTGGGAACACTCAGCATCAATAATTTGACAGGCGCCTCCGTGGCGGACTTCTGGCTGGGCAACGTGGGCGGAGGTTTTCGAGATGGCAGCACCACGAATACTCTTTTCGGGCTTCGCGGTAACATCTTCGCAGCCTACGTTCAAGACGACTGGCGCGTAACACCGACACTTACTGTGAACGTCGGCTTGCGCTTCGAAGACCACACGCCGCTGTATGAGATTCACAACCAATACGTTAATTTCGGGCTCCTTACAGGCGCGATTGAGGTGGCCGGGCAGAACGGGAACAGCCGGGCGCTCAGGAACAACTACCTGGGCATCGGCGATTGGGAGCCTCGGTTTGGCTTGGCATGGTCGCCGAGGGCCTTAGGCGGCAAGACCGTGATCCGTGCCGGCTACGCGGTTTCCTCGTATACGGAAGGCGCTGGAGCGAATGAAGAACTGACTCAGAATCCGCCTTTCTTCGGCGCGGCACAAAGCCTTATCGGTGGCAGTGGCCAGAACAACCTCGCTGCCGGCTTTGGACCTACCGTTCCACCCTGCCCCGCCATCAACTTTGCTTGCTATGCGGGGATACGGCTCCGGGTAACGGATCCGAACTTCCAGCCCGCATTGGTTCAGCAGTGGAACCTAACCATTCAGCACCAGCTCGGCAACTCACTGACCTTCCAGATCGGCTATGTCGGTCAGCACGGCACGCACCTGCTGAACTTCGAGCAGATAAAACAATTGGAAGGGTTGAACGCAGCAGGGAAGATTGCGAAACCCGGAGAGTTGATCGTGAAAACGGTTCCGGGTCCGTTCCTTGGCGGCGGTACCCCCGGATCGTTATATCTGACGGGCGGCATCGCCGGAACCAACAGGTCCGATGCCAATCAACGTTACGACGCACTCCAGGCGGTACTGCAAAAGCGAATGCAGAATGGATTGCAAGGACAGATCGCCTATACATGGTCGAAATGCAGGAGCAATTCGCCTGGTTACTTCGGTACCGGCTGGGGTAGCACGCAGGCGACCAGCTCCGGAGGCCAGCCTGGGTGGCAGAATATCTATGACCCGCGTTCCGACTGGGGAGCGTGCTTCTTTGATCAAAAGCACATCCTCACCAGCTATGTCACCTACCAACTTCCAGTTGGCAAAGGGAAGCGGTTTGGTCGCGACATGAACCCCGTTCTCAACCAGGTGGTTGGCAACTGGGAAATCGGTGGAATTATTACCCTCCATAGTGGAAACGCTCTAACCCTTAACGAATTCGGCGGGTGGGGCAATTTCCATGGCGATGATTCAGGTACGAACGGGATCGGCCCCTACTTCCTTAGCGAGCGGCCGAGCTGCTCTGGTCCGATCCACATTGCTAATAAGTATGTCGCTCCAGACCCGGCTAACAATACCCCAGGTTTCATTCAGTGGTTTGACTCCACGAACATTTCGCACCCGGATCCAACGGCGAACCATTCACAGCCCGCATTCGGAACCTGCTCCGTGGGCAATTTCCGCGGGCCGAAGCTTGCAGAAGTGGATCTGAGCGTTCACAAGGACTTCCTCATCACCGAAAGGAAGAGGCTCGAGTTCCGGGCGGAAGCCATCAACGCGTTCAACCATCCCATCCATACATTCTCGGGTGGCCCGGCAAACGGCTCTTTCGACCTTGGCAGCCCCGTTTTCGGTCAACTTACAGGCTCACAAGGTGCCCGGAATCTCCAGTTCGCTTTGAAGTTTTTCTACTAGCCTTTAGACAACTTACGCTTGAAATGGCAGGCGCTCCGGCGCCTGCCATTTCGTTTTGAACGACGCATTGATGATTTGCAGTGCTGAGTTTCCGAATGCCGGCAGCACCCGAGCGATGTATAATTCTGTCCTCATGCGCAAACTTTTCGGTCTGTGTGTGTTGTCCCTTTTCATGCTATTTGCGGCGCCGAGTTACTCGGCGCAGGCGCCGAAGCCGAGTCCCGCGGCGGACGTAATGGCCGCAGTCCAGCGAGCCATCAATCTTGCGGAGAGTGGTCGCTGCGCAGAGGCGCTACCGCTTTTGAGAAAGTCCATCCGCCAGATTGCGGACAAGGACCTGAAGAAAAGGGTAGGACTCGATGGCGTGCACTGCGCCATGACGCACAACGTTCCCCACGAGTCGCTGGCCTTTGTGGAAGTGCTCGTTCGCGAATTCCCACGTGATCCCGAGGTACTCTACGTGGTTACCCATGCCTTTTCGGATCTATCGCTCCTTAGTTCTCAGGACTTGATGCGCGAAGCGCCCTTTTCTTATCAGGTTCACGAACTCAACGCCGAGGCGCTCGAAGTGCAAGGGAAATGGGACGAGGCGGCCGCCGAGTATCGAAGAATCCTGGAAATCAATCCATTTTTGCCCGGCGTGCATGCCCGTCTGGGCCGCGCGCTGATTTCAAGACCTGAGCCTTCCCCAGAGGTTGTGGAACAAGCGAAGAAGCAGTTTGAGGAGGAACTTGAGATCGATCCGAAGAACGCGAGCGCCGAATACGTCCTGGGAGAATTGGCGAAAGGCGCGAATGATCTTTCGGCGGCGATTCATCATTACTCCCGCGCGACGAAACTGGACACGACTTTCGCCGAGGCCTATTTGGGGCTCGGCACGGTGTTGGTCACGACCAAGCGCTTCGCAGAAGCGATTCCGCCCCTTGAGAGCTACGAAAAGCTTGCGCCGGATAGCCCGTCTGGTCATTTCCAATTGGCACTGGCCTACACCGGGGTGGGACGCAAGGAAGACGCCAACCGGGAAGCGGCTCTCCAAAGGCAGACGGCCGCAAACCTCGAACAAGTAAGGCGGAGGGCAGCGGACGCTCTTCTCAAACAGCAGTCTCCGGAGCAGGGAGAGCAAAAGCCGGATCCTCCGAAATAAAGCCGCTGGTTAGAGGACGGTTGCAAGATGACGGTTTACAAGCGCAGAAAAGGAAATTGGAAAATACAGCAAAGCCCAATTCATTGAGGTGCGCGCAGCGGTGTTCTTGGCTGGGCGCCATCATTTTTCTGCCAGCGCTCTTGCTAGTGCTCCTGCTCGCTGCGCTGCGCTGGGCTCCTTCCCTTCACGCGCAGGGTTCGCGACCGGCCTCGATACAATTTACAAATACTACAGCGTCAGCCGGCATCAAGTTCGTCCATTTCAGGGGAAACAACGGCATCGCGATCATCCGGGAGGTCTTCGGCCCTGGCGTCTGCGTTGCGGATTTCGACGGTGACGGCTTCCAGGACATTTACTTCGTGAATGGCCGGGATCTCTACGACCGAGGGATTTCCGTACGCAACGCACTTTACCGGAACAAGGGGGACGGCACGTTTATCGATGTTACCGAAAAGGCCGGTGTTCCCGGCACGGGCTACGGTCTTGGTTGCGTCTGGGGAGATTACGACAACGACGGTTTTCCCGATCTGTACGTGACCCAGTATGGCCGCAATGTTCTATACCACAACAACGGAAACGGTACGTTCACCGATGTCACCGACAAGGCCGGAGTGGCAGGCACGCAATCCGGCACTCTCTTTCATAGCGGCGCCACATTCTTTGATTACGATCGTGATGGTCGCCTTGATCTGTATGTGGGTGGGTACGTTGCCTTGGGCCCGGACAGCCCGCGCTACTGTGACTTCTTAGAAGTACGCACCAATTGTCCACCCAGCATTTACAAAGGCACTGCTGACATTCTCTATCACAACAACGGCGACGGAACCTTCACTGACGTAACGTCGGCAGCAGGAATCTACCAGCCGGAGGGCAAGAATCTCTCGGTGGGAGCCGCTGACTACGATAATGACGGCTGGCCTGACCTGTTCGTGGCCAACGACGGACTGAATGCCTATCTCTACCATAATGAACACAATGGGACGTTCAACGAAATTGGGCTCCTCAGCGGTATGGCTCTAACTGCACGCGGCAATACCATGGCTGCTATGTGTATCTCGCTCGGAGACTACGACAACGATGGCTGGCTCGATCTGTATATCTCCGATTTCCAGAAAGCGTCTGACCATATTTGGCACAACGACGGAAAGGGCAACTTTGAAGAAGTTAGCGACAGGGTTGGCATCACCGGTCCCACAAAAGATGTTCTCAGTTTCGGTGGAGGCTTCTTCGACTACGACAACGACGGATGGCTCGATCTATTTATCGCGAACGGCCACGTTTATCCGGAGGTCGAACAAGCTTCGCCCGGCACCCACTTCAAGCAAATCAACTCTTTATTTCACAACGAAGGCAATGGGAAGTTTGTGGAAACGACGAAGGTCGCAGGCAGCGGATTCGAAACGCCGTACGTCGGACGAGGTGTCGCGTTCGCCGATTTCGACAATGATGGTTTCATGGATTTAGTCGTGGGCAACAATGGAGACCCGCCGTTGCTCCTGCATAACAGCGGCGCCAACGGCAATCACTTTCTTAACTTCAAACTGGTGGGTACGAAGAGCAATCGGGACGCCATGGGGGCCCGAATCCGGGTGCTGGCTGGAGGCCTATCACAAATCCGCGAGGTTGCAGGCGGTGGAAGCTACCTTTCGCAGAGCGATCTGCGCGCAAACTTCGGCCTCGGCAAATCGGTCCTTGCGGAGACCGTCGAGGTCAAATGGCCCAGCGGCCAAAAGCAAGTCTTTCATCGCGTTGAAGCCGGCAAGTTCTATCTGATCGAGGAAGGCCGGGACCAATTGGATCTCCAGAGGTTTGCTCGCCAAGTTGTCCGCGACCCTTCCCACCCCTGAACTGAGATGAGAACCATCCATACACCAAAAATAATACAAGCATTTATGTCAGAGCTGACGGGTGTTCAGCCTCGCCGAGATTTCCTTCGCGCGCTTGTGAGCTCTGCTGCCGCTGCCGCGTTCCCATCGCTCGTTCGCGCCGTGGATAAGCAGAACTCCACCTATCCTTTTTCCGAGGTGCTGCCAGCTCTTTCCGGGATCAATTTCGTTCATACCAGCGGCATGTCGCCTCAAAAATATCTCCCGGAATCCACTGGTGCGGGGTGCGCCTTCTTTGACTACGACAACGACGGATGGATGGACATTTACCTTGTGAACAGCGGGCCGTGCGATTTCTGGACACCGTCCAAACCACTGCGGAACGCGCTTTTCCGCAACAATCGTGACGGAACATTTACGGACGTGACGGAAGAAGCTGGCGTGCCCGGCGGTGGATATGGGATGGGAGTTGCTGCGGGTGATTATGATGGCGACGGCTTCCAGGATCTTTATGTCACGCAATACGGCCGAAGCATTTTGTATCACAACAACGGTGACGGAACATTTACGGACGTGACGGAAAAAGCCGGAGTAGCCGCTCCGGGATGGGCGTCGAGCGCGTTATGGTTTGACTACGACAACGACGGCCGGCTGGATCTTTTTGTCTGCCGCTTCGTTGACTTCAGCAAAGTGAAGCACCACGTTTGCAACGCGCCGAACATCCCGGCTCTTGCCGGCGTCAACGAGTATTGCTACCCGCGCATCTTTGATCCCATGCCGAGCTGGCTGTATCACAACAATGGGGACGGCACATTCACCGATGTGAGCCAGAAGACCGGCATCGCCGATAATGCTGGCAAAGCTTGGGGGGTCGTCGCCACGGATATAAACAATGATGGATTCCTTGACCTCTTCGTAGCCAACGACACAACTGCCAATTTTATTTTCGCGAATCGCGGCGGGAAGCGCTTTGAAGAAATCGGCTTCACGGCGGGCGTGGCCTATGGGCCCGGAGGCAAAGCTCGTTCCGGAATGGGTGTGGATTCCGCTGATTTTGACCAGGACGGCTGGATGGATCTGTTCGTCACAAATTTGGATCACGAATTCTACGGTCTATATAAAAACAAACACGATGAATCTTTTGAGGATACGGCTTCGCCGATGGGAGTGGCGAGGGCGAGTCAAATGATGAGCGGCTGGGGAGCGAAATTCTTCGATTACGACAACAACGGCGACCTCGACCTGTTTATTGCCAATGGCCATCCGGATGATCTGATTGACAAAATCAAACCGGGCGTTACCTACAGCGAGCCTCTGCTTCTTTTTCAAAACACGGGTGCGGGGCTCAAGAACATAAGCGCGGACAGTGGACCGCTCTTCTCCCGGCCGATCTCGGCAAGAGGTCTCGCGCTCGGAGACTTCGATAACGATGGGTCGGTGGATGTTCTCGTTGCCGTGAACAACGGCGCGCCGGTGCTGCTTCGCAACAATGCGGGGAAACAGAATCATTGGCTGGGCGTGAGACTTGTGGGCAAGAAGTCAAATCCCGATGCGGTCGGTGCGCGAGTTACGTATCAGGCTGGGGATTTAAAGCGGCACCAGATGAAAGTGGGCGGGGGAAGCTATCTTTCTTCGCATGATCCAAGAATGGTGCTGGGGTTGGGCAAGCGGGAAAAGGTCGACTGGCTTGAAGTGAAGTGGCCGACGCCTGGAGGGACGACGCAGCGTTTTACCGGCCTTCCGATAAATCGGTACATTACGATCGTGGAGGGCCAGGAAAAATGGAAATAGGCGGAAAGTAAATAGCAACAGATTTTTCGACGTTCCGATAATAAACGGGGCGACCGCAGAGGGCAGGACTTTTCAGGGATTCAGAAACGCGGCAAGTTCATCGTTGAACTGATCTTGGGCCTCGATGTTGGAGAGGTGCGCGGCGTTCAGTTCGACGAATCGCGCGCCGGGAATCTGTTGCGCCAGGAAGCGACCGTCAGCGGGCGGCGTGGCCGGATCGTAGGCTCCGGCGATTACGAGAGTTGGAGTACGAATCTTGTTCAATTGTTCGCGGCAATCGAAATCGCGAACGGCGGCGCAACAAGCCACATAGCCATCGGGATTTGTTCCTTCGAGCATTTTTAGAATGTTTGCCATCGTCTCCGGCGCGTTTTGGCGAAAAGCCGGGGTGAACCATCGTTCGAGAATTGCCGATGCGACCGATTTCATGCCATTTCTTTGAACCGCCTCGATGCGGGTGTTCCAACCTTCGGCCGTTCCAATTCTTGCCGCAGTGTTACTGAGCATCAGCTTATTCAGGCGTTCGGGCGCGTTGAGCGCCAGCCACATGCCGATCATTCCGCCCATGGAGAGGCCGCAGAAATGGACGCGGTCCAAATCCAGCGCATCCAGCATCGCGATGACATCTCTTCCGAGCAGTTCGATCGAATAGGGGCCCGGAGTGGGCGGGGACTGACCGTGACCTCTCGTGTCATCGCGCAAGACGCTAAACTTCTTCCCAAACTCATCCGCTTGCGGATCCCACATGGAATAATTCGCGCCGAGCGAATTGGAGAACACCAGTACGGGCGAAGCGGTCTGACCCTCCACCACGTAATGAATGTGGGCGTCGCCGGACTCAAGGATGGGCATCGAGCTTATTCTTCTCCCGCGGGAATTTTGCTTCTGCTTGCGCGCTGGCCAGGTATTGGAAAGTCCAGCTTCACGGAGCCCGGTATGTTGCTAGATGCGTTCCAGAATGAGAGCAATTCCCTGGCCGACGCCGATGCACATGGTGCAGAGCGCATATCTGCCCTTGGTTCGCAAGAGCTGGTAGAGCGCCGTGGTCACAAGACGCGCGCCGCTGGCGCCCAAGGGGTGCCCGAGAGCAATCGCGCCACCGTTTGGGTTCACATGCGTCGCGTCGTCAGGGATTCCCAATTCGCGGAGCACTGCTAGCGCCTGCGACGCGAATGCTTCATTTAATTCCACGACGTCCATTTGAGCGAGCGACAAGCCTGCTTTAGCCAGAACTTTGCCCGTGGCGGGAACCGGACCCATGCCCATAATTCGCGGAGCGACGCCAGCAGCCGCGGCAGCGACGACTCGGGCCCGTGGCGTCAATCCGTGCCGTTTCACGGCTGCTTCAGAGGCCAGCAATAGGGCGCAGGCTCCATCGTTGATTCCTGAAGCATTGCCGGCAGTGATCGTGCCGTTTTGTTTCACGACCGGTTTCAATTTAGAGAGCGCTTCCAGGGTTGTGTCCGGCCGGGGATGTTCATCTTCTGAAAAAAGGAGCTGGTCGCCGTTCTTTTGCGGGACGGGCACAGCCACGATTTCCTGCTTCAACTTGCCGCTGCGAATACCTTCGGCAGCGCGTTGCTGGCTTCGGAGGGCGAAGAGATCCTGATCTTTTCGAGAGATATGAAATTCTTCGGCGACGTTTTCGCCAGTTTCCGGCATGGAGTCGACGCCGTACTTTGCTTTCATACAAGGGTTCACGAATCGCCAGCCGAGCGTAGTGTCTTCCATTTTCATCGAGCGCGAGTAGGCGCTGTCTGCTTTGGCAACGACGAAGGGCGCGCGCGACATGCTTTCTACACCACCGGCAATCACGAGGTCCGCTTCGCCGGACTTGATGGCTCGCGCGGCGGTCGCGACGGCCTCCATGCTCGAGCCGCAGAGCCGGTTAACGGTTGCGCCTGGCACTTCCTTGGGCAGACCTGCGAGCAAGAGCGCCATCCGGGCAACGTTGCGATTGTCTTCGCCTGCCTGATTGGCGCAGCCGTAGATGACATCATCCACGGCGTTCCAATCGACGCGACCGTTGCGCTCGACAAGGGCTTTGAGAGGAATCGCCGCGAGATCATCCGTGCGAATCGAGGCGAGCGCTCCACCATACCGGCCGAAGGGGGTTCGGATGGCGTCGCAGACGTAGGCAGTCTCCATAGTTATCCTTGGAATTTCATCGATAACTATCTTAGTACGGAAGCGTTCCAAAACGCGCCACTGGCTTACGCTCTTAGGAATGCTCCCGATCTAATCTGTTGGGAATATGCCCGGTCTGTACCCCCAATGACCGGCCCCACCCCCTATGTTTTTCATAAGTGTTGCATCTAAAGGACTTAGGTTCTGTGTAAGTGGTTTAGAATCAACATTTGCGGGCATTTGTATAAGTGTTGATTCTAAAGGGACTTAGGTTGCACCAAAATTGTGCAGAAATGGGGCGTTCGTGCATAACGGAATGGTGAGCGATTTTTGGTTGCTAAAGAGGGCAAACGACACAAACGCTAACTCAAAAAAGAAAAGCGGGAGCAAACAAACTCCCGCAGCCCGAATAGGGTTGTCTCTAAATCTAACTTTACCGAACGGATACTAAATGTCAAGGAAACTTGGTGACGGTTCAGTTTCCGATTAGCGACGATACATCCAAGTGAAATTGATTGCGCCCGCCGGGACTCCCTAGAACGGGACCTGGTTCGTCGGAGACCACGAGAACGCGTTTGGCGGATGGACATTGCCACATCCCAACAAAAAGCATTTCCGAAGAAACTCAAAGCCGATTAGGGACAGCAGAGGTAGTATTCTCTGCGTAGCGACTGTCCGTGAATGAGGTGGAAGGATGCCATTACGCGATCTGGCACTGGCAGGCCGAACCCTGCGAAAAAGCCCTATTTTTGCGCTCACTGCCGCGCTGACCATCGCCCTTGGTGTCGGCGCGAGCACGGCGATCTTCAGTGTCACCAATGCCGTGCTGTTGCGTCCGCTTCCATATCAGAATCCCGATGAGCTCGTCATCATTCCTTCTGACATGCGCAATCGCGGCGTCAAGGACTTTCCC
>Ga0137397_10003033_pt1 | contig 11711 bp, 11 predicted proteins | sample czorhiz116metaG_FD_106658 | JGI IMG/M metagenome (GOLD analysis project Ga0137397, IMG submission 106658) | Vadose zone soil microbial communities from Angelo Coast Range Reserve, California, USA - czorhiz1.16 metaG | ecosystem: Environmental > Terrestrial > Soil > Vadose zone | place: USA... | reverse complement strand
GGATTGACTTTGGTGCCTCGCCGTCGCCTTGCGCTGTTATGAAGTACGGATGAAAACCCCGTGTCGATTCTTAGCCACCAAGACCCGATCGCCGCCTTGCGCCAAATGGTCGATAAAGGTTCATGTGACCTCTTATCGTGAACGTGGTGCGCTATCCCTATGTCTGTAAAATTTGATAGGTGTCCAAGGGTGTGCAGATTATTCTGGACAACCCTAATCAGCTTTAAACGCCAGTCATCTACGAAACGGCAACCATCTTGGCGAGACTGCCCCGTCATGCCTACCCACATGAAGCTTGCAGGAGAAATCTTCGACTTATCCGTGGTACGTTTCACTGCCCTGCGCCGGGCCCCTGGTACAGCAATGTATCGAATTCGCGCTTTAACGGCCTCAGCCCTTAGCCCACGGTGCGCCGCTTGGGGGAATTTCACTTGAGCGGGGTAAGGGGCCGAAGATAACCCTACGGCACAAGTAAAGCTAGATATCCGCCGATAAGCGCTTGGACTCGAGTTGCTCCGCACCTTGAAAATAGGAGCTTCGCACAGGGGTACGTGAAGCAAGAGAACTTGTCCAAGCACTTGACATGTTCATAGCTCTGGATGTCCTACGTAGGGTTCTGTACCATGAGGTGGACGTTAACGGACTCAAAAAAAAAAGAACCCCCCATACTCCTAGCGAGACGGCCGTTTCCCATGAGGAGATCGATATGGTCTGCGCATTATGGTACTCACGGTTCGCAGTAAAAACAATGGCAACTCTTCGAGGTGACAAATGCCGCGGCGTTAGAGCCGACGCCGAGTAGGTTTGGTACGGCGTGGCTGCGTGGCAGAGCATTGGTTGAGTTGGATGTTCTTAGCCTTCATCACAGTCAGGCATGTCCATCCAGCGAAACACAAATCCTGACGACGTGTTCTCTGGAGCAGATAGGACCCTCCGGACCATCCCTCTTTCAAAGGACCAAAAGATGAACGAGATTGGATGCAGAATATACGCGCCTCATCCAGCGCCCCTAAATGCAAGTAGTGGCTTATTGAAACAGTCAACATCCTCGGAAGTGCCGAAAGGACGGCCATGTGGAAGGTTTGACTCCGGCTAGGGCAAAATAAGAAATCAAACTGACATAGCGAGGAACGGGAACGTGGCCTTGGAGGCAGGTTAACGCCGACCCTAGAGATAGCCGGTGATCTGAAGACTGAAACGTTACATTGTAAAAAAATCGAAGGGGCGGGTGCAAATGAAGTCCGGGTGCAGATGTCGTGAATTTACACATAAGGCTTTCAAGTGTTCGTTACACAGGGACTCAAACTTGCAGCATAAGGTCACTAGAAGGACCAAGGGACCAGCTTCCAACCTGTAAGGATTCTCAGGTTATATGGCCAAGGGACCAGGATGCAGCGACTAGGGTGTAAGGTCACCGTACCGCGGCTGACTCGGACCTCGGAGCCACCTCGCTCGCACTCCGATTGACGAGTTCCTGCCTCCCGTGTGCTCGCATACTTACACACTACACTGCCTGGGATTCTCATGCGTATATAATTTTGATACCTCGACTCCAAATAGAATCCGCCTATTCCGCTTGCTCACTCTGCGACCTCCTCACCAGGCTCACCCGTGTGACTTCGGGTGAGTTCGGCCTCGCTTCAGGAGATTACGTACCACCGTTCCTATGCCCCAAGGCAAGCTCAGGGTCAGCAGGAACGAGACGTCGGTTAGCCCCACATTTTTGATGGAGCTGGTGACTGATGGTAAGGTGATGCTACGTGGCGACCCGGGGGTCGGTGGACATGCGGCTTCGCACGCATCTTCGCGAGAGAAGCCCGCCTGTGTAGATACCACCTGACGAATCACAACCACGCACCGAGAGTTCGGGTCAGCAGTGCCTTTCTCTCGAAATGAAAATAAAAATCCTGAGTTCTGAACTTCCTAGAATGGGGAAGAAGCAGCCTGATAGCCGCCGATTCTCACCGTTGGGACGGTCCGAGATTCATAATGGGTGTGCGAATCTCAGGGATATAACGTATCACCTCGAGGCCTGACTTGAGTACTAATGAGAGCGACATTAGCGAATCGATAGATCAAGGACTGGTGCACATTGAGCCTTCGAGCCTCTGATGCATCCGACAAGGTAGCAACAAATTCCAGAATAAATGCGAGCCAAGGTCGAGAAGTCTTCTTTTTAAATACAGTGCATGAGAGCTGCCGAGAAAACAACTGCGTAGGCCGCTAAGGTGGCTTCGAACTGTCGTCCAATGGTATGTCTGAAAATGTTTCCAACTACCCAGCACCGAAAACTTATAATTGAATACGTACATAGATGCCGAACCTAAACCTAAACCCACAAAATTCCTCGCTGTTCCTGTAGGTGATGTGATGCCCATGATCAGCGCCGACATGTAGTGCATGCAAACATAGCGGTACAGTACCGTACCTAACATGCTACCAGACGAAAAAAGAAAGGGGGGAAACCCAGTTCAAGAGGAAACGCGATTCAAATATTCTGTCATTGGCCGAAAGTCCACGACGAGCAGCATGCCGCTTCCAGTGATGAGCGCGAGCCGATCATGGCAGACGCTGTTCTGTGTCTTGACCCCCCACTTGGAGCAGTATTCCTCAGGGATGCAGCACACGCGCTGGCCCACATTGCTGAGCACCCAGTGTCCAAACGAACCCTTTTGGGCAACCTCGAGGTGCGCGACCGTCGGTTTTATCCCCTTCGGTTTTTCCTCTGCCTCGGGCGCGACGGCGACGGTGTCCGCGTTCACGTTCCATACCGTATACCGAGGCGGCTTGTCCCACAGGCGGCTGGCGATCTCCAGCAGCGACCCCGAGCTCTCCGATTCTGTGAACTTGGCGTAAAACGTGGCCATCTTGTACGGATCGCTGTTGTACAGCTCGTGCCTAACGACGCCGCCCGCGGAGGCCAAACCCAGATCGATCTTCCACACATCCCTCGTTCGGACCACGATGAGCTCTTCGCCGCGCAGCGAGCGCGCTGCCAGGGGTCTCATCTTTCCGGGGAGTTGTTTCCACCGCAACGAGCCGCTCTCGAGATCGCACGCGCAGACGTACGACACGTTGGCGAGGAAAAATACGATGCCGACGTGCTTTCCCGTCGCGGAAAACTGCATGTCGCAGACCTCCCAGTCGGTGAAGCTATCGTGGAGTGCCACCGGCCACGTCGTGGTGAGGCGCCTCCTCGAGTGCAAATTCGCGATCTCCAGAAGGCCATGCTGCGTCTTCCCTTGGTAAAAACTCAGAGCGGCGAGCCTGGTTCCGTCGGTCGATGCTGCAAGCCGTTCGATCTCGTGCTCACCGAGCTGCACCTTGTCCTCAGAGGTACCATCAGCATGCACTCGAGCTAGCCATTGCTGCTTCCCCCCCTTCACTATATAGCAGTGTTTGGTCAGGATCACTCCCGTAGCCTTGATGCTAGGGCTGTTGTCTGGGTGCTTGACGGGGGGCTGCGCCAGGTCCCGGATATGAACGACCTCTCCATCACAGACGGCAACCAAGCGACAGTCAGGGGAAATGACTGGGAAGCGGTCGAGTCTTGTGCTGTCGACACCTGACAGGGTGCGTTTTTCCAAGAGACTGTGCGTTGTCGTGCTGAATCGCCGAATTAGATCACCACAGACGACTGTAACCACAGAACCGTCGGAGGAAAGGACGTGAACTGGATACGAGGAAGAATCGGAACCGAATATTTTCTTTCCCCTTTGATCAGTCGATGAAACTACGTAGACGCTGTGATCGTCGGTGGTAGTAAACCGAAATGAAACCACACACACCCACGCCGCCGACGTCGCAGTCGCAGACGAAGCAATAAACGATAAGCGGATGTGGCGCGCCTCTGGCAACCATTTTGGCATCAACGTGAGCGTCTCCCCGGTGACATCACCGTGCCTCAAGTCGCCGCACGGGCCAATCTTCAGCTCCCGTTGCGACACAGAAGCCAACATTTCGGAAGCCACCGCAACGCAAATCACAGCGGACGAATGGGAGTAGGGGAATCCATCTCTTTCAGGCTCCCAGGAGGAACGACGCAGCTTCCAAAGCCGAAGGCGACCATCGCCACACCCAACACACAGGGTATTGACGGTCTGGTCGAAGGCAGCGCACGTGACTTCTACCTGCAGCTCCAGTTTCGATTCCGGTGACGGCGATCTGTCCGTCGGCCCCTGCGGTAGAGTTAGTTGGACTTCCTTGAGGGAGCGACTGTCGGCGATTCTGAGCAAGAGGCTGGGCGTGACGGAAGCCAAGGACGTCGCACGACACCCCAGCGCGATGATGGGTAACTCGGCAACAGCGGAGCCACTGCCGCTGGCACGAGGGTCTCCCAATCGGAATTTGCCGAACTGAACGCCCGTGACGGGTGACGCTGTGACGACGTGGGTGGGGGTGGAGATACCGAGGCGAGACGAGTCTGCAGAGAAGACGAGGTGTCGGGGAGTGCGGTCGCCACCGCCGAGGTTGCGAACCGTGCACAGCTCCTCGGGCCACGATTCGGAGTAGCCGTACGTGACGTGGGGTATGTCCCGGTATCGCGCCGAGTAGACGCGGTAGAGAGTCGTACAATGTGGCGTGAATGGCAGAGCTGAGAAATATACGTGGATGGCGCTCTTGTCCAAGATGCCCCCGAACCGACCGACGAACCGTACGCCATCTTGCAGGATCTCGACGCTTGAAGCAGATACCGCATTTTGCTTAAAACGCGCAAAGCAGAGGATAAGGTAAGGTGTCAGAAAAATCATAAGAGGACGCCGTGACGTGCGTACCTGGTTAAGCTCTGTAAGAGCTTGCTGCATCAGCTCCACGGCGGTGTCGAGATGACTCATTAAGCTCATAGCCTCCAGCCATTCCAAGAGCTTCTCCGTGAGGAATGTCTCCAACATACGAATATTTCCACTGTCACCAGCAACATGCGTGAATGCATGACTGCAAGCGTATCGCAGCCCAGTAACTATGTATCGATAGATCCTCTCTGAGGACACGTCCTTGTTCGTGACCGACGGACTGCCCGTTCTGCATATGTCCCTCCTCAATGACTTCATCATCAAGGAGAAACACCGCGAGCCGAGCTGCACCGAGGCTTCGTGCGCATCGATAAACCAGTTCGACGGACAGCGATGTCGCGAGGTGGCGTAATCGTAGAAGGAGGGGTGCGCGATTCGTACCACGACGGCACCGCCGCTGATGGGATACAGGACGAAGACACATCCGAGATTCTCCAGAAGCGCACGAATGACGCCAGTGGCGTCATGGTTGTCGTCGTCCTCTGCCTTGAGAAGCGTGCAAATCGCAGATACAGTCAGGGGCTGCTGAGCCGCGATGATCGTGCCGACGACCCGACGGTACAGCGCTTCGAGATCCCTATCGTCGGCCCCCGCAGAAAGCGCGATGTTCAGTGCCTCCGTATACAGCACGTCGAGATTGACCTCCGGCGTCGCGGATGTCTCGACGCCGCCCAGAACACGCGAGACCACCTCGCGGGGTCGAACCCGATTGTCGAGCAACGAGGACAAGAGCCGGGCCCACTGAAACAGCCCACCGGCCCTGGCCGCAAGCGCACCGGCATCACTTTTGATCTCCGACGCCAGCCAGGTGCGTTCCAGGCCCACCACCTTGCTGATCCTCTCCAGTTCGTGTTGCAGAAACCGCTCGACGTCGCCGTCGTCCTTGCCGATGCCGACGTCTACCGGGATCTTCAGCGACTCCAGAGCTTCGAGGTAGCCGCGTACATCGTCCCGCGGGCGACTGGTGAGGAAAATCTTGGCAGTGGACGGTAGAAGGGGAGTCCCTGAGCGAATCGCGGCTAGAAAGGAGGCGCGGATGTCCGCCGGGCATTCGTCTATGCCATCGACCACGAGCACGACTGTCGTCATAGGGGAGATGGCCGCAAACTCCTGCAAGGGGGTGACGACGAGGGTGGCGAACTGCTCCTCCATCGTAGGATTGACGCGGGTGTCGTTAGATTGCTCCATGGCCTCGACAACGAGTTCGCGCAGGCCAGACACGAACGACAGACCATATGCGAGGAGGCGGACCGCCGACAGTGCCAGAGACCCGTCGTCGTGTCGGAAAAAGAAACAGCTGTACGGCCGTCGCTTGGCGTGCAGCGTCGCTGCGAGCTCGTGGCTGATGGAGCTTTTTCCCGAACCCGCGACGCCGTTGAGCCAGCACACCACAGGCCCTTCGGAGCTGCGGACCCATTCCCAGATGCGAGCGAGGTAGCGCGTTCTGGTGCCCGAAAGGCATCGGCGATCGGAACGCCAACCACCAGTATCTAATCCTTCCACGAGGCGCAATCTGACGTTCTCGTCACCTAGTAGTATAGAGTTCATCGAGCATGCAGAGGAGGATCAGGTAAATGGCAGCTCACGAAGGTATTTGACGTCCATCCCTGTCGAAAGCTGAGTCCCAAGCATAAAACTATTGATGCATTCATCGACCTCTTTGTTCAGATCTTGGATAAAGCCTGCGTCTGCGACGCGGTTAATCGCTCGGCGAAAAGCATTCGCCTGCGCGAGGTCGGAAAGTTTCTGAGCAACGTCCGCGAGCGAGCTGTTCCGGAATTGTGGCCGTCAGCGAAGACTTGTGGGAGAGTGGGGGAAGGGGGAAGAGCGGTGTGAGGAGCTCGATCACCTTTCCAGCGCCTCGACACGCATCCTGGTGCCCTTATCCGTGTCGGTATCGTCGTGTACTTTGAGCTCGGCATGGACGATGTTAATTAGTTTGTTGATCTTGACGCAGATGTCGTAGCAAGCTTGCTTGTTGTGTTTCGCGCCCTAAATGTGCCATCAGAGGATGTCAAGCGGTGCGACTAGTAAGGGCGACGCTTGACCTCTATGATGTCCATGATACTCTTCACCGTGGTTACGACGCCTTCGAGGCCAGGAACGGGTGATATCTTAGCTGCGCTCGTCAAGATATCGAGGGATGTCTTTAGGCCATTATACACCTCGTTCCGTCGCCTTCGTGTAGGGACTTTGACCGACATTCGAGCTGCTTATCGGATGAAGTAGAGTTGCATCTGCTAGTTAAGCGCTTGTGGGTGGTGGAGTAGATACGGGATGATCGCATAGTGGCCAACTCGGCTCCCACATCAACGCATCAAATCAATGTGTGCGCCTAGACACAAATATAAACCCCCATTATGTCAGCGACGGCTGACATTCTTTATCGCTGGTTTTGAAAACTACTGGGTTTTTGAAAACTCGTAATATCTCCCTTTCCCGTGAACTTGCACCCTCTGGCTTCTCGGAATAGGTTTTTGTGATGCATAGAAGGTTGCTTGTGAAGTTTTTTTGGAGGAAATCCACCGAGTTTTGATAAAACAGCAAAAATACTATGCAAAATTTTGAATGATCGACAGAAAACCTTGTCTAAATACATTTCCAGATGTAAAATTGCAGAGGAAACTTGATATTCTCAAATCTCAGGCCCTGCCAGTGACTGCAGCATACATAGCACAGATTTTGGGACGAGCGTGAGTCGCGCGTGACAATCCGTCCTTTAGCGGATTGTGCCTGGCGCGCGCGCGTGAGTGAAATCTTTTCAAAACCTAGTTTTCAGTCCGGCAAGATGTTCCCTAGGACACAACCACTGATATGCTACTTTATTATGCACAGGTGTCTAGGTTAGAAGCATACCTACTTCAATAAGAAAGCCGCACCTACTGGTCGGAGAGTATGTTTCCGAGACTTGTTTTCAAAAAATTTCAAAAACCCAGTAAGCGATAGTATTTGGTCGCTTTAATCAACAAATTTGCTTTGCATTACGTCCGTAAAGTATTGAATCGCATTGCTGTGGTATAGTAGGTATAGTAAAGTAAAAGTATTGCATTCTCACTCTCTTTCCAGAGGGGTCGAATATAAATATGAGATAATAAATACCGATGGCTACGCGGAGCGCACTGGTCGAATCAAAGCCCTCTTCACCCATTTGGATAATGTCTTCAAACTTCTTTGACGCTCGGGGGTAGCAATCGACCCCACACAACTAGATCTATCAATCCATGAAACAAGCGGCGCACAACCATTCAACACCCCAAACACTTGTTGCCGACGTGCACAGGCACGTGAAAGTGAATCGGGCTCTGCGCGGTACGCAAAGGTAGGGAGCGGGTCGCCGCCAGTAGCATACTGCTCCCCGGAAAATACCTCGGGGGCTCGAAAATGTACCCCAACTTGACGAGTTGAAACAAGACGTGGCACACATGGAGGTGTCAGTGACCGTGAAGTAACATTGGCCCAATCACTGCAAACCGGTTTTAATGATCAGGACATCTTCACGGCGTGGGAGATACGCACATTGGTCCAAAGAAAGGATGTTGCTTAATTTCCGAAATATCGCACAAGCGGGAATCAGGGCGTTTCCTCAGAAGCTGGGCAAAGCTATTAGACCAGGCTCGACTGAGCGAGGAAAAGACGTACTTGGCTTACTAGGTCAATCGCCTCTTCCGTCATCAATGGGCTTTCAACCATGACGATCTCGTCATGTTTGACATGCTCAGCCAAGTGACGCACCCAAGTGGGATCGTCGGATGAAACGGTATTGGCCTGAAATGCCTCCTAAGTAGTTGAATGAGCCACGTATCCACGAGAAGAAGTCAAAGACCACCTACACCGTCGTTTAGCATTTCGTACATCATGACACCGAAAGCCCAAAGATCCGCTTCGAAACCATAATTGCCCCCAGATAAGACCTCTGGAGACGAGAACGCCGGTGTGCCAACACAGCCCCGCGTGGTATACGCGGTTGGAGCAGACTCGTCAAACAGGCAGGCAATGCCAAAGTCGCCGAGTACAATGTGCCCATCTGTGTCGACGAACACGTTTTCGGGCTTAATATCCCGATGGAGAATATTGTGGGCGTGGACGTGCTCGATAGCAAGAAGCTGAGTGACCAGATCAGGGAAGGTAAATTCATCGACCTGGCGGTGACATACAAGTTCCGCCATGTAAAACCGTACAGCTTCCACGTCAAATGGCATCAGCCTTTGAAGCTGTTGGAGATCGCCTCCAGGGAGGTACTCCTATCCCGACGATGAGTGAAAAGTAAGGAATAGGAAATGCGTAGACTTACCGTGACGAGGTAGAAGTTTTCAGTGTCGTGGAAGCACGCGTGAAGCGGGAGGATAAAGTCGTTTCCACTCAATTCGGTAAGAGCGGCTTGCTCGTTGATAACCGTGCTGAATGCAATCTTTCTCCCTGCGGCGGTGTACTTTTCGACGGCTTTGAGCGCATACAAGTACGAAGTATGCTTCTCTCGCACGAGGTAAACAGTCGCATTTGCTCCCGAACCCAAGGTGCGCAGGAACTCGTAGTCATCAAGGCAAGGGGAACTTAGGGCACAGTAGGCATCAACGGGGCTAGCGGTTCGCTTGAGAAAGGAGGAAGTGTCAGAATAGCTAATTGCAAATCAGACTGAACGAGTTCCGACTCACCTCCATAGAACTGGCCCGCAAATGAACTAGCGACTGAAGGCGTGATTGGAGCTTGGTGTTGAGCATGGTTGCTACTAATTGAGCGAGGAGTGTGCCATGGCAAGGTTTTTATACACGAATGTGGGAGACAGGGGATCACATTGAGGGGGCGTTGGGGGCTGTGTCTAGCAGGAACGAAATGAAACGCGTCATTATGGACTTCCAGTTGCGTTGCGTTGCATTCTTCGTGGAATCGGAGCAAGTTACAAACGTCTTAGTTACCGAAACGGGCAGGTCACCTTCCTTATGAACTCCGTCCTCCGCCGCTCGCTCTCGCTACGGCCGCCCAAGTGTGCGGTCGTGCACCGAGAGCCCCTAACATCCAGCATATCCCGTCGCATTCCACACTCGCCGAGACGGTATTCGACCCATAACCCCGATGCATTCAAGAACAAGGCCGCCGTCGGGGTACGTCCGCCTGCTCATGCTCCCACCACTTCCCCTTTTCCTACCCCTCCTCACCACGCCAAGCTCCCCGCCCCCCTCTCCACTCGCTCAATGACGCTTTGGAAATGCAGGTGTTCACCCCTAAGGCAGCTGCCCTTTTCATTTTTGCCGGCACCGGCCTCTATTTCTACTTCAGGTGGGAAAAGCAACGACTACTGGAGCAAAGGCGTGAGTCGACGTGTCTGCGGCATCGCTACTATCCGTTCTCAAAAAGAGTCTGAACAGAGAAGGAGACGGAATCGCGCACCGTCGGTCGCGCGCACGTCGGTGGGCCGTTCGAAATGACGACACATGACGGCAAGCCATTCACAGAGAAGGATTTACTCGGGAAATGGAGCCTCGTTTACTTTGGCTTCACCAATTGTCCGGACATATGCCCGGAGGAGTTGGACAAGATGAGTGCCGCCGTGACGGAGCTCGGTGCGCACCCCCTGGACGTGTACACCTGACTTCCGTTCATTGACGTGCTGTGCAGACAAGGCGTATGGCCCCATCGTTCAGCCCGTATTCATTTCCGTTGACCCCGCACGCGACACGCTCCCCCAAATGGCCCTATACGTGCGCGACTTCCACCCTCGTCTCATCGGCCTCGCAGGCGATTACGCGACCACAAAGGCGACGTGCAAGGCATACCGTGTATACTTCTCGACGCCGCCAGGTACTAAGCCGGGCGATGACTACCTCGTCGACCACTCCATATTCTTTTATTTCATGGACCCCGAGGGAAAGTTCGTTGATGCCTTTGGAAAGTCCAACACGGAGACGGACGTCATCGAGAGAGTGAAACGGGAGATTGAGGCGTGGAAGGCAGAAAAAGGTCGTCTAGTTTGAGACCATGACCATAGAAAATGCATGCTATGATACTTTCGCACTATCGCTCATTGTCATCACTATCATCAATAACCACCACTCTGTAATGATTATTGTATCGTCCAAGACGAGAATTGCATGGGGATGTGTCAAACAAATGTGCGTCTATGATGAGTCCGCTGCGGCCTCTCTCTCCCGGAGTTTCTGCTTCGACAGTGCCTTCATCCTGCGCATGTAACTTGACACCAGGTTACACTCAGCTGTGCGAAGGATAAATAGAGGGAATAGAGAAACACATACTCGTCATATTGACATCTGAGGTCCAGCGATGAATGTCAGGGAGGAAAAATTACACGAATCAAACAACGTACTTTTCATACGCGTGCCTTTCGTTCTCGCATTCCCACGGCAAGTAATATTTTTCCTTGCGGCAGACGTTCAACGGTAGCAGCAGGCTACGCGCGCGCACAGTAAAGAGACCATCCATCATCCGAACGAATCGATTCGTAAGACGGTACGTCCGAAAAGATACGTGTGAGCGTCAGGTTCTAGCGGGTAACGGGGGGCGTGGCGCGCATTAGGAAACGGGACATACGCGGAACACTGATCGCGCCAAGCAAGTGGGACCCTATGCGCCTTGAGTTCTTCTTGAGATGCCGTCGTGGAGGACATTGGGGGCTTTAGATCGTCGGGATGTTGAGGGAGACAAGTGGCGACGGCTCACCCCGGCGCGGCCTGTCCGCCCAACTTGGCCGGTTGGCGGTTGGCGGGAGACCGGTCCGGCCGGCAATTGCCCTGACAGTCCCGCCGCTCCGCTTGTGACTTGTCATGGCCACTGCCAGTTGGGCAGTTTTGGCGGCCGATTACATACACAGTCACGTCCCATAAAAGGCGAAAACCCAGTAGTTTGGTATTCACTAGCCGAGCTGTCAGAATTTCGTACTCAGAAAAATAAAACGATCTCGGAAAT
>Ga0137397_10003030_pt1 | contig 11716 bp, 20 predicted proteins | sample czorhiz116metaG_FD_106658 | JGI IMG/M metagenome (GOLD analysis project Ga0137397, IMG submission 106658) | Vadose zone soil microbial communities from Angelo Coast Range Reserve, California, USA - czorhiz1.16 metaG | ecosystem: Environmental > Terrestrial > Soil > Vadose zone | place: USA... | reverse complement strand
TATCTGAAGCCACGTGTGAAGCATGCTGGCTCCGTTCGCTATTTGGGGAACTTGGATATAAACAGACACTCCCTATAAAGATCTACGGCGATAACGAAGGAGCGGTAGCGATGGCGAAAAACCCCCAATTCCATCAGCGAGCCAAACACATTAAGATCAAGTACCACTCAATAAGGCAAATGATCAAACGAGATAAGGTCGCGGTCGAAAATTGTCAAGGACATTAACAGACAGCGGACATTCTCACAAAACCCTTACCACGTGCAAAACATAAACAGCATACATCCGAAATGGGGATGGCAACGATTTGAAGGGGGGTGTTAGAATGGATCACGCCAGATCAATAGATCTGATATGTGTGCACTCGGACAGAATGGTCCGGGAATGGTTAGTACACATGCGAGTCCATATCAACAAACCGCTGCCGGCCGTATACCCAAATGGGTGGTCATATACTAATACATATGATGTAATAATTGTTCTACTGGTGGATACACTGTACATAGGTAAATAGCTCCTCAGTTGCGGGTCTATAAGGTGACCGCGACTGAGCACAATAGACACAAGTTGTTGCCCCAGTACATCTCTGATCCCCCAGATCTTAAGAACCTCCCATCACAATTCTTGTGCCAAAAAAAAATTATTTTTAAAACAGCATAGCCTATGGGCTTTTTAGTGTTGGGGCGGTGACCGGTGAGCGCCGGTGAGCGTTTGTCTAAATTACGTCAGATATTGATCGTGTCATGAAAGCACGCCGCGTGCGCCCCCGCCAGCCGTCCCGGTATATATCTGCGCCAGCAACCCGAGCACTCCTCCATCCGCACCTAGACCCTCCTCGTCTTCCTCCTCCTGTATGGGCCGTGTGGGGCCGACACCACGCGGATGTCTCCTAGCACCGTCGACATACGACTCGCCCAACGCGCTGCGCACCTCTCCCACCGAGTCCGCCACGAGCTCCCCACTACCACTCGGTATCGGCATCGCCGCCGCCTCCGTCTTTCCCCCCCGGGGTCCCTCCTGTTGCTGCTGCTGCGGAACCGCAAGCGCGACGGAACCGTCCGAGTCTCCCAAAACGACGCTCTGCGCCATCCCGGACTGGTACATCGTGCCCGTCGACTGCCCGAGCATCGTCGATGTCGCGCCAAACCCGAGGCCCGCGCCGACTGCCCCGCCACCCCGGCGCCGCACGGCCGCAATCCGCGACTCGTGCAGCGCGCGCTCGTAATCCCACGCTCGATCCGTCGAAGGACCGCCGCCGCCGCCGCCGACGGAGCTTATGCCTGGGGGTCGGGGCGTGTGGTCGTCTGCGGCGCGCCGCGCGGAGAGGTCCGCGATGCGCGAGAGGTACAGCGAGCCGGTCGGATCTGTTGGCATCCATTCCGGGTGCGCCGCTTTGAACGAGACGAAGGATTTTTCCATCTTTCCGTCGTTGGACATCAGGCGCGCGTCGGACACCTTGGTTGGCGCGCCAAACTGTACGGATGTACACTCGGAGGTTAAAGATGCTGCAAAGAAAGTAAAGGGTAAAAGGAGCAACGGACCTTGACGTTGCCGTGTCGCTGGAAGTCAAACACGGCAAAGCTGCACACATACCCGAGTCCGTCGACGTGCACGGTGAACTCGCGGAAAAAGTCAACGATCGCTGGCGCGCAGGGGGGTAGCGCGAACCAGAGGATAAATGGCGTCAACACGACGCTGGCAAGCTCCGTCGCGAACGTAACCGCTTTCAAAGCGAAAAGCTCGCCGAATTGCGCGTGTACCGTCTTAGAGTGCAGCTGCTCCCGCCACTCGTCCGGAAGGTAGTGCGTGTACTGGACGATTGCCTCCATGAGCACCTCCGAGTCAAACACCCTGTTCTCTTCGGGTATCATGCCACGCACAACCGCAACCATACCACCAAAGACGGAAAGGTAGAAGAAGACCGAGCGATGAGGGGTAATTTCGAGGTGGATGAAGAGGTCTGGGTCGATGACGGTAGCGAGAAGAAGGACGGCAGCAAAGGACCCAGCCACGAACGCTACGAATCTGCTATTGCGTCAACCAACACATCGAAAGAGACGTCACGGCGTCTCACCTAATGACAATTGCCAGCTTTTCATTGGGAAACTGATTCATGTACATGTTCGCGATGGGGTATGATTCCTTGAGACGTCGCTCGAACAGGTGGGGGAGTTCGTTGAATTCCCGGAACTTCCACTGGGCAAAGGGAGTGTATGCACGACCGCTGATTGAAGATGGGTTGTGGTAAGACTCCTGTCTTTCGCAATTAGAATTGCCGCATAACGAGAGGAGAAGGAATTACTTCGAAGTATCGGAAGAACGAATATATGAGCAAGTATACCACGATGAACGGCGCGAAAATGGCGTTCAGTATACCCATGAAAATGAGACGCCTTCTAAGCCTGCGTACCCGCGTCAACCATGGTTGTGGGATGGCTTTTGCCGATTTACTCACCCGTCAATCAACGCTGCTCGATTCTTGCTCTTCAGAAACACTTTCCTCACTTGTCCCCTTCTGTCAAACAGGTATTCCATCAGACAAAATTGGAGATTCCATTCAAGGGCACGCGTAAGCGTTCGGCCTTTGCCCTCCTCGGCAGGACACCCGCGCTGGAGGGGCACACGCAAGTCAAGGAGCTCTTTGTTAAAAAGCGCGATGAGGAAATTTTCTTGTCGCATGATCCGGTTGGCGATGTCGTGCGCATCTAATTTAGCGCCCTCGCTGGCGCGTGGACGCGAAGACGAGGAGAGTTCTGTGAGTGGATTGGAGTTACGGATAGCTCCGATGCGTCGGACTACTTCGGGCCAGGAAATTGTCTGGATATCTTCCTAGAACAGAGTTGGTGAGCGAAAAGTGGCATATACGTGGGAGGCGTACGTCAGGTATTTGAAGGAGGTGGGTATAAAAGTGGTACATGTCCACGAGCCGCATTGTGCTCAAGATGAATAACACGATTTGCCATACGTAGAACGCGCAAAAGAGGAGGAAGAAGAGCAGCGTAAAACCCGAGAATCTGTAGAACAAAGAACCGTGAGAAATGTGACGTGCGCCGTCGGGCAGCGAAGGACGCACCGGGAAACGCAGCGTTCGACGACGATATCGGATAGTCGCGTGACTTGATCGGGATGTATGCGCGAATAATCCACGCAGCGGAGGAGGAACGTCGAGAATGCGATGACAAACCCGACTGTGCTGGGCTAGGCATTAACGAATCTCTGTAACATGCGAAGAAGGCACCCACAGAAGATTCAGTCCCCGCTTGAGGGCGATGGAGTATATCCCCTTCCCGTGGTAGTAGAGGTACACCTCCTGAAGAAAGGCATCAAGGTTGTACACGTTCACCCAGTTCCACAGCGCACGCTCGTACGCATCTAGGCCGCGCTTCGGGCTGGGCTGCGTAGCCGCAGACAGGGATTTCGCGGGTGGATGGTCCGGGTTAATCTCCGAAGGACGTGGGGGGACAGATATCCGTGGAGGATCGACGGGTGTGGTGGCGTTGGGTGCGTGTCGCGTGTCGCGTGCGCGGCCCTTGCGCGACAGCGGTGTACGGCGCGTAGCGGGCGACTCGATCAGGAAGCTCCGGGGGACCTCGCCGTCGGACTCTGACTCATCCTGTATGCGATCGTCCTCGCGAACGTTGGGTCTGAGTACACCCGGCTCGATGGCGCCCCGGGCAAGGCGCTGGAGGGGCGTAGAATCCGCGCGTGAGGCCTGGGAGTTTGACGTGGAGACGGCCTGCGCCTCGAGGTCGATATCTTCACGCCCTGGAGACGCGGCGCCATCGGTGTCCTCTTCGTCCTCTTCGAGAACAGACTGGTTGGCGGCCGTGTAGCCTTGATACGCGCGGCTGAGGGGGTTGAGCTGGTTGAGAAAAGGGCGGGAGGTGGCGGTTGGCGCGTAGATGGATTGTGAGATTGAGCGTGAGGTGGACAATGAGCGGCCAGGAAAACGGCGATTGCTTGGTGGAGAGGACATGGCGGACAACGAGGGTGGAGAAGAAAGGGTCGTTTTGGAGGGGTAGTGTGCAGGGTCGGCAGAGTCACCCGCTTGCCGAAAGAGGCGAACAGGGCCGATAGCAGCCGCCCACCTACGACCGAGTCACTACTACAACGACCCCTGGGCACAGCACACTGCGTACTTCCCATCAAGCTTTCCTCTCAGTTACTACACTACGCCGACAATGTGGATCACCTTGTATGTGGTGAAAATCACTACAGGGTAGGACTACTAGCCTAGTAGTATATTGAACCTTGCAGGGTAATAGCATAGCAGCATGGATCATTAATAAATGGAACCCCTCATACCGTGACGTAGGTTTGAGATGGGGAAGGGCCACCATTGGTTCAGAGCAACATAGCATCTACACAACGAAAGACTTTGGATGGCTAAGCACGTCCCTTATCGTAACCGCGGCTTCCCATACCATCCCCACGATTGACTCGGAACTACCGATACATGGCAGCAGCTCCTTCATCCTCAGACTTGATAAGAGGAGACTTAGAAGGAGTAGTAGCCGTCTGTGAGTATTGCTGGCAGAGCAGAGGGCATAGTGAAAGGTGCCAACTCAGTGTAATTGAAGGCGAAGCAAAAGCCCTCATCTTTACACAATACCCTAACTTTCGCCAAGTCGTCCGTTCGTTGGCGAAACCTCAAGTCAGTCGCACCTACTTTTTCATACTTGTGCTAGAGAGTTGCAGGAAGGTCAACTCCCAGATTGGGATCTTGGTACCAAGATGGATCACATTAAATAATGGCCAGGCTGGGGATTTAGGCTAGCCATGTCTGTGACAGATTGCACATTTCCCTTAAAGTTAGTCCTGGATCTTGTTGTTGTTGTCCTTGATTATGGCATAGTCCTCTGTGTACCTCTCATATGCTGTGCCAGCACCAAGGTAGATGGGAGGGGAACAGACCACGTGCCCCAGGACACGGCTACTAGCGGTGGTGGCCTGGACCAGCGACGAGCCTGAAGAGGACGTCGGCGCCGCCGTTTTTGTGCTGGGAGTACGCCGGTCTCGACGCTGAGCTGGTGCGAGTGCGCCCAGGCGGGACGACACATCGTGCACTGCTGGTGCGCAAGCCACACGAGGAACCAGTCTTACGTGCAGTCCCTGTTCAAGTTGTTGATTTCTAGCATCACGAGCAGATGTCGGCAGAGCACGACCGAGGCGAGAACCACCACGGTGGAGGGCAGTTATGCCGACGCCGACGCCCTGCATTGTGCAGGTAGTCAATGAGAGGACGGGTTGACGAGCTGACTTGTCGCCCACAATAGCCCCGAGGACAGAGGTCGTCGTCGTAGGCGGTGCGCTGGGTGGGACGACGGTCATTGGAGTTGTCGGTTCAATTGGTTGGAGAGCGTCAATCAAGCATGCCGTCTGAGCCAGGTGCAACGGTTCATTAATGTGTATTAACTGAACTGAACGCTCATTAACGTTCGTTTCCAATGAAGAAAGCCACAACCCGCAGAAAAAAGCTCTTTCGTATTTCTTGTTTAAACATGATATTATGGAGGGCGGATGGCACAGTGGTAGCGCGCTTGCTTCGCAAGCTCATGACTTTTCATGGGTTCCGTTGCATGAGGTCGTGGGTTCAAACCCCACTTCGTCCACATTTTTCTCCTCACGAAGTTTGGACTCAATTTTTGTTGCCAGCGTGATCGTCGATTCATCCATGACGAAAGTTAGCCCGATTGTGGCACGGTAAGTATTACAATCCTCTGATATTCTGCGGCGGGAATTCAAAGTCCACACTTAAGTCGCTGGACGTGCTTTCGAACCTGCTAGCACGTTCAGAGTTTGACATGTTTGACAGCTTGATCTCAAAATTCGGGCAGTAGCTGATTTTCGAGAATGAGCCCAGGACGGCATTGCACTTTCGGTAGTCGAACTTGATGTGCTTCAGCTGCGGGAACACCTCGGTCCACCCGGTCACGACGACAGACATTCGAACCAGGTTATTCGAGTTGCTCGTGTGGAGGTCGCTACGCGACCAAGCTCAGCGGCAGGTCGGTGATGTATACATGCACTTCGGGGAATGTAGTTAACACATGAGAATCGCAGCGGGGGCCAGTGTTTAACAACGACGGGCCATTTCGGCACCCGGGCCGGTCTGAAGTTAGCATGTGCGCAGCATGCCTCAGCAATCTCCTTAAGGCGACTACAATAGCAGTACTACTGGTGTCAGCATGAGAGGCAAGCGGATAAGAATGGAATGGACGTGGTCGATGTGCTGAGCAGGACGACCCCGACCGTACCAATGAAGTAATTAACTCTCACGGTTTGTCATCGCGTGGCACTGTTCCGCGCGTTCCGTCTCGGTCGACTCAGCTCGACTCGACCAGCTTCTACATCTTACTTCTGTCTCTGTCAATCTCGGTCTTATGTACCACTAAGACTCTTCTTATATCCACACGCAGAATCGTTCTCCTTCCTTCATGACATCGTCTTTTGCGACGTATGCGTCGCAGTTCCTCAATCGACAGAGGAGCATCAGTGGGGCTACCTCCTTATCCCCAGAACAACCCCTCTTCTTCTCCTTCTCCACAGACGACGAGTCACAGCATGGCTCTAGGCATCTGCGCAGGGAAGAACCTTCGGATCTCGATGATGGTGGTGACCCCCATCTCCGGAGCAGCGACCACACAGCTGGGCTCACCAGCATGGCGAACACCCGCAGGGAATTGCCCGATGATGGTGATGACCCCTACCTTCGCCTGGATGACGTAGATCCCGGGTCTCAGTACCCCGCATTTTCCTCTCGCCTCGAATCTTCGCATGCACTTTCGGAACAGAGTCGGGGCTGGCTCGCACACCAGCCTGCACAGCTTGGACCGCCTTCCCCCTCTTCTTCAGAACCCGACGACATCCCTCCAATTCCGCCTCCCCCAAAAGCGCGCGCGGCATTCACACCCTCTCCACCGCCACCACCGCCTCCTCTCTCGTTATCTCTCACCCAGTCCCTCCTTCCTCGCGACGGCAATACTCGACCCATCGACCTCTTTTCCCTTCCCGATCCTCGCTACATATCGTCCCGTTCCAGACGAAAGTTTCATGATTCAATTTGGACTTCCATTTGGCTCACAGGTCTTTCGATATGCGTCCTCTCATCTTTCCTCTCCCTTTTCCTCACTCGCAAGCCTGACACGCCACGCAGTTTCCCACTCCCATATACTACATTCCTCCATACAATACCGCTTCTTGTCGTATTAACGTTCATCAGCGCAGCAGTATCGTACGCTCACATCCTCCTTCTCCGGGTATTCGTCAAGCCTGTCCTAATCGGCACAAGCGTCTTTATCCCCGCGACACTTTTGATATCTTCTATCTGGTCGTTTGCAGGAAGCTTCATGTGGGAGAGTGACACAGTACCTACTTGGGGTGAAACTTGGGGGTGCGATTCAGCAGTCTCTCCTATCTCTTACCAAACCACTAACCATACTTTACTCTAGCTTGCGTCTCTTTGCACTTATTCCACTTGCACTTGCACTTATCACTGGCCGGCGCCTCTTAACATTACCGCAGAAGGTCCATTCGACGTCTTTAATTCTCACTCTCACCACCCAATTGCTCTCCTCACAACCGCTTCTACTCATTTTATCACCCACCGTCTTGCTTGCCGCACTCCTGCTGTCCATCCCCTTCTTGACGCTTACCTTTCGTTTACTTCTTGTCGGCTACGTCTCTGATCCCAGTTCGGGACTTGAGTGGCATTTACGCGGATGGGCCAATTGGGCGATTGCTGTGACGATTTCGTTTTGGCTTTGGACATGGGCAGTGGCGCGCGGGGTATTGCGTGTGACAGCAGCTGCGGTCATCGCCGCCTGGTACTTTGCGGAGTGAGTCTAATTCGAATCTGTGAGATAGCCCGCTCACTAATAATCTTACAGCCCCACTGTCCCTCCAACGCCTCCGATGGCCACTCACCGCATCCATGCAGCGCTCTATCGCGCATCACAGCCGTCGCTTGGCAGCATCGTGCTCGCCGCTCTTCTCCTCACCCTTACGCGCATGCTGCTTCTATTCACCGTCTTCCTGCGTCGCGTGCCAGTTTATCTTCCCATTCCGCTGCGCATGTACACTGGTCCGTTACTTTTTGCGGCAGGCTACCTCGAGGACGCGGCGGGAAGTTTGAGCAAGTACGCTCTTGTGTATGTCGGGCTCACTGGCGAGGGTTTCTGGGTCAGCGCACGCCGCGCGAGGGCACTCGTAGCTGGTGCGGAGAACGGTTCAGGGCGGTTCAGGAAAAATTTCAAATTGGAGCGTGCGTCCGCGTATGTCTTCAAGGGATTCTTGGCTCTGACTCCTTTGTTTAGCACCCCTGGCCCTGTTGAGGATTGCCCCGCTGACGTTAACATTACCCTTCGCGCTGACAGCATATCTATTCGTCGCACATACGCTTGGAGCTCCGGATCAAGCGCTCGCGGCTGCGCTCCTCACTGGCTCCGTCACCGCACTCGTCGGCCTGTTCTGCGTTGGCCTTGTTTCGGACACGTACGTTGTCCCCGCTTCCTTTGGGTCTTTATCCTGACTTGTGTTTCCGAAAATAAGCGCGGATACGTTATATCTGTGCTACTGTATCGACAAGGAAACCGGAGATCGGCGTCGTGCGGAGGTGTTTGAGCTTGTACGCTCCCGAACGTCTAATCCCCTATCCATAAACTTACGATTACCATTGTACAGTTCGAATACAACTCGCGTCCTCAGCAGCAGCAACCACAGCGGCAACAGCGACAGCAGCAAACCGCGCGAGTGCATCGCCCCCAGCCACCACCACCACCACCACCGCACGCACCGCAACCGATCTCCCAACGCGTAGAGGGAATCGTTTCTCCAGAATCGTCGCCAGAGCTTAGTCCAACTGACTTTCAGGTCGACCTCGAAGTTGGGCGGCATCAGCACCGTCCGGCTCTGCCCATACAAGTGCAGCAACCGCAGCAGCCAATGGCGCAGGCTCTGCAGCGGCAGGAAAGCAGTGAGATGGATCCATTCTTGCCCGACATAGATTCCGAGCCAGAACCCGAACGAGAACGAGTGGGTGTGGCTCGCGTGATGGGGTATGACGTCGACAGCCCGAACCCCGCTTTGGCTGGCCAACACAGCGACGATGAGGAGGTTGAGGAAGGCATGACGACCTCAGCGTTGCTACCCGGGTCGGACATCTTTTGAATCAATTCTGGGTATTAGAGATGCCTCACCCCTTTGTGTTGTCGTATATAATGTGCCCTCATGTCTGTTTTGCAATTACCATTTCGCTCCATTTAAGTTAGAAAAATAAATGATAAACCCCCGGACCGATTCACCCGGAACAAATTCCAAGTTTCTGCTTGCAACGTCGTCATGCCTCGCGACTTGCGACCTCGCAGGACGCGCCAAAGTTACACGGCTTTATTCCACAGTGAAGATGAGGAAGGAAACGAACCAGGGCCTTCTCAGCGACGCCGCCCGAGCACTCAGCAGGAGGACGATAGCGGCAGCGACTTCGCGCCTCTTGCGCCTGGAGAAGCCGCGCCCGACGATGGTGTCGGGGATGACGTGGGCGCAGGGATCGACTCTTCTAACTCTGACATGAATGCGCCACTGACGACGTCGCGCTCGAAGAAGAAAGCCGGTAACCCCGCGACGAGCCAGGGTAAAGAAAAAAAGAACAAGAGAAAAAAGGATGCTACTGCCGCTGCCGCTGCCGCCAAGGCAAAGGGGAAGCAGAAGGCCAAAGTCACTCCCGCTCCCGTCCCCGCCGCTGCCGCGTCGACTGCGACTGCACCGCCGACTGCACCGCCAGCCACACGACAGAACCACGCGCTCCCGAATCCAAACGTCCATCACCGCCACCGACCTGTCCCGCTCTTCCCCGGCCCAACCGCTCCCACCGTATCCGCGTCTGGATCTGTGCGCGTGGAGCGTCTACAGCGTGCACCGCATCTTTTCGCGCCGAACGAGACGGTGTCGACGAACGCGTACGCGTCGACCGCCGTGCCGCTGCTCACGCGCAGGATCGGCAGGGCGTGGGGCGTGGGCGTGGGCGCGGGGCCGGTGTGGGAGCTTGTTGAGGATCTTGGGTGGTTCCGCGAGGGTGAGGTGGAGGCTCAGGCTCGCGCGGTGCGGGAGAAGACGTGGGTCGGCGGTGAGGGTGCAGAGGGGCAGACGTTGGGGCAGGGGCAGGTGGTGGTGTGCGATGAGAGCGCCCGCAGGCCGAGGGTGCATGCGGATGTGGTGCTTCCGCAGGGATGGACGGTTTTCCGTCGCGCCGAGTGTGTGTCCCCTCTTCCCCTGCGGATCAGTGCAGCCGTCCATCGGCCCTTTCTTTTTCTTTTATTGATGCTGTTATATCAGAGATGGGATCGCGTATATGCCGACGGATGGAAGCGTCGGGACTAGTTCCGATGGCCCTACGGCTGCTGCACCGCCGGTCGCTTGTGACTTCGGTCCGTTCGGGGAACAGACCAGGGTCAACCTCAACACGCTTGGGACGCAAAAACTGTGTAAGCTCACACAACATCACCACTCCCCTTTGCCTTTTTTTTTCTTCCTTCATCGCGCTGATACCATTGTGCCTTCGTTGCTCCTCTCGCAGCTCAGTTCCTGCCGGAAAGCCGTGCCCACGTGTTCAACGCTGGAGCGTCAGTATGGGGTCTTGACTGGTGTCCTATTCATCCAGACGACCGACCGCGTAAGGAAAACGTTCTATTTGGTGCCAGTGGCCCTTTTGACGTCTCGTGTCGAGCCAGACTGCTCCTATAAGCATTACCTGGCCGTCGCGCCGCTCCCTTCGCGCACACATTCCCCTGAGATCGGCGTCAAAGTCCCTTGCCCTTCGCGTGCCTGCGTACAATTGTGGAGCTTGGGCCCGTCCGACGGTGTCGAGGGATCCGGCGATGACAAGGGAGAAATGCGTTGCGAAATGGTGCTGTGCATAGACAGCGGACCGGCGTTAGAGATCAAATGGTGTCCCCTGCCCTCGAACGATTCCGTATGTCTCCCAAAATTCCTTATACCAACTGGCTCCTGGAATTCACGAAAGCGATTAAAAAGCTGGCAGGTCAATCCCCGGCCTCTCCAAGAAAACTGGGTCTACTAGCTGGCGTTTTCGAAGACGGCTCTCTGTCTGTATACGTAGTCCCGTACCCGCAGGATCTTGCGTCCGCACAACCTTCGTCGACAGTGAACCCGATTTATGGTAGTATTTTTAAACCCTTGCTTAAGTCACCAACAGGCTGACCTCCGGTAGTGAGACTCCCTGAGCCTATCGTTCGCATTGAACTTGAAGAGGCGGCCTTTTGCTCTCTCGATTGGGGGAACAGCGAATTGATAGCAGCGGGAATGGCAAATGGTACTCAATCCCGCTGTGTCAATGACGTTTGACCTGTAACTCAAGCCATCTTAAGGGGTTATTGCCGTCTACAATCTCGGACGGGCGTTACGAACAACCTCGGAGCGTGAGTGACTGTATTCGGCGTTTGATCTAACCACTTAACTTAAACATATTTTATCTCCACACAGTCGCCTTACCCATCAGTTACAATTGCGTGCATCAGTCTGCGATTCGTGCTCTCGCCTGGGTGCGTCTACCTGATAGGCACGGAAACGGTCCTGTGGTGATCGCCAGTGGCGGGTATGACGGCCTTCAGTGCCTCACTGATATCCGAGAACTTGGAGGTCACGTCTTTAATCGTACCCGAGGTGCGTTTCTACGTTTGTTTAATTCGATAATCTTCTG
>Ga0137397_10003029_pt1 | contig 11717 bp, 10 predicted proteins | sample czorhiz116metaG_FD_106658 | JGI IMG/M metagenome (GOLD analysis project Ga0137397, IMG submission 106658) | Vadose zone soil microbial communities from Angelo Coast Range Reserve, California, USA - czorhiz1.16 metaG | ecosystem: Environmental > Terrestrial > Soil > Vadose zone | place: USA... | reverse complement strand
TTTATGCAGCGCGGTTTCGATTCGACGAGCAGCGGGGCGCTCTCCCAAATGGTCTAGCATCATGATGCTGCTCATGATGAGGGCGGTAGGATTCGCAAGGCCTCTACCCGCGATGTCCGGCGCTGTTCCGTGAACAGCTTCAAACATGGCGGCTTGATCGCCGATGTTTCCGCTAGGCACCACACCCAGCCCGCCTACAAGGCCGGCGGCGAGATCGCTCATCACGTCGCCGTACAGATTCGGCAACAGAAGAACATCAAATTGCTCCGGCTTCAAAACCATCTGCATGCAGGCGTTGTCCACGATGAGTTCTTTGTACTCGATGTCAGGATATTCTGCCGCTACCAGGCGGATGGATTTGAGAAACAGGCCATCAGAAAGCTTCATGATGTTGGCTTTGTGGATGGCGTGGATTTTCTTGCGACCTGCGCGCTTGGCATATTCAAAAGCGAAGCGCGCGATGCGCGTTGATGCGCGCTCGGTGATGATTTTCAAACTTTCGACCACTCCGGGGACGACTTCATGCTCGAGGCCAGAGTACAAATCTTCTGTGTTTTCACGCACAAGAACGACATCCACGTTCTCAAACCGGGATTGAACTCCCGGGACATTCTTCACGGGTCGCAAGTTGGCATAGAGGTCCAGCTTTTTGCGAAGCGCGACGTTCACGCTGGGCGCGCCGCCGGCGACGGCCGTCGCCATCGGGCCTTTTAGAGCCACACGGTTCCGCCGCACGGCGTCAATCGCCGCCGTGTTGAGCAGTTGGCCTTTTTCGGCCGTTGCGTCGGCCCTGGCTTCAATCTCTTCCCAATCAATTTGGACTCCCGTGGCGTCCACAACACGACGCGTGGCCGCAGCTACTTCCGGTCCAATCCCCTCGCCGGGGATCAATGTGACTTTATGTCCCATAAGTGCATCCTAGTTTACGGGAACCTCCGTGCCTTGTCGAAACGCCTTGGGAACAGGCGTTTCCGATAGACAACAGTCGCGCTGCAACACGGAGCTGGTTTTGTTATACTAGAAGGGTAAGGTTTCCCGCAGGCTCAACTGTGGGAGGAGGCTAAGGATTCCATGATTCGACTGACGTCGGTTGCAAGCTCAAAAGTGAAGGAAATCATGAGCATGCAGAGTCCCGTTCCAACGACGCTGCGTGTAGCCGTGGTTGGCGGGGGCTGCTCTGGCTTTCAATACCACATGGCGTTTGAAAACCAGACCTCTGAGAGCGACGAGGTGGTGGATTTTGATGGTCTGAAAGTGGCCGTGGACCAGATGAGCTCGATGTATCTGGAAGGCGTGGAAATTGACTACATTGAGACGCTGGAAGGCGCCGGGTTCAAGTTCAACAACCCGAATGTGAAGAGCACCTGCGGCTGCGGAAGCTCATTTAGCGTTTAGGATTTTCTGAGTTTTCTCAACTCCTGAGATAGCGGCGTCTGCCGAGCTCTCAGGAGTTTTTCTTTGCCCACTGGAAACTAGGGAAGTAGCGGATTTGCGTAGTAGCTGCACAGGCGTTATCCTCCTTTCCGAGCATGAAAATAGCTCTCGCGCAGTTCAATCCCACCGTCGGCGATTTTGCAGGAAATTCCGCTCGCATCGTATCCCTTTCAGAAAGGGCAAAGCAGCGTGGAGCGGACCTGGCCGTCTTCTCCGAACTTTGCTTGTGCGGTTATCCGCCCCAGGATCTTCTTGAACGGCCTGCCTTTATTGAACGCAACCAGAAAGAATTGAAAGCTCTCGCCAAGCAACTGACGATTCCTTCGATCGTCGGTTACGTGGGACGCGTGAAGAACGGAACAGGGAAGTCCATCGCAAACAAGGCGGCGCTGCTTTGCGGGGGGAAAGTGACGTTCGAGCAAAGCAAGATGCTGTTGCCGACGTATGATGTTTTCGATGAGTCCCGCTATTTCCATCCCGCGGAGAAACAGCAAGTTTTGGAATTTCATGGCGAAGCGTTGGGTGTAACGATTTGCGAGGATGCGTGGAACGACGAGAATTTCTGGCCGAATCGCCGTTACGACCGTGATCCTGTAACGGAATTGATCGAGCAGGGAACTCAGGTCTTGCTGAACATCTCCGCCTCGCCGTACACGATAGACAAGCGTGCGCTGCGTGTGGACATGCTGCGATCCATCGCTGTACACAACCGGAAATCGGTTGTGTATGTGAATCAGGTGGGTGGAAACGACAGCCTGATCTTTGATGGCGCGAGCGTGGCGCTGACTCCGGACGGAAAGGTTGCCGCGCAAGCGCTGGCGTTTGAAGAAGACCTCGTTCTATTTGATACGGTGACGGGCGAAGGGGAGATTCACGAGCAGCCACGGCAGGAAATCGAATATGCGTTCCGCGCGCTGGTGATTGGCACGCGCGATTATGTTCACAAGTGCGGATTCAAGAAGGTGTTGGTTGGGCTGAGCGGAGGAATTGATTCCGCGGTTGTTGCTGCGACTGCTGTGGAGGCCTTGGGGCCAGAGAATGTATTGGGTGTGTCAATGCCCGGGCCATTTTCCTCTGAAGGAAGCAAGCAGGATGCGGCAACCCTTGCGAAGAATCTAGGAATCGAATTCATAAGCCTGCCGATTGACGGTGTATTTGACGCGTATCGTAGCTCACTGAAACCTGTTTTCGGCCGGCGTAAGGAAGATGTGACCGAAGAAAATATTCAGGCACGGATCCGCGGCAATTATTTGATGGCGATCTCAAACAAATTCGGCTCGATGGTGTTGAGTACGGGAAACAAATCGGAGATCGCAGTAGGTTACTGCACGCTATACGGAGATATGGCGGGCGGGCTCGCGGTAATCTCCGACGTGCCGAAGCTGATGGTGTATGAGCTCGCGAAATGGATCAATCGCGAAAGGGAATTGATTCCCCACTCGACGATTGAAAAACCGCCTTCCGCTGAGCTTCGGCCCAATCAGAAGGACGAAGATAGTTTGCCGCCGTACGGTGTGCTGGATCGAATCCTTAGAGCTTATATTGAGGATTTGAAGAGTCCGCAGGAGATTGCGGACAAATACGATTTCGACGTCAAACTGGTCCGCGATATTGCCGCGCTGGTGGACCGGAGCGAATACAAGCGCAAGCAGGCCGCGCCTGGGCTCAAGATTACGTCACGCGCGTTTGGATTAGGCAGGCCGTTCCCGATTGCTCAGAAATTCACTCCCTAGACAGATGAGGCTTACGGTGAAACCGATCAAGTTCTTTTCTACTGGCGTTCTAGTCATCTCGCTGCTGGCAATTGCACCAGCCATGACGGCTCAGTCCGCGCCGCAATCCGAATTACAGAAGAAGATCGAGAAATACATCCGCCACATTTATGCCTTTGGTCCCGAAGTGAAGCTGACTATTCCGGAACCAAAGGACTCGGAAATTGCGGGACTCCTCGTGACCAACGTCGAGCTAACCTCCGGCGAAGGCCACGACAACGCGAGGATGTATGTCAGCAAAGACGGTACGTATCTGTTTCGAGGCGACGTCTCTGACATGTCCAAGGATCCTCTGTCCGAGACCAGCGCAAAGCTCGACCTAAAGAATGCGCCGTCTGTGGGTAGTCCGACGGCACCTGTGACTGTCGTCGAGTTTGCCGACTTTGAATGCCCCGTCTGCCGTCAGCTTCATGAACAGTTGCGGACGATCCTGCCGAACTACCCACAAGTGAAGTTTTACTTTAAGGACTTTCCTATCGAGCAGATTCATCCATGGGCGAAGACTGCTGCGTTGGCCGGCCGTTGTGCGTACATGCAGAATGCAAAATCCTTTTGGAAGCTCTACGACGGTTTTTATGACGCCCAGGACCTGGTCTCGGCGGCGAACGTTTGGGACAAGGCCGTGGATTTCGCAGGACAAGCCGGGTTGGATCAGGCCGCGTTCAAGTCGTGCCTAGCTTCGCCCGAAGCCGCCGCTGCGGTTGCCGCTAGCGTGGGTAACGCCAAGACAGTTGAGGTCACAAGCACCCCAACGGTGTTTATCAATGGACGCCGGGTTGTGGGCGCTGACGCCGGAACGATTGAGCGGTTTATTCAGTTCGAGCTCGCCGACCAGAAAGCCGCAAGCGCAGCGGTTGCAAAGAAACCATAGCAAGGGAAGTGCAAGGACGAGAAGGAAGAGGCTTATCCACAGTCGATCCACAGGGGCCATTGAACAGCCTCAATTTTTAGTTAACATAATATAACTTATAGGACGTAATGTCAGGAGGAATCTCGGGGAGATTGGGGATTCTGTGGATATTTGCTGTGGAGAAAGCCCGGGCCGTGCGTTGGGTGGGATCGGTGACGGCCAAATCAAACCACCCATTCGCGGCGCGCACCGTAAGGGAGGCAATCGGGCGTCGGCGCAGGCGAAGGCGCGCTGGGGTCAACGCCAGAGCGCTGGCTGGTTGCATTCACCGCGGAGACAACTTTCACGAGCGTCTCGTACAGATATGGATCGCGCTCTTTCAGTGGAGCGAGTTGTGCGACGGTTAACATTGGCGGCTAATCAGTTGCGATAGGGCACTTCCCTGCTCTTTCGGATACGCCTGTACCTCAGTGCGATTGACAGGCCCTTGCCTCGCCCGCCACACTGAACTTGTTCAGTGCGCATCAGGCCGAAGTACGATCCGCTCGAAAAAACCGGCCCGGAATAGTGCGCACACGGCATTTATGCGGCGTAAGTCCCCGACTGACCCTCTCGACGCCGCGGGTCCCGCTGTTGCCACGGTCCCCGCGAATGGCCCCCTCGCGTCTGCGATCGTTCCCAACGAAGCGCTCTACCGTTCACTCATCGAGCGCGTTCCCGGAATCGTTTACATCTCACAGTTCGGGCCGGATGCGCGCTGGCATTACGTTAGCCCGCAAATTCAGGAATATCTCGGCTACACGGCGGAAGAGTGGCTCGCGGATCCTTCGCTCTGGCTGCGTCATGTGCATCCAGAGGACCGTGAACTGGTTCTCGCCGAAGAAAAGCGCCTGCACAAAACGGGCAGCGCGTTCTTCGCGGAATACCGTATGGTTTCGAAAGACGGCCGCGTCATCTGGTTTCGCGATGAAAGCATGATCATTCGCCCCGAAGGCGCAAACACGCCGGTGCTCTACGGAATTCTTTTTGACATCAGCGAACGCAAAGCCACAGAATCCGCGTTGCGCGAATCCGAAGAGCGCTTGCGTCTCGCGCTTGAGGCGGCGCATCTCGGAATGTGGGAATGGGACCCTGACAGCGACGCGCTCTTCTGGGACGACCGCCACTGCGCTCTCTTTGGTCTGAAGCCAAAGGAAGCGCCTGCTACCGCCTCAAAATTCATTGAACTGGTTTATCCCGAAGACCGCGAATGGGTGTTGCACGCTGTCCGCGAAGCACTGCGCCACGACGAAGCGTACGGCGCGGAATACCGCGTACGCTGGCCGGACGGCAAAGAACATTGGCTCGCGAGCGCGGGGCGCGTTCAGCGCAACGCCAACTCAAAAGCTTTCCGAATGCGCGGCATTACCTATGACGTGACGGATCGCCGCGGCCTGGAAGAACATTTACGCCGCGCACAGAAAATGGAAGCGATCGGCCAGCTTGCCGGCGGCGTCGCACATGACTTCAACAATCTCTTGATGGTGATCCGCGGCCACGTCGAGTTGCTGCTCAACCGGCCCGGAATTGACGCCAATGCGGCGCGCAACGCGGAGGCGATTCAAAAAGCTTCTGACCGCGCGGCCGGAATCACGCAGCAGCTACTTGCGTTCAGCCGCAAACAAGTTTTGCAGGCGCGCGTCATTGAAATGCGTACCGTCGTGAAAGATATAGCCAATCTGTCACGACGCCTGCTTGGGCCGATGGTCCAATTTCAACTCGAACTTCCACAAGAGCCGCTTTGGGTTCGCGCCGACGAAAGCCAGCTCGAGCAAGTGGTGCTGAATCTTGCTATCAATGCGCGCGACGCGATGCCACAAGGTGGAACGGTCACGGCAATCCTGGATCGCGTCACTGCAGACTCTCACGTCGTCCGCCGCAGGCCGGGCATGCCGGAAGTGGCTTACATTCGCCTCCGCGTGATTGATACCGGCACCGGCATGGATGCGGCGACGCAAGCACGTATCTTCGAGCCGTTTTTTACGACAAAAGAATTCGGCAAAGGCACGGGACTCGGTCTCGCGACCGTGTATGGCGTTGTGAAGCAGAGCGATGGTTGGATTTGGGTTGACTCCACGCTGGGCTCGGGCACCACGTTTGAAATTTTTCTGCCGGCGGTGAATGAGCCGGATGCTGACGACTCCAAAGCCGAAGCGAAGACGCGGCAAGCCGGCGGCAGTGAAACGATTCTCGTCGTGGACGATGAAGAAGGCGTCCGCGAAGTCGCTACGCAGTATCTTTCCGCGCGTGGCTACCATGTGCTTGCCGCCGAATCGGGCGCACAGGCACTGGAAATTGCGGGAGCCCAGAATGGCCCGATTCATGTGCTGGTTACGGACGCGCTGATGCCCGGCATGAGCGGGCCTACGTTGGCTAAGCGGTTGCTTGGCCAGAGGCCCGATACAAAAGTGCTGTACATCTCCGGCTACGCGGAAGACGCTTCCCTTCTCGAAGACGCGCGCGAACGCGGAGAATCGTTTTTGCAAAAGCCGTTTGGGCTCGATGCCCTTGCCGAAAAGTTGCGTGTACTTCTCAACAAATAACTTTCAGCTAGAAAAGTCCAATTTCAGCCCGCGAACGAGCGCCCAGCAAGCATTCACCATCCATGGCGATTTTCTGCGCGCAAACGCAGCACTTCCCCTTCCGGCAAGCCGACGTACCTCGACTGCAGGAGTCTTTTGTAAGAAATCAATCATGTATCTGAAATATTGCGGAAAGAACTCAGCTACTTCGCGGCGGACCGCGCCGCAGCTCTTACGTTCAGAAAAAACATCGCCACCGTAGCTCCGAGAAGGACATACAACTCAAACGTGTAGTTATCCATCAGCAGGTCTGGCAAACGCGACGTCATGGACCACTGCGAAAGCGTGACAATGCGGACGAAATCGATCAACCAGACAAATGTGACGGCCAAATGCATTTTCGTCATGTACTTGTCATACGGCACGCTACGCCGCCCCGCGTGAAGCCAATAAGCCAGCGAGAAGACTCCGAATGGCAGAGCACACGTCCACCAGAGAAATCCCATCGCCAGAAAATGGGTTTGGCCGCCGAACAAAATCAGGAATCGCGACTCCGGCATCACCAGGAACATCACAAGTCCGCCTACGAACAGAAAAATCGCGGTAATTCCGAATTTCTCGACGGGATTTTCCGGCTTCGTCCAGCGCTTGAAGTCGAATCGCAGCTTTTGCGCGACGGCTCCATGCGGCAGCACAGTGTGCGCGACAAGCGGAGTCGCCGAAGCACTCGTCGGCGTACTTGATTGCACAGCAACCGGTACGACAGGCGGCGCCGGTTGCAGCAGCGTCCAGCAAACATTCACCGCAAAAAGCGCTTCACCGAGAATCGCGATCGTAACAGCCATGTTGTCCGCGTTAAACATGGCGGACGCGCCCAGGTCCGGCAGCCATATCGGAAACAATCCGAAGAGCAATAGTGCGAGACAGAGAAACGTCTGGGTAAAACCAAGGCCCACATGGAGCTGCCTTTTCAGAAGCCGCGGAACCCAAACATACTGGCCATAAAACAGGCCGAATAAAAGAAACTCAAACGTCAGATAGCCGCCGGTCCCGCGCAATTGCGCCGCCAACAGCGAAAGATCCCCTGGGTGTTTCACCACATAAATTGCGGAGGCGCCCATCGCCAGCAGACAAGCGAGCGTGATTCCCCGCAGTACTTTGTCCGGTCCGATCGTCTTTTTCACGATTCTCGTTTCCTGATCGTGAATCTAGCACCGGTTGTCGCGCCCGGAAGTCCGCCCCAGTACGGGTGCTGCGAACTTACCAATGCCTTCTGCGCGGCAATCCTTTCGGACGAAAAAACTTGTTCGCTTCGCCTTCGAGCCGCTGAAAATGAATCGCGCGCGAAGTCGGATTCGTCGCGCTAACTTGCCGCGCAATCTGTTCTCCAAGAGGCATGCCTGTCACGAAAAGCGGCTCACGTTGTTCAAACGGTGATGCGCCATGACCCGCCGTAGCCGCCGAGGCTGCATGTGACAATCCTGGCAGCCTCGCTCCCGAGGCTAGTCCATATCGCGTGGCCACCGCGTCATCCTCTGGCACGCCGCCGATCACTACGGCCAGATGCATCGTCCCACCCGCGAGCCGCCCCAATCCTCCTAAACTCCAGGACACGTATTAGTCGTGTGTGCGAGTGAAGCCTTCACAGGGCTTTTGCCGCGAAACCTGCTCGCGCCTTAGCAGACTTAGCAGCAGTCGCTTGACTCCCGCTTCCCTGCGGCGCATAGTTGCGGCCTCCACGGAATGCCCCCTCAAGGAGTCCCTTATGCCGTTTTTTCTTCATCAAGTCAGTTACACGCCGGAAGCGATCGCGCGCCTCATCGCCAATCCGCAGGATCGCTTTGAAGCAGTGCGCGCTCCCATCGAAAAGCTCGGCGGAAAAGTCATGAACTCTTACTTCGCTTTTGGGCAGTACGACGCCGTGCTGATCACGGAAATGCCGGACAACGTTTCTGCCGCGGCCATCGCACTCGCGTTTGCTGCTGGCGGTTCGTTGCGAAATTGCCAGACCACTGCACTCATGTCCACTGCGGAAGGCCTAGAAGCGTTCCGCAAGGCCGCTTCGTGCGGCTACAAGCCCGTGGCCGCGGCTACCAGCGCTGCCGCTGCGACTCCATAATCACTCCTGCGAATTGAAGCAGGCCGCAGAATCGCCTCACGCGACTCTGCTAAGCTTTGTGTGTCCGATTCCCGTCCAAAGTCCAGGTCACTCGCCTCAAGCCAAAACAACACTTGTACGGAAACATATGTATATATTTAATTGTACGTTTTCGTGCAAATAATAATATTTGTACATGACCGTACAAATGGCTATCCTTGGGTAGGATATAGCCATGGCATCGGATCTGTACGCAGTACTGATTGCGGACGTCGTCGCCTCGAGCTCCCGGCAGAGCCTGCGCCAGCTTCTTGGCAAAACTCTCTCCGACGCTTCGGGGGGCCATCTGCGCGGAAAACTGATTAAATTGCCCTACTCGGTCACTGCAGGTGATGAATTCCAAACGGTCGTCGCCAACCTGCCAGCGCTGCCGCAAATCATCCTCGACCTGCGCATCATGTTCCAACCCCTCTCGCTGCGCATCGGTGTCGGTTTCGGCCGCATTGCCGACCGCATTCAACCGCCCGTAAACCGCCTCAGTGGCGAAGCCTTCCAATTGGCCCGCCAGGCAATGCAGACCATCAAAACAGGCAGACAGTTTAAATTTGAAAGCCTCACCGCTTTCGCGTCGCGCAACAGTGCTTTCGACGAGACCATCAACCTTATCTACGGCTTGCACGACACTCTCGTTGCCGGCATCACTGAAAAGCAGTGGGAAACCATCGCGGCATTCACGAGCAATCCTACGCTCGCAAGTACGTCGCGCCGTCTAAAGCTCGACGCTTCCACTATTTCACGAAATCTCAAACGCGGTTATTATTGGCAACTGACTGCAACTGCTAAAGTGGTAGAATCGCTCATCGCCCGAACTTTTTACTAATGGAAATCTTCTTTCGCACTCTCCTGGCGATTTACCTGGCTCATCTGCTCTCCGATTTTGTTCTTCAAAGTCCGCGGCTTGTCGAGCAAAAACGGCGGGGCAAGTTTTCCAGCTATCTGCTGCACGGTTTCATTCACTATTTTACGGTGATTCTTCTCGTTGGTTTCTTTGTCAGAGCTTCCGCCCTCTCTGTAAGAACGTATCTGGTACTGCTCGCCCTGTCCGCCATTCACCTGCTCGTCGATGCCGCTAAACTCCGTCTCACCAATAGCGGCCTTGTGTATGAGGGTGCGTTCGCTTACGTCTCCGACCAGCTCATCCACTTCCTGACTATCGTCTTCGCGGCGTGGTTACTAACGCCCGGCTTAGCCTTTGCGAAATTGTTCTCGCTGGCCGGTCTGGCGCGGGCAATGCAAACCAAATGGCTCGCAGTTCCCGTCGTTTATATTGCAGTCGTTTTCGGCGGCGGCTACCTCATCCGCGATCTCACTCGCAACTTGGCCGAGGGCGTCAAAAGCCAGACTCCGCACAGGGGCAGCGAACAATTGCAAAACGCAGGCCTCTACATTGGCTGGCTCGAACGCTTTCTGGTCCTCACCGCGCTCCTCCTGCAATCCCCGGCGACCGTCGGCTTGATTCTCACCGCCAAGTCCATTGCACGGTATCCTGAATTCAAATCCGAACGGTTCGCGGAGTATTTTCTGATCGGCACTTTGCTCAGCATCAGCATCGCGATCCTCGGCGGCATCCTGCTTGCGAAGCTGCTCTTTGGAGCGGTTCGGTTTCCCTAAGCCGTGCCATCTCGTCGCCGCAGATCCATAGCGGTCTGCTAGAATTTCCCTGTGAGTTCATCCGAGACTTCGCCGCGGCTCGCGGGCATTCGCCTGCATCCGATCAAATCGCTCGATCCGGTAAGCGTGAGTGAAGCCCGCATCGGCCCAAATGGCGGCCTCGAGCTCGACCGTGCCTGGGCACTTTATTCCGCCGACGGCAAATGGATTAACGGCAAACGCGCTCCGGCGATTCATCTCATTCGCTCCACGTTTAAACCGGACCTCTCGAGCGTGGGGCTTGCCGCTCCCGAAGATCACCGCCAGATCGAACCCATCCGCGTCAAATTCCCTCGCGATACGGAGCTCGCTGCAAAATGGTTCAGCGAATACTTCGAGCAGCCGGTAATCGTCCGTTACGCGGCCGCAGGCTTTCCCGACGACGGCCTCGCCCCTGGCCCCACCATCGTCTCAACCGCTTCCCTGCAAGCTGTTTGCGACTGGTTTGCGGGCATCACCCTCAACGAGGCGCGCGAACGCTTTCGCGCAACCCTTGAAATTGAAGGCGTACCCTCCTTTTGGGAAGACCAGCTCTTTGGATCCGACGAGAACTACGTGGTGCGCTTCAAAATCGGGGACGTCGCGTTTGAAGGCAGCAATCCCTGCGCGCGCTGCCCCGTCCCCCCGCGCAATCCCCGCACAGGAGAAGACTGGCCCGGCTTCGCGAAACTCTTCAGCGAACTACGCCGCGCCACGCTTCCGCCTTGGTCGCCCGAGCCGCGCTTCGACCATTACTATCGCCTTACCACCAACACCCGTGTCCCTTCCACCCAACAAGGCAAACTCCTCCGCCTCGGCGATCTGCTAACGATCTCCTAAAACGAAACCGAGGAGCACGAACTCGCGCTCCCCGTCTCGCTTCGCTTCCATGTTCCTTAATCAGTGCTTCACGGCCGTCTTGGCATACTTGTCGAAACGCGCCTTTGCACCGCTCCAGTCGGGCGCCGGTGCCAGTGCCTTGATGAAATCTCGATTGCCCAGAGCATGAGGCGTCCGGCAGGCTACCCCTGCTGCAGGAAAGGCGCTGTTCGGCCGGACCAGATCGCTTACTACCCACGAGCTGGTGTCGCAGCTGAAGATCGCTCCCTGCGCATTGCCGGAAAAGCTTACTCCCGTAAAGTCCGCGCTGGAATTGACGAGAGCCAGGATTGCCGGTCCGTAGTTCTGCGCTACTTGTCCGCCACGAAGGAAAACCTGCGAGTTTCCATCCAGGCGAATGGCAGCGCTGCGCGGGTCCGTGCTGGCCCCGTTTCGCAACACCTGGTTCGCGCCGAGGAAGTACGCCTGGCTGT
>Ga0137397_10003028_pt1 | contig 11719 bp, 12 predicted proteins | sample czorhiz116metaG_FD_106658 | JGI IMG/M metagenome (GOLD analysis project Ga0137397, IMG submission 106658) | Vadose zone soil microbial communities from Angelo Coast Range Reserve, California, USA - czorhiz1.16 metaG | ecosystem: Environmental > Terrestrial > Soil > Vadose zone | place: USA... | reverse complement strand
GGCGGCGCGGCGGAGCCGACGCAACGGTCCACCGTCTACGCTTTAGTCGTCGGATCACCAAAAAGGGTTCGGGCGGGGCTTGGCCGGGAGGCGGATTTTTCATATTGGCAATGCTATGAAGGGGGCGTCCGAATCCGAAGTTCGGTCCCATAGCTCAACTGGATAGAGTAACGGATTTCTACTCCGTGGGTTGCAGGTTCGAATCCTGCTGGGATCGCCAATAATTTCAATGAGGTAGCTATTCTGAATGGCGAATTCGCGTATTGCGGCTTGTAGCTTCGAAAACCTTTCAATATGGGCTTTGCCATCCTGTCCCATTCAGTCTCTGCAACACGGCCGCAACACGTCGGTTGGTTTATCGTTCGTGAACTGCAGTGTGCTCGATGATCGTGAACTAAAAGCCTTGACGAGCCTGCGCTGAAAACCCGGCGTTCTTGCTCTCATCGTTTGGATGCACCCAAACGCAGGGCACGCCTCCAAAGGCGGATCGTTCGCTCACCCCTTGTTCACATTCCACTACTTACTGTTTCCGGATGAACGCGAAGGGGAAATGACTGGAACCTCCGCTGCTCAAAGAGCGTTGTCGAGATGGAGACCGACCAATGATCCTTAGCATCGCCGCGGTTGCAGCAATCGCCGCCCACCTTGGTTCAGCCCTGCCGAGCGAGAGTACCTTGTTGAGCCCAGTTCAGTACTGCGGAAACGGCTATGATATCGATATCTATGGCCGCTGTTATCCGAACGGCGTCATCCCCCCTCAATATCAAGCTGCGCGGCGAGGCCGGTATGGGTATGGGGGTGGCCGATATCCGGTACCCTGCGGTAACGGCGCCGACACCGATCTGCGCGATGGTCTGTGTTATCCAAATGGCACCGTGCCCCCACAATTTCAGAGTGGCCGCCAGGGCTATTATTACGGTCGCCCGCGACGCGGCTATTATTGATTAAAGCTTCGGCGGGCAGATCCAGCACCAGGCGCTAACGCTTGGTGCTCATACCCCGCCCATCCGCCTCAGCGCCGACGTTAGCCCGTCACGGCTGCTGCAATCATGGCTGATTGATCCCCTCTCGGATGATCCCTATCCCGCTACCGGATCGTCGTGACCTGGTGACACTGCGCGAGTCCGGCGCCTGCATCGCCGCATTGCCGAAGACCAAGCAGCAAGTCCGGAATGGCAAGCCGCAACCAAAGCGCTTATCATGGCCGCCGAAGACCGCGGGCCTTTGATGCACGCTCACGTCGGGATGATGCTGGCCCTGCACGGCGCCAAGCCAATTCCAGAACACAATCCATCGAAGGAAAAGCACTGGGGCCAGCGGAAAATAAAACGGGATGAATGACTGGGGCTCTTTGCTCAATATCGGCAGTTTAACGAAGGAGCTGGAGCCCTTGTTCGTTGTGATTGGGCTTGCCGTTCTCGTCGGATTTGTCCTCGGCTACGGCGCTCGCGCATATATCTCAAAACGACGACGTAGGCGGGCCCGAATGTAGCGGCCGTACTCTTATCCCTCGGAGTCAATCCACCATCTTTCGCGCCGGATTGACTCAACCGAAGCGTAATCGTTTGCGGGGAAGTTCGCCGAGAGGCTGGCTATTTAGCGCCGGCGCCTTCTTGGACTCTGATCGGAGATTCCGATGCAGGTCGTTGTGCCATCAGTCTCTCGAGCGGCTATGCTGCACGGGACCGCTTTCACCGTTTTTGTAGAGCCGCCCGGGCCCGCTACGTCCAAGCCTGGACCGGTGTTCACCTGCGGTAATGGACCTGTGGAGTATGGGGTTGGCGGTGTACCGGCGGGCGCATATGCCCCGGTGTAACCTTTGGCAGCCGGTTCGGTTGCCCGAGGTGAGGAATTGGCTGGTGCAGGCTGCGGCATTGATGAGGGTTCGGAAATTGGCGGCGGACCGGGAAGCGGCGGAGGATGACCTATTGTGTCACCGCTTGTCTGGGGAGACTGCTGAGCTGGGGCAACCGACGCCATAAGGGCGAACACAGCCGCCACGGGAAAAATCATTATACGCACGAAAACCTCCCGCTAAATGCCAGCTAGAACAGATGCGGCAGGATGTTAGACCTGCCGCCTGAGTCAATCCATCTATCTTTCGCCCGGGTACCAGCAACAGGGCCGTAGCCTCGCCGACGGCTCCGCCTTCACAGGGGCCAATCCACTATCTTTTGGCGGGAGCGAATGACTCAAGCGGGCCGTGAGAGTGGGATGGGCCCTCATTTCGGCTGAAGGCCAAGGGGAAATAACCGCGCTAACGGCCGGCAATATGACTCCCGGTGTGTTGTTATTATCGTAGGCCTTGGCTCGTCGGTCCCTGCCTACGGCCCACTGGCTTAGAGCCGGGGCGGAATCCGCCTCGGCTTGCTTTCACAAAGCCTTAAGGCCGCCTATTTGGTTTTTGCTGCAACGTTGCGCGGCTGCTGCGCCGTGTTGTCATCCGATGGCGCGTTTGAGTCAGCGAACTCGGCTTGAACAGCATCTGAAATCCACTTTCCGGCCAAAGGATAGCGAATTGATACCACGAACATAGCAACGAATAAGGTCACCGAAATGCTGAATGCTGCAAAGGCTTTCACCCAATCACCATCTTGATTTCTCGGGCTTCTCTCATCGTAGGGCGTTGGCATTGGTTCCTCCAAAAAAGAGATACCAATCGATAGCTCGGCTCGCCGACACCTGGGTATGAGGCGGATCACATAACCCCAAACGCGCAACGCCGCCCTAGCGACCGCTAATGCACGCTTTTGTCGGCCTGCTTCAGCTGATCAGCCAGCGCTTCCTTCTCGGCAGTGATCTTTGCGGCAAGCACTGCAGTGATCCGTTCGTGAAGCATCAACAGCTCACCAATCGACATTGCCTCAAGGTCGCTTTGCTTCATGACGGTACACTCAGTTTGATTGGAACGTGCCGCGATGTGCTTACGACGATCGGGCTTCCGTCGGGGTAGGTGCGGCTTATAAGCGTTTCCAGGAGCAGAAAGAACTTCTCCGCAAGCATGTGCGTTGCCTCGTTTGTTCGGTTGCGCACTGATAGATTGCCAGGATGGTGGCTCAACGAACGTGACCGGGCTCACACTGCCGCACTGGTGTGGGGCGGTTTCCGGTACGCGTTGCTTTTGAGTATGAGGTGAAAGAATACCCGTCGGGGACGTCAGGAACACAGTCACGCTTGAGGCCGTTATCGTTGCAGGCTTTGGGGCGTTTCGGATTGCCTCCTTTATGGGCCCGAGGCTTAGAGCCGGGGCGGAAGTCTTCACCCTTCCCCTCGGTTCGCTACCGCCGAACTCGATCGTCCTTAGCCGCCGGCGTGAACCGGCGGCGATGGGGTTCTTCATCGTCCGTGCCGGGCGCTTAGGGCGCGAGAAAGGCCCCGCCCCGGGTTGAGATCGAGGCGGAGCCCTCCCACGCCGGGCTGAGATTCGGGTCAACACGTCGCGAAATTCCAACAGCCGTCGACGCACGCGGTTCCCTGGAGCGCCCGGCAAGACCGTTTCTTCAGGTCTTCGACCGCGGCACGATAGCCTGGTTCATCACGGTGCTGAGGTGATCTGAATTTCACCAAAGGCGAATCGCAGCCAGAGCCATCGAGGACGTGAGAAGCTTGCGCATCGTGCGTCCCCTGAATTCATGCGAGAGACCGAAAACGCGTTACGCCACGCCAACATTTCGCGTCGAGCGCACTCGCCCTTAAGTCGCCCGAATCGCAATCGCACTTTGCATTCGCCGATACGCTTCGTCGGCGGCAGGATCCTGGCTAGCCCCATCTCGGTATTCCCAGTCCCGGGATGGGGCGACGTTTTCGTTTGCACTCGCGTTCAATTGTGCCCGACCGGCATGATCCCGCCGCCGTAGTTCACCTGTCGGGACTTCGTGCTGATGGATGAGATTGCGTCTCGGTTGGAGAGTTGACCCACGGATGGCGATGTTCGCCGTAAACCGATTGCGATGGTGGCGGGAATGCGGGGTCAGCCAACGCCCCGACGGCGACCGCGATCATCTCGGGAATACGGCTGGGCTCCCAATAGACTGAGGAACCGCAGCCAGGACAGAAGTGAAATGTCACGGGATAACCGCCGTCCGACTGACGCGTAAAGCGCTGATCCTGCCCGTTGGGTTCGACGTCTGCGCGGCGGAAGAATGCAGCAATCCCGTAGGGGCTGCCCGTTCGTCTTTGACACTCGAGGCAATGGCATAGGGAAATTTTTATGGGCTCGCGATTACACGACACGCGAAGCCGTCCGCAGACACATGCTGCAAGCCTACCCATCGGGACCTCTGCGACAAATGGAAATCTGCCAAGTGGAGGGCATTTTAGAACCTGGCGAACGGCCGGCAAGGCCATCAGGATCAATTCCTCTGAACCATGTTTGCGATATGGCCTATCGCCGGAACACCAAGTCGAGGTTCGGTTTCGTCTGAAGCAACCAAATCGCAAATACAGAGACCGCCTTCGGGCGGTCTTTTGTTTGCGGGTCATCATTGGATAACCGAGCGACGAGCGTTCATGTACAGTTCAAGATCGGAAGCTAAGGTCGACCCCTACCCAGAAGTAGAGTCAAAGCGTGCAACGAATTCTAGTCAGAGCGACCTTTTTGGCCGCCATCCTTATCTCGATGGGAGGCTGGATCTGGCTATTGGGTGTTGGGATATGGTGGTTGATCGTCAAGCTCTAAGTCGGCGTCGGCTTGCGGAACGCCTTTGTTTCCCACTGTCGGAACTATCCTGATTTCAAAAAAAAGTTGGGTTTAGCGATAGCTGACCCGCCATCCTGAACAACGATCCAGGCAAGTCCGCAAACCTTGCCGGCTGTTCGCGATCAAGCACCCTCCTTGTCGGCAGCTTAAATGCGGACCGACTGAACGCTGTGATCCAGCGCTCACTGACGGCCCCGGCGGGGCGCGACCAATGCCTTCCACGCCGGTTCCCGGACAGCGGATCGGCGTGTCCTTTCAGCGGCGGTTTTTGGCCCGGCGCGCGTCGCTGTTGCTCAAAATCATCAGTCGGGTCGGATTGTCGCTTCCCCGAACGAAATCCTTTTGACTGTGCGGCGTGGCCTGTCGTTACGTTCGCATGCGGGGCGCGCACAAGGAAATTAATGATGATCGAGACAGTCACGGTATTTTTCGCCCTAACCAGCGCCGGCATTTTCATTGCCCATGCGTATGATGGTTACCGTTCGAGGGCCTGACCGGGAGCGCCACGCAGCACCATTGCGAATGAGCTGATTCCGAAAATTTTAATAAATTCGGACCAGCATCCAATGTGGAGGTGCACCATGCTTAATCACGACCTCATATCCAACGGCTTCCTCGCGGTAACCGCAGCAAGCTTTGTGTTGCTTTGCTCAGGCCTGCTCGCGATCGCGTTCGGCTAGCCGGGGTAGACGCCCGGCCCCCCTTCGATGGAGCTTCGCACCCGCCGCCTGATGTGCGGCGGCGAAAGCCAACCACCCCCTCACTGCCGACCCCTCGCCGCAAAGCGGCTGAAAGTGGCGAATGTGTCGCCACCGCGATTAGCTGAGAAATACCGGGGCTGAGCCTGTTTGGATTGCCCTAAATATGTTGAGCCCGGAAGGCCGCTGGACATGCTGCCAGCGGGCTTTTGCATTTCGCGCCTCCTCCATCCTCACCCACGCGGCCCTGCGAAGGAAGTCGGCGGCCTCCAGCGGCGGCGGCTCTGCGCGGCGACGCGCATGATCGGTGGATATCGCACGCCGAAACCCTGAATCGTAATTGCGCGGCCATTGGCCGTGCGAAACACTTTATTCGGAGAATCAACGTGTTGGGGGCACGGCGATGCATCAGCAGGACCAGGAATTCGACTATCCGCGGTATCGGAACCTGCTTGCTGCAGCGGTCGACGAACCCCGACGTCTGGCCCTCATCAAGACGCTGATCGATGAGCGCGCCAGGGACAAACTGGCTGCTCATCTCAGCAACGACATCATCCGCACCGTCCTCGCACCGCGAAATGGGCAGGATGGGGCGCGGAAATGAGGATGAACCTCAGCGCAGAGCGCGGCTCGCCAAAGCGGGTGCCTTCTTCATAAAGTGGCGCCGGCAGCCGCGGCGGCGGCCAGATCGTTGCCGTTGCGTTGGGCGACATAGGTCACGACGGCGGAATCGTTCAGGGCGGCGAGAATGCGCGCACCGCCCTCCTCGGCGTCGCGCGGCAGCGGCAGCAAACGGCAATATCCCCCGACGGGCCACGGTTCAATCGCGGCATCAAAGGCATTTCCTCATGTCTGACCGGCTCCGGTTGGCGGATTAATTGATGGCTTCCCGGCCCGGGCGGATGTACACCGCTGCTGGCCATGCAAGCGTCTTTTCCTGCGCTGACGCGACTGGCAAACCGACCGTCTCACAACCAACCATGAAAGCGACAAGGCCCGTTCAATGAGTGGATTCAAGGAACCTAGCTTCGCGGACCGGCAGAAGGCGGCGCAGGAAGCGAGGAAGAACATCCTGAACAAGTTTCGCAGCCAGCCGGGCCCCGACGATCCCGCGGTCAGACAGCGTCAGGCCGAGCGCGAGGCGCAGGCCGCCGAGCGGGCCAAGGCCAGAGAGGCCCGCGAGGCTGCCAAGGCCGAGCAGAAGGCCCGCGAGGTCGAGGAAGCCGCCCGGGCGGCAGCCCAGCTTGCGCGCGAAAAGGAAGAGGCTGCGGCAAAAGAACTGGCGCTCGAGGCCGAGCGCAAGGCGGCGCGCGATGCGCGCTATGCCGCCCGCAAGAAGCGAAAATAGCATGAAGTTTCGAGCGGCGTGACGCCCTCGAGGGGACAGGCCCGCCTCCCAGTCGAGGCGAGCCTGCGGTGAAATGAAGCAGCGATGGTTATTTCTTCATTCCGTCATCTTTCTTCATCATGCCATCCTTCTTCATTCCGTCGTCCTTCTTCATGCCGTCGTGGGACATGGTGTCCTTCTTCATCGCGTCTTTGGACATGGTGTCTTTCTTCATGCCGTCATCCTTGCCCATCTTGTCCTGGGCGAAGGCGGCGGGGGCAAGCGCCAGGCTGAGCGAAACAGCGGCGGCCGAAATTCCAAGCGCGATGCGGGTGCTGAGGGTCATTGTTGGTCATCCCTTTGAAAACCGGTTTTGAAAGCGACGGATGCCGCTATGATCTCAACGATCCCACGACCGCGTTCGTTACCCGCGGTTCGAAAAATTTTACCAAGCTTTGAGGCGTTGTTTGGCTTGGGAATGATTTCGCGGCTAAAACGAGCCGTCGGTCTTCTTTCTGCCGAATCTTCGCGAGAGTGTGCATCGCAGCAATGTCGGTGCCCCGCCGAGCTCGGCCTCGAACTATCAGACTAGTGAAAATTCTGATGAAGACGGGCTAATATGCCCCTCAACGTAGGCACGAGCATTCCAAGCAAATACAACCCAGGAGAAATCCATGCTGACACGCCGCCATGTCCTTGCATCCGCGCTTGCCGCGCCCGCCGTCCTGCGTCTTGGGACCGGAACGGCACATGCCGCGACGACCTTGAAAATATCGCACCAATTCCCCGGCGGGACGCTCGACAAGGGCGATTTCCGCGATCGGCTGACGCGGATGTTCGCCGCTGAAGTCGCCAAACGCAGCGGCGGCGACATCGCAGCCGAGATCTACCCGAACTCGTCGCTGATCAAGACCAACGCGCAATTCTCGGCGATGCGCAAAGGCGCGCTCGACATCAGCCTCTACCCGCTTCCTTATGCTGGTGGCGAATTGCCGGAAACCAATATCGGCCTGATGCCCGGCCTCGTCTCCACCTATGACCAGGGCCTGCGCTGGAAGAGCCAGCCGGTCGGCAAGGCGCTGACCGATTTCCTCGCCGACAAGGGCATCATCATCCTGAGCTGGATCTGGCAGGCCGGCGGCGTCGCCAGCCGTTCGCGTCCAGTTGTTTCCCCGGAAGACGCCAAGGGCCTTAAGATTCGCGGCGGCTCGCGCGAAATGGATATGGTGCTGCAGACCGCGGGCGCTGCCGTGCTGTCGCTGCCTTCAAACGAACTCTATGCGGCAATGCAGACCGGCGCCTGCGATGCCGGCCTCACCTCCTCCACCAGCCTGATTTCATTCCGGCTTGAGGAAGTCGCGAAAGCCCTGACCTCGGGCGCCGGCGCGTCCTATTGGTTCATGCTGGAACCGCTTTTGATGTCGAAGTCGATTTTCGACGCGTTGCCGAAAAAACATCAGGACATCATTCTGGCTGTCGGCTCCGAGCTGGAAGCGTTCGGCAAGAAAGGCGCGCAGGACGATGATATCGAAGTCGCCAAAGTCTATGAGAAGGCCGGCGCCAAGGTCTTCCCGCTCGACATCAAGACTGTCGGCAAATGGCGCGACATCGCGCGAGATACCGCGTGGAAGGACTACGGCGCGAAAACGGCGACCGCGGCCAACCTGCTGAAACTCGCGTCCGACGTCTCAGCATGATGCATGGTCCGCTTCCGGATCAAATTGACCGGCCGAGTGTCGCCGCGGGCAGCTCGCCCCTGGCGGCGCTCGAACGCGCTCTCGCTTTTTGCAACAACATCATTGTCGTCTTCTCGGCCCTCGCGCTGATCGCGGCCTGCGTCATTCTCAGCCACAGTGTGCTGACCCGCGCCTTGTTCCACAGCCCGAACTATTGGCAGGACGAGGCGGCGGTGTTTCTGCTGGTGGGCGCCACCTTCATGACAGCGGCTTATGTGCAGGGGCAACGCGGCCACATCGGCATCGAAGCGTTTGTCGGGCTGCTGTCGCCGACGGTCAACCGTATCAGGCTATGGCTCGTCGATGTCGCCAGCTTGCTGTTCTGCGCATTCTTTGCCTGGAAATCATGGACGCTGGCGCATGAGGCCTGGGTCGACGGCCAGGTTTCGAATTCGATGTGGTCGCCGCCGCTGGCAATTCCCTATGTTCTGATGGCGTCGGGCATGACGCTGTTGTGCGTGCAGATCCTGCTGCAGATCGTAATCCCCCTCATTGGGCCGGCGCGCCGATGACCGTACTCGGAATTGGAATCAGTTACGGCGTCGCCACGCTGTTTGCGATGTTTTCGGGAATGCCGATCGCGTTTGCGCTGGGCGCGGTCGCGGTGGTGTTCATGGGCATCTACATGCCCACGGCCTCGCTCGATACCGTAACGCAGAACGTCTACGAGGAAATGGCCTCGATCACGCTACTGTCGATCCCGCTGTTCATCCTCAAGGGCGCCGCGATCGGTAAATCCCGCGCCGGTCAGGATCTCTATTCGGCGCTCCATGCCTGGCTGCATCGCGTGCCCGGCGGGCTCGGCGTCGCCAACGTGTTCGCCTGCGCGCTGTTCGCGGCGATGGCCGGGTCGTCGCCCGCCACCTGCTCGGCGATCGGCTCCGCCGGCATCCCGGAAATGCGCAAGCGCGGTTATTCCGGCGGATTCGCGGCCGGCATTATCGCCGCCGGCGGCACGCTCGGCATTCTGCTGCCGCCTTCGATCACGATGATCCTGTTCGCGGTCGCGGCGGAAAAATCGTTAGGCAGGCTGTTCCTTGCCGGCATCGGACCGGGCCTGCTGCTGGTCACGCTGTTCGGCGTCTATGCGGTGATCCGCTTTCGCAAAGAATATGCCGCTGCCAGCGCGCTTTACGCCGAGACCGGCGTGACGTCGGCGATCCTCACCCGCGAGGATTTCACCATGGCCGAGCGCTTCAACGTTCTGCCCCGAGTCATCCCCTTCGTGCTGCTGTTGACGGGGGTGATGATTGCGCTCTATGGCGGCTATGCGACGCCCTCGGAGACCGCAGGCCTCGGCGGCTTGCTGGCGCTGGTGCTGATCGCGCTGATCTACAGCGTGTGGCGGCCGAGCGATCTGGCGCCGATCCTGAAATCGACGATCCGCGAGTCCACCATGCTGATGATGATCATCGGCATGTCGCTGCTTTATTCTTACGTGATGAGCTACCTGCACATCTCGCAATCGGTCGCGGAATCGATTGTCGCCATGCATCTGCCGCGATGGGAATTGCTGGCGGCGATCCTGGTCATGGTCGTCGTGCTCGGCTTCTTCCTGCCGCCGGTGTCGATCATCCTGATGACCGCGCCGATCATCCTGCCGCCGCTGCGGGCGGCCAATTTCGACATCATCTGGTTCGGCGTCGTCATGACCATCGTGATGGAGATGGGATTGATCCATCCACCGGTGGGCTTGAATATCTTTGTCATCCGCAACGTCGCGCCGGATATTCCCTTGACCGAGGTGATCTGGGGAACGCTGCCCTTCGTGCTGTTGATGATGCTGGCGGTGGTGGTGCTGTGTTTCGTGCCGGGGATCTCGACGGCGCTCCCCGACCTGGTGATGGGACCGGACGGGGGAAGGTGAAATTAGCCGTCACCCTGAGGTGCGCGCTCTTGCGCGCCTCGAAGGGCGACGGCGATGCCGCGGCTCATCCTTCGAGGCTCGCCGAAGACGGCGAGCACCTAGGGGTGAACGCAATTGCGTTCATCCCGGGGATGACGCTTTACGTTTCGCGGCTACTTCGCCGCCCGCTTCGCATTCAAGGCCGCCGCGACGCGGCTCACCGGCGGACGCCCGATCAACTTGCTGACCTCGTTGGTGGCCGCCACCAGTTTCGGCATATCGACCCCGGTCGCAACGCCTAAGCCTTCCAGCATGTAGACCACGTCCTCGGTCGCAACATTGCCGGTAGCGCCGGGCGCATAGGGGCAGCCGCCGAGACCGCCGGCCGCGGAATCGATCACGCGCGCGCCCTCCTCCATCCCGGCATAGAGATTGGCGAGCGCCTGGCCGTAGGTATCGTGAAAATGCATGCCGAGATGGGCCATCGGCACGACGTCGGCCACCGCACGCAGCAACTGCCGCGCCTTGAGCGGCGTGCCGACGCCGATGGTGTCGCCGAGCGAGACTTCGTAGCAGCCGAGATCCCACAATTGCTGGGCAACGTCGACAACCGCCTGCGGCTTCACCTCGCCGTCATAGGGACAGCCGAGCACACAGGAGATATAGCCACGCACCCGGATGCCGTCGGCCTTGGCTCTGATGACGACCGGCTTGAAGCGCTCGATCGATTCCGCGATTGTGCAATTGATATTGGCGCGCGAAAAACCCTCGGAGGCCGAGGCAAACACCGCGATCACGTTGGCGCCGGCCGCGCGGGCGGCGTCATAGCCCTTTTCGTTCGGGACCAGCACGTGGAATTCGCTGTCCGGATGGTGATTGACGCCGCGCAGCACCTGATCCGAATTCACCATTTGCGGGATCGCCTTCGGCGACACGAAGGCGCCGACCTCGACCGTGTGCAGTCCGGCCCCAACAAGCGCCTCGATGAAGGCGATGCGGTCCGCGGCGCTGACCGGCGTCTTCTCGTTTTGCAGGCCGTCGCGCGGGCCGACTTCGACGATGCGCACCAAATCGCTCATGCTGATCTCACGAGGCCGCCGGCTCGACTTCAGCGAGCTCGACGCCTTCCTGCACGATATCGCCGACCTTGCATTTTATCACTTTGAGTACGCCCGCGAACGGTGCGCGCAGCGTCTGCTCCATCTTCATCACCTCGAGCGTCAGGATCGGCGCGCCCTTTTCCAGGGTCGCGCCTACTTCCGCCAGCAAGGCCACCACGGTACCCGGCAGCGGCGCCACGATCTTGTCTTCGCCGACCTGCTCCTCGGTCTCGCCGCCGAAGGGGTCGACCCAATGCAGATCGAAGCGGCCATTGCGGGTTCGCAAATAGAGCTCATGGCCTTCGATGACGGC
>Ga0137397_10003026_pt1 | contig 11721 bp, 9 predicted proteins | sample czorhiz116metaG_FD_106658 | JGI IMG/M metagenome (GOLD analysis project Ga0137397, IMG submission 106658) | Vadose zone soil microbial communities from Angelo Coast Range Reserve, California, USA - czorhiz1.16 metaG | ecosystem: Environmental > Terrestrial > Soil > Vadose zone | place: USA... | reverse complement strand
TCTCGGATACAAGATACAGGAGGATGAGTGTAGATGTACACCCCACCAACTATATCTTGAAGCACAGTGCCTGAGCTGCTTGCTTTACGTCCAAGCAATAGACAGAGAGTGCTTGTGCCTTTAAACGAGTTGAATGTGTATGAACGAGGTGAAAGGGGTCTCAGCGCTGCGCGCGCACAAGGGATGAGGTCGTAGGGGAATTGAACCGAATTCCCGGCAGACCTTAAGAATGAGTAGCTGCGATTTGGGAACTAAGTCGAGCTTAGGGCTCAACTGCTACTTTACAGCGGTTTATATAAGTACAAAACCATCACTAGGAACTGCTCTGCTAGTGCCTCCACTGCTGCTAGCTATCCTACATACGTATACTCATATTCCGAGTATCAGTGCACTGCCCAGTCTATCGTATAGGTAGCCCTCCATCAGAGGTACACATAGAGTCAAGGAGAAACACGAAGGGTTCCAAGAATGGCAACCCGCATTCACACGATCCCATATTCGTACAGTATGCAGTCCAATCGCCACAAAGCAAGCAGGAACATACCAAGAGTCCGTGCGTAACAAGTGGGAAGAATCAGAGTGAATGTGCATGTTCAGAAAAGTACATCAGACTGGACATCTGGATTCGTGGACTTGATGGCGCATCTGTGTTGTCCCAGGGAAGACTAGAACCCTGCAATTCAAAGTGCTGCAGCATGGGCATGTCATGCAGCGCATCGAGCAGAATGCGGAGCGGTATCTGCTGGTGACGCAAGAAGCAGGTGATGCCATGCAAAACCCACCAAGGTGCGACTATGTAGGTGTTACAAACAAACACTATCTCGTGGGTCGGCACCTGTCTCCCGAACCAATCACCAGGGAGTTCAAAAGGAGGAGATGGGTGATTTGGTTGATACAAATTGAGCAAATGGATATTTGGGGAAGAAGGGCATCTAAAAGTTTGAGGATAGGGTTTGGCTCACCAGTGATGTAAAGGGAGCACATTCTTGTGCACCGTGACCGAATACACACAGCCCACAGTCCCATGTGCTACAAGCTGCCGCCTGGGGATCGATGGTGTGGGTGGTAAATGACTGGAGGCTGGGGGTAGTGATGGTTGACAGAAAGCAATGTGTGCTGGCATCGCACGCTTGTTCGCTAGAGGGAGGCAATGCGTCGCCGCACCGGCCCGGGCTGGCTCGGTCAGGTCCGAGTCTCAATTCCTATAACGTTTCTATGTAAGGGACATAGATGCGTTCTGTGAGACCATCAAAGGCTCATAAATGTGCATTACGAACTACTGTACTTATAAAGAATGTGGGTGTCGCCTCAGCTCAAGGCAATTTAGCAGAGCAAACTCAGTAAACTGAAACAATTGAATGCTCGCGCTCGGTAAAGGAGCTCGGATAGGGCCTCTGATCCAATACGCCATAAACGACTGACAGCAATGGAATCCGAGATCTAATGCCGGCTGAGCATGAGACGAGGTGAGAGGGCAACTTGTATTGCCCTGAGGAAATGCGAGTCTGAGGGAATGAATCCCTGGAAGTTATCACACCTGGTGTTCCATGTTTTGATGCGTTGTTGTGCCAGTAGATTTCGTTGCTAAGGACTGTAACAATGCATCGTTGGCTGACTTCGACTAGGTTTGAGACCCACAAGGGGGTGGGGGTAACGGCGTCATGAGGGCAAGACCATCTCTCTCTTCTCAAGGGACGCAAGAACAGAGAAAGAGCAGAGCGTCTAGTATACCTCATGTACCAACCGCGCAATGTCCGAACGATCCCACGCGGGCGAGTCTCCCGTCGCGGCCAATCTTCCTCCCGCGCTGTCCTCGGGCCTTCTGTGGCGTCCGTGGTGGCGTCCGTAACTCACACGACTATCCTGAACGTCGGGCAATCAGTCAACGAACTACCTCGGATCCGAGGATTTCGGAGACCCGCGCGTTCGAATTGGGGGGATGATTTCGTGTGCAATTAGATCCCTCTGCAAACATATAACCTCGGGTAGTGATCTCTTTCACTTGCAGTCGTTGTTGAGCATAAGTTACTAACTGGAATACAGAGTGCTGGTAGCCGGTTTGGATTATCGCTGACTTTGAAACAGCTAGGGTAGGAAGAAAGGTTCAAAAGATAATCTGATAGAAAGGTCAATAGGTGTTACGCACTTCCGCCGGACATTTTGAGTTCTGGGGGCTTGAAGATCAGTCAATGTTTCCGGTATGACAGATTGTAGGCATCCAACGTTGCATAATCACGACCCCACGGGACGAAAGTCGAACGCTAACGTGAGTGGTCTAGCTTACTACCAATCGAACCGCCGGAAATGCGCAAAATAAGCAATTCTCTGATCACAGAGAAGACGGAGCTACCGCGGATCTTCCGCAATGGCATGCTTATCAATCACCCCAGGTCCATTCAAAAAGTCATAGTAGTACAGTCGAAAAATGTCATTTCATCGTTGCCGGCAGGACTACCTTGGTTCGAAGTTAGCAAATACGAAGGTTTCCGATGAGAATTCCAGTACGTTACCTTCGTCAGCTCGTATATCCGTCGTTGACTCGTGAACAAGATTGCAGCCGTCAGCACGCTCTGAAGAAGCTTGGGGCCTGCGCCCTTGTATATCCCACCGATACCTTCTTCAGCGATGATCGTACGTAGACCGTGCAGCGCAGAGCGATAACGTTCTGCTGCAGAGTGCCCGGCTTGAAGGCGCGACTTTACGACTCTGCGAAGGATATTGTCATCGTCAGAACATCCATATTGCAAATTAATTGATCAAATCAGAAAAAAAACAGGTTCTGGCTGGACGGCACAAAAGCATTGACTTACATATATGGGTACGTGATCCCTGTCGCAACTTTCCAATCACATGTTGGGAATCAACATCACTTGATCATAGATGGTGGGCCTGACATACCCAGCTTGGAGATGGCACCAAGAAAGAAGAAGTCCCAATCAGTGAGCAGCGTGCCCACGCGGCCAGCCGTGCGGCGGCGGCGCACAAGAGCATTCTTGAGTTGCTCGAAAACAGTGTATTGTAGTACCGGATTCACGACGAGCACAAGTGCAGGACCGAGACCGCGGAAAAAAGCAGCGGGCCCGCCGGTGCGCAGGAGTCTGGCGGCCGTCGCGCGAAGACCAAGGCGCTTCTGCGGGGGTGCAGATGCTTCCGCAGAGACGGCATCCATCCCATTCACTGTTTGTGCAGTTTGAATCACCCAAACTGGATTAGAAATGACAGTCGTTGCGGAACCTGGTAAAAAAAATGCCTCCGCTAAGAAAGGGTGACACAGGACTGACGAAGAGAAGGTGCGAACCAGCGATCAGCCCGGCAAGCATGGATTCGAGAGTGGAGAGAGCTTGACTGCCACCCCGGGATTGAATGATGGTCCCTTTCGTACTCTCGTAAAAGTAGTAATACACGCTAAGCCACAGCAGTCATGAGTTTGAACACGAGGGAAAAAGTGGCGTGGCGTACCCGTTGGTCACTGCGATACCGAGAAGGCCCGAGTTGAGTCCATTGTACAGTCCGAGGAAACCGTCGCGCTTCAATAGATCAACTACTACTTGATAAGTTGACTGAAGGCGAATGTCAAAAAGTGAAGATAGGGTTTGAAACCTTGGAAAATGGTGCTGGCGTCGCTCTTAGAGAATAAAGGATCACCTTGTTTTCGTTCTTCGTCTCATTCGCTGCGCGTGTCGAGACGAAAACTAGGGGGCTACGCACATGTGAGTACCCTAACACCGCGGATATCTGGAAATTTCGAGCACGTACTATGTCACTGTCATGGCTAAAATACCTCCGGCAGCGCCTGCTACCGAGTGGATGAACGAGTCTTTGGTCATTGGTGGATACGAGTCTGATATTGTCGACCAGGAATGAGGCCTGATATGTGACGGGAACGCTTCAGATTCTTTTTTTTTCTCAGATCGATATTCTTCACGTTTACCGAGTCGGGGATGAGGCCTTGAGGTGTCAAAGTTCTCGGGTTCTCGGGTTTATACGATGCGCTTAACTTGTATTAATCACATGAGAGTGCGTCGAACACGTGATGACTCTTCTTTCATGTCGCCATGCCCCATCCAAGGCCCAGAATACAAAGTAACAGCAATTTTTTCATTGCGGCGTGGGTGGGGTGACTATCAAGTATTCGGAACAAGCCCGGAATTCATCCGGAATTGCGTACAAGGGCAGGAAGGAGAATGGTCAGGAATGAAGTATTCTGGTGCTTCTTCGATTGCGTAGTAATTCATCTCATTTTACTCACCCCACACCAGCTGGACAAACCAAACGAAGTCGTCAACGCCACCTGTCGTGTCAAATTCCCTAGGACGACGGAAACAAATTTCAGTGCTAAAAGCGGGACTGCAGTGTTACGTTGATCTTCAAATCTCAAGAGAAAGGAATCCTCATTGAACAACTTGAATTCGTTCTAACCATGGACCCATGGCATAATCGGTCCCGCGGAATGCCATCTTCAGCGCCTATTCATACGATCCATGGCCATGCATCATGGCCTACCAGATCAAAGCGATGCGCCACGCCCAACGAGCAAGTCAATTCTAAATGGAGATAGATCACACACCAGAACTTGGCAAGTTGACAGAAGCCTAGCCCGGGCAATTTTGATCGTCCCATCATGGTAATATGCATACGGCCCCAATCCAATGGAACTTTCTACAGGTCGTTTTCATTACTCGCCGGAGGCAGGAAAACTGGCCGCGTTCCCATGGCTGAGCACAAGCGCCTCGAGGTAGACAGGTTGGTCACGGTTCGGTGCAGTGATGGGCGTGTCCAACCCTATTTCTTCGAAGGGAAGGCAAAAAGACGGCAATAGAAATTACGCACTTAGGGAACTAGAAATGCTTTCATACCCCCTTCCCGACGAGAAATGTGTAAAGATTGTTACCAAGTGCACCCATGAGGTATGTTTAGATCTAGTAATCTGAAACTAGGAGGAGTTACTAATCGCCGGGACGACTATAATCTGCAAGCACATTATAAAGACCCTCAAGGTGAGCCTGTTTCCAGCATCCCACAGGCGTATTCCTCTCTGTCTCTCGCTTTCCGCGCTTTCCGCGCTCTTCGTAACCACTTCATGATGATTTTGTCTATTCTCGCTGCAGGGATCCTCCTTGTTCCCACTGCTAACGCATTTTGGCGGTTGCCATGTGCTGTACCAGTCCTCGACTGTCGCATAGACCCTATCGTCTCTCCCGGTAAGGCGAGTAGCCATGTCCACACCGTCCATGGCTCTAACGGTGCGCATGTTTCTTACAAATCAACGATGAAAGTGAATCTGACCTCTCGTGCCAGCCGTTGGATATAGTACTTCTTTCGCAGACCTACGAAATTCCCAGTGCTCGACATGCAAAGTCAAGGACGACAGATCTGCTTATTGGATTCCCCAGCTGGTATGTGGCACGCCTGCACGCAAATTCCCTTACAGAAACTGTAACTTGAATTACCATTTCAGTACTATCAGTTCGGGAACGGATCATTCCAGGCAGTCCCACACGGAGGAATGCTCGTGTAGGTTTCCGGCGTGTTAAAAACAGTGAAGGTGCCCTAATCAGTTGCGCAGGTACTATATCCAGCGCAATGCCCCAAATGAGACTGTGCAAGCCTTCCCAGATGGCCTTCGCATGTTCACAGGGAACCCATATGCGCGAAGCAACGCGGACACCCCTGAAGCCAAGGCAATCTCCTGGAACTGGTTAGTTTCCAAACTCTGTCATTGCAAAGTTTGCTGAATTCAAGGCCGAAATTAGCCTCGATTTCAATGGCTCTACGGCGCCACAGACTCCAGGATTCGCCAACACTGATTGCCCCAACGGCCTCAGGGCTCAAGTCTTTTTCCCTGGCTGTTGGGATGGTGTGAATCTTGACTCTCCAGATCACAAGGCTCATATGGCATACCCTGATGGCATTGACAACGGCCTGTGTCCTCCCTCGCACCCAATTCACCTCATTTCCATCTTCTATGAGGTGTACTTCGACGTGGCGCGATTCAACGCTCTGAACGATGGCGGTCGCATCGCCCTCTCGAACGGCGACCCAACCGGTTACGGACTGCACGCCGACTTCATGAACGGCTGGGACAGCAGCGTGCTCTCGCGCGCCGTGGACCAGTGTACGAACGCCTCCGGCGTCATCGAGGACTGCCCGGTGTTCCAGAACGAGGGCCGCTTCTACTCAGACGCAGACATGAACGCGTGCGCCGCGCACAACCCTCTCCCCGACGAACCCATTCTCGGCGCGGTCGTACCCCACCTCCCAGGCTGCGTCGCGGTGACCGAGGGCCCTGATCCTGCGACCCCCGCGGACCTCGTCCCGGGATGCGTCGCCCGGAGGTCCGAGCTGGAATTGGACGCTGGCGTCAACAGACCTCGCCGCCACCGCGCGATACGTGGACATGGCTCGTTCCTGTCGGTCTAATTCGCATGTCCCCTGGTCCTTCTCACCACACTCCAATCAACTTTCCTTTCTGCTCGTCTGTCCTTTTTCTCACCAAAGTGGATGTTCCCTTCTGGTTTATCGTGCGCACCCGGCGTGCGCGAGGTTCGCGTCGGGCGACGCTCATCCGGTCTCTCCTCCGCTTTCACCTTTTCGCTTGCGGCGTTTTTGTTTCTTCTATTTCTAGAGTGAGGCATAGACGAAGCTAGCTGAAGGTCACACTTGTATGTATGCTGACTCCGCACACCTGACCATGAATGTGTTTGTGCGTGCGAGCGAGGGTACGTTGTTGCAGTTTTTCGACGATCGGTTAAGTATTTTGGGCTTCTTGGCGAATATGTACTATGGTTTTTTTTTGGCTATGTGATACTGTATATAGAAACAAATAGAGTGGCCACAAGTTTTATTGCCCGAGTCACCTACCTCTGGGTTCTCAGCACCCGAGCCTCCGGTTTCATGTTCTGGGAAGAGAGCGAGGCTTGTGATTCGTTGCCGAAGGTGGAGATAAGGTGGCTCAATCTCGTATCCGAGCTGCAGCTGAATGGCACAAAGGAGGCTTGCTTCCTCAGCGGCTATAGAGGAAAAAACGTGGGTTACGGTAGAAACCTCCTTCAGCAACACTCTTTCCGAGAATGAATTTGCGTGCATGGGGAACAAGGAAAGCCATTTACTGCATTTCAGTCAGTTGACCTTCGGTAAGACATCCACTAATCCACTTCTTGGATTGCGCAAAGTTTTTCAAGTCCTGAAATATATTAATAAATTTTTTGTCGGCACAAGTGGTTAAGCCAAGAACAGGATCATAGGAGGTTCTTCAGTGTAATGAAGCGACTAGGCGTTGCGTCTATTTCTGAGGAGATAGATCGTGACTGGCGGTCTAGAACTGAGACCGACTCGGAGCTCAGGCTTCCGAACGTCGGCTGTGGAACAGGGAGAGAGCAGGATTAATTGCCAGCAGAAGTAGTTGTACGGTACCATAACGACAGCCCTGACAACATAATTCGAAACAGGGAAACAGGGATTTTTGTGAGACACGACGTCGTCAGTCGGTCACAATCGCCGCGTTGATGAATACCCGGGATAATACGGGAGCGTGACGATGACGACGTCCCAAAATCCGCAGCATCAAAGTAATTGTTACCCTGGGGGAATGCCACTACGCGATCTCGGTTGATGGAAGAGGTCCGAGCTCGCATTTTTGAGGAATGCGTGGCGCCGCTAATACCTCGCGGAAAGGTGGGCCGGAAGCAAACTTCGAGCTTGAGATGTAGCCGCACGCAGGTCATCGACTGTCAAAGGAAATGCACCCTAGGCATCGGCAAGACAGCCCGTTTCTTTGCAAGGCAAGCCCTTTTCCTTGCTCAAAGGTCACGCGTGGGCCGGAGAGACAGAGAACGGGGGTGTTGGCAACGCCACTTATTAAGGGCACCGGGTGTACAAGTATGCGAGAACGGGGTTCCATCTCAACTCCTTCAAAATTCATGGGGTTCACGCGTTCACGACTCGAATGCCACCACATAGAACACACGGCACTCAGCTATGTATATCTCGCTAAGACCGTCGCCACTCGCTGTTGTAATATCCCGCAGTCCATGGACGAACACATCGCATCCTGAACGCTGGGCGGCGATATGTCGCCCCCACACTCGACACATTCTATGTTTCCGTCTGTCGCCTTACAGCTCACGCGAGACTGTTGCCTCGTAGTTACACCGTATCGAAGGGGGTCCATATGGGAAATAATCAGGGCGACCAGAAAAAAATTCGGGAGTGGCGTGTACTGTTCATTCGAACACCATCGACATCGCACTGGAGGCCGATCAGCCTGGGTGGCAATTAAAACCGACGAACGACGACAACGAGCGGTGGGAATCGCAGATTAGTGTAATAGTGAAAGCGAAAGTTGTTGCTAGGTGTACCAAATATGTACGTCCGGACCTCGACACCCTTCCAAGATGTTTCTGTTCTAAGGTTACTTACCGGGGCTGGACAATTCCCCTGCGAGTTGTATCCTCATTATAAAGACCCCCTCGGGTTAGGCCAGGGTATCTCCATTCACAGCTGCCCTCTCTTCCACTCCTTTTCGTCCCACCTTCCTTTGTTTTTCGTTATAAATGATCACCCTCTCTCGTTTTGCTATAGGGCTTCTGTTTATCTCCTCAGCAAGCGCATTCTTTCGCCTACCATGCGCAAAGCCAGTCCTGAATGCGAGGGTAGACCCCATCGTGAGTCCAGGCCAGCCGAGCAGCCACCTTCATACCATCCAAGGGTCCGGAGGTATGTATGCCCCTTTCCGTCGGGGTGATGCATCCGTGAAAGTCAGTCTGACCGGTCACATTAGCCATTGGCCCCGACGCTACATTTGCCGACTTGCGCGCGTCCAACTGCTCGACGTGCCAAGTCAAGGACGATCAATCTGCTTACTGGGCTCCTGATTTGGTACGTAGCTCGGTTTGCGCGTGTACGCATACTGGAGTTGATTGTCAACTTTTAGATGTACCAATTTAAGAATGGGTCTTTCGCGATGGTTGATCACGGAGGGATGATCGCGTGGGTCCCCAGAGCGATTCTATTTGGCGACGATTCCCTGACTTTTATGCAGTTACTATCTCCAGCGCCTCGGCTCTGATGGAGTGCCAGTGAAAGCCTTTCCGGACGGCTTCCGCATGCTCACTGGCGACCCATATGTCCGTAATTACACGAACACGCAAGAGGCCCAAGCTATCTCTTGGCTGTGGTCAGTATGATCTATTTTCTATGCACTTCCACGTCGCTGACTCGGGGGTCCGCGATCAGCCTCGACTACAATCTTCCTTATCAGCCGCAGACCCCAGGCTTTACCAACACAAACTGTCCAAACGACCTCCGAGCACAAATTTTCTTCCCTTCCTGCTGGGACGGCACGAACCTCGACTCGCCTGACCACAAGTCGCACGTGGCGTACCCCAGTGGCATCGACAGCGGCGATTGCCCGCCCACGCACCCAGTCCGTCTCGTCTCTCTCTTCTATGAGCTGTGGTTCTACACGCTACCATTCACCAATCTGAATGACGGCGGACGCTTCATGTTGTCGACCGGCGACCCGACCAGCTACTCTTTGCACGGCGACTTCATGAATGGCTGGGACAACCAGGTACTCCAGCGCGCCCTGGACAACTGTACAAACGATTCCGGCGTCATCGAGGACTGCGCTGTGTTCGAGGATGAGGGCCGCTTCTACACAGACGCAGAAATGAATGCGTGCTCCGCGCCCGACCCGTACCCCCAAGAGGCGGTGTCGGTGGGACAGGTGCTGCCGTACCTTCCCGGCTGCGTCGCGGTGACCGAGGGCCCCGGGCCCGCCAGCCCTGCGGACCTTGTCCCGGGATGCACGGCCATAGGTGTGGGTGGGGGCGGGAGCGCAGCTTCATCTGGTGTCCCCACTTCCATCGCTCCTTCGGCTTCCAACTCGCCCAGCCTTGCGCTTCCGTCATCCAGTGTCCCCACTTCCGTGGCTCCTTCGGCTTCCAACTCGCCTGCCATTGCGCTTGCGCTTCCGTCATACGGTGTCCCCACTTCCATGGCTCCTTCGCCTTCCAACTCGTCTACCATTGCGCTTGCGTCATCCGGTGTCCCCACTTCCGTGGCCCCTTCGCCTTCCGACTCGCCTAGCCTTGCGCTTCCGTCATCCGCCATCCCCACTTCCATGGCTCCTTCGGCTTGCAATTGCGATTGCAACTCGCCTAGCCTTGTGCCTCCGTCATCCGGTGTCCCCACTTCCTTGGCTCCTTCGGCTTCCAACTCGACTACCCCCCTGCCTTCCTCGCTTATTCCGACAATGTCGCCTACCGATTCCGCCAGTGGCTCGCAAGTCAACTCTGACAGTGCTGTTCTGGCCGCGTCGCAGACCACTAGCCACTATCACGAGAGCGGCGGCTGCGAGGAGCCCAGCGCGAGCCCTACGAGTTCCATGGCCGCGCGTCGCAGGCATCACGTGAAGCGCGGCAACTACTTCTGACATTCTCCCTCTTTCGGTTTCCGTCACCACGAAACTCCATACCCGAGCTTTCTCCAATCTTACCCGTCCGAGACGGTTCTTCTTCCCTTTTGTTGGAATGCATGGCATACCGCTCTGTTTTTTTTGGCCCGCTGTACGGATATGTAACACGTGCGTCAGCGACGCTCGCCTCAGTCTGGCTTTGTAATTTCTTCGCGGCGCGTTGTTTTGTTTTAGCTTGCACTTGTATAGGATATTTGACACATCCCGTAACAGCACTAGTTGACTCACTACGCCACATACCCGTGATGCTACTGTCGAACAGGCCACATACTATATGGTGATTACATTTGTCGTTGAATATTAAATGAAAAAAAGGCAACTCTGCTGCCGCAATTTCGGAAAAACTACACGGATCTTAGAGAGATCGTTGCCTTTTCGATGCCTGATAACACATTTATTATCATGCATCGGCCCATCGAATATAGTTGATAATTTGATCAAACTAAGCGGGGGTACGCCAATGGGCGTGGGAATATGAAGTTGCGAGCTATTTGATGGTGTTTGTTCGACCTTTGTTCAACGCATCTCACAGGCTGTCCCTTCTCGGGCGAGTGAAAGGAAAGTTCTGTGAAAAAAGATGGAGGAGAAAACACCCGCAGGTCAACCTATAGTTGACCGTGAAAAAGTGCGTGACCTCACGTCTGAGCTGACTCGCCACTTAACCACCCCTTCCCCAGGCTGCGCCCTTTCTCATACGCGCATTCGTCAAAGTTGGCACGTTTCATCGCCTTTCCCAATTTCAAGACGGGCCCCTTCCGACCGCCGACGAGTTGCAGATATTTACGTGGTACGCTCCATAGACTTATGGTTAAGGGGCCGCGTCGATGTTGATATAATTCTCGCACGATACAGGAAAGACGCCACGCTCTTCGAGCTCCTAACCACCATCCGCAATTCTGCCCCGAGCACGCTCGAATACCGCCACCCGCTGGCCCGCTATTCGTTCCGGACGATCTACGCCGACGCGGGAAACCGCGGGCTGTTTGCCCAAAAGGACCTCGGTACCGTGTACTCGCGCGACACTCTGGGCGACCTCGGCACGGTCGAGCAGCTCCTCGAGGACGACGGGGGGGTGCAGGACAACTCTGAGCGCCAGAAGGATGCACGGACGCTCGATGAGTTGCGCTTCGTCCCGGGCGACTACCTCTGCGTCTCCGTGACGCTCCCCAAGAACGTACAGGCGAACTTTTCCGCGGACCCGTCGGCTCCGAAGGGTGGCCCCGGCGGACTCTCGCCGTCGTTGG
>Ga0137397_10003025_pt1 | contig 11728 bp, 19 predicted proteins | sample czorhiz116metaG_FD_106658 | JGI IMG/M metagenome (GOLD analysis project Ga0137397, IMG submission 106658) | Vadose zone soil microbial communities from Angelo Coast Range Reserve, California, USA - czorhiz1.16 metaG | ecosystem: Environmental > Terrestrial > Soil > Vadose zone | place: USA... | reverse complement strand
GGGACCCAAAGTTTTCTACTACAATAGGGTGCGCCGCCACCCCGAAAGAAACGGAACCCTCATCACATCTACGCCATCACGGGCCCCAACACGTGAGCAGAGTCTGGGCCGTGCCGCGACTGCCAAGCTCGCGCGGCACAGTACCCCGGGTGGGTAGGTCACCGAGACACATACGATCCTTGACGTCTTCGCGGTATCCCTCTTAAAGGACCTACGCGATTATACACACTTAGTCACGTCGCGTACTCACAGTATGTTGATGCCTAGAGATCACGCCGATCTCGTGCATTCTGCGACGCGATATCATACAGCGGAATATCGAGTGCCATGAAGGGTTCCGCCTATGCAAATCCTCGCAAAGCTTTCCTCGCACGAGCTCAACGCAAACATTTATTGACTTGTATCTGATACACGGGTCCCGGTGGCTCTCGCAACCACTGGCAAGGCATCCATATCCACAACAACCGACATCAGCAATTCGTACAAATACACTTTGGCACATTCTTCTTTCGTTCGGCCTTAATATCTTCTCGGAACCACACTCACATCAATTGGCGTTCGTTTACTTCGCCACATCGTACGCAACACGGCCGCCGTTCCACGCGTAAGGATAGTTGCGCTGGAACCAGTTACGCACTGTGCGGCGTTCAGCTTGACGCGGAGGTGTCGCGTACGCCCCACCAATCTTTGAGCCGACTCCATGAGCACACGTGGCGAGAAAAAACATTACGCCACGTACCGTGACATTATGAAGCTTGTCGAAAAAGTCTGCAGAGAATCCAGGATACAGAATGGAAGGCACGAAGCCCTCATATCCGTCGAACACAGTCGAAGTCCATTCCCATACGCCGCCGTTGTGCCCCCGCCCCCCATCTTCTACGCCCGTCGTTGCGCTGTGGACGTAATGTCAGACTGTATAGCGCACTCATCGGGGCACGGGGGGTACTCACGGCACAGGATGCCAATTACGAAACCCGATGTTTCGTCCTCCTTCATAGCCGCTCTCGAATTTATCGTAAAAGAGTCTGAGTTCGGCCTCGGTCGGAAGGCGTCCGCCACGAACGATCGCATAAGCGGAGAGACTGTTGTAATCGGTGACGACGGGCCAGCGGTGGGCTATCTTCATCGGAACCGGTCCATAAAGAGTGCGGACCTAGGAATTCACAGAAAATCTCTCAGCAACTAACCAAAACGAATACGTGTAGAGAAATGGCTTACCAGAACCTCGCTATTTTGGGTCACCCACGACTTCGGCATACTCACCTTCCCCTCGGCCGTTTTCCAGAATTCGTAGAATTGGCCGTTGGAGATAGGGCGCCACTCGATGCGGAACTCGCCAACATCGACCTTGTGTTGTGGGTGTTCATTATCCCACCCAAATTCGTGGTCCTTCACGTCGAGGTTCGCATCGTCAGCCTCGTCAGCCTCGAAATCGTCATGACCAAGCTCGACGGTAGCGGGACCAAGCGTGACGGTAATACTGGGAGGCTCCGGGGCTGCATCCCAGACCTCGGCAAGTGATTCCCAACAAGGAGTAGCAAAGCCGCCTACGGACGGCGGGTTTGTACCAGTCCCTGCACGCTGGATAAGCATATACAGTAATGTCTATAGTTCCTGTTAGCGCGGGTTCATGTCGGATAAATAATCATAATGAAGGTTCCAAACCTCGGTGTGCCAGGACTCATGTTCGAGAGTCATCCAGAGTACACGGGCCACCTTGCGCGTCATCTGGCGACGGCCGGATTCCAACTCCGCGTAAAGATTCATCAGGCGAGCACGGACACGCCCCTGGAAGTCGAGGATGGTCGAATGTGATGGCCAGTCCTCTTTCCTCCGAGGAACTTCCGAGTGTGGCTGTTGTTTGCATGAGAATACAGAACGGGACAGATCTATGTCCTTACGTGACACTCTGCGGGGTCGTCAACATTCGGATCAATACCGCGTTCGAAAATATCCTGTCGAATGTAAAAAAAATGTTATGGAGGGAAACGTGAAAGTAAGACAAACTTTGAAATATTCAGGTTCAGTGTTCGGTTCACCCAAGAGCTTGGACAGATGGATGTCCAGAAACGCCGGAATATGACCAGTGTAGAACAGACAAATGTGCCTCAAATCGATCGGTTTTTCGAACAGCATCGATTCTGGTATCATCTTCCTTGTGATGAAATCCCATGCTGCCCACAGTTCGCGAAACTCTTCCAATGCAGGCACGCCAAACGGCGTGTTTGATAATGTGGAGGCCGGTGATCGTAGCAGTTGGAAGTTGAACGGCGGACGTTCAAGAAGCCAAAGAGAATAGCCCGAATCGAGGTCTGTCCAGCGCCTCAATGGGCGCAAGTTAGCTTCCGTGAAAAGGCGATACGCATCCCCATTGGTGTACTGCACCAGTGGAGCATTTGTCAGTCTGCTTTGCAGGCGCAGATTGATTAAAACTACCTTATGAGACACTTCGATGTGCACAAGCTCGTCCGCAAGGAATGCGAATTCAACTTGCGACCCCGGATCGCGCACCGTCTGCGCGCCGCGAGACCGATAGAAAGCGTCGTGTCGGCCTAAAATGGAAAGCGGAATGATGTGCTTCAGCCACAGTTACGGAAACCGATCCCAGGGAGCGCCAACTTACGTTCCTGCACGTCGTATCGGGCGAAGTACTCCCACTTCTCTGGAGCAAACAAGGTCTCATCTCCCAGCGCCAGGCCGGCATTTTTGAGCCCGTTGAGGATAAAGCGCCGCGTGATGCCCGCTGAATCATTGTATGCGAGTTCGATCTTCCCAGCATCGGACGCCTGATCGAGCCCAAGGAGTAAAGTGTCCCCTTTACCGGCGCGCAGAGGAAGCGACCTAAGAAATGGAACCTGCTCGTCGCGCGGAAAGTTTCCGAGTGAGGCGCCCAGGAACAGGATGTGCAGCGGAGTCTCGAACGTCTCCATATCTGGGGTGGAGAGCGGAGTTTCGGTCGTACCCTGCTCCGACGTCGACGTCGTGGGAGAGGACAACTGAGTAGCGGTGTCATCGGAACTTAGCGAACGTGCTCGAGCTGCCGCCGCGGGCACCACCCCGCGACCTCGGAGGCCCCCTTCCTCCACAAACTTGAGTCCGCCCTCGAACGTACCCCAAAGACCATGAGTGTCGATTTTTCCCTGCATCTCTGGTCCAACAGGCGATGCCGCGAGTTGGTCGAGGGTGCGCTCCAGCTCACGTTTCTCCAAGTCCAACGCATAATAAGTAATGTGCGCAGGAGACGTTTGTGAAGGTGCCATCTTTGAGAGAGCAGAAAGGATGTGCTGTGTCTTCCGCAAGTCACTGTTTTATGTGAAAAGGGGATCAGAGGACTATGTAACGAAGGGAATGAAAATGGAAGGCTGTAAGGTCTTCTCTGCTCCACGCCTTATCTCCATTGGAAAGGGCATGCGGTTCTCTGATGGATCAGACACCGTCAAGGAAGCGCCAAGGGGCACAACCAAGCGCACCCCGCACTTGCACAGCCATCAACACGCAGGGGAAGCGGGAGGACGTAAGAGGAAAGTATGGGACGATTTTCGATCGTGTGAAGACAAGGGGTGTGTCGCACAGTGCCTGGGACTGGTGGACTTACCCAGCACCAAGGTCGAGTACGACACCCCCTATGGAATGATTGTCCTTATCTTCGTGTTGACCTTGCATGGCCTGGACAATGTCATGTGCGTGCTTCTTGAGAAGCGCTTCTTCGGCAGGGAATACGTAGTATTCGTCGACCTGGGTGTTGATCTCGTCGAAAATGCGAAGGCCCTCCTCATCGTACAGCAAAAGTTGCGGAAAGCTCTTCTGGTTCGCCGGCCGGGAGAGACCCTTGACGATCTCGTCACGGATGTTAACCTCACCGTTAGAAGCCTTGTGGTTAAGGCGGACGTCGATGATGCGTTCAGACATGGACATGAGAGACTGAGGTGTTTCAGATGTAGCCGGGGAGGTCATTTATAAACGGTTCAGAGACCATTTCGAGTGACTAATCGCCGGGCCGCGAGGTACAGGATCTTGCTAATACCCTCACCTGACACTTCGGTTCTCAGTAATGAACTGATTGTCATGTAGTGGAAAGGCCATGTGCGATCCTCGTACGTACTGCAATAGGTACAATTGGAGCCCATACGGGTCAGGAGATGCAATTACGGCTGCGGGGTTCGAGATGCTGCATGGTTATATGACGATGAGGGGAGCCTCGATGTAGCACGTGCGTTCCTAGGGCGGTGCGATGCAAGGGCACCAAATCCGAGGTCATACGAAACTGGGAATTCCGGATATGCCACATAGGAGTATCGAGATAGTCGCTTATGATTTGAACCACGAAAGGAAGCGGGAGAATAACATTTTGAATGAGGCTAGGCTAGTCTAGTAGTTGGTCTGGTATCATGGGCGCCCATCAGAAGTTGGCAGAGGCGGCGGACAGCGAGCAGACGAACGTGGGGGGACGCTGTCAGTGAGATCGTGGAGGGGGTATGAAACCTCGGGGAGAAGAATACACTTGCACTTTGCACCCTCTTTATATTATGTCACTATGTGCGATGGCGCAATCGACGCGCAATTGCTCTCTGCTGAGCGGTGAGCACGGCCCAGTCACGAGGGGGGATACATGTACACGTAAAATACGAATCTCTCTTGCAGAGCATAATCAACGATCTTGGGGATAGTTTTGACGCTCTCCCCAGTGGAAGGTTCTAGCCCTAGCTCTTCCATCAGAACTAGCTGTAGTGCCCCAGCCCGCATTAGTACAATTTGACTATGGCTGCACCCAAGGAACTAACAACCCTCAATGTCAGCGCGGTCTATACCATGGTTAGATGTCCTTTCTCATGCTCTGTGGGATGTCCAATTCTTACCTGGGCGAGAACACCAGAACAAGGTTTTGAGCGATAACGTCGATGCCATCTTGAGCATGCAAGGTGTGCCCTGGATCAGTCGCACGGCCATCAGCTATGCTGCTATCACGCTTTATGTCAATCACTACAAGGACGAGAACGGCGCCGAACACATCGACTCTGATCAGACGCTCACAGGCGGGTTTCCCGGAACCACTGAGAACCGAATACTCGACTGGACGCCTAGAGATCATTACGACTACGTGTTCGGTGCCGTCGTCGGAAAGTCCAGAAGGCTCAAGGTGGACGAGATTGAAGACAGCTTTCTGAAGGACGGATGGCTAGCTGATACGCGGGAACACGGCATTATTTGTTCATGGATCGAGAGTAATAGAGAGAAGAGCGGATACAGCTGGACCTCGTATGAGGTTCGCTCGTCATCTCGTCCTCCTTATCTTGGGCCTGATTCTGAGCCATCTCCATCACAGGTATGGGGCTTTGAAGAGATCCAGGGAGAAAAACGTTACGCGCGTCACATAAAATTTACCGAAAAGCCTGGTGGTACAGTTGTTTATGTTCGCCTGGTGTACGACTACTGTGAGTCAAACCCACTGTGGAACCGAGAAAACTTAACCGACGACGTCCCTAGACTCGCCGTACGGTGCACAATCGGCCGCTGCTCCGCTGAAGGGTTGATACGATAGTTCCCTGTCAGCGTAGTAGAATAAGAATAATGAGCGAGAAAGCGCTGCTGTTGATTACATAACGAATCTTGCTGGTCGCAGGACACAGCCCGGCCAACTCTGAGATGACTTGAACGACGATGCAACCTCTCAGCGAAAAAGCCAAAGGCAAGCAGCGTGCGGATCCTGTCCCAGAGGATGCTCTTACCCGCAGTAATCCTCCACCACCACGCGAGTTAATGGTGCGCTTCACGGACGGCGTCCAAGACCTGGTGCTGCATATAGCCGAGCATGACTCGGTGCGAGACGTCAAAGCCAAGGTGTGCTCTCATCCCTCAACCCTCGTCCCCCACCAACCTTCGCTCTTTCTCACTTATTCATCCCATTTATCCCCATGTCCCACTTTCCTTTCTTTCTGGGAAAACAAAAAACCACAATAAAAATAGATCCGAGAAGCGCGCCCTCAAGTGCAGCGCCGCCGCTTGCGCCTCATCCATGCTGGGCGGCTCCTCCCCGACGGTACGCAGCTTGCGTCTTGGCTGGGCACGCACGAAGAGCGCCAGCAGCGCGCCGCGACAAAAGGCAAGGACGATGCCGCCGACCCGTCATCGTTATTACCCGCTGCGACCGGTGCGCCAGCGCCGGTGCCATGGCTGCATTGTTCCGTCGGCGCGACAATCTCCGATGGTGAGGAAGAGGGCGAAACACAGACCCAGGTGCGTCAGCTTCCCTCCGCGCCCCACAACGATTCATGATCTGACCGCCCGCCGACGAACTGCGCACGCATCTCCCCCCGCACGCACGATGTATATATATATGTGTGTGTATCATACAGGAGACGCAAATCAAGCCTCTACGTGGCTTTGACCGCCTCGGCGCCGCAGGCTTCTCCGAAGACGACATCCTCAACTTTCGAAGGCAGTTCCACTCGCGCTCAGCCGCGGACTATCTCGCCAGCGCCGAATTCCCGACAGACGAAGAATGTACGTCCTTCCCCCCCCCCCCTCCGCTCATTCTGGCCCCCTCTCGCTTCTCCGTATCCTGATGACGCCCTGGGGAACAGACGAGGAACACGCGCGCGCGCTCGAGGAACAGTGGATCGACGCCCTCGGCAGCGGCGGCGCTTCCGGTAACGCGTCGACCGAGAGCGACTCGCGTGCCCGCGCGGTGCTCAACGGCATCATCATCGGCTTCTTCTTCCCCCTCCTTCCATTCTTCTTCCTCAGAGTGCCCAAGCCTGCTGCATTTTGGGATAACGGACACGCTCTTGAGACGCCAGAGAGCACCGTCTTTTCGTGCGTCTTTTCACCATCTTCTTTGCTGCGTGTTCGGATCGAGGTTGATGCCGGTGATGATGTGTTCAGACGACGCATGCAGATGGGTCTGGTTGTGGGTTTCATCATGAATCTCATGTTTGGGACGTGGCGATACCTTTGGGGTACATTTTGAACAAGAGCAGGACACTTCTTTCTTTAACGTCGCATTTTTTGCTTTCACTTCGGTTTTTACCTCGCATTTTAGGCTCGCTTTAGCTTATAGCATGACCTGGCCATCAGGATATCCACATCCAGCTGCGTTCGAACGGATGAAATAGCAATAATACATCGTACATCGGTTCTCCTAATATAGCATAGTGTGCATGCATGCGGGACGCACACTAGATATCTTTCAACAAGGCTCGGCATAGATCGCTCTTTCCCCCGACGCTCAAGAAGAATGTGTCTGGCATGCACTAATTAGACCACACAGGCAGGTTTTCCTTCCCTCCTAGCACGCCTCGGTTTGGGCTATCTATGCCCTTGCCTGGGTTCTGCGCACGCTTCGGGCTGCTGGCGGTTATCGCGCGCTCGGCATCGAAGCTCTCGTCGTCGAATGTCATCCCGCCCCCGTCCCACTTCTCCTCGAGCAGGCTCGGCTCTGCGCGGAGGTCCATTCGCAGGGGCGACTCGACGATCGGCGGCAAGCGCGCAAGGGACAGTTTGGATGTCCGTACGGGCGGGGTGTTGCTCAAGCTCGACAGGGACGTCCCTGACGACGAAGAGAGCCCCGATGTGAGCGAGTCAAACTTGGTCACGAACGCCGCGAGCGCGTGACGTTCGTCTTCCAGCTGCTGCCGTGCCTAACCCCGATGATGGTGAACGTCTCGAACGAAGGAACGGGGGTTAGCAGTGAGACTCAACCTTTTTCTCCTTTTCCAGCGCGCGGGCAAGTTGCGTCGCCCATTCATCCGCTTCCTTCCGCTTCGCTTCTTCCGCGGCGAGCCGTCCGGCCCATTCGCGTTCGACGTCCTCGCGTACCGCACGCAGCGGTGAGCCGAGGTTGTCCTCGTACCCCTTGATGACCATCTCGAGCTCGCGGATGTTGCGTGCTTGTTCCGCGAGCAGGCGGTCCTTTTCGCTCTCTGGTGCGTCGGGAGGCAACTCGGGCCGTGCGAGGAGCGCCGCATCGAGCGCTAGGATTTGAGTTGCCTGGGATTCGATCTCGCGTCGGGCGGAAAGGAGTTCTTGTTGGAGCTGGACGTCCGGGGCGTGTCAACCTCAGAGGCCTGGGAGACGAGGGAAACGGGAAGTCCACATACTTGGTAAGGTGTCATATCAAAGTCAACCTTGGAGGGACTCGCTGGACGAGACTCGTCCCCGCGGTTCTCGTCCACAGTCTGGCTCGTAAGAATAAGGTTCGTAAGCTGCTTGATGCGCGCGTTGAGATCCTTCATCGCTTTGCTCTCGTCCAGTTGCTACGAGTCCTGTCAATCGGGTTTCAAGCAATGGCATACAGAAAGAATCACCTCGCGCGCGGAGAGGCGACGGTTCTTCTCTGGTGCCTCCGCTTCCTTCTCTTTCTCTGCAAGGCGGTTCTTAAGCTCTTCGATCTCTTGTCGGTACCGCTCAAGCAGCGCATCGGTGTCGACAACTTCTTTCTTCTTGGCATTCAACTGTACCTTCTTGATGCGCTGCGCGAACAGTAGCGTGCTCATCGATTCAGGGACGGCGCTGACGTCCGGGTTGAGTGTGCAGATGACTGAGATGCGTGCGTCGCCCGAAAGCGAAGGTTGTAGCATGCGGGTGAGCTTGGAATTGCGGAATGGGACGTGGTCACTTCATCCAGCCGTCAGTACGACATCAAGCCAAGGAGATTGACTACGTACTTCTTCCCCTTGGACGCGTTTTCAGCAAGTGTCCCGATCACGCTCCCAAGAGTGAGCAAACTAAATACCAATACGATCAACAATGAAGTCAGACCAAGCTGAGGTCATTACGCACCTCGTGTTGATATATTTACCTTCTCGCGTCCGCTCCTTGTCCGAAGTCGCCTTCTCTGACCCTGCCAGGTCAATCAAGCTGAGCACGCTTGTCTGCACGCTCCTCCCTCCGATGGACTGCAACCTCGGCCCACCAGGCGTGGGTGGCCGTGACATGCCTGGGGTTTGCCGTCCCCCACTCGTGTCCCCGCGTTCGCGACTTTCGACAACAACACGGAACACGCTATGACTGCGACTGCTCCGATCGTTCCAATCCGTGCTCGCCGTTCGTCGCGCGGCCCAGCCGCGCGCGATCACTTCTCGTACGCCTGCGAGGCTCGTAACAACCTCCTCTCGGAGCGGCGCTAGCCACACATTCGCGCCGCTACCTTGGAGTTGCACGGCAGGAGCTGAGGCGGGCGCGAGCAAGTCATGAATCGATTCGTTGTATATTTCAAGATATGAACAGCGGAGCAAGTACTCGCGCGCCGGAGTGCGTCTGATGAATGCAAAGACGTCTTTCATAGCACGCGGTATGATTCCGGGCTGGTCGTCGTCACCAGACTGTAGGCGTATCAGAACGTATCATGATGATGATATATTGGGCGCCGCGGGCGATAACTGACCAAAGTGAAAGTTTTGCCACTGGCCGTTTGGCCATATGCAAAAATGACAGCGTTGTAGCCGTCCATGGCTGCGCAAACGTGTTTGCGTGCAACAGCGTTGTACACCGACTTGTTATCTGAGCCTGTCAGAATTTCATCGAAATGGAATACGGATGGCGCCGTAGCTGCGTTGCGGTGGTGCTGGGACAAGAGTTTGATCGATCCGGCATTCGTTGGTGTCTCCCATGCAGAGGCAGACTCCGAAGGGCGCACGCGGATGGAGACGAGGACCTTGTCGTCTTTGTTGCCGTTCGAAGTGGCGCTGAAGAAGTTCGCGTCGACCTCACCGGAGATGTCGGCTGGTTCGACGGTTTCCCAATCTACAAGCACTTCTTCTGGGTCAACTCTGCTGACGTCCATCTCGCTGCGGTCGTCATGGAGTGGGTCATCCTCCCCTTGCCGGGGCGTGCGGGGCGTGCCGGGAGTCTTGGGTCGCGATGGGTCTCGTTTGGTGGGAGTTCCTGGTGCAGGGTGGACGGCTGGGGGCTTGGTCTTCACGGTGGTTCTTGTGCGCGCCTCCGATGAAATGGCCGCCTTGAGTTTCTTAGCCGAAGCGAATGGGTTCATTGGTGTCGAGGAACGGATAGATCCTGAAGTCGAGGTGGAGAGGGAGCGCCTGGGAGTGAACAAAGAGGTCGGACGCAGGAGACGTCTTGGACCTTGAGCTTGAGTCGAGTTTGAGGATGTCGTGGCCATGTTGGCAGGTTTTGGCCTGTCGCTGCGTCGAGCTGGCGGTACGCGACCTTCGCCTTCAACCGTGGGAACTTCCATAGACGCGACGGGATCACATGATCGCATCCAGCGGAGTCACGTTCCAACCGTGAACTCGATACTTGATACACTCACACTCAGGCTAGCTGTCACTCCTCGGGACTAAAACACTGCTACGACTTATACAATCCTCTGGCGCAGCGACTTCTCATCCTCCACAATTTTCAAAACGGGATTTTTGTCCACTATACCGTCGTATTTGTTCTCGATCATCCACCGCTCGAGGGTGAGCCCATTCGGATTCACACTTCGGATCCAGTCCATGTCACGCTGGAGCAAGTCATCTCGGTAAGTGTTCCACCACCCGGTAAAGTTCTCTTTCCAAGAGGTCGAGCCTGGTTCTCCTTCGACCGCGACCGGTTTGTCCACGTTTTGCATCTTGGAGAACCACCCGTCGACGGTCTCGCGGTTGTACACGGCCTTTTTCCCCGTCACCTTCGTGAACGTCGCGACGAGGTGGTCCCAGTCGACCATCTCTGTCGCAATCTCCAAATTTTTCGCGCAAGTCTCAGCGCGGTGGTCAAACGTGTACCTCGCGAAGAAGCCAAGGTCCGCAAGCGCGATCAGAGGCATGTGACCGTCGCCGAGGGGCGCGTCGAACATGAACGTCCCGTCCTCCCGCCGGACTGGACCAAGCATACTCTGCGGCAAAACGTGTGAACGTCTTCGTTGCGTGCCACTGAGAGATGCGCGTCCACGTACCATTTGTAACATGTCCATGTAGGGCCCTGAGGTGACGACAGACCAGGAGAGCTCCGTATCGCTGACAACGGATCGCTGTTGGACTAACCACTCGGCGACGCGACCCTTGGCATCGAGGTGTTCACACCTGTATTTCTGGTTATAGCCCCCTTTCTGCACAGCGGAAAGTAAGCAAGCACTCTGATTTCCTCAACTTTAGTTGTGTGAGCTCGCTCACCTTCAAAATGTAGTCGAGACTGCTCCAGACGTAATGCCTGAGCGACTTTGTCTGTTTTGCGAGCTCAAAAATGCGCATGCCGGCATAGATCTCGCGCTGCTCGCCGACGGTAAACCCGTCGATGTTGACCCATGCGCCATAGGCACCGTCGAGAGCAGCGGCCACGGATGCCAGGTCGCTCGTGTCACCTGTACGCACCATCAGACCCTCAGTCTTCGTGCACACGCATATACGGTATGACGACGAAGACCTACCCTTTACAAGTTGAACTCCCCGCTCGCGCAGGGCCAGAGCACGTTTGCCCTCCGGGTCGCGTGTGAGAGCCCGAACGGTGTAAGGCGACGGCGAGCCATCTTCACAGGGTGCGAGGAGGCTGTTGACCACACAACGGCCTTGAGCACCTGTCGCTCCGAATACGAGGATGATCTTAGACATTTATCCTTGTTGTTTATTCCCGCCCAGCTTGCCATGGCCACCTTATATCCGTTCAATCCCCCCTCGGTGGGGGCGGAATGATGCCCGAGCGGCTATTCCTCCACCTCAGTTCCCCTAAACCACTAAGCTCGTTAGGGGTCATACCCAGATTCGTGTGCGGTCGGTGATGTACGCCCAAATGT
>Ga0137397_10003024_pt1 | contig 11729 bp, 24 predicted proteins | sample czorhiz116metaG_FD_106658 | JGI IMG/M metagenome (GOLD analysis project Ga0137397, IMG submission 106658) | Vadose zone soil microbial communities from Angelo Coast Range Reserve, California, USA - czorhiz1.16 metaG | ecosystem: Environmental > Terrestrial > Soil > Vadose zone | place: USA... | reverse complement strand
CTAGCTTCCAAGTTTCGTAAACAGTTATGGGACTGCGTATGTATTTGTGTATGGTATATGGCCTTGAGTAGGACAGTTCGGTTTTACAACCTGCGGTCTTTTATACAGGACAAACACGAGGGATGATGAGTACAGTGGGAAGATGACGGGGTATAGGGCTCAAGGACCCCAGAAGTCTCTAAGCTCATCTTCTGCCTGGGTCAACCGGTGCAATTTCTGTCGCAAATGTTCGCGCTCTCCGTGGACTTCTTGTGGCTCCCGCAAGAAGTCACGACACCTTTCCATGGCACCGGGGTCACTCAGCCTGAAACTCTTCCGGAGAGTGGTTGTCAGGCCCTGACAAATGCCACGGACGAGCTCCGTATCGATAATGAGCGGGACATAGTCCACGAATCGGTGCAGAGAAACTAACAATTCGGTCCGGTTAAGAAGGGCTTTCCGCCGCATGCGGGGAGGGCGATGGGATAAGACGTACCTTCGAAGCCTGCGCTTGCCTTGGCCATGTCCTCGAGCGCAGAATCGGTAGCTTGAGGGCGGAGAAGTTTGGCAAGGTCGAGCTCACCGATAGGAGGGAATCCGGCTTTACTGAGGTGCGACTTGGCCTGGGTGATGGACGAAGTAAATGTGGCGGGTGGTTGACCGTCGCTTTGAGAGGCCAGCCGATGCAAATCCCGTAGCACGGAATTCTTTGATGCGAGGTCACGTTGTAACTTGAGCTGGGTCAAGAAAGCATCTTTACTTTCTCGATAATAACGCTCGTTGCGCGTGTGTCCACTCCGCTCCAACTTCAGGAGTAGACCCGTGGCGTCGCGGGTCTTCGCGAGACACTCTCCTAAGTGAGCCTCGATCGCTTCTTCCCTGGTGGAGATGTCAGCACAAGCACACCAAGAAATGGATATGCGGCCGCACCGCAAGTGGTTGATTAGTCCGCCGTGTGAAAACTGCCCGCATCGAGTGTTGATTGTCCCATGGATGAAGTTTCTCAGCAGGTGTGTTGCTGTATTCACGAACTTGTTTGTTGGCCCATCCCATTTCCCTGTGAACGACCTGAGGTACTCCTCGGCCACCTCGTTTTGACCCCCATCGGGAAGCCCGCGGGCGGACGAGCTATAACGGAGGTGTCAATTAAAATACAACACAAGGCCCTGTCACCTCTTACCGAGTCCTTTTTTGGAGGACCTCATCTAGGAAGATGACCTTGCGTGTTCCGGCAGGAGCGGGCTTCTCTCCCTCTTCGAGTAAGAGATCAGGGAGCGGCGTAAATGAGGATGGTTCTTTTGTGTCACTGTTCCATGCGCGGAACTCGGGACATGTTGCCCTGAGGTCACCTTTGAATCGCCTTGCGTCCTCCTCGATGCGATAAAGGACATTTCCTTTTTGTCGAGATACACGCTCCAATCCATCCTTGATGTCGACAACCAGTTGATCAACCAAGGTGTTGATCTCCCCGATGTAGTCATTTGACGGTGGGTGGCCTAGCCGTTCCAGTCTGTGCGAAGTGTCTTCTACCAGCTCCCGGATCTGCACGCCAATATCTGGAATTCTACAGGGGGATTTTCGCCACAATTCTGAGGAGATGGAGATTTTTATTGCGTACCTCTTTGATATCAAATCCGACAAGATTACCTCGAGGTGTTGAACAAGACTCTTCGTTCTGAGACGGCTCCGAGCCTGCCTAGGAAGGTCGCACCAAGGCGATGTCTTCTTGAACCACCGATCCTCCTGGTCACGAGCTTCCTCCAGACTTGGTTGTGGGTGTCCGTTTTGCGTATCATGCAGCTTGACACAGAACCACCCGTGATGCAACGTCTCAACGTCGCCACTAACATACCGTACCCATTTATCGTGTGCAGCCTCTGTACTTCTGTCCGGCTTGGTCAGCACACCTGGAAGATCACACCATATGTGAATAATAGTTCGTAAACCAAAATATGAAGGTGTCCTACCGACGGTTCGATTACCAAGCTTATCATAACGACGCGCAATCTCGTATGCGCCTTGGTTGGCAAAGTCCGCTAATGTCTTGGGTAAGTAGCTTTAAACTGATGTGAGACGTGACAACATACTTTCACATGTGATGGTCATGAGAATGATACAGTTGTCCCGTGAGATATAGTTGGTAGCCAGCTCCTCGATAAGTTTTATGTTTTCTGGGTTACCGCTTGTGCCGACGTTACGAATCAAGCCTGCGGGGACCATCAGCGAACTAGCATGTTGCAGCCGGGGTTCGGGAGGCGCACCAGGTAAATCCACGAAAGAAATATCAGTATATTCAGGACCCGTAATCTCCAAACAGACGATGTTTGGAGAGAAGGAGAGCTCGCTTGGAGCATTCAAGTCGAGGTCCTCGTGCAAGAATCTTGCGAAGGGAATGCTAGGATTCAAGATAGCAAGTTGTGCCCGTAATACGAGGCCCTCCAGTAAGTCCCTATCCGTAATCATATCGCCAAAAGGTTCTTTCTTGCTTTGTCCATCTGACACGGATACTCGACGCAAAGAAACTCGACACGACCACTCTAGACCGTCGCCGCGCATCAGACGGCACTCGATGGGACATCTACAGGGAAATACAGTCAGCCCTAGTAAACGGGGACAATGGGGCACAACCTCGTGCATGCATCTCCCGGTGCCTTCGGGAGTGTCACCCCCGATATGGCTTGGATGAGAGACGACTTTCCTGAGCTCTGGGAGCCGATGACGACGACGATGGGAAGGTCGATATCGAGGTCCAACCTATTTGTTTGTCAGCCAGACGTGCCGGATGTGTTGGTGGAGATCGCAGCGAGACAGGACGAGGTGCGATGCTTACCCGATGTCGTGGAGGGTGTTGACGAGGCGTAGTTGTTTGCGAGAATACTGGGTATCGCCACCACCCACGATGACATCAAGTTCGACATGAGTCGTGGTGGTGGAATCCACGTCTAACGCGATCATTTGTGATGCGGGTGTTGTCTCCGGATGAGAGTCCGAGTCCGAGTCGTACGAATCGACGGTGATGGTAGGGGGCGGAGGATTATGGGTTGGGGGTGGAGGATTGGAGGAAGATGCGGATAAAGGGCCAGAGTTATGCATATGCATAGTTTCTTTAAGTGCCACAACCTATCAGTACTGAGAGAATTAACACAGGGAAGTCTGGATTGCGCCTGGGCTGTGGTTTTCTGCAGTAGAACGCGCCCAAGGTTATGTGTGAGCGCTTGTTGGCCGTCCGCAGCGAAACTGCCCGCGTTCCTGACCCCTTTGTTTTGCTGGCGCAGATAGAAGCCCAGGGCAACATTCGAGAAACACAACACGATACTGCGGATGCTACGGATGCTGCGGACGATGACGGTATTGGGAAAGTCAAGAGTACCTTCAAGGCCGCGGCGTCTTCGATTAAACAAATAAAACGGATCACATGAGAAACTACAGTGCTGTACAAACACGACAAGGCTTCTATCGATCAGATAAACGCCTCTATGAGTTCATCCTTGGCTAATAGGAGGCGCTTCCGCCTCTTCTCCAACTCGCTGCGGCGCTCGACGATGTCTTCCGGCTCGCTCAGGAGTACCATGCACCTCTCGTAACCTTTAGGACCATGAACGGCCAGACCACTGAAAAGCGCCGCCTCGAGGCCGACTGTCACTCCCCGCAGCAATGTCCTGTCGATTTCCATCGGAACGTTGTCCACGAACCGTTTGTATGCCACTGCGGTGTAATACAAGTCAAGTCAACCACGGTGAGGGCGAACGAGAAGATATGCTCTGAACCTTGAAAGTAGGCCCGGACGTCTGCCATTATTCCGATGGACGGCTCCATGGGATCCGGTGGAAGTAGATTAGCAAGCAACGAGGCATCGACTGCCTCCAATCCCATCCTCGTGAGGGAGGAGATCGCGTCGTTTAGTGCTTGTCTTACATCATGATCTTGACTACTTTCCAGGTTCCTCATGAAGTTGCTCTTCGACCTCTGTCGGGCACCCTTATAATGAGCCAAGAATTTTGAACGATATTCCATGTAATAATGCGTATTCATGGTGAACGGCTCTTGTTCTTGTTCGATCAAGGAATCGATGTGTTGTGACGCAGCATCGGCACATTTATCCAGGTGGTCTTGCAAAATGCTCCTGATCTGATGTAAGCAAAATGGAACCGCTGCAACGAGGAACACGAAGCGTACGTTATTCGCTGCTTCAAATGACCATGAGTATACTGCGAGAAGTGGTCTTCTATGAGCGACCTGAGACGTGCATTGAGTTCCCTCTTTGCAAATTCGAATAGTTGCTGCGAAGGACAATCCCATAGCTTGACGAAGGTACCAATATATTGCTTGGTGACGACGTATGGGAAGATGTTTGGCAGCTCCCGGGTCACAGCGCTGACGAATCGAGGTCATGATGTGAGAGAGACGGCCAGGTGAGACGTTCACTTACGAGTTTGCTCTGTTCATGACATCCTCGACAAAGATAGCTCCGGAGGCGTCAACTGGTTGCCACTCCGATTCTTGTTCTTCAGTCGACAAGAAGCGGGGCTCGGGGAGAACCGGAGTATCGTGAACATTGTTGGGACGCTCAAGCGGTCGAAAGTCTGGCGCGGTCTGACGTATTTTCTTCTTGAACTCCTCTCGTGGACCACGGAGAGTTTGTATCAGACCATTGTCGTCAGGAGCACCTGCGACGACCTGTTCGGCAGACCGGACAAACTGGCCTATCAATTTCAATAGCTCCGCCATTGGCTCGGCGGACGGTGGATTCGGGAGACGCGAAATATCATGGACCGTTTGCTCGAAGAGCCTGTCGAGCTCTCCCTGCAACTCGGGAAGCCTAACAAGCGGTTACAATCAAACTCCAAAGCTCGATGTATGGAAAACTTGCCGCTTCGAAATCAAGTCGGACAGGACTAGGCCCAGACGGCGCGTAAGCTTGTCCGTGCCTAAGCGTCGCTGGTAGAGCCACTCCAGGTTCGACCAGGGTGGCCTCGTCGCGAAGAATTCGGCTTCTTTCTCCCGGGCTTGCTCATACGTGATCCCATTCCGAATGTCCTGAGAATCAGGATTCTTCACTGAGTAGTACTCGATCCCTCCATCGTTTCCACCATTCTGGATCTTGCTGATCCAAGTTGCCTCTTCTCCCATAGGTATGCGGTCAGGTTTAGTAAGGACACCTACACGGGTGGCATTAGCGGCTTCACTGTGCGTCATGCAAACTTGATCTACCGATTGTTCGAGTACCCTGTGGGTCAAACTGAGCAGCAAGACGATGCGCACTTTGGTTTTCAAAATCGGCTGTCATCGAATATTGGGATTATTCCACAGGGTCGAAGGAAGGGGGACATACTTTCACATGCGATCGTTAGTAGAATGATGCAACTATCCTTAGAGATGTGTTCTTCGGCGAGTTGTTGGACTAGACGGGCGTCGCGTGGCTCTCCTCCGACAATCAGGCCTGCCGTAGCTTAGTCCACTGTCAGTTAGTATATCTGTAATTGAATGCCCACCTGGGAGATCAACGAAGGACAAGTCATCCACGTCTTTTCCACTGATCTCGAGGCAGACCGAGTTGAAAGAAAAGGACAATTCCTTCTTCTCCAAGTCCTCAGGACGGGCGTCCAGGAAGAAATCGCTGTTGGTATTGGGATTGAGGATCGCGCACTGAGCGCGGCGAATTCTGTCTGTGACGAGCGGCTTGTCGAAGATGGGATCGCCAAATTCGATTTCGTGGGGTTGGGCCAACTCAGCACCGTCCTCGTCTTTTAAGATTCGGAGCGAGACTACGCAACGCCAAGGCTCATTGGAATGCGACAGCTGGCATTCGGTCGGACACCTGCGCATGGCGAATGAGGTTCATGGCGAAAATATCCAGTCAGAGGTGACAACTTACCTTGTGCAGGTACCAGCAGCGCGAGGCAAAGTGATACCCGAGATGGCCTCTATAAGCGATGATTTACCAGCGCTCTGCGATCCCAGGACGCCGATGACGGGGATGTCAAGATCCAGGTGAGCGCTGCGAGAAGATGATGAAAGATTGAGCTGGGTGGCGCAAGACCAAAGTGGGCATGATTCTCACCCCGTCGCACGAAGGCGATTCACGGCATCCAGCATCCTGCGTTTCTGGCCAGCGTATTGCGGGTCCGAGAGACCAACTGGGGCATTCGCGGTGTCAGACAAGGTAGCCTCTATGATCGATGACTGTCCAACAGTCTCCGATCCCAGGACAACGGTGTTGGGAGTGTCGAGATCTAGGTGAGCACTATGAAAGAAAATGAGACAAGTAGTGGATGGTGGATATGGGGCTGTGTTCTCACCCCGTCGCACGACGACGACGATTCACAGAATCAGCCGTGCTGACTTGAAGGTTCCGGGAAGCACGTCGGGCAACTTCTACCAGCTCACGATCGATCGGAGACGACGGTGAACCCGAGGTGTCGCTGAGGCTGCCCGGTATGTCGAGGGTGTCCATGTCTGTTCCACTGTCGGTAGAGATCATCTGCAACTTCAGGTCGCAATGAAAGAGGAGGAAGTTCGAGAGTGCTCTCAGGCTGAGGGAAATGGGTTGAAAGAACGGGCCCTTTATAGGTTTTCGGTGAGAAGATGTGACCCTAATTGCAAAGGTATCTGAATGCGGTTTGACGATACTCTACTGGTTCCCTTTGTCACGGGTGGCGGAACGTCCGACTAGATCAGGCAAAAATAAGTCCTTTTTCTTGCGACGGGCCCTGAACGTGGCGAGCGCCAGGCGGTGAACGTCAACCCAGTCACAACAATAATACACCGCCTCGAATCAAGAAGGAACGAGGCGTAGTAACAAGCGCCAACATAGGGAAAAGGAGTGACGACTAATGGAGGTCTGACGAAATCATCTAGTGGGGCCGTCGCAAGAGACGGCGCGGATACGTGGAGCTCCGCGTGCATCGGACGCCCAAGAGACGGGCAGCGGCATTCAGCATTACAAGAGGACCGCAGCGGCATTTCAGCATTACAAGAAGGCCGCATGGGCAGGTATGGTGCCACACCCGCACAACTGGGGGAAAAGGTGAGGAGGGTCGTCCATGCGGTTACAGCTCGCCACAACCTGCCAATTGTTCTGTTTGCAGGCGCGACGCCTTGGACGTGTTGAAATTTTCATGATTGATGCGCTGATGCACGTAGTTACCTGCCACCAGTATCATGAGATTGCGAAGAAAGAGGACGCCAAGACAGTGATGAAGAAAGTGAGCCTGGAGACTACAGTAATCGGTCATGTCAGCTGAACATGAAATGAGGCTAGAACGACGGCTCACGTGAGCGGCGCAACACGGTTACAAAATCCTCAACCACTATAACTACAACGCGCTCAACGGTTCAACACATGCTTCGATATCGTACAGTAGTTCGAACACCAAACGGAACGTCACGAGATTGAACAACCCTCCGGCTTCGTCATTCGTCATTCAAAGGCCTGCATGAGCTCATCTCTGCCAATCATAAGGCGGCTACGCCTCTTCTGCAGCTCGTCGCGACGCGCAACGATATCTTCCGGCTCGCTCAGAAGCTCCTTGCAATGATCATACCCTCCGGATCCACCGATATCCACGCCCTTGAATAGTACCGACTCCAGGTTGACCTTTAAACCACACAACAGTGCGTGATCGATGGTCATAGGCACGTTATCGATGAAGCGCTTGTATGCAACTGTGGCCCAAGAGTCAATCACGCATGCTTGAACTAAGGAAAGGAAAGGCATTCCGAACCATGGAAATAAGCTCGGACTTCCGCCATTATTTCGATAGCTGATTCCATGGAATCCAGCGGGAGTAGCTGAGGCAACGACGAAACTGTGATGTTGTGTATGCCCAGCTCCGCAATTAAAGTAAGTATCCTTGATACTGCAACCCTCGCGTCATGTCTGTCGCTCTCTAGGTTGTCTATGAAGGTGCTCTGGGACTTTTGGCGAGTTCCTTTGTAATATCCGAGAAACTTTGAGCGATAATCCATGAAGTTGTGATCATTCATGGTGAAGGGTTGCTGCTCTTCCTCGAGCAGGAAGTCGATGCGTTGCTCGGTCGTATCTGCACATCTCTGAATGTGGCCATGCATGATGTTTCTGGAGAATGTCAATGAGGAAATTGAGAAAGAGGAATCATAAAACGCACATCACTCGTTGCTTGAGGCCGCCATGAGCATATTGGGAGAATTGATCCTCAATCAGGTTTCTGACGCGTTTTTGCAGCTCATTTTTTGTGGCATCAAAGAGTTTCTTCGAGGGTGAGTCCCATTTCTTTACTGCGGTGCCTACGAAACCTTTCTTGACGACAAACGGGTAATTATTAGGAAATTCCCGAGTCACAGCCCTGGCAAAATGTGAAGTAAGCAGTAAGCACAAATCCGAATATTGTCGTACGTCCTTACGCGTATGCCTTTCTCATAACTTCGTCAACATAGATAGCTCCACTGTCATCGATCGGCTGGTCTTGCCACTCTGTGTCTTCATCTACAAGAAACCTGGGTGGGGAAAGAATTGTCGGTATTTCAGAGCTTGTGGGGGGGGTGAGTGGCCTGAAATCAGGTGCAGTCTTCCGTATTGCCTTCTTGAACTCCGTATGAGGTCCACGAAGGGCTTGTATCAGACCATCTTCGTCTGGAACGCCGTCGACAAGACGCTCAATGGAGCGTACGAACGTGTTAATAAGCCGCATCATATCCCCAACGGGCTCAGAGGACGGGGGATTCGGAAGTCGCGAGAGTTCATGAGTCGTACGCTCTAACAGTTTGCTGAGTTCCTCCTCAAGTTCAGGAAGCCTATCAAAACGTTCCAATTAATTATCCAAATTCAGTGTAACGAATACTTGCCGTCTGGATATCAAGTCGGACAGGGCTTGTCCAAGATGTTGTGTGAGCTTCACTGTACCCAAGCGTTGCTGGTACCCCCAATCCAGGCTAGACCAAGGTTCCTGGGTTGTAAAAAATTCTACTTCCCTCTGCCGAGCCTGCTCATAGGTGATGCCACTATTTATGTCTTGTGAATCAGGGTTTTTCACGGAAAAGTACTTGATGCCGCCCTCTTCTTCATCATGAAAACCCTGAATCCTCCTAATCCAACTACCCTCTTCTCCAGTCGGGATTCGGTCGGGCTTCGTTAGAACACCTAGGTCATAAGCGTCAGTTACCTGACAGAGAATAACATAATACGAACATACCGATGGTTCGCGTGCCGCGTGGATCGTACTGAGCAGCAAGGGTATGAGCGCCTTGGTTTTCGAAGTCGGCTATAAACCAGAGTTAGGAGCCGATACGACTATAGGTCACAACGAGCGTACTTTCGCATGCGATAGTTAAGAGAATGATGCAACTCTCCCTTGAGATATATTGGGTTGCGAGCCGCTCAACCAGTACAGAGTCCCGACGGTTACCACCAGGTATCAAGCCTGCGATAGTTTCAGTCGGTCGAGAAGTCTGGACGTTCGTGTTGCCCACCTGGGAGGTCGACAAAAGACAGATCATCGACATCCCTTCCGCGTATTTCCAAGCAAACGGAATCTGAAGAAAACGACAACCGCTTCTCGTCTGGGATGTCATCTTCCAAGAAGCTATGGCTTGGAATATTTGGGTTCAGGATTGCGCACTGGGCGCGGCGAATCCGCTCTGTGACGAGGAGTTTATCAAAAATGGGATCGCCGAATTCAACTCTGCGAGGCTGGCCCAGTTCGGCGCCGTTCTCGTCTTTGACAATCTGGAGGGAGACGATGCAACGCCATGGTTCGAGAGAGTGCGAAAGCTGACATATTGTCGGGCACCTAGGAGCGTGTCACAGTTTCGTGAAATGCATTGCAGGTAGAGGTTTCAAGGTTGGACATGCGTACCTCGTGCAGGTGCCAGATGCTCGAGGGAGTCTAATACCCGAGATTGCTTCTATGAGGGACGATTTTCCGGCACTCTGAGATCCGATGACCACAATAACGGGTATATCAAGGTCCAAGTGGGCGCTGCGGAAAGAAAGTTAGTGCCAGAAAGGCGATGATTTTGAATGTATGATCATGAGCCTCACCCGATCGCGCGAAGACGGTTCACTGCATCGAGCATCTTGCGCTTACGTCGGACACACTGTGGGTCAGAGAGTCCAACGGGGATATCGCTGGCATCAGTGAAGTCAGGAGTCCCTACGCTACTTGTGGTGCCGTCGTCAGAAGCGTCCGAGTCAGTCATACTAGTAGTTCTGGGGAGAGGTGTTGAGGGAGAAACTAAGACCACAGTATGAGATAAGGAGATGGGCCAGACAAGAGGCCCTTTATATATCGCCTCTGTACCAATTTTGAGCAGTGTTTTCCTGCAGTGGATCACGGCCCAAGTGGCTGCGTGTGAGCACTTGTTGCCAAGTTGTTGGCCATCCATCCGCAGCGAAGGCGTCCGAGTCCGCTCTCCTGACCATTTTGTTTTCCACGCATAGAAGTCCAGGGCGACATTCGAGAAATACAACTTCATACTGCGGATATTGCGGACGCATAATCGACGTATCTGGCCATGACGGTATTGGGCGAGTCGAGAGTACTTTCAAGGTCGCGGCGCCTTGATAAGGCAAATAAGGTGGATCACATGAGACCACTCAACTGTACAAACACGCAGCATACGCAGCAACGTCAATACATGGCCTCTATCGATCAGAAAAACGCCTCTATGGGTCCTTGGCTAATAGGAGGCGCTGCCGCGTCTTTTGCAGCTCACTGCGGCGCTCGGTGATGTCTTCTGGCTCACTCAGGAGCATCCTGCGACTCTCGTATCCTCCAGGGCCATGGATGGCCAGACCACCGAAGAGCGCCACCTCCGAGTCGAGGTCGGCTGTCACCCCCCGCAGCAATATTGATATTCTGTCAATTCACATCGGGATGTTGCCTACAAATTGGTTGTGTGTCCCTGCGGTGCGATACGGGTTAGACAACATGATGGTAAGGACCAAACGAGAAAAAGATATGCTATGAACCTTGGAAGTACGAGGCATTCCGGCCCCGTCCTCGAGGGAGGAGATTTCGTTGTTCAACGCTTGTCTGATGTCATGGTTGTCACTAGTTCCCAAGAAGTGGAACCTGATGCCGCCCTCTTCATCATGATAACCGAATTCTTTTAATCCAACTACCTTCTTCTCCTGTCGATTCGGTCAGGCTTCGTAAGGATCCCTGGGTAATGGGCGTCATCGACCTGGCAGAATATAGCAGAAGACGAATATACCGGTAGTTCGTGTATCGAATATATCGCACTGAGCAGCAAGGCTATGGCTTTCGCATGCGATAGTAAAGAGGATGATACAACTCTCAACTCTCCTATGTTTTGGAGTCCCGACGGTCTCAAGACGACAGTCGCCTCTCGTCTGGGATCATAACTTCTTGGAAGCTGACAGGCTCAAGTTTGGAGCCTTCGGATTGCGCACTGTGCGCGGCGAATTCGAACGGGCTTGTCAAAAATGGGATCACTCTGCGTGGCCTATGAGCTATTTTTAAGTCCACCCACCTCGTGCTCAGGCTCACTGATGCAAGCCTGTGACCACTCTAACCGAGCAGAAAGAACCATAAATAACAAGGGTCACCACCGGCCCGGCCCAGGTCGTTATTGTCGACGAACGCGGGCACTTGACACCGCGAGCAGGACAACCACTAGTACTGGGCCGTGCTCCATCCCTCTTACTCTCTCCGAGACGCCATGATCCTCTTCCCCTCCCTCCTCCTCGTCTTCCTCCTCCCTCTCTCCGCCACTCCTTCGACCGCGCAAGGTCCCGCCACCCCATCGCT
>Ga0137397_10003021_pt1 | contig 11737 bp, 16 predicted proteins | sample czorhiz116metaG_FD_106658 | JGI IMG/M metagenome (GOLD analysis project Ga0137397, IMG submission 106658) | Vadose zone soil microbial communities from Angelo Coast Range Reserve, California, USA - czorhiz1.16 metaG | ecosystem: Environmental > Terrestrial > Soil > Vadose zone | place: USA... | reverse complement strand
GCGGCGCCGTCCGCGCCGGGGGGCGGCATCGCTCCGACCGTCACGATGTGGGCGCTCGCCGTCATGGCCAGGCGAAGAGGGCGCGGCCGATGACGATCACGACGAGAGCGTACAGCCCGGCGATCAGATCATCCACCATGACGCCGATGCCGCCCCCGAGCCGCTGGCTGACATGCGCCGGGAACGGCTTCACGATGTCGAAGATCCTGAACAAGACGAAGCCCACCGCCAGCACCGCGGGCGTCAGCGCGAACGGCAGGACGGTCAGCGTCATCCCGGCCACCTCGTCGATGACGATCGCGCCCGGATCCTTGCCGCCGAGCAGGCGTTCGGCGCGGTGCGCGGCCCAGGTGCCGCCGAGGATGACGGCGACGCAGAACAGCAGGAGGCCGGCTCGCGAGAACGGCACGGCCCAGAGGACGAGGACCGCAAGGGCGCTCCCGACGGTGCCGGGCGCCACCGGTGCGTAGCCGGCGCCGCAGCCGGTGGCGATGACGAGCGCGACGCGGTCGAGCGCCGCGATGCGGCTAGGCGCGCTCGCCGACGAGCTCGTATCCCTCGACCTCGACGATGCGGATGCGCGCGAAGCGACCCGGCGTCAAGCCTGGGTCGCGCAGGTAGACGACGCCGTCGATCTCGGGCGCCTGCCCCGCCGTCCTGCCCTCCCAGGCGAACGCGGGGTCCTCGCTCGGTCCGTCGATCAGGACGTCCGTCACCGTGCCGGTGAGCGCGGCGCCCCGCTCCCAGGCCAGGCGATCCTGAGACTCCTGCACGATCGCGGCGCGCTCCGCCGCCACCTCGGGCGCGACCTGATCGGGGTACACCACGGACGGCGTCCCCTCTTCGGGCGAGTAGGTGAAGACACCGAGGCGATCGAAGCGGACTTCGTCGAGGAACTCGAGCAGATTCTGGAACGCCGCCTCGGACTCCCCGGGAAAGCCGACGAGGACGGTGGTGCGGACGGTGAGCCCCGGGATCGCGTCACGGAATGCGCGGACGATGTCTCGAATCCGTTTCGCGGTCACGGCGCGCCGCATGGCGCGCAGCACGCCATCGTCGCCGTGCTGGACCGGCATGTCCAGGTACGGGACGACGCGCGCGCGCGCCCACCGCGCGATGAGCCGGTCGTTGACGTGCGCCGGATGCAGGTACATCGGGCGGATCCACGGGATCCGCGTCTCGCCGAGGGCCAGCAGGAGGTCGGCGATGTCCCCATTGCCCGGGAGATCGCGGCCGTAGGCGAGCGTGTCCTGGGAGACCAGGATCGCCTCCTGCACCCCGCGCGCCGCCAGCCCCTCGACCTCCTTCACGATGTCGGCGAGCGGCCGACTCCGGTGGCGGCCGCGGAACTGGGGAATCGCGCAGAAGGTGCAGCCCATGTCGCACCCTTCGGCGATCTTCACGTAGGCGTAGGGGACGCGGCCCGTCAGCAGGCGTGGGGTCGTCGCGTCGTAGAGATAGCCCGGGGGCGCGGAGCTCGCCCAGTCGTGGCGGCCGGACGCCTGGCGGACGAGCTCGACGATGCGCGAGAGGTTCGAGGTGCCGAGGATCCCGTCGACCTCGGGCATCTCCTTGAGGATGTCCGCGCCGTAGCGCTGGGTGAGGCAGCCGGTGACGATGAGTGCCCGGCAGGCGCCGCGCTCCTTGAGCTTGGCGAGCTCGAGGATCGTGTCGACCGACTCCTCGCGCGCGCGGTCGATGAACGCGCAGGTGTTGACGATGAGGCACTCGGCGTCCTCGGCCCGCGCCACCAGCGGGAATCCCGCCTCGGTCAGCATGCCGAGCATCAACTCGGAGTCGACCTGGTTCTTCGGACAGCCGAGTGTCGTCAGGTGGACCTTCATGGCTGGCAGCCAGTATACCGGGGAACGTGCGGGCCCCGACATGGCCCCCATACCCCCAGACGCTCGGAGCGCCCCGGCACGCCCATGGCGCTCCTCGACATCGCGATCGCGACATGACTATGCGTCACTACACGCTCCGGTAGTTCGTGAACTGGATCGCGATTCCGAGGTCCTGGTCCCGCAGCAGCGCGATGATCTTCTGGAGGTCGTCGCGGTTCTTGCCCGAGACGCGGACCTGGTCGGCCTGGATCGACGCCTGCACCTTGATCTTCGTGTCCTTGATGATCCGGACGATCTCCTTGGCCTTCTCGATCGGAATCCCCTGCTGGAGCGTGATCTTCTGGCGGAGCGCGCCGCCCGACGCCTGCTCCACCTCGCCGTAGGTGAGCGCCTTGAGCGGCACCCCACGCTTGTGGAGACGCGACTGGAGGATGTCCACGACCGCCTTGAGCTTCATGTCGTCGGGCGTCATGACGGTGAGGTCGGTCTTCTCGAGCGTGATCTGGCACTTCGTGCCTTTGAGATCGTAGCGCGTCTCGATCTCCCGCCGCGCCTGGTCGAGCGCATTCGTAACCTCTTGCATCTCGATCTTGCACGCGATGTCGAACGAGTTCTCGGCGGCCATGGCCCCCCCTATTTGAGCGGGACGATCACGACACCCTTCGGCGCCACGAAGGTGAAGGTTCGCTCCGGCAGCCCGCTGTTCACCGACATTTTCGTGAAGCGCATCGTCACCGTGTTCTCGAACTGATCGTGCACCACGGCCTTGCGGATCTCCCAGCTCTTCGCGTCGATCGACAGGATCAGGCGCGTCAGCGTCGGCAGCGGCTGCTTCGGGATCAGGTCGAGGACCCAGTTCCCGTCGGCGTCCCTCGGCTGGGCCGGGTTCAGGAAACGTACCTGGAACTCGGCGCGCAAGCGACCGAGCCCGGCGAGGAAGCTCCCGGCGGGTCCGGCCAGGGCCTCGGGTGCGTCGGCGACGTTCGCCTGGTTCAGCGTCGGCGTGTAGACCCAGAGCTTCTTACCGTCGGAGACGATCTCCTGGGGTGTCGGCTCCGTGTACTCCCAGCGGAGCTTGCCGCCCTTCTTCAAGTAGACGGTGCCCCGAGCCGGAATCGTCTGGTTGAGGCTCTTGTTGAACGCCGTCTGGGTGAAGTCGGCACGAAGGTCCGTCATGCGGCCGTACACGGCCTCGATGTCGCGAACGACGTCGTCGAGCGACTGGGCCGAGGCCGGCAAGGCCGTCACCAGCAGGGCCAGCGTCAGCGCGGCGACCGTCGTGGGCATGGCCTCACTCTACACTAGAGTTCGGGACGCGCCGGCGAGCCGTTGGGCGATTATGAGCCACCTCGATCGTCTCGCGACCCGCGCCTCGAGGGCGGCTGAGGGGGTGTCTCCGGCCCGACACACTTGACGCCATTAGGCGGAGCCGTCAGAGTACTCGCGTGGATCAGGAGCTCGTCGCCTACCTCGATCGTCGCTTCTCAGAGCTCAAGTCGGAGATCACGCTCGAGCTCAGCGGCGATCTCGCCGCGAGCGCGGCGGGAGTCAAGTCGGAGCTACGCGCCGAGATCGCCGCGAGCGCCGCGGAAACGAGGCGCCACTTCGATGTCGTCGCCGATCGCCTGATGGACAAGATCCAGCTCGTCGGCGAGGGCGTCATCAGTGTAGACCAGAAGCTGGACCGCTTCCGCGGCGAGGTCGCCGACGGATTCCGGCGCGTCGACCGCCGCCTGCTCCGTCTCGAAGCGCGCGCTAGCGGCTAGGCGCCATCTCCGACACGATCAGCCGGTAATCGGCCCGCGGCTTGAAGCCGACGCGCCGGCTCACGCCGTACACGATGACCTCCTGGAAGAGCTCGAGCCACGGCTTCTCGTCGTGGACGATCTGCGTGGCCTCGGTATAGATCGCGCGGCGCTTGACCGGGTCGAGCGAGTACCGCGCCTGCTCCATCAGGTCGTGGAAGCGCTGGCCGGGCTGGCTGCCCACCCAGTACTTTCCGTTGAAGCCGTTCGGATGCCACAACCGCCAGAGGCTTCCGTCCGCGTCCAGGAGCGTCGACTGAGGGTTGCCCAGGAGAAGACCGTTCGGCGGGACGGCCCGCTCGTTGAGCATGCGCTGGCGCGCCCCCATCTCCATCATGTCGATCTTGGCGCGAATGCCGACCTTCGCCCACATGTCCGCGATCGCCTCGAGCAGGAACTTGTCGTTGACCATCGTGCCGCTGCCGGCGTGGAGGCTCACGTCGATGCCGCCGGAGCGCCCCGCGTCCGCCAGGAGCTGCTTGGCCTTGGCCGGGTCGAAGGGGTACGGCTTGAGCGACGGGTTGTAGCCGAAGTCGGTGTCGGCGACGCCGCCGCTGAAGGGCTTGCCCTGTCCCGCGTAGAGGTTGCGGATGATCGACCCGATGTCGAGAGCGTAGTGGAGCGCCTGGCGGGCGCGCTTGTCGGCGAGCGGCGGTTGCGTGCTGTTGATCGAGAGCGTGACGATGCGACTCGACGGCGTGCTGACAACCTGGGTCGCGCGGCCGTCGGCGATGCCCTTGATGCGATCGGGCGGGACGTTGGTGATGATGTCGGCCTCGCCCTTCTCCAGCGCCACGATCCGCGGGAAGTCCTCGGGAATCGGTTTCCAGACCACCCGGTCGATCGCCGGCGCCCGGCCCTCCCAGCCCCACCAGTCGCGGTTGGCTTCCATCACGAGCCGCTCGTCCTTGACCCACTCGACGAACTTGTAGGCCCCCGTGCCCACCGGCCGCCGGGCGAGCTCCTTCACGCCGTCGTCGGTCGTGAGGCGTGCCGGGAGGATCTGAGCGCCCATCTGCGCCATTCGAACCAGGAGCAGGGGATCGGGCTTCTTGGTCATGATGCGGATCGTCGTCGGGTTGACCGCGTGGATCGCCTCGATCGTCGCGAACCCGGGCTGGACGACCGTCTTGCCGGGCTGGAGATTGCGCTCGAGCGTCGCCTTGACGTCCTCCGCGGTGAAGGGCGCGCCGTCGTGGAACCGGACTCCCTGGCGGAGCGTGAACTCCCAGGTCGTGTCGTTGACGCTCTTCCACGAGGTCGCGAGACCCGGCCCGAGACGGAGTGCTCCGTCCCAGCGAGTGAGCGTGTCGTAGAGATTGTAGAAGTAGTTCACCGTCAGGACCTGAGTGCTCCGGCCCGGATCCATCGTCGTGGCCTCGGCGGGCTGCGAGATCGTGATCTGGACCGGTTGCGCGTGCGCGCTCGACGCGAGCGCGGCGAGCAGCAGGCCGACGACGGCGGCGAAGAGCGTCATCGATCTTCCTCCTCGCGCGCGAGTATAGCGCGGGGCGTGATAGGGTATCCGCCATGTCCACGACCGTGGTCGTCCTGGGTACCGCGACGCCGGGCGGCGGCTTTCCCGTGTACGGCGCGGCGGTGGCCGACACGGTGAACGAGACCGAGCCCACGCTCGCGATCGAGCAACGGAACACCAAGGGCAGCACCGAGAACGTCCCGATGCTCGAGGCCGGGCGGCTCGACATCGCGCTCGTCCAGGGCGAGGTCGCCCACGAGGCGTTCAACGGGATCGGCCGGTCACCGGCGAACCTGACGATCGTCGCGGCGATGTACTCGACGCCGGGGATGTTCGTCGTCCGCGCCGACAGCCCGCACCGGAGGCTCCACGACCTGCGCGCCAAGCCCGTCATCTTCGGGGCCCGCGGCTCGGGGCTGGTCATCCTCGCCAGGTACGTGCTCGACGGGCTCGGCCTCGACCAGGCGCGCGACTTCCAGGCGGTGTACCTCGACCGCGCGGGCGACGGGCCGGCGATGGTGCTCGACGGCCGCGCCGCGGCGCTGTGGGGCGGAGGTCAGGGCTGGCCCGGATTCGGCGCGGTCGCGAAGGGGCCGGCCGGCGCGCGCTTCATCGCGCCCGACGCGGACGGTCGCGCGCGCATCCTGGCGAAGCACGCCTTCCTCAAGCCGATGACGGTCCCCGCCGGCGCCTATCCCGGCCTCGCCACGCCGCTCGACTCAGTGGGCTCGTGGAGCTTTATCCTCGCCCGGCCGGATCTCTCCGACGACGTGACGTATCGGTTGGCGCGGGCGCTCCACCGGGGTGAGGCCGCCCTCGCCCGGCGCTTGCCGCAGGCGCAGGAGACGACCGCCGCGAACACCCTGGCCGCGGCGCCGCGCAGTGATCTCATTCACCCGGGTGTGCTCCGCTACCTCCGCGAAGTCGGCGTCGCCCGCTGACGCGGCCGCCGCTACCGGGCCGGCGCGGCCGAGCCCGATCCGGTCACCGGCGGGCTTCCGTCTGATCGATGAAGATCAGAAGGTCCAGATCGCCCGGCGAATGGCCGAGCTGGGTCAACGCCGCGGCGATCTCGCCCCGATGCTGGGTCGCGTGGTTCACCTGGTGGACCACCTGCTGCCACAGCGGATACGCCCACCGCTCGCCGCGCGTGTTGCGATACTCGACGACGCGAGCGAGATCGGTGTCGGTCAGGTTGGTCACGAACCGCCGCGTGTCGTGCTCGATCTGGTCCCAGCGCGCGCGGATCGATTCGAGGCCCGGGAACTGTCTCGCGTCCAGCATCGCCGTGGGCGATGTGCCGTTCCAGCGGGAGAGCCAGAGCCACTGAGCGCCCATGATGTGGACGAGAGTCTCGCGGACCGAGCTGTAGCTGGCGCCGCTCGGCGCCGCCAGCTGCTCGGGGCTCAGCCGCGTCGCCGCGTCGAGGATCCGCGCGGTCGCCCATTCGCTGTAGCGATAGAGAGTCCGGACGAGGTCGGTGGTCATGGACCCCAGCCCAGCACCCGTCGGATCAGGGCCACCGCCGCGACGGCCGCCCACGTACCCTCGAGGACGACGAACGGCATGAAGTCGATCAGGTACGAGGAGTAGCAGGCCAGCGAGGCGCCGACGAGGTTCAGGACCGTGTACGGGTAGTCCTCCGGGCGCAGCGCCCGCAGCAGGTTGAGCAGGAACGCCAGCAACAGGAGGGTCACGCCGAGGCTTCCGATCAGGGTCGCCTGGCCCACGGTCAGCTCGCGGCGGCCGCCAGCCGCATGACCGAGGCCGTCTCGAGGGCGATCAGGGGATTGTCCTCGTCGTCGTAGATCTGCGACCAGAGATCGTACCCCTCGCGTGTCGGCACGACCCGCGGCTCGTCAGTCATCGCCGCCGCGTCACCTGGTCAAGCGCTCACTTCGTCCGAGAGGGCGCGCCGATCCCGGCATGGATGGTCGGATCACCGTCGCTCCAGAGCACCTTCTGGGTGATCGACGCGATTCGCCAGCCGTCCCCCGCCCTGGCGACTTCCAGATCGTAGAGACAATGCGTGTTCAACACCCGACCGTCCTCATCCCTGCGCCAGATGATCATCGAGGTCCGACACCGCGCGCGGTCGCCCTGGACCGCGATCTCCTGGTTGCCGGCCAGATGGTGGGTCTTGAGCCGGTCGAGGGCCGTGCGTCGCAGCTCGACGAACCGGTCGCGCGAGAGGGTCTCGGGCGGCGAGCCTCTCAGGTCCGAATAGCGCGTCCCACGCCTTGAGGTCGAACGAGTTCGCGAAACGCGCGAGCAATCGACGGATCTCCCGTTCGTCGTCGGCCATCACTCGGGCCGGTACGGCGCCTGCGAGTCGATGTCGCCCACGAAGTCCGGGAGCTCGCGATGCCCGAGCAGCTGCCGGACCGCCAGCGCCTCGCCCAGGTGATACCAGTAGTGATAGGTCGTCCGCCGCAGGAAGGTCCCGACGCTCGCCAGCCCTTCGGCCAATGGCGCCTGCAACCGCGCGGTCGTGAGCCCGTCCAGCCAGGGGTCGCCGGCCTCGGTCACCGTGCGCCACGCCGCCCACATCTCCTCGAGCGGCGGTGTGCTGGCCGGCTTGCCGTTGGCCACGCGCTCGTTCAGCTCGGGCAGCGGGATGTGACCCTGCGCGCGGAAGAGCCAGTTGCGCTGCTCCTGCCAGGCCAGGTGACCGATCATCCAGCTGATCGCATTCATCGGTTGAAGACGCTGCCGGGCCTCCGCGTCGGTCAGACCCGTCAGGCCTCGGACGAGCTCGCCGCGGGTGAATCGCAGCTGGACGACGAGCGGATGCGCCATCGCCACGCTCCTCGCGTCTCTTGGCTACCCGCTGTAGTTCGCGACCACCCGGGAGACCTTGCCGGTGGGGCCCAGCTCCATGTATTCGCCGGTTCGCGACCCTTTCTGGTTCACGTAATAGAGGACGACGCTCCGGAGCCCCCACATGACGTCCACGAGCTCGAAGCTCAGGTTCGGGTACACTTCGAGCGCGCGCTTGAAATAGGATCGTAGCGCGTCCTTTCCGGCGACCGTGCCGGACGGATCGTCGAGCATCGTGGCGGCGACCGGCGAGACCAGCACGACGTTGTCTTCGTAGTGCGCCATGATGCTGTCGAGGTCATGGGTATTCCACGCCGTCACCCAGTGACCGGCCAACTCTCGTGCCTGTTCTTCCCGGAGCATGCGCGTTCCTTCCTCGGGCCCGGCCGTTCACGGCGGTCGCGGCGGTGCCACGGTCACCCGCAGTATGGGCCCGCCCTCGAGCCCGTGCAACGCGTGGCACGGCCGCCGGCGCCGAATTCAGGCGCCGGGGAACCCTGGGCGGGCGGTATGGTCTAACCGGATGGAAGGACGGACCGGCGATGATGCCTCCCTGGTGGACCGGCTCCGGCGTGGCGACCCTCGAGCCTTCGAGGAACTGGTGATCGCTTACCAGCACCGCGTCTTCGGCGTGGCGCTGCGGATGCTCGGCAGCCGGGCGGAAGCCGACGAGCTCGCCCAGGAGGTCTTTCTCCGGGTCCACCGGGCCGTCGCCGAGTTCCGCGGCGACGCGAAGCTCTCGACGTGGCTCTACGCGATCGCCTCGCGGCTGTGCCTGAACCGCCTGACATCGGGCGAGCGGCGGATGGCGCGCGAGGGCGAGGAGACGCTCGCGCGGCTGGCCTCTGGCCACGCCAGCCCCGCCGACGAGCTGGAGCGGAGCGAGCTGGAGGCGGCGCTGCATCGCGCGATCGCCGAGCTCAGTGACGAGCGGCGGATCGTGGTCGTGCTCCGCGACCTCGAGGGCCTGTCGTACGAGGAGATCGCGGCGGCGCTCGAGCTGCAGCTCGGCACCGTGAGGTCGAGGCTGCACCGGGCCCGAATGGATCTGAAAGAGAAGCTCGAGCGGTTCCTGTCATGACCTGCCACGACGCGCGCGAGGCGTTCTCGGCGTTGGTCGACGGGGCCCTCGGGGCCGACGAGCGCGCCGCCCTCGACGGCCACCTGGCGACGTGCGCCGAGTGCCGGCGCGAGCTCCAGCGCTTCCGGGACACCGTCGCGCTGCTGCGCGGGGCCGCGCCGGTCCGTGCGCCGGCGGGCTTCGTCGACCGGGTGCTCGAGGCGGCGCGACCGGCGCCCTGGCCCCGACGCCTGCTGCGCGGACTGTTCCTCCCCTGGCCCGTGAAGCTGCCGATAGAAGCCGCCGCCATCGTGCTCGTCACCGTCGGCGTCGTTTACGTCTACCGGGCCACGCCCGAGCTCCAGCAGTCGGTCCGCCTGGGGCCGACTTCGCCGGCGGTGACCGAAAAGCCTCGCCTCACGCCCGAGCCCTCGGCGCCGAGCTCGTCGCCGGAGAAGAACCAGCCTCAGGAGCAGGACAAGGCGGGCCGGTCGATGGAGAAGAAGATGGCGGCGCCGCCACCGGCCGCGCGGGACGAAGCCTCGCGGCGCGCGGCTGATCTCAGGGACGCGTCCCCAGACGCCGGTCGTCAAAAAGAGGCGGGCCGTCCCGCGCCGGCCGCGCCACCGGTCGGCGGCAAGGTCGAAGCGCCCCCGGTGAGAGCCGGGCGCGAGCCGGAAGTGGCGCAGGAGCGCGCACGCGCCCGGGCGGCTCCAGTGCCCGAGTCGCGCGCCGATGCGCCGCGCGCCCAACGGCCGGCGACCGGGCCGTCGGGAGTGCTGTCGTCCGTGCCGCCCGACGTCTCGGGCCGGCTGGCGGTGAGCGACCGCGCCGCGGCGCTTCGTGGCCTCGCCGAGCTCGTCGCGCGACTCGGCGCCGTCGAGAGCCGCCGCGTCGACGCGTCCGATGCGACGCTCGTCGAGCTCACGATCCCACGCGAGGCGTACCCGGAGCTCGCCCGCCAGCTCGGTCGTCTCGGTCGCTGGCAGCCGAGCCAGGAGCCCGCCGCGCTCCCCGTCCAGGTCCGCGTCGTCCTGCGAATCACCGGCTGATCTTCCGGGATCGGCGCCGGGAACTTCCGGCGACCTCTCCCTGTCTAACCCGGCAGTGGACGAAATCCGGAAGACCGGGAGGGACGTCATGAAAAAGCCGTTGATCGCTTCGATCCTGATCGTGGCGCTCGCCACCGGGCAGCCCGCCTCCGCGGCGCCCGTCAGCGTGACGCGCGACGACCAGCGGGAGGTCATGGTGACGATTTACAACGGGAACCTCGGGCTCGTGAAGGATCTGCGCGACGCTCGGTTTCCGGCCGGGGTGACCGAGGTGCAGTTCATGGACGTGGCCGCGCTGATCGATCCGACCACCGTGCACCTCAAGTCGCTCACCGATGCGCCCGGGCTCAAGATCCTCGAGCAGAACTACGAATACGATCTCCTGACGAGCCAGAAGCTGATGGAGAAGTACGTCGGCCGGAAGGTCCGTCTCTACCAGGGGGACGGCACGTTCCACGAGGCCACCCTGCTCTCGACCAATGGGCCGGTCTTCGAGATCAACGGGCAGATCCACATGGGCCACTACGGCCGGCTCGTGCTGCCCGCGCTGCCCGAGAACCTCGTGTCCAAGCCCACGCTGGTGTGGCTCCTTCGCAACCAGACGGCGCGGCCCCAGCGCGTCGAGGCGTCGTATCTCACGAGCGGGATCACGTGGAAGGCCGACTACGTCATGGTGCTCAACGCCGCGGACACGCTCTCCGATCTGACGGGCTGGGTGACGATCGACAACAAGAGCGGAGCGACCTACGGCAACGCCGCGCTCAAGCTCGTGGCCGGCGACGCGAACCGGGCGCCGGAGCCGCGGCGTGACGCCCGCCTGCTGGAAATGGCGGCCAAGGCGGCATCCGCCGTCGACGCGAGCCGCGATTTCAGGTCCGAGGGGTTCTTCGAGTACCACCTCTACACGCTCGACGGCCGCACGACGATCAAGGACAACCAGACCAAGCAGCTCTCGCTCCTGGCGGCGAGCGAGGTGCCCGTCTCCAAGGAGCTCATCTACTACGGCGCGCAGGACTACTATCGCAACCCGTACGGCGCGCCGGTCTCGAACCAGAAGGTCGCGGTCTATCTCGAGGTCAAGAACAGCAAGGAGAACCGGCTGGGCCTGCCGCTGCCGAAGGGCAAGGTCCGTGTCTACAAGGCCGACGGCTCGGGCAGCCAGCAGTTCATCGGCGAGGACTGGATCGACCACACGCCCAAGGACGAGCGCGTGAAGATCAAGATGGGCAACGCCTTCGACCTGGTCGGCGAGCGCACGCAGAAAGATTTCAAGAAGCTCGCCTCGAACCTGTACGAGGTCGAGTGGGAGATCGCCCTGCGCAATCACAAGAACGAGACGCAGACGGTCACCGTCATCGAGCCCGTCCCCGGCGACTGGCAGGTCCTGGCCTCGAGCCACACCTACGAGAAGATCCAGGCCCACACCCTCAAGTACCAGGTCCCCGTGCCGAAGGATGGCGCGGTCAAGGTCGTCTACCGCGTCCGGATCCGGTTCTAGCCCGGATCATTCATGAACGATCGGCGCGATCGGCGGGCGGGTGGCGCCGGGTGCGAGGCCCGCGGGGGGTACGCGGCCGGCTCCGTCACCCACTCGCCCGCTGCCACAGCTCTGCGAGCTGCGGGCGGGACTCGGGGGGCCCACTCCGCCGGCCGCGTACCCCCCGCGGGCCTCGCACCCG
>Ga0137397_10003019_pt1 | contig 11739 bp, 15 predicted proteins | sample czorhiz116metaG_FD_106658 | JGI IMG/M metagenome (GOLD analysis project Ga0137397, IMG submission 106658) | Vadose zone soil microbial communities from Angelo Coast Range Reserve, California, USA - czorhiz1.16 metaG | ecosystem: Environmental > Terrestrial > Soil > Vadose zone | place: USA... | reverse complement strand
GTAGAGAGATAGAGATAATAGGGGGTTGGGGGCGGGTGGGGGGGAAAGGGGGGGGGGGGGGGTGCCAGTGCAGGCACGTCGATATCAGGAAAATCTCAAAGGAACACCGGTATCGAAACCTGATCGGAGAAGATTTATCCGAAGGAAAACGTGTAGTTCTATAGCCTTGCGAAGAGATTTGCCCCGGGCGCTGGATGATGGTCAGACAAGAAAGACGTTGACGAAACGTTCGCTGAACTTGGGAACTTAGTCGTTCATTCTAGGCGTGACGTGACCCACGTTACGCCCCTGTGTTCTATAGAACCATCGGGAAGTTGACTTATGGAAAAGCTATCTACTTGAGCATAATGACATCGTTCTCACTGGCCCGGGCTTCTCAACTAGCGCTCGCGCAGGCAGCGGGGAGAAGCAACGAGGGGAACACAACATCGACACTGTTCTTTTCTTACGCACGGGCTGCCGGTGGGTGAACTTGACCAATCCAATCTGGTGCCCTTTCTTACTTACGTATCTCCTTCCAAACACAGACAAGTCAAGAAGCGAAAACACGACAACTGCCGACACTTCAGCGCACTCCGGCCCGGCGGTTCGTAGGTCCGAGGGACATAAACCCTAAATTCGGTTTTACAGCAAACACACACCCACTCACTTATTCATCCAGAGAACCTGAGGCCAAAAGCATCGTGGCAGTCAAGGATGGGGTCCAACCTTACAAGAGCATCCTGTTTCTGTTTCATGCCCGTCAACTCCCCAACAACGTGTCAAACTTGTTCGGACTCACGTCGGACCCTCCGCTCCGTGCTGATGTCTACCGGCTACTGCGCACGCACACCACCCAAAGCAGACTGTCCAGACTCGTCAATAATTTTATGACGCTTCGTGCTGATTGACTGGCCCGAGGCTGTTCGGTGGCGCATGGCCAGGAGACCCACTTCCGGCAGCACCCTTGTGCATACCGGAACACTTAGACACACGCGACGGCCCGGGCTGGTAGGCCGCATTGATCAGGTTGACCCCAAGGTCTCCAGCATGTTGAGGGGCCTTTGAGGAGGGTGAAAAAGTCTGCAGGATACCAGCTAATAGTTGCTCGATGAACTGTCAGTGGTGGATCTGCAAGGGGTTCAACTTATTGGCACGACTCAACACCATTCTCAGGAGCTGGAACATGTGACACATCTACTCAATCATCCTGACGAGTGGTCGAGCAGGTGGATGTCTGTATCTAGTTCCTCAAGATATCCTATGTACGAACGATTTTCTCATCATTCATGCTTCCTATCTCACCTTTGCCCCTCTGGGACAGGGAAATGTACTTCGTCGGGTTACCCTGAGCGCTCCCACACGATATCTCGTGGCGACTATTTGAACAGGTTCGTTCTGGCGACGCCTCTGCAGTGAGCAGTCCTTTATAGTACCTTATCTTTCTCTTGTCAGTATGTCCCGGACATTGCTCGAATGCACCCCCTTTACACTCATTTCACGACAGTAGCTGAACAGCTTGCACAGATTCAGGGCTGCCAGACTGGTGTGGCGGCCATGCCAACTGCCACACTGTATCGGCGTACATGGTGTGATAGTAATTGAACCAACACGATAAGTTCTTGTCTTTTCTATTGTTTAATACTGTAAATTTTACGTTATGTCTATCGACAGTTTGCCTGCTGCCGTCGCCTTACGCTTTACATTTTATCATAGCTCTTAGCACCCTTTTTCCGAGTCCGAGTCCGCGCCCGCCGACGTTCGGTGTGAAAGGATCGAGTCATTGCGTCCAGGAAAGTGTTCATTATGGCTAGTTATACAAACGCTTTAGTATGTCCTGATAATCATCAGCTCTTTCCTCCACAGAAAGCGATTGATCGTAGCACTGACACTGATTGCGACAACTTTTATCCGTGTGGCCCTCGGGTTGGTGTGGGGAATGGGGGTTTTCGGGTCATCGGGGTGCTTCTCTTCGGGACCCAGTTGCTGGCTCTATCTCGTAACCAGGGGATTCCCATCACAACATTGATATTGCGATGCATAATGTTTTTCAACCGTCACAGCCTTGTCTGTCGTCCCTGACCTCGTGCATCAAAACCGCTGTTCCGTGGACCCGGGATTTCCTTGTTGAGCCCTCTCGCGGTATCGCATGTGAGCAGTGGCGTATACACCTGATCCCGTACGAATACGCTTGCAGTCCTTGCACCCCCCCCCCTCATCACCACGCCTCGTCCACCTGTTCTCCATGACACGGTTTGCCCTCGTCGCTCTTTTTTGTCTCGTTCCTTCTTTGTATATCCATGCTACACTTGGCCTTAGATTACCGAAACGCTCTTCCGACGCCGACGGTGACTTCTTTGATCCAGCACTGGGCAGTGGTTCATGGCTCACCAGCGGAGACGGTACTTCGGGAGAGCCCTTGAATGTAAGACGTTCTTCTCGGTAGCTATTTACATGATGAATGACAAGAGTATCAGGTCGTCATCTCCGCCCACAGCTCCGAGCAGGTGCTTACGGATGATGGGTTTCTTGGTTTTGCAGAGGCACTTGGATTGTGGGCCTGAAGACCACTTGGTCGTGCGTAGGGTTACTGACAGGAATTGTATACAGCTCGACAGAATGCCTTGACATCCACATCGGAGGAGCCCAGACCGCAAATCTAGGTGACGGCAATGGGAACGTCGCACAGAACATGGAACTTCGGCAAGAACAACTCTCTTTATCAATACTTGGTACATGCCTGGAAAGTGCCATCGGTGGCAATCATTTCCGAATGTATCGTCAAAATGGGGCCGACCATCCCACTGGGGCGTTGTTTTTAGCGTGCGTGGCCTATTTCCTCTGTTGTGCCCGCACTCTTATCAAATAACTCATAGTGTTTCTGTGGAAGAGGTAGTTCCCAAATTTCCCAAAGGATATGTCAAGTTTACCTATAGCTTTCAGAGTGCTTTGCAGGAACATACGATCGCTCCAAATGGCTATGATGATGGCCGGTGAGCGAGGATTTCCTCGATTTTCTTGACAGGGCTTGATTCCCTCTCAGCGACAGGCTTGTGCAAGCCGCTTTGGCAAATCCGAGTCACAATGGCGTCTCGTACAAAGTCATAGAGCAAGATCTCACTGGTTATCTCAAGTCTGGTTCTCAAGGAATAAATCATGGTAAGAAGACGCCCATTACTCCTTCCCTAGGTTCCACCAGTGTTCCACCTCATCATTCATGCGACAGGGATATCCATCGACGGTGTCGTGAAACTTCTCACTGTCACTATTCAGTGAGAGAACGCATGATGCATACAGATGCAACGTCGATACAATACAACGCTAGGACGCTTGTCATAGGAGAGGTGGATCTCGGCATACCAAAACGTAGTTGACGAGCTAGTACCAGTTTTTCCTGGCAACTGTCCGTATTCCCGGTATTTTCGCAATGATCCCAACATAGTGCTGCGCTTCCAATGAAGCGCTCATGCTCATGTCACGTGTTCCTCAAACAAATCTCGTGCGTGTCGGTATCAGTGTCGGTATAGTTCGCGGAGAGATGAGCGATATGTATTCGCATACTGCAATATGAATGTAAGTGATTGGTAGTATACAAGTGACGTATGCAATGTTTTAGACCAATGATCGAGTGTGATTCAATAAATTTTCTATGCCATGTGCCTCACATAGCTGCGGAGAAGGCGTGATTTTCTCCGTCTGTTGCAGCGTGGTCATCAAAGTCATCCCACGCTGTGCCTTTGTAGGGCTGTGGCAGGTAGTCAGACACTTCCTGACTCGAGGAGAATCCATGCGCGTCGCCTTGGGGAACCTGAATAAAGTTCCTCATGCCATCGTCAGGCAGCATATCACGAAGATCAGGGGGCCGCGTATCCAAAGAACGGTATCTGCTTGTAGCGACCTCCGTCCGGGTCTGTCGTCGTACTCGCTCGAGCAGATAGTCTAGTTGGATGAAGTTGTCAAGGTTCGTGGCATATTTCCGATGTTTGCGTTGTACAATGTGCTGTATCAACGCGTCAGGTTGGTTCCATCGCGGCTTCTCAATCGCAAGCGTCATGAATGCGCACCTTTTGGAAGTCATCGAACTTCATGCGGCAGCATTCGCAATATCCTGGTTTGGTGCTCTCTTCGCGCTTGGGCAGCCTCATTGTATTCGTGCTCTTGCTTTTGCGCAACAATCTGCGTTCGGGGATGGCAGAAGGCGGACCCATTTCGCATTTGTGATCCTTTTCGCTTTCTTTCTGCCCCGCACCATTGCCGAAGCCAACCTTGCGCGATGTCACGATTTGCTGTTGCAACCGCTCGCGTAGCGCCGGGTGCATTTGCATGGCACCACGCGTCGAAAGACCGGATGTTGACGTAGTCCCAGCCGCGGACGTAATTGTTATACTGTTTCCCGATGCAGCCATGTAACCCGAGGCTAGGTAGCCTGACGCGTTAGCGGACTCAGGCATATCTCCCACCTCTAAGTCGAGATCAATGATATCCTGCGGTGGCCGTCCATCTTCGCCTATCGACATCCGGCGGTGTAAGTTGATCATAGAAACTGAGCGTCGCAGGTCTCCCGCCTTATTTGCCAGTAAGCGGTCTGCATGCATCTTCTTTTGCATCTCTTGCTCGCGTAGCTTCGTCATGCGTTGTACACGTTCCCGTTCACGCGCCTTTTCTTGCCGTTCAGCGCGTTCAGCTCGTCGGGCCTCGTGTCTGTCGAACTCGATGAACGGCCCACGTGCCCGCGGGTGACAGTACAACACGGGCCAGTCGCCAGATTCTTTACCGTCACGCCCCCTCTTGATTGGATATTCTGATGCGTGGATAGTTGCGATCTCATCATTCAGATCCTCCACAAGAAGGAAGTAGGAGTTCTTGGAGAAGTAGTGGAAGCCAAGTCGCTTTTCGTTGGGATCTCGTTCGGTGGTCCCGTGCAAGCGCTCGGACTGAAGGAGACGAGATAAAGTCTGTGAAACGGCAGCCGTAGCGCCTGTTCTGGAGAGATCCGTGTTCACGGGTGCCTGGCATCGATCTAAGACACTTTCAAGTTTCGCGACAGTCCAGATCTTCATCTTCCACTCAACGGCCTTAAGCAAGAGTCGATCATCATTGGCATGGGGTAATTCTTCGATGTGACTGGTGGTAAAGAGTCTCAGACCTGGACAACAGTCACTCGATTAGACCAGACGTACCGACCCTTGAGTCGGATAGGACTCTTTAACATATTGGGTGTCCGAGATGTCGGGGCCAGAATATTCTCTTTATTATTACTGGCAACAATGTCATCTTGCGGTATAGGGAGGTTTGTGATGAAATGGGATATGTTGTCCTTGGAAAAGAAGTCTTCAACCCGCTGTTACAGATGTCCCTTGGTTAGCGTCGATGTATGGGTAAAGAAGATAGAGGCATACAGCATCCATATAGTTAATTCTAGCCTGTAGTCTCTCTCTTGCATCTGGATCCTCCTCGGACACGTCCCAATGAAGGTAGAAGGAAAACTTGGGAAAAGCACGCGTGTACTTGATCCGAAATTCCTCTTTCTGGGCTTCACGTTCCACGCGTTTTCTCTCCTTGAGTTTTGGCTCATCCTCCTGTGGGGCTGGAATGACGGAGGTGGGTGGAGGAACTGGCTTGGGTCTTTTTGCGTTGAGTTGCTGAGTGTCAAGAAGAGGATCCGGGGAACGAGGACGCTTTGTAGTCGATGAAAGCGAGCGCGTTGACAAACGCGCAAGAGGAGAACCTGTCGTCGTCAATTGTGGGAGGGAACGTTTTCTTTCAAGAGGACGACGGGTGAGGGTAGCCATGGTTGGTGTGTATTAAGAATGCAAGATAGATCAGAGTCTGGACAAGACAAGCAAAAAGGGTGGTCAAAAAACGACTCGACGATGCCTCGAGCGAGCAGGCGTGCGTGTGCTCACCGTCACCAGGTCAGCAAGAACCGCGTTTATTCCAGGTCGGTCCAGGTCTTGACAAACAAGCGACCAAACAAACGCGTCGCGCCTCAATTTTGATTAGCGCGACGCTATCAAGTGTGCCGAGTCGGTGCGTCTATCACAACTCACAACAATACAGTACCACAAGTCAACAGTCAGTCAAACTTTGCTATGACCTCGCCTTTGACATTGGCCTCATGCTCAACCACAGCACCAGAGTCGCCATCGTACGTTCTCGCTGCTCGTCACATGACTCATGTCAATATTTCGTTAACCTTAATGGGAAGCCATTGGACCAAATTTATCATCTTCGAACCTGTGGTGACTGTTCGGGACGCGCGGTTACCAGATCATCCTTCTCTTAGTCCTCGAAATGCTTGGCTGCGGCTTGGGATCATCGAGTGCAGCGCAAACTCGCATCATCGGGGTTTATGACAGGGACGACGATACGCAAGCTACCAAGCATGTTCAGTACAAGAGCTTTTTTCTTTGACGCATACATCTACTGACTGCCTGGAAGGCACCCGTCAGTCCAGCGCATTGAAGCAATGGTTGAGGATTTTTTAGAGCAGTTCTGCGCGGCTATTCCATCCACAGAAGGAGAGATTAAGGATGGGAAACTTGAACTCAGATTGACCGATCGAAAAAAACCGTGTAATGATGATGGGTGTGCTTGTGTACTCTTTGTTCATTTGCCTACTTCTGCTATCCCTTGGCTACAGGTCTTTCGGCACTCGCGCACAACTTTTTCCGAGGGGAATGGGCGCAAGCATCCTACCCTTTGGTTGGGACTGCTAGTGATCCTTTCTCACCTGAAACTAATCTTCCGACACAGCGCAATTCTTCCGGGTCGCAGATCTAGCCCACGAGGCAATATTGGACGATCTCCCGACTACAAAAAGGTATATAATCTGTAGTCAGCCTCAAACCCAAGGTAGTTTATATCTACAGGGACTTGTTTTACAAGGATGTTCCACTGTTTAAGAATCAAAGCGTCGTGGACAAAGTTTGTCATGTTATCGTCACACTGACTCAATCACGATGAGAATATTTACCTTGCCAGATTGTCGACGACCTTGCTGCAACTATCGGCACTGAAAGGGCACACTTAAACATCGTAATTATGCCTGTTCTTCATTTCAAGACAAACCTGTTTAGACAATGCCTCGCTTGAAGCGTGCCTCGCAAAAGGGTTTAATTTGCGGTGCCGGATTATCCATCCAAACCGTCAGCGGTGATGTTATACACATAACGGAGTCCGAAGTAAGTATATCCACCTTCTGCGCAGGTCGTATCACGTTATACCACTCATCACGAGCAGGCTACTCTTATTCCTGTTGCAGAGGATATATCGCTTATTCATATTCCGAGTAACGTCAGGTGGGTACTCATTGTCGAGAAAGAGGTACATAATCTACGATTCTGCATTTCAATCACACAACACTTCATTCGCGATTAGGCCGTATTTCAGACGCTTCGTCAACTATGCTTCATGCGGCACCCTGCCTGGAAACTAGGAAGTGGAATCATGATAACCGTACAGTCCATTGTCTATTGCGTCTCCCTTGCTGATCCTTGTATGCAGGGGAAAGGGTATCCTGACATCGCTACACGACAGTTGGTCAAAAATATATCAGACAAGCTTCTGCCAACGTATGCCCTTGTCATGGATTAAACACTTCCAACTTAGCACGATTCTCTTCATCAGTATTCCGATCGTTGCTCTTGTCGATGGAGACGCGCATGGCCTTGACATCGTGTCTGTATATAAATTTGGGAGTGTTGCGCTTCGTCACGAAGCGCATAAACTAGCGGCTCTTCGCGTTCATTGTATCGGTGTCTGGACAAGCGAGCTGGCATCGCAAGTTCCTCGTCCTTCTGTGGACTCATGCATGTGCTCACAAGAACCAGGTTCGGAATCGACAAGGACGCATACATACCGATCTCACGCGCAGACGAGAAGAAGGTGAGTTCAGTATGGTACTACTCGGCTTGAAATGACGGGGTTGTTGGTTCAGGCACGCTCGATGCTACGCCGTAAGCTCCCTGGGCGTTGGAAGAGGGAGCTGATGCATATGCTTTTCACCCGACGCAAGGCAGAGACAGAGATATTGTCTAGCGTGCCGCACAACCCAGACGAGCTTCACCCGCTAGTAAGGTACTTGGGGGACAGAATTTGGGGCCGTATGCTTGCGCTTGAGATGGTACCCAGATCTTGGATCCAGAAGCCCGATGGAGAGGTTGAAGAACCTCTCTACGAACTCTAGCCATGCTCAGTCATAGAACCAGCGCTCTGCTCTGATGATGTTGTAGTTCTCAGCGAATACGAGGCTGGCACTTTTTAGCACGTTTGTGGAGAAGTTAGCACGCAGATTAAAGGGGTGATGCCGGTGATGTGCTATGACTTGTGCAGTGCATAAGCAAGATTACGAGATAATTCGCGACGCGGGTCAACACACGTGATTTGCGCGACGCGACGCGACGGGAGACGCGACTTGATTAATTGATTAGTTTGCGGCAGGCTGAGTTTGAATGTCTCCCGAGCGTAAAATGCGCGAAATTCAGGTGTTATGTCTCTCTCGGGCTCACTCTGACTTCAGATGTCCTCTTCCACCGTACAACGTCGCTCCACGAGGGCCTCAGTCCTCGGCAAGCGTTCTCATCAGTCCCAGCTCGAGGCTACGCCATCCCCGACAATTATCACGTCCCTTTCCCGTAACCCTCACGACGATGATGACGATGATGACGCATCCACTGTCGACTTGAGCCCATGTGCCAAACGTGCTCGAACATCCCTTGCACCTACAGACCGCAATGGAAACAAGGAGAATATACCCCCGTTGCGTGCCGATATTCTCAACGAATCTTCTCGGGCTCTCAGACGGTCCAATACGGAGTCTATTACCCCAACACGATCTAGAACGAGTACGCTTTTTCTGTTCTCCGTGCATATTCCTGTAAACTAAGGACTTGACTAGCTCTCCGCCGTCACACGTCGACACCGAGTGTATCACAGGACACCCAAAACGAATCAATGCCATATCTGGGGTTGCAAACACCACCTCTAACCCCATCTACCTCCTTACCTCTGTATATCCAGACTCGCGCACTTCTTCGTGCGACCTGTAACAGTTCCGCCGAGATCGCTGGCCGTATCCCTGAGCGGCAATTCATCAGAAACTTCATCACCGAATTCATAAGCTCTAGCGCTGTCTCCGAGGCGACGCAACCCGTATTGTACATCTCCGGCTCCCCTGGTTGCGGTAAGACTGCCCTGGTGAACTCCATATTGGCAGCTTCCGAGGTTGAACTCCTTGAGAATAATATCAATCTCCTGTCTGTCAACTGCATGGCACTGAACGGTCTTGAGGCCGTGTGGGAGCGACTAATCGAGGAACTAGGGTCCCAAGATAAGCGAAGAGGCAAGGCTCGCAATCACGAGATCGCGGAAAAACTGCTTTCCGGTGGAATTTCCAAATGGTCAGTCTCGGCAAAATGCCGTATGAGCGCTGGCTGACATCTCCCTGACAGTATTCTTGTGCTCGATGAGATCGACCATGTAGCCTCTTCATCGCAGACACTCGCGTCACTCTTTGCCTTTGCGCGAAAACGTTCCTCCGCATTGCGTATCATTGGCATCGCCAACACTCACACTCTTACGTCTTCTATGTCCATGCTTTCCTTCGACGGTGCAATTGGCGTTTCTACGCTTCACTTTGCCCCTTATGATCACCAGCAGCTCCTTTCCATCCTACAGTCGCGCCTCAAACCGCTCACTTCTCTTGAAAGCCCGACTTCCGAGGCGGTCGTCCAGAAATTCCTCCCCATGTCAACCCTCACGTTCCTTGCTAGGAAAATTGCAGCGCAAACAGGCGATGTGCGCTCCCTGTTCGAGGTTCTACGCGGTGCAATCGACCTCGCTGTAACGCAGCCCCCATCCAATGACAATGATACCCCTCCAGTAACACCCCCTCATATCCTTGCTGCTCTCAAGGCGTATGCCCCGGCGTCCAAGGTCGCACCTGCCGTGTCTTCCACACCAACAGTCAAAAGTTCCACCAACAGCGAGACCGTCACCAAAGTCCGGAATCTCGGCCTGCATGCACGGCTGGCTCTGCTTGCGCTTGTCTTGGCTTGCCGTCGCACTGAATCTTCGCTCCCGCTCCTCTCTTCCTCTCAGTCATCCCCTCCGCGCTCGCCAGTCAAACGCTCAAGTTCGTTGCCGACTCCTCTACCTACCACCCGGGCGAGCATCGACTTGTCCCAATTACACACTTTCTACGGCGCCATCCTCACGCGCAACGAGTCTGGCTCGTTCACACCCGTATCGCGTAGCGAGTTTACAGATCTCGCAGGTGTATTGGAAACCGTCGGCCTCATCTCGCTCTCCACCTCATCGAATGGTCGCAAAATCGCGCGGACGACTTCGTTCTCCAATCGGGGCACCAAAAGTATGCCCGGTAGCCAACAGAATCGAAACGTGGCCCTTATTGAGGGCGTCAGGCCTGACGAAGTTCTACGCGGGCTTGGTATCGGCGCGGAAACAAAGGACATATGCGAAGAGGAGGTCGAGGGAATCTGGAAGCGTGAGCTTGCTCAGATTCGCAAAGCGGTCCGTGCGCAACAGTCCAGTGCCAGCGTTGCCGATCTTGGCTTTGACGACGCGACGGAAGACTGAACAAGCAAACGGAAGAGGAACTATTTCTTGATGCATCTCTTATCTTATCGGTCTCCGTGCTCGTTCACCTGCTCCAGTACCTGTTCATTCATTTATTCCTCTCCATTTACATTATGTGCCCACCTCATGCTCATCCGGGATTCGCCCATACTATGCATCATTCATCACGCTGCATTCGCATTGTACAAAATTAGTTTTACACATTACATTTTCATGCTTCAGTTACACAAGTACCGTACTTACGTGTCATCTCACAGGCTATATGTTGTCGTCGTTGTGTGGCTCATTAGATATGTTTCCCCTATCAATACACAAACATTCATCGTCATTGTGTGGTATCAAAAGCGATGGAGAACGTCCGTTTGTCCAGCACGACGTCCAGTTTGACGAGAAGATGATGCAGGCTTCCCGTGCCGCCTGTTGCCATCGGTCTCCCTGAGCTACCCGCAGCCAAGTGCAAATACTCCAAATGAATGTGGGACGATGCCGAACCCTTTTCGACTTGTTCGCGAAGTGCCCTCACCTACGGATCAAATATCACGGATCTGAACATCGCTACGTCAATCTAACTCACCAATATCTTCATCTTCTCGACGAAAGATGCGTGGAGGTTTTCGAGGAGAGGCTTCGCGGCATATTCCTCTATCCGCCCACGCCTCCTGTCCCCTGCCAGAATGCACAACTCGAGGGCGAGTTCCATACATCTTCGAAGGGCATCGCCCGCCACCCGCTGACTCGAACGTAACAAACACGCGCTCAAAACGTCGTCCATCATGACGGAATGCGCATCAGCCAGCTCGAACACGTCCGTGAACGTGTCCGGCGCAAGACGAAACAGGAACGGATCCACGTTACCGCGCACGGCAATGTCGGGAACGTGGGAGATGAGCGCAGAGATGAATGACTGGGCCGAGAAGCGGAACTGCTGCAGGGCGTTGTTGGTAGAGGTGAGTGTGGGGAAGAGTGGCGATTTGCGAGTCATGCGAAACAAAGCGGCAAGCGCGTTTTGTACTACAAAGGATCAGAGTGGTATACTGTAACGTTCAGGTGGCCGATCTCACCTCGGAGAAGACGTAGAATGAAAGAAAAGGTGCGTTGATATTTCGAAAGTACATCAGGAGTTATTATGACATCGAGTGGAGGGGGTGGCTTATAGTCCAT
>Ga0137397_10003018_pt1 | contig 11740 bp, 13 predicted proteins | sample czorhiz116metaG_FD_106658 | JGI IMG/M metagenome (GOLD analysis project Ga0137397, IMG submission 106658) | Vadose zone soil microbial communities from Angelo Coast Range Reserve, California, USA - czorhiz1.16 metaG | ecosystem: Environmental > Terrestrial > Soil > Vadose zone | place: USA... | reverse complement strand
GGTGTGTGCTAGTGGATGGTCGGTGCGGGTCCGCCCGCGCCGAGATTGCCGGCGTCCTGCGAGCTGAGGGCTGCGCCCTGCAGCTGCCAGAACCCGTTCGGTGCGTACCAGTACGCGTTCGCGGGTGGGCACGCCGCCACGCAGCTCGCGTTCGTGCCGAGGGCGAGCATGCCGTTACCTCGGAGCGAGCCGATCCGTATGTCGACCGGTCCACTGCCGTAGGTGCGCTCGAAGGTCGAGATGCCGCTCTCGTAGATGCATCCGACGAATGGGTCGCAGGTGTAGCGCGACCACCCCACCGCGAGCCGCTCGGTGGTCATGGCGATCGAGGTCGTCGGGGCCACGCTGAGCTTCTCGTCGCGGAGCGGAAAGTTCGCCGAGCCGCGAAGGTTCCCCAGCTGGCCGTCGGAGATCGAGCCCGAGAGCGCGACCGGTCCGTTGATCTGGCCACCGAGGATGCTGTTGAAGTTCGCGTAACCGTTGAAGTCGATCGTCTGTGATGCAGCAGAGGCCGCGAGCGCGGTGGATTGGCCGAGTGAGAACACGACGCTGAGTCCCAAGGTCGTCGCGAGAATGAGCCTGCGCATTTTTCTTCCTCCCGCACGCACCATCTGGTGACGCGTGCTTGAGGGGTCTACGGTCGTGGGGACGAATCGGGGGTGCGGGCTCTCACCGACCGGACGTGTTCTCGGACACCGTGTGCGCCAACACGTTCGCAGCCGACAATGGTTCCAACGATGCGTCGCCCTCTCCTCCCGCTCACGCTCGTCGTCGCCCTGGCGGTCGCGTGCGCGTCGCCGCCGCTGTCCACGACGACACCATCGCCCTCACCCAGTGAATCGCTTCGCCCGTCGCCGACTCCGACCGAGAGTCCGAGTCCTACGCCTGGCAGCGTTCACATCTTCGTCATCGTCATGGAGAACGCGAGTCTGACGACGGCGCTCCAATCAGCGCCGATCGAGCGACTCGCCTCGAGATACGTCCTCGCCACGAACTACCGGGCCGTTTCTTCGCCGAGCCTGCCGAACTACCTCGCCATGACATCCGGCAGCACCTGGGGCATCACCGACGACGCGTATCACGTTCTCCCGGCGGGCGGATTGGGAGCGCAGCTCACCGCGGCCGGAGTGACCTGGCGCGCCTACATGGAGGGGCTCACCTCGGCGGGGTGCTTGCGCAGCCCCTATCCGTACGCCCTCAAGCACAACCCGTTCGCGTACTACGGCGGCGAGTGTCCCAGTAACGTGGTCTCGCTGGACGCTCTCGATGCGGACCTCGCTGGCGATACGCCGAGCCTCATGTGGATCACGCCCGGTCTCTGCCACGACGGCCACGACTGCGCGCTCGCCGAAGCGGGAGTGTGGCTCGAGGAGCTGGTCGGCCGGATCGCGGCCTCGCCCTCGTGGCGCGACCACGGTCTGCTTTTCGTCGTATGGGATGAGGGCGACGGTCGCTCGAGCGTCGTCCCGCTGATCGTCGCATCGCCGGACGCGGAGAGCCGTCGCGTGGACATCGAGTACGACCACTACTCGCTTCTTGCCGCTATCGAAGACCGATTCGGGCTGCCGCGCCTCGGCGCGGCCAAGGACGCGGCTCCACTTACCGATCTGCTACCGCCCCGCAGCCGCTAGGCCACCTATCCTCGGACGCCTTGCCCCTTGTCCTTCGGATCCTTGTGGTCACGCTCATCGCAGCCGGATGCGGGGGTACGCCGACCCCTCCATCCGACCCGCTCGCCGGCGTCTACCGCATCGGCGGAGGTGACGCGGCGCTGTCCGTTGTCCAGGCGCTCGCCGACGGCTTCGCGGCCAAGCATCCCGGCGTGAAGTTCACGTACGACACGTCGCTCGGATCCGACGGCGGGGTCAATCTCGCCGCGCAGCAAGTGTTCGATCTTGGTATGGCGAGCCGCGAACTGACGGCGAGCGAGAGCGAGATCGTCGATCGCGTGCTCGTGGGTGTTGCCGGGACCGGCCTCGTCGTCCACCAGACGAACACGGTCAAAGACCTGACCACGGCGCAGGTCGAATCCATCTACAGCGGCAAAGTGAGCGACTGGTCGACCTTCGGGGTTTCGAAGCCCCTTCCGGTCATCCCGCTCGTGCGCGAGAAGGGTTCCAGCGCGCGCGCGACGTTCGAGAACTACGTGTACGGCGGCAAGCCGACCTACGGCGGCGGGGTCCTCGAGATCCAGGGCGGCGACCAGATCCGTCAAGCGGTCGCCGGCCAGCCCGGCGCGATCGGTATGGTCGGGGTGACCGGTGACGACGCGTCCCCGACCGGCACACGGATCGTCACGATCGACGGCATCTCCCCAACGAAGGTGGCGCTCCGCGACGGGACATACAAGCTCCGTCGGCCGCTCTATCTCGTCTATTCGCGGACGGGGGACCAACGGCCCGGGGTGGCCGAGTTCCTCACGTTCATCCGCAGCGCCGAAGGACAGAAGATCACCGACCGCTTCTAGGGCTCGCTTCGGCGGCCGGGTTTCTCGTAAGAAGGAAGCCGGGGCCGTAGTTACTAACGGCTGCCGTCCGGCCCGACCATGCTCGAGAGCCAGAACAGCGCGCCTGCGCCGGCGACCAGCGCCGCCCCGATGACCGCCCACTCCCCGCGCCCGGTCATGAACGATCCCGGGATGACGCCGATCCCCTGAAAGAAGAAGACGACGCCGGCAAGCAGCGCGATGACGGCGACGATGCGGACGGCGAGCCGCACGACTACCGAGCGCTCGGGACGGAAAGCACGATGTTCACGGTGCTTCGAGTGTGCGGACTACCATTTCGGAAGTCCATGTATCCGGATCTGGCGCTCCTGGTTCTGCGAGTCGTCATCGGCGGAGTCGTGATCCCGCACGGACTCCTGAAGTTCGGAGTGGTCGGCAAGGGCGGCTCGATCGCCGGGGTCGCCGGGTGGTTCAACTCCATAGGCCTCCGGCCGGGCACGTTCTGGGCCTACGTCGCGGCGCTCGCCGAGGCCGGCGGCGGCCTCCTCACGGTGCTCGGACTCGGTGGTCCGATCGGGCCCGGAATTCTCGCGGCGGATCTCGTCGTGGTCACGATCGTCGCCCATGTGCCGCAGGGTTTCTGGGCGGGCGGCGGAAAGGTGGGATGGGAGTTTCCGCTTCCACTCGCGGCTGGAGGACTTGCGATCGCCCTCGCAGGGAACGGCGCGTACTCGCTCGATCGGCTACTCGGCCTGACGTATCCGGATTGGCTCCTGCCCGCCTGGCTCGTCCTCGTAGCAGTTGGTGCGGCATTGGCGCTCGCCGTTCGTTCGATGCAAGCACCGAAGGCCGCCCAGTCTTAGCGGGTCATACCTAAATTCCTATGGTCGTTTGAGGCGTCTCTTAGCCCGGGCTTAGGCGCGCGAGAGAGGCTATAGCCATGTTCGAAGGTGATCCGACCGCCACCACGCCGATGAGCCCGCTCGCTTCGCCGCCCCCTCCCGTCCGCAAGAGCGGCGGCATCCCGGCCGGCCGTCTGGTGGCCCTGGGACTACTCGCGTTCGCGCTCGCCGCGTTCAGCGGCCGTGTCGATCTCGGCTCTCTTGTCTCGACCGCCCGGAATTACGTCGATCGAGCCGCGCCGGCCGTCCAGACGACAACGAGCTCGACTGACGCGGCGGCGGTCGCCGCCGTCAAGGACGTCGTGCAGCGCGCCAACGAGGCGCAGGTCCAGGCGTACACGCGCAACGACCCCACGCTCATGCGCGCGACCGCCACCACCTCCTATTACCAGGAGCTGGTTCAGACGAACCAGGGCCTGCAGGCGAGTGGCGCGCAATCGATCGCCCTCGTCAAGCTCGAGTGGGTCGACGTGTCGGTCAGCGGCACGACCGCGAACGCCGTGACGAACGAGACCTGGCGAACGACGTACAGCGACGGATCCGTCGCCGACAGCACGGACCGCAACGAATACACGCTCGTCCTCCAGGCGGGTGCGTGGAAGATCTCGGCGGACGTCCAACCGAATACGCAGGTCATCAGCCCCGGGACCGGAAGCGGCACCGCACCGACCGTGACGCAACCGGGTACGCCCGCGAGCGTGACGAGCAGCTCGAGCAATTGGTCCGGCTACGCGGCGAGCGGCGGAACGTTCACGTCGGTCACCGCGACCTGGACCGTGCCGACGGTCTCGGCGACGTCGAGCGGAGCGGACGCGACCTGGGTGGGGATCGGCGGACTGACCAGCAGCGATCTCATCCAGGCGGGAACGCAGGCGATGGTCGATGGAAGCGGGACGGTCGAATACTCCTCGTGGATCGAGATGCTTCCGCAGTCCTCACGCAACGTTCCGCTTTCGGTGAGCGCCGGCGATTCCGTCACCGTGTCGATCACGCAGCAGAGCGGGAACGACTGGCTCATCTCGATGAAGAACAACACGACGAATGGCACCTACAACGTCACCGTCCAATACAGCTCGTCGAACTCGTCGGTGGAGTGGGTGCAGGAAGCGCCGAGCATCGGCCGCGGCCTCGTCGCGCTCGACCAGTTCGGCACGGTGCAGTTCAGCGGAGCGAGCGCGGTACGTGACGGCAAGACGATGTCGGTCGCAGCCCTTGGCGCGAAGGCGATCACGATGATCAACGGCCAGGGTCAGGCGATCGCGCAACCGTCGACGATCACGAGCGACGGATCGAGCTTCACGATCGCGCGGACCGATGCCACGAGCTCGCCGCAGACCGGTGGCCGGCGCCGCCGGCCCTAGGAGAAGAGCTCTAGCTCGCGGAGCGCGACTGGCGCCGCAAGAGCATCGCGACGGTCTCGGGGTCCCCGTCTTCTACCGCTGACACAAGGTGCTCGGCGTACTCACCGAGGCGCTCGTGATCGGCAGGCAACGCTTCGTTCTTCTCCGTCGGATCTATCGGGAGTCGCGCGGTCTCGCGGATCGCCACGGCCATCATGCGGACGGCGTACCAGGTTTCACGGTCCACGCCGGCCCGGTCCCAGGGTCCGCCCGCCATCTGCTCCACGTAACGCACTTTGCGCCGTGCCGCGCCTCTTGAGAACACCGTACGAGGTGGGAGATTTCGGCTACCCCGACCGGGGGACAAGACCGAATTCGGCTACTTTTGTCGAATGGCGAATGAAGGAACGATGCTCGACCCGGTGTGCGACATGATCGTGAACGTCGCCGAACAGCGCGAGCAAGGCCTCACCATCGAGCGACCCGAGCGCGAGTACGCGTTCTGCGGAGCGGGATGTCTCGAAAAGTTCGCAAAAGACCCGAAACGCTACATACCGAAAGTGGAGCGTTGGCTCGCGACAGGGGAGTCCGCGCCGCCGCGGATGTAGTCCTCGTCAGCCCTGGAGCTCCGCCGCGAGCGTCCTTCTCGCTCGGCCCCGGTGGGATCCCGATGGTTGGTTCGCCAGGGGCTGCTCGCTCGAAGGACGCCCACGTCGGAGCCGCTCTACTCGATCTTCCTAGCGAAGGTCGCTCGACTCCCCAGTGCTCTCCTTGCGGATTTTCACGGTGAAGACTCCTGCATCGGTTTGGGCGCTGATGGTGTAGCCGCCTCGTCGGCGAGTCGGGGCGATCCCGTCGAAGTTCGATCCGAATGGGGAGATCACCATCGGCGAGCTCTCGCTTCCGCGCGGACCGCTGATCGTGATCGTGATCGTGGACGCCGGCGGGAATCCGTAGACCATGTAGCTCGTTGGGGCGACCGCGACGAGGCCCTGACCGGTCGGGACCGCGGCGCGCATCCGGCCGGGAAGGCCCGCGACGAAATCGTCGAACGATTTGTCCGTGAGTGCCGAGTACGCCTGTGCGAGGTTCTGGCCTCGCCGGAGACGCTCGTAGAGGCGGGCGATAGGGGCCGCCCCGCCGATGTCTTCGCGAAGAAGCTCGACTGCGCGCGCCGACTGCTGGTACTTGAAGTACCCGGCCCAGTCGGTGAGCGCGTTCCAGGCGAACTGCGACACGAGTGTGTTGAGCGGCAGGACCGTTCCGGTCGCGGCCATCGACGCGGCCTCATAGCGGACGCGCATGAGTCGCCACTCGGCGCCGGGCACGAGGGCCTCCGCGAGCCGCGCCTGTCCTTCGTTGAGCCACGCGGGCACGAGGTCGCAACGCGGCGTGCACGCATCGAGCGTCAAGAGATGAGTGAGCTCGTGCCGGATCGACGTGACGGGAGGTCGCGACCGGACCGCCTCCCAGTTCACGGCGATGAGACGGAGCGACGGCTCGAAGAAGGAGACGGAGTTCTCGGCGACGAAGGTCGCCGTCGCGCGCGAATAGCCAAAGATGTTCACGAATCCGTCGGCGTAGCTTTCGATGCTGCCGAACACGTAGATGACCGGTCGCGCAGCGAAGCTTCGGTCGAATTCGCGCTCGACCGCCGGGATGTCCCCGGCGACCGTCGTGGCAACGACTTCGTCATCGTCGCGCGACAACAGGGCATCGATGCGCAGGTCGGTGGCCCCGGATATGAGAGCGAAGTCCATCCCGCCGATCTCGCGTGTCGGGAGTGCGGCGAGGGGAGCCGTCGCGACGGGCGTCGGAGCCGGCGAAGCCGTCGGAGTGGTCGAGGGCTCGGACAGCGGGGTCGCGACCGCGAGCGGCGAGGACGACGGTGCGTAACCAGGCACGGCCACGGACTCACAGGCCGCGCAACAGAGCAGCGCGACGACGAGCCACTTTCTCACGCGAGAAGCCTAGCGACGGGGGTGGCCGAGTCGTCCGGATTTTGCCGTCCTATCTCTGAAGAGATACGACTTCATGGAGGTGCACCCGTGCCCCCGCGCGGTGTAAAGAGCGCGAAACGCAAGCGCCAGTACGAGCACATCAAGCGCAGTGAGACCGCGCGCGGACGCTCCAGCAAGACCGCGGAGCGGATCGCGGCCGCGACGACGAACAAGACGCGCGCCAAGAAAGGCGAGACCAAGTAGCGAGCGGCGTGCGACACGCTCTCGATGAGCGGTTCTCGCTCCTTAGGGCCATCGTCCGGAGGCTCCTGCGCCATACCCAACTCTTGGTGCACGGGACGTGCTCGCTCTTTTACAGTTGAACGCAGCGACCAGGGGAGGACGAATAGTGGCCGTCATGACGCGCCGCCAGCCGCGCATTCCGCTCGAGGAGCTCTGCCGCCTGCCCACCTCCTTCTTTCCGCTCGTCTCGTGGAAGGGCGACAAGGTGGGCTTCTACTGGGACAAGTCGGGGCGCATCGAGCTCTACGTCATGGACCTCGCGACCAGGGCCGTACGCCAGATCAGCCACGGCGAGGTGCCGCGTGCCATGCGCACCCCCTTCGCCTGGAGCCGCGACGACCGGTTCATCGCCTTCGGAAAGGACGCCGGCGGCAACGAGCAACACGATCTTTACAAGATCGACGTCGCGACCGGAACGGTCGAGCAGCTCACGAATGACCCGGCCGCTGAAGAGCACGCGGTGCAGTTCAGCCCCGACGACCGGTGGCTCACCGTCGGCACGAACAAACGTCTTCCCGAAGCCCCGGACCGCCCCGGGCAGCTCAACCTGTGGAAGATCCGCCCGGATGGCTCGGGCTACACGCCGCTGACGCGCTATGCGTTCCCCGTGTTCGGGGGCCTCTGGTCGGACGACGGGAAGTGGATCAGCTACGTCACGAACGAGGACCTTTCCAGCTTGAAAAACCGCGACGGCTACATCGTCGCTCCCGATGGGACCGGCGCTCGCAAGGTCTTCAGCGTTCGTCCCGGCTCTCAGGACACGCTCGGCGATTGGCATCCAGATGGGCGCCGCATCGCGGCGACGAGCGACGCGTCAGGGCAGAACCGCGCCGGCATCGTCTACATCGAGACCGGCGAGGTGCGCTGGTACTCGCCCGAGGGCATCGAGGAGCACGCGTTGCGTTTCTCGAAGAACGGGAAATGGCTCGTCACCATCCGCAACGAGAAGTCGGAGGTGCGGCCGATCCTCTACGACGTCGACACGGGCAAAGCCCGCGACCTCGTGCTCCCCGCGGGATTCGCCCTCGGGGCGCAGTTCTTCGCGAACGACACAAAGCTCCTCATCAACTTCTCGACCGACGTCACGCGACCCGCGCTCGTCGCGTACGACCTCGCGACCGACACGGCCGAGACCCTCATCGAGCCTGAGTACGGCTCGATCGATCCCACGGTTTTCGTGAACGCCGAGCACATCTGGTACGAGACGTTCGACGGCAAGAAGATCCCGGCGCTCCTCTACCGTCCGCGCGACGTCGCGCCAGACGAGAAGCTGCCGGCGCTGGTGCACGTCCACGGCGGACCCACCGGGCAGTGGTTTCGCGGTTTCGATCCGTTCGCACAGTTCCTCGTCGACCGCGGCTTCGTCGTGCTCGAGCCGAACATCCGCGGGTCGACCGGCTACGGCGTCCAGTTCCGCGACGCCGCGATCAAGGACTGGGGCGGCGCGGATCTCGAGGACGTCGCGGCCGGGGCGGACTACCTGAGCGCGCTGCCGTACGTCGATCCAACGCGGCTCGTCGTGTTCGGCGGGAGCTACGGCGGCTTCATGACGTTCGTCGCGGCGACGAAGAAGCCGGATCTCTGGCGCGCCGCGGTGGCGTGGGTCGGCATCAGCGACCTGCACCGTATGTGGGACGAGAGCAAGGAGCATTTCCGGTACTTCCTGCGAGAGCAGATGGGCGATCCCGAGAAGGACCGCGAGTTATGGCGCGATCGGAGCGCGATCGAGTTCGCCGATCAGATGCGGGCGAAGCTGCTCATGGTCCACGGGGTGAACGACCCGCGCTGTCCGGTTTCGCAGTCGCGCATCTTCCGCGACAAGCTGCTCGCGCTCGGGAAACAGGAAGGCGAAGACTTCGAGTACGTCGAGCTGAACGACGAGGGCCACGGAAGCGCTGACATCCAGCAGAAGATCCGCACCTTCACGATCCTCGCGGACTATCTGGAGCGCGTCCTCTAGAGAGCGAGCGAGCCGCTGCCAGTTTCTTCACATGTAACTGGCAGCGGCTTTGCTCTACGGGCTTCCAAACCTGTTGATTGGAGGCATCCGATGGACGCATTGACGCTGCTCGAGCAGGACCATCAGAAGGTCAAGAAGCTCATGGGCGAGATCGAGAAGACGACCGAGCGCGCCATCAAGACACGCGAACAGCTCTTCGGCAAGCTCGTCGAGGAGCTCACGATCCACGAGAAGATCGAAGAGCAGATCTTCTACCCCGAGGTGAAGGAGCGCGCGACCTCGAAGCAGCTCGAGGAGCTCGTGACCGAGTCATACGAGGAGCACCACTTCGTCGACCTCGTGAAGGCGGAGATCGAGAACACGCCGTTCGACTCCGAGGAGTGGAAGGCGAAGTTCAAAGTCATGATGGAGAACATCGAGCATCACGCCTTTGAGGAAGAGGAAGGCAAGATGTTCCCGAAGGTCCGCAGGGCGTTCAAGAAGGACGAGCTCGAGGACATGGGCACGCGCATGGAAGAGCTGAGGAGCCAGCTCAGGGATGTCCTGCCGATCGAGGAACGCGCCCGCGCCTGACCCGCGGTCTACGCGGCGGCGATAGCGGGCCGGCGCGCGCGGCGGAAAAGCTGCGACGCGCCGGCCGTTGCGAACAGCGCGACCCCGGCGATATCAGGGCCGAGCCCTGGGGCCAGCAGCAACAGACCCCCCGCGACCAGAAGAAGACGCTCGAGGAGGTTGGTCGGCTGCAACAGGTAACCACCCACGCCGGCCACGAGCGCGATGATCCCGACCGCCGCCGAGACCGACGCGACGATCGCCTCGGGGATCGTTGAACCGGTCCACAGGATCGCGAGGCCGTCCGGCTGCGTGAACATGAACGGGACGAGGAAGCAGGGCAGCGCGTATTTCCAGGTGAGCATCATCGTCTTGTACGGGTTGCCTCCGGTGATCGCGGCCGCGGCGAACGGTGAGAGGGCGACCGGCGGCGAGACTTCGGAGAGGACGGCGTAGTAGAAGACGAACATGTGCGCGGCGGGCGGCGCCACACCGAGGGTGATCAGCGCAGGGACGACGGTGGGCACGGCAACGAGGTATGTCGCCGTGATCGGCAGCGAGAGACCGAGCACCCAGAGCACGAGAGCCGAAACGATGAGCGTCGCCACGAGATTTCCGAAGCCGAGGGCCAGGATGAGGCTCGAGATCTTGAGGCCGAGACCCGTCTGCAGAAGGATCCCGACCGCGATGCCCGCGACCGCGGTCGTTGCCCCGATCGGGAGGACCTGCTTCGTCCCGGCGGCGAGCGCCTTCACCAGCTTGCTCGGGTTCAGCGAGGTCTCGCGCCTGATGTACGAGACGAGGATCGCGACGATGATCGACCAGAACACCGCGGTGATCGTCGAGAACCCCGCGACGAGGAAGACGATGATCGCGAAGAGCGACGTGTACTGGTACCAGTAGCGCTTCGTGAGCTCCCAGAAGCCGGGCGCGTCGAGCGCGATCGCGCGGGCGCCGAGCCGTCGCGCGTCGACCTCGATCATCAGCAGGATCCCGAGGTAATAGAGGATCGTCGGCATCACCGCCATCACGACGATTTGCAGGTAGCTGATGCCGAGGATCTCGGCCATAAGGAACGCGGCCGGGCCGAGCACCGGCGGCGAGATGACCGCGCCGATCCCGCCCGCCGACAGGATCGCGCCGCTCGACTCGCGGTCGTGGCCGGCCTTCTTCAGCATCGGGTAGGCGATGGAGCCGAGGGTGACGGTGGTGGCGACGCCGGACCCCGAGACGGTCCCGAGCAGGAACGACGCGACCGTCACGGTGCGCGCGGCGCCGGTCGGCCGTTTCCCGGTGAGCGCGAACGCGAGATCCACATAGAACTTTCCGGCGCCGGTGTAGTCGAGGATCGCGCCGTAGATGGTGAACAGGATGATGAACGTGGCCGCCACCTGAAGCGGCGTGCCGAGCATGCCGTCGAGGCCGAGGTACTGGTTCGAGACGATGTAATCGAGATCCTTCGGCGGTCCGCGGAACGGACCCGGCATGAAGTCCGCGAGGTACGCGTACGCGATGGCCGCGATGCCGATCGCCGGGAGATGCCAGCCGATCGTCCGCCGTCCGGCCTCGAGCACCGTGACGATGGCGATGACGCCGAAGGTGAAGTCCCACTGGTTCGGTGCGTTCACGCGGTAGATGACGGTCTCGAAGTTGAGGAAGACATACGCCGTGATCGCGATCGACGCCGCCACGAACGCGAGGTCGATCGCGTTGACGCGCTTGATGAATCGCGGATGCATCGGGTAGAGCAGGAAGGTGAGGATGAGGATCGCGGTCAGGAAGATCATCACGTAGATCTGCGGGGTGGTGATGGTCTGCCCGAGCAGGCGGAAGGATGGGACGAGCACGACGCCCGTGAACGGGATCTCCGCGCCGGCCGCCGCGAAGTAGAGAGCGAAGAGCGTCGTCGCCACGGCCAGGGTCGTGACGACGATGTCCCAGAGACCGGTGAAGGTCCGCGTCCTCGCCTCGGCCTCGTATTCCTCGATGAGCTCCTTGGTCTTGTCCTCGGCGAGCACCGCCTCGAGGTCGGGGCGCGCGATGACCTCCGGCTCGGAGGCCCGTTCGGTCATCGGGCGCCCTCGAGCAGCGCGACGACCCACGGATGGTCCTCGGCCCGGACGCGGACGACCGTTTCACCGAAGCGCGGGCGGAGGTCCACCCGCCAGCGCGATGTCGACAGCCTCTGCTCGCCCGCGGGGGTGATCCGGATGACGAGCTCGGGGTCGACTGCGACGGTGGGCGGCGATTCCTCGGTCCAGAGCCCGTCGAACTGCGCGGGCTCGCCCTTCCAGCCG